>Ga0209751_10002279_pt1 | contig 19311 bp, 13 predicted proteins | sample RifCSP13_1_FD_184019 | JGI IMG/M metagenome (GOLD analysis project Ga0209751, IMG submission 184019) | Soil microbial communities from Rifle, Colorado - Rifle CSP2_sed 13_1 (SPAdes) (version 2) | ecosystem: Environmental > Terrestrial > Deep subsurface > Rock core/Sediment | place: Rifle... | reverse complement strand
GCACCATGGTGTACGGCTCCTCCTACGACGAGAACTCCTTCCAGGTCGACGGTGTCGAGATCACGGACAACTACTTCAACGAAGCGCTCGCCGAGCCCAACGTGGACGCCATCGAGGAGGTCGAGGTCCTGTCCCTCGGCGCCCCGGCCGAGTACGGCAACCTCACCGGCGCCGTCTACAACATCGTCACACGCCAGGGGACGAACGAGTTCCACGGGGACGTCGGTTTCTACCTCCAGACGGACGGGCTGACCTCGGACAACACCAAGGACATCATCAATCCCGACGGCACCTTTCTGAACACGTGCCCGGACGGCGAGACACGCTGCCCCTGGACGCGCGACAAGTTCACCGACTTCACCGCCCAGCTCGGGGGCCCCATCGTGAAGGACAAGCTCTGGTTCTTCGCCTCCTATGGCAACCAGCGCGACTACTTCCGGGAGATCGGCGTCGACCCGAGCGACCCACTGACGACCGTCCGCAACCGCGGCGATCGCTATTTCTTCAAGCTCAACTGGCAGATCAACCCCAAGCACAAGGTCGTCGGCACCTTCCACCTGGACGACAAAGAGGACGACAGTGGCACATCTCTTGACTCTGCGCCGAGCACGGCCATCACGCGGACCCAGAGGACCCCCACACCTGGCCTCGGCTACACGGGTGTCCTTTCGGACCGGACGGTCGTGGAGGTCCGCTACTCGGGCTTCTACGGTGACGTGACCGAGAGGCCGGCGGATCCGGCTCAGCCCCGCGATCTGCCGCGCTTCTACGACATCGACACCGGCTTCATCTCCGGCGGCCACTACTACTGGTACGACCTCACCCCGAAGCGCACGACGCTCACCGGGAAGATCTCGCACCTGGCCGACGACTTCCTTGGCGCCAGCCATGACTTCCGCTTCGGCGTCCAGTACAGCAGCGCCGTGGCCGGAGGTCTCGTCAGCTACAACGACCTCATCTACAGCTACACCCAGACCTACCCCGGCTACGGGTACGGACTGACCTATACACCGTTCAGCTACAGCGGAAACACCCGCGCGATCGGCGTTTACCTTGACGACACCGTGCGCGTGAGCGATCGCCTGTCAGTGAATCTCGGCCTGCGCTACGACTACCAGAGGGCGTTCGCTGCTGCGCAGGACCAGCTGGACGAGTCCGGCAACCCGACCGGCGTCCACTTCCCCGAGACCGACTTCTTCACCTGGAAGAACGTCTCGCCGCGGGTTGGCTTCAACTGGAAGGTCACGCCCGACGGCCGGACGGTCCTGAAAGGCCACTACGGCCGGTACCACCGGGCGGTCGCCACCGGGGAGTACGCCAATGTCATGGGACCGAGCAAGCCGCCCGTCTATGCCGGTCCCTACGACATTCCCTCCGGAACGTTCGGGGACCTGACGCTCTCCAGCAGCAACGAGAATCTGGGCGTCGACCCGAACTACGAGAGCCCGTACACGGACCAGTTCATCGCGAGCCTCGAGCGCGAGCTGACGCGGGGCTTCGGGGCCCAGCTCAATTACGTCTACAAACGTGGCCGCAAGTATGCCGCCTGGCAGGACATCACCGGTGAGTACGTGCGCGTGCCCTACGTCGACGAGAACGACTACTCCCTCGACCACCCGACAGGCCGCACGATCGAGCTCTTCCAGCTCGTGAGCGACCCCGCGGAGCGCCTGTTCCGGATCACCAACCCGCCGGACTTCAACACCGACATCCACGCCGTCAGCCTGGGCCTCTTCAAGCGCATGTCGAACAACTGGCAGCTCACCGCGTCCGCCACCTGGCTGCGCGCCACGGGCTCGCTCCAGGAAGGCCAGGGCGGGGCGGGCGAGGAAGGCTCCGGGGTGGGGATTATCCAACGGGGTGGCTTGCAGTTCCGCAGCTTCGGCCGGGACCCCAACCAGTACGTGAACGTCGATGGACGCCTGAAGAGCGACGTCACCTGGCAGTTCAAGGTCCAGCTCGTCTACAAGCTCCCGGCCGGGTTTCTCGTCTCCGCGAACTTCTCCAACCGCGACGGCGCCCATCTCGTGCGACGCACGCGGGCACTCAGGGACATCACCCTCGTTCCGGAGAATCGTCCCATCCTGCTCCAGCCGCGCGGCGAGAACGGCCGTCTGCGCGACGTCACGATCCTGGACTTCCGGCTCCAGAAGGACTTCAAGCTGGGCGGCAGTGTGCACCTGTCTGTCTTCGCGGACACCCTGAACCTGCTCAACGGGAACGCGACCCAGGGTGTCGTGACATCGCTCGTGGAGGCCTCGACCTACTTGTATCCGCTGCAGCCGCTGATCCCACGCCGGGTCATGCTGGGGGCAAAGCTGAAGTTCTAGGTCGTCATCCCGAGGACCCGGCTTTCTGGCCGGCGGGTCCGAGGGATCCGCCGGCCAGTCGGCGGACCTCTCGCGTGACGGCACGATGGCGCGCTCGGGGTGACGAGGCCCACGGTTGCGATGGCTCCCCGGGGCCGCGTCTCGCTTCGAAGCTCCGGGTCACGTACCCCGCGGACTCGCGCCCATGGGGCTGATCGTGCGGCAGGTCGAAGGGACGGGCGCCGCCTCGGAATCCCGGCCCCTGCAAGGCCGGTACCACCCCATCGCCTCCCGCCCGTAGTCGTGCTCGGCCAGGTAGGCGTTGTGAGCTCGACACAGCAGGCCGATGTTTCCCGGACTGTGGTCTCCACCCAGGCCAAACGGGTGCCGATGGTGATACTCGAGGCGGTCGCGCTCCGGGCACCTTCGGCCCGCCTCGTCCACGTAATGGCATCGGTCTCCGTCACGCTCGCTCACCGCTCGGCGGACGGCGGCCGGAATGTGGCGTGAGGAGGGCGAGGTATCGGTCTGCGCCAACCCCTTTCGAGGCCTGCTGGTCTTGCCGAAGCGCCGGCTCTCGAGCCGTTCGAGTTTCTCGGTCACGGCCTGCTCGATGATCGCGGCCAGATCGCCGTCCGGTACCTGTGAGCGCAGTAGCACCCGAAGTCGCTCCAGCTTGTCGTGGAGCTCGGCGCTCGCCGTGAACTGCACCTTGTAGCGCGCACAGGCGAGGGGCTGGACGATCGCGGCTGGCGAGGGCTTGACGATTTCGGACGAGCTCGGGGCAGGAGCCGAAGAAGCCGCAACTCGGTCCGGACCGAGTTCCAGGATCTTTAGCTCCACGCAGTCCGGACCGAGTAGGAGCGCGGGGGCCGGCGGCGCCTTCCTCTCGGGAAGCTTCCTCATCAGCGCCGGCGCGTCCGGCCGCGGTGCGACCTCGGCAATCAGCTCTTCGATCTCACGCTTGGACCGATGCGTCGCCCGCCTGAGCAGCGCGCCCCGGTTCTCCGGGGTGAGGTGCGGCGCCAGTTTGGCGATTCCGCTCAGGTGAAGGCGGCCATCAGCCAGCATAGTCAAGAGCATCGGGTGCTCCCGCGAGGCTCGGGCGACAGTGATTCGCAAGTAAGCCTCCGCCTCCGAGAGGCGGAGGACCTCCGTACAGTAGGCGAACATCGAGGGCGAGGCTTCGCGGGCATAGAGCCGTCGCTCGTCCACCTCGCCGATGTGGGCGACGAGGTCGGACTCGACGCGACGGGACTGCTGTAAGAGCTCGGCCAAGCGGCGGAGGAGCTCGTCGTCGGAGATCTCTGCGAGCGGACGCCTCTGTTCCATGAGCGGAATGTAAGCCCAGCGCAGGACTGCCCAGGTCCGCTCGTTGGTTCGGAGTGCGGCAGCGACGGTCGCACGGGTGTCTTCGAAGAAAAACGCACGCTAGATCGGCGGAGCTGGAGATCCGCCGGTTGCGACCTTGCGGCGTCGTCTGAGTCAACCCACAATGCCGTGATGCGCCGCCTGTGGTGGGCCGCCCTGGCTCTCCTGGTCGTGCTGGCCGTGGGAGTCTTCGTTGCCCGCCGGTCCTCCCTGCGCCCCGCTTGGCTCGGCGGCGGGCGGCACAACCTGCTCGTGGTGACGCTCGACACGCTCCGGGCCGACCACGTCGGCAGCTACGGCTACGCCCCCGCCCGCACGTTGCGGCTCGACGCCCTCGCGGCGCGCGGCGTCCGCTTCGCGCAGGCCGCGACCGTCACGCCGCTGACGCTCCCCGCCCACTGCTCGCTCTTCACCGGCACCTTTCCCGCCCACCACGGCGTACGCGACAACGGCGGGTACTACCTGGCCGACGAGCACGTGACCCTGGCCGAGCTCCTGCGCGATCGGGGGTTCCGGACCGGGGCCTTTGTCTCTGCCTTTGTCCTCGACTCGCGCTGGGGCATCGGCCAGGGCTTCGAGCGCTTCGCCGACGACTTCGATCTCTCGAAGTTCAAGGAGGCCGTCGGCATGGACGCCATCCAGCGCCCAGGATCGGAGACGGTCGACTCGGCCTTGCGCTGGGTGGCGGAGGACCGGAGCCGGCCCTTCTTCCTGTGGGTGCACCTCTACGACCCCCACACGCCCTACACGCCGCCGCGCGAGTACGCGGAGTTCTTCCCGCGGACGATGGTGGGCGCCTACGACGCCGAGATCGCCCTCACCGACCACCAGCTCGGCCGTCTGCTGGACGCCCTGGAGGGAGACGGCCGTCTCGGCCGGACGCTCGTGGCCGTCCTCGGCGACCACGGCGAGATGCTGGGCGAGCACGGCGAGGCGACACACGGGTTTTTCATCTATGACGCCGCGGTGCGGATCCCGATGGTGCTGGCCGGCCCCGGGCTCCCCGCCCGCGTCGTGGAAGACCAGGTCCGCATCGTGGACGTGATGCCGACACTGCTCGAGCTGCTCCAGATGCCGGCCCCCAAGGCGGTCCAGGGCGTGAGCCTCCTGCCGACGACACGAGGCGAGCGGCTGGGACTCATGGCCGTGTCCGAGAGCTGGTACCCCCGCTTCCACTACGGCTGGAGCGAGCTCACCGCGATCCAGGACGAGCGCTTCAAGCTGATCCGCGCCCCAAGACGCGAGCTGTACGACCTCGGGCGCGACCCGGGGGAGCGGGACGATCTGGGGGCTATCGAGACGCGCCGCGTCTCGACGCTCGAGCAGGCGCTCGAGGATATGCTCGCCCGCATCGGGAGCGGCAAGGGTCCGGCGGTGGCGGAGGCCCTCGACTCGGAAACGGCGGAGGCCCTGGAGGCCCTCGGCTACATCGGCGGCGGTGTGAGCGCTCGCCACCTCGAGGAGCGGCCGCGCGGCGACCCCAAGGACAAGATCTACCTCTACAACCTGCTGAAGCAGGCAAGCACGGCGTCGGCGGAAGGGCGCCCCGACGAGGCCATCGCGATGGTCCGCAAGGCGCTCGCCGAGGACCAGGAGATCCTGGAGGGGCACATGCTTCTCGGGAACTTCCTGAGCAAGAGCGAGCGCCATCAGGAGGCGATCGCCGCTTACCGACGTGCCCTGGCGCTGGACCCGGAGCATCGGGAATCGGCGTTTCGTTTGGCCGTGGCCTACAAGGACCTGGGGCGCCTCGAGGATGCGCGGCTCGGCTTCGACCGCGCCCTGAAGCTCGACCCGAAGAACGGACGCGTGGTCTTGCAGCTCGCCGATATCGACATGCGCGAGCGCCACTTCGAAGCCGCCGAGGCGCGACTCCGGCAGGCGCTCCAGGAGGACGTGGAGCGCTCGCGCTTCCTTCTCAAGCTCGGGGAGTGCCTGATCGAGACGAAGAAGTGGGAGGAGGCGGAGAAGGCCCTGGCGGAGGCCGTCGCGCTCGACCCGAAGCTCGAGACCGCGCACTTCAATCTCGGCCTGGTCCACGAGGAGCGGGGTGACGTGGACCGCGCGATCGCCGATTACGAGAAGGAGCTCGAGGTCCACGCGAAGGGCTACCGGGCGGCCTTCAACCTCGCCAAGCTGCTCGAGCGCCGCGGGCGCCCCCGGGAGGCCCTCGCCCTCTACCAAAAAGTCGTCAGCCTGGCCCCCGACTTCGCGATCGGCCGCCTGTATCTCGCCAAGGCACTGCTGGACACGGGAGACCTCGCGGGGGCGGAGCGCGAGGCGCGCGCGGGCCTGGCCCAGCGCCCGGACCCCACGCTCGCCCCCCTGGGGCATTACGTCCTGGCCGACGCCTTCAACCGACAGGGCCGGCACGCCGAGGCGCGGAGGGAGCAGGCGGCCGGCGACCGCCTCGCCCGCGGCGACGGCGCCCCGCGAGCACGTCCTTAGCGTGCTCATTGCGGCCCGGAAGGCAGAGTCATGTTGCGAAGCAGCCGCTTGGCCATTCCGCTCGCCCTCGCGCTGGCGGCTGCGACCGCCTCCGCCGCGGCGGAGGACTTCCAGATCGTCGTCCACCCGAGCGTTGGGGGCTCGGGCGTCCGGCGCCAGGTGCTCGCGGCGGTCTTCATGGGCGCGGTCGAGCGCTGGGGCAACGGGACCGAAGCCCGGCCCGTCGACCAGTCCTCGCGAGCGTCAGTGCGCAGGGCCTTCACCACGCAGGTCCTCGGCCAATCGGTTGGGGACATCCAGCAACACTGGTGGCGCCAGGTGTCGCAGCGCCACGTCCTGCCGCCTCCGGTCAAGGCCTCGGACGAGGAGGTGCTCGCCTACGTGGCCTCGCAGGCCGGGGCGATCGGCTACATTTCCCCCGACGTTCCCATCCCCCCGACCGTGAGGAAGGTCGTCCTGCTGGATTGACGGCCGGCCCCGAGGAACCGGGAGGGCCGGGCATCAGCGTGAACGGATCTCTGCCAGCCGCTCTCGTGCGGGGGCGAACCGCGGATCGAGCGAAAGGGCCTTCTCGAAGAAGGGGCGCGCCTCCGAAGCCCGCCCCTGCCGCAGGAGGATGAGCCCTAAGTTGTAGGCATGGCGGTGGCTCTTGTCGTCGAGCCGCCACGCCTCACGGAAGGCCTTCTCGGCCTCGGCCATCCTTTCGTCGCCGCCGAGCGTCATGCCGAGCGAGTTCCAGTAGGAGGCGACACCCGGCTCCAGATCCACCCCCTCCCGCAGCCGTCGGATCGCCTCGTCGGTCTCGCCCAGGTCCCGCAGGAGCTCGCCCAGCTCCACGCGGGCGCGGGCGTCGCGTGGGGCGAGGGGGAGCGCCGATTCGTACACCCGCCGCGCCTCCGTGAGCCGGCGCTGACGGCGCAGGATCCGCGCCTCGCGGAGCCGGAGGCCGGCATCGGTCGGCGCCGCCGCCTGGCCCTCGCGCAGTATGGCGAGGCTCGCTTCGACGTCGCCCGCCCGCAGCCGACACTCGGCGGCGCCGTCCCAGGCCGCGGCGTGGGCGGGGACGCGCCGGTAGGCCTCGACGAAGTGAGGCTCGGCCTCCCGCAGCCGGCCGAGGGCGAAGAGCGCTCGCGCGAGGTAGTAGTGGACCTCGAAGCTCCGAACACCGCGGGAGAGCACGCGCCGCAGCTTCGCTACGCTCGAGCCGTAGTCCTTCGCGTGGAAGGCCAGCAGCGCCTCGCGGATCAGGCTGTTGACGATGCGAAACTCCTCGATCTTGTCCTTCGGGTCGGCCCCTGGCGTCGGCGTCTCCGCGGGTCCGCCCGCGCCCACGTAGCCGAGCGCCCCCAGCTTCTCGACGAGCTCGTCCGACACGACGCCGCCCGCCGCGCGGGCCTTTCGCTCGCGCTGGAGGACCGCCGCCAGCGGGCGGCGCATCGCCGCCGCCTTCGACGCCTGGCCCGCGGCGAGATCGTGGCGCTCGTCGGGATCGGTCTCCAGGTCGTACAGCTCCGGGCGCGGGGCCTGGATGTACTTCCACCGTCCCTCGCGGACCGCCCGCAGGTCGCTCCAGCCGAAATGCAGGAGCGGCACGAGGGTCTCGGCATACGTCACGGGCTCGGCCGGCTCCGGTCCGCCACGGAGCGCCCCGGCCAGGCTCCGGCCCGAGAGCGCGGCACCCGGGGGCAGAGGGAGCCCCGCCAGCTCGAGGAGGCTCGGGAAGACGTCGACCAGCCGCACCGTCGACTTCAGATGCGCGCCGCGCGCGATGCCGGGTCCGCGGACGAGGAACGGGACGCTCAGCGTCGTCTGGTACACGAAGAACCCGTGCAGGCTCTCGCCGTGCTCGCCGAGACCCTCGCCGTGGTCGGAGGTCACGACGAGCAGCGTCCGGTCCCGGATCCCGAGGGTCGCCAGAGAATCGTCGAAGCGCCCGACCAGCTCGTCCACCCAGGCCACCTCGCCGTCGTACAAGCGGCCGGCGTAACGGGAGGCGTAGGGCTCGGGCGGCTCGTAGGGGTCGTGGGGCTCGTAGAGGTGGAGCCACAGGAAGACCCGACGCCCCCGCTCGGACTCGAGCCACGTCGTCGCCTCCGCGAGGGTGTCCTCGCCCTTCTTCTGCACCGTGTTCACGAACTGCGCATCCCCCGACGCGCCCTCGAAGCGGTCGGCGTAGACGTCGAAGCCGCGGTTGAGACCGGATTGTCCCTCCAGCACCACCGAGGAGACGAAGCCGCCCGTCGCGAAACCGCTCGCCCGGAACCGCTCCGCCAGGAGCGGGACGGCGGGCACGACCGCCGGGGAAACGTTGTCGCGAATGCCGTGCTCGGTGGGCAGCAGGCCGGTGAGGATCGAGACGTGCGACGGACGGGTGAGCGGCACGTGGGCCGAGGCCTGCTCAGCGAGAACCCCTTCGGCGGCGATCCGGTCGAGCCGTGGCGTCTCCACGTCCCGCCCGCCGTAGCAGCCCAGGCGGTCCGCGCGCAGCGTGTCGATGGTCACCAGGATGACGTGCTCGGGACGCGGCGGGGGAGAAGGCGTGCAGGAGGTCGCGAGGAGAAAGGCGGCGGTGAGGCCAGGCCCCAATCGCGCGACGGAGACGAGACGCCTCACTGCGCCAGCTCGAGCACGGTCAGCAACAGCACGTCGGCGCCACGAGCGCAGTCCTCCCAACGCGAGAGCTCCCGCGGCGAGTGGCTGATCCCTCTGACGCTGGGGACGAAGATCATGCCCATCGGTCCCAGGCGCGCCATCATCTGGGCGTCGTGGCCGGCGCCGCTCGGCAGGCGCAGGGTGGGCAGCCCCAGCCGCGCCGCCGCCGCCTCGATCCGCTGCTGGATCTCGGGGGTGGCGAGGGCCTCGTCGTGGTGGCTCGTCGGGGTGATCGTGATCTCGGTGCCCGTCGCCTCCGCGATCGTGCGCGCCCGGGCCCGGATCGCTTCCGCCAGCCGACGGATCTTCTCGCCGGAGAGGTCCCGTAGCTCGATCGTGTGGCGGACCTCGCCCGGGATTACGTTGGGGGCGCCCGGGTGGACCGAGAGCTGACCCACGGTGCCGACCTGGCGCCCGGGCTCGGCGGTCACGACGTCGCGGACGGCGAGCACGAGCTGCGCGGCGGCGACGAGCGCGTCCCTCCGCTCTGGCATCGGGGTCGTGCCGGCGTGGTTGGCGAAGCCGCGGATGATGGCTTCGTAGCGGTCGATGGCGACGATCCCCTCGACGACGCCGATCGGGACCCCGGCCTTGTCGAGGACGCCCCCCTGCTCGATGTGCAGCTCGAGGTAGGCGCGGAAGCTGCCGGGGGCGCGGCGGGCCTCGTCGATGCGGTCCGGATCCCCACCGATCGAGCGGATGGCGTCGCTCTTCCGCACGCCCTCCCACACCTGGTCCAGCTCGGCGGCCTCGAGCTGCCCGGCGGCGGCGCGGCTGCCGCAGAGGCCGTTGCCATAGGCGACGCCCTCTTCGTTCGCCCAGACGACGACCTCGAGCGGGCGGCGGGTGACGACCCCCCGCTCCTGGAGGGCCTCGACGACCTCGATCGCGGCCATCGAGCCCAGGTCGCCGTCGAAGTTGCCGCCCGCGGGCACGGAGTCGATGTGCGACCCCAAGACGACCGGGGGCAGCGAGGAGTCGGCACCGCTCCGTCGCCCGAGGATGTTCCCGGCGGGATCGATGCGCACCTGGAGCCCGGCCCGGCGCATGAGGTCGATCGTGTAGGTGCGGGCGGCCCGGTCGGCCTCGGAGTAGCCGATACGCGTCACCCCGTCCGCGAAGCTCCCGCCGACGGGTCGGCCGAAGACGCTCAGGCCCTCGAGCTTTGCCCGCAGCCGTGCCCCGTCCACCCTCGGCCCGGGTGCGGCGCCGGTCGGGCGGGGCGCCGCGAGCGCCATCAGGAGCCCCAGGACGTCGCGCCGTGTGATGGTCATGCGGCCCTCCTCCGCATTCGTTCCTCCCTGCCGTTCCCTTGCCCATAAATACAACAAACCCGGCGCCGTGTGGGCCCCCGGGACGGCACGCAGACGGAACGCTCGGTCGGTCGGGCACGCGGCTTCGCCTTCTCCGCCCGCCTCCATGCCAACATTGGCCATGGCGCAATCGCCCTCCCGCGACCGGGGCGGGGCTTTGCCGTTACCGGAGATCGAGCCCGACCTCGCCCGCGCGGCGACGCTGCCATCGGCCTGGTACGTCGACCCCTCGGCGCTCGCGCGGGAGCGGGAGGCGGTCTTCGGCCGCACCTGGCAGCTCGCGGCCCGCCTCGACGAGCTGCGGTCTCCGGGCGACTTCGTCACCACCGACGTGGCGGGAGAGCCGGTCCTGGTCGTTCGCGGCGCGGAGCGGCTGCGGGCGATGTCGGCCGTGTGTCGACACCGCGCCGGCCCCGTCGCCTCTGGCTCCGGCAACCGCCGGTCCTTTCGATGCGGCTACCACGGGTGGACGTACGACCTCGAGGGGCGGCTCCTCGCCGCCCCCGAGTTCGAGGGCGTCGTCGGCATCGACCGCGACAAGGTGAGGCTCCCCGAGTTCCGTCTGGAGAACTGGGGCCCGTTCGCCTTCGTGAACCTCGACGACGACGCCGTTCCGCTCGCGGAGTGGATGAAGGAGATCGTCGCCCGCGCCGCGGCCTTTCAGCTCGGGAATCTGCATCGCGCCGAGGGCCGCGAGTACCTCGTCCACTGCAACTGGAAGGTCTACGTCGACAACTACCTCGAGGGCTACCACATCCCGATCGTGCACCCGGCGCTCTTCCGGGAGCTGGACTACGCGCGCTACCGGGTCGAGGCCTACGACAGCGCCTGCGCGCAGATCGCGCCGATGCGCCGGGGCGGGGAGGGCCGCCAGTACGCCGATCCCGCCGAGCAGGAGAAGGGGGCGGCCTACTTCTGGGTCTTCCCGAACCTCATGCTGAGCCTCTACCCCGACAACCTCCAGGTCAACCTCGTGCGGCCCGAGGGACACGAGCGCACGCGTGTCCTCTTCGAGTGGTACGTCGCGGGCGGAGGCGAGAGGCGGCTTCTGTCGGCGCTCGAGCTGGCCGAGCAGGTCCAGCGGGAGGACGCCGCCATCTGCGAGGCCGTGCAGCGGGGATTGGCCTCACGCACCTACGACCGGGGACGCTACTCGGTCGCGCGGGAGAACGGCGTCCACCACTTCCACCGTCTCCTCGCCCGGTTTCTGGCTCTCGCAACCTAAACGAAGGCCGGGGCTCAGCGCGCGGGGGCCCCGTGGAGGACCGCAGCTCCGGACTCGCCATGCGAGGACCGCACACGGGGTCGCGCGCGAAGCCCCCGACCGAGGACCCTCACACGTGGTACCACTGCAGGCCGGCGATCCGGCCGTCGGGGGCGAGCGTGAACCGGAGGAAGACTCGCCCGTTCTCGTGTCGGGCGCGGAAGAGAAGCCGCTCCTCCCCCCCTCCGGCCTCCCGGGCGAGCGGCTCGAAGGAGAGGAGCTTCCCGAACCGCCGGGCGCGGAACGGCAAGGACGCGCCTGCGTCCCAGGCCGCCGTTCGGACCGGGGGCGACCAGCGATCGAGGTCCGGAGCGCCGGCGAGCAGGCGCTCGTACTCGCCGCGCATGAGGGCGGTCGCCGGGGGGTTGGTATCCACCACCACCGTCCGGTGTCGCCACGACACCTCGGGCACGTAGGACCCGGCGATCCCGTAGGCGAGGCCGATCGGGTCGCTGCCCGTCGAGTGACGCAGGTTGGTAAAGACCACGACCGAGAGCGAGTCCTCGGGGAGCTTGACGAAGGCGACACCGGTGTAGCCCGAGTGTGTCACCACACGATGGCCGAAGACCTCGTCGAGGCCGAAGCCGAGGCCGTAGCCGCGCCACTGGCCGACGACAGCCACGGGGAGGCCGTGGCCGAGGCTCGCCGGGGTCCACATCGCCTCGCGGCTAGCGCGGGCGAGGACACGGTTGTCGTCGAGCGCGAGCAGCCAGGCCGCGAAGTCGCGGACGGTCATCCCAAGGTCGTTGTAAAGCGGTCCGAAATCGACATCGCGGAGCGGATCCCGGCGCAGGCGACCCTCGTCGTCGAGCGTGTAGGGGGCGACGCGTCCCGGGCGGACCTCCTCCGGGTCCAGGAAGGTGGCGCCCTTCGCTCCCGCGGGCGCGACGACCTCGCGCGTGATGAACGGCCGCCAGGGCTCACCGCTCACGCGCTGGGTCACGAGCTGGGCGAGGAAGAAGTTGGCGTCGGAGTACTCGTAGCGCTCCCCGGGCGGCGCGACCGACGAGAGATTGCGCACGGTGGCCAGGAGCTGCTCGGTCGTGTAGGAGGTCAGGAGCCGCCCTTCGACGCTCGCCGCCACCTCGTCCGGCAGGCCCGATGTGTGCGTGAGCAGATGCCGAATCCGGATGCCGCGCCAGGGCCCTTCGAGGTGCTTTGTGACCGGGTCCTCGAGGGAGACCCGCCCCTTCTCGACCAGCCGCATGATGCCGGCCGCGGTCAGCTCCTTGTCGAGGGAGGCGATCGGGAAGACCGAGCGCTCCGAGACGGGGACCTCGAGCTCGACGTTGGCCTGGCCGTAGTACCCGGTCCGAACGATCTGCCCCGCTTGCACCACCGCGAGGGCGAGACCCGGGATCCTCCGTGCTCGCATCTCGGCGGCCACGTACTCGTCGATCTCATCCGCCCCGAGCGTGGCCGCGGCGAGCGCCGTGCACAGCACCGCGGCGAGCGGACGGCATCTGGCTCTGTTCCGCATAGGCCGGCAGTCTAAGACAGCCTCGCGCCCGACGCTACCTCGTGGCCGTCGCCTCCGGGCGCAAGGGGGAAGTAGAATCCCGGCGCGAAGCGGAGGCAGCGATGGATCCGACCTTCCGTGAGTTCCTGGCGACCGAGCTCGGGCAGATCCGAGAGCAGGGCCTCTTCAAGGAGGAGTGGCCGATCCTCGGCGAGCAGGGCCCCGAGATTCGCGTCGAGGGGCGCTCAGAACCCGTGCTCAACTTCTGTGCCAACAACTACCTCGGCCTCTCCGGGCACCCCGAGCTCGTCAAGGCCGCCCACCGCGCCCTCGACGAGTGGGGCTACGGGATGTCGAGCGTGCGCTTCATCTGCGGGACGCAGGCCCTCCACCTCGAGCTGGAGAGAAAGATCGCCGCCTTCCTTGGGATGGAGGACGCGATCCTCTACGCGGCCTGCTTCGACGCCAACGGGGGTGTCTTCGAGCCGCTCCTGGGGGCTGACGACGCGATCATCACCGACCGCCTCAACCATGCCTCGATCATCGACGGTGTGCGGCTGTGCAAGGCGAAGCGTCTGGTCTACGAGCACGCGGACATGGCTGACCTCGAGGCGAAGCTCGAGGACGCCCGATCCGCCCGCTTCCGCCTCATCGTCACGGACGGCGTCTTCTCGATGGATGGAGACGTCGCACCTCTGGCCGAGATCTGCGACCTCGCCGATCGTCACCGCGCGCTCGTGCTGGTCGACGACAGCCACGCGACAGGCTTCATGGGCAAGACCGGGCGCGGGACCTTCGAGCACCACGGGGTCGGGGGGAGGGTCGACATCATCACGACCACGTTCGGCAAGGCCCTCGGGGGAGCGCTCGGCGGCTGCACCGCGGGAAGCCGCGAGGTGATCGGCATGCTGCGGCAGCGCAGCCGGCCCTATCTTTTCTCGAACTCCCTCGCCCCCGCGGTCGCGGGGGCGACCCTCCGGGCGCTGGAGCTCCTCACCGCGAGCACGGAGCTCCGCGACCGCTTGGAGTCGAACACCCGGCAATTCCGGGAGCGGATGACCGGGGCCGGCTTCGATATCAGGCCTGGCATCCACCCCATCGTGCCCATCATGTTTTCGCGCTTCGCCCCCGACGACGCTCCCCTCGCGCAGCGCTTCGCACGAGCGCTCCTCGAGGAGGGGATCTACGTCAAGGGCTTCTTCTATCCGGTGGTGCCGAGGGGACTCTCGCGCATCCGCGTTCAGCTCTCAGCCGCGCACCGAAACGGGCACATCGAGCGGGCGGTCGCCGCCTTCACGAAGGTCGGCAAGGCCCTGGGTGTGCTCGGAAGCGTGCCGTGAGAGCCGTTGACATGAATCCATTACCGTGGTACTGTTGCTCATGGCCCTTGCCCATTCGAAGCTCACCGCACAAGGACAGATCTCGGTCCCGGCGCAGGTTCGCCGAAAGCTGGGGGTAGGTCCCGGGTCAGTCCTGGAGTGGGACGAGGACGGTTCGAAGATCGTGGTTCGCCGAGCCGGCCGCTACACCTCTGAAGATCTGCACGAAGCTCTGTTCAAGAAGCCGCCTAGGCCCCGCACTCTGGCGGAGCTGAGAGACGGCATCCGACGCTACGTGAGGCGGCGCCATGCGCGCCGTTGACACCAACGTTCTTGTCCGTCTCACCACGCGGGACGACCAGAAGCAAGTGGCCGCAGCGGAAGCCTTCGTAACAAGGGGGGCCTGGGTGTCCCATGTGGTTCTTGCGGAGTTCGTCTGGGTACTGACGTCTGTCTACGGCCTTGTTGCTTCGGAGGTCGCGACCGCGATTGAGATTCTCCTTGCGCACGAGGAACTCTCCGTACAGGATGCGGAGGTCGTGGGCGCCGCTCTCGATCACTACCGGAGGCAGCCGTCTGTCAGCTTCTCGGACTGCCTGGTGTTGGAGGTCGCCCGCAAGGCCGGTCACCTTCCGCTTGCGACCTTCGACCGGCATCTCAGCAAGTTGCCTGGCGTCCAGCGGCTATAGAGACCTGGGCACAGGGGTGGGGTGCGGCCGAACAAGCGGCGTGAAGGGCGGTAGGCGGTGAGCTGCGTACTGCGGGCGATCGGCACGTCGTTCGACGTGGATGCCTTCCTCAAGGACAGCGAGCTCAAGGCAGATCCCGCCTTTCATCGCGGCGAGCCGAAGCTCCCCGGCCGATCAGAGGGTCCGAAGCGCGCGGCCTCGGGTTTCAACGTCGGCGTCGGCGAGGCGGACTCCGACGATCTGGCCGCCCAGATTCGCGATGCCACGGAGTTCCTGAACGAGCACGAGGACGAGCTTCGACGCCTGGCCAGCTTCCCCGGGGTCGAAGAGGTGTGTCTCGACTTTGTGATCAGGCGGCAAGACGTGGCGGCCCAGAGCGACCTCTTCCCGGCCGATCTCCTTTGGCGCGCCGGAGCCTTGGACATCGATCTTGTGGTCACCCACGTCACGATAGCCGAAGAGGTGCATTAGGGCGGGGGAGGAGTCAGGGCGCGGTTGGCAGCCGCTCCGCCGCGCGGTCGATGACGGCGGCCGCGGCCTCCAGCCGCGCCGCGACGGCCGCGACCTGCTCCTCCGCGCGCGCCCAGTTCCTGCCCTCGAGGGCCTCCCGGACGCCGGGGAGGGTCTTGACCGCATAGCCGGTGTAGAAGCCGGGCGCGTAGACGAGGTGCCGGAACCAGGGCCGGTCGGGAAGGCCTCGAGCGTCGGTGAGGGCCGGCTCCACCGCCCGCAGCGCCCGATCGAGCTCTTGGCGGTGGGCGAGGTCGATCGGCTTTCCGCGCCTGGCGGAGAGCGCCTCCGCATACCCCGAGGCGCTCGCGCGCAAGCGCTCCACCGCGTTCTGCAGCGGGGCGAAGTTGATGTAAGGGACGGCCGGGCGGGGAGCGGGAGGGACGAAGGGGTCCTTCGGGTCCGCCGCCGTGACGAGCGTCCCCTCGCGCAGGAGCCGGTTCTGTTCCTCGGTCTCCTCACGCAGCCGTCGGTCCAGGGCCTCGACCTCCTCGGCGTAGCGCGCGACCGCGTCCGCGAGCGGGGTGAAGTCGAAGGGGAGGATCTCGGCGTTCGCGAGGCGGAGCACGAGCCGTCCCCCGAGCCGGGCCAGCGTGACACCGTAGGCGGAGTCGAGGTCGCCGAAGCGCGAGTAGTGATCGAAGGAGTCGTAGATCGAGTGGTAGGAGCCGCCTCGGTCCTCCCCCCCGAAGCCCAGATTGAGGGAGGCGACCCCGAGATGCTGGAGGAAAGGCGTGTAGTCCGACCCCGACCCCAGGGCGTCCAGGCGCAGCCCCGGACGCTCGCGGATCTCCCGTCTCGCCGTGGGGGCCGCGTCCAGGAGCTCGCGGGCCCGCTGGCGCTCGGCGATGCTCACCCCCCGCTGGGGGTCCCTGACCTCCCGCGCCGCCTCGTCCACGAAGCGCTCGAGGGACGGTGAGCCCCCCGCGGAGAGAAAGCCCCGGCCGTTGCTGTCGGTGTTGACGTAGGCGACGAGCCGTGTGCGTAGCTCCTCGGCGTGCGCCTCCGCCCACTCGGTGGAGCCGAGGAGCCCCGGCTCCTCGGCGTCCCAGGCGGCGTAGATGATGGTGCGCCGCGGACGCCAGCCCTCCCGTGCGAGGCGCCCGACCGCGCGCGCCTCCGCCATGAGGGCCACGAGGCCGCTGACGGGATCCTCGGCACCGTTCACCCAGGCGTCGTGGTGGTTGCCGCGCAGGACCCACTGCTCGGGCTGCTCCGCGCCGGGCAGCCTGGCGATCACGTCGCGGGCCGGCACCAGCCTCCAGTTGAACTCGACCTTCAGGCGGACACGCGCCGGCCCCGGCCCGAGGTGATACGTGATCGGCAGGGCGCCGCGCCAGGCCTCCGGGGCGATGGGGCCGCCGAGCGCGCGCAGCAGCGGCAGCGCATCACCCCACGGAAGAGGCAGCACGGGGATCTTTGTGAGCGTCGCCGCCGCCCCGCGGTCGAGCCGCCGCGCCTCGGATGTCGCGCCCACCCCCGGGGTGAGCGGGTCGCCCGGATGGAGGGGCATGTCGGCGACCGAGCCGCGCTGCGCTCCCCACTCCCCCCGAAACGCCCCCTTCGGGTAGACGTCGCCCTGGAAGTAGCCGTCGTCCCGCGGGTCCGAGTAGATCAGGCATCCGGCCGCGCCCCGCTCCGCCGCCACCTTGGGCTTGATCCCGCGCCACGATCCGCCGTAGCGGGCGATCACGATCTTCCCTCGCACGTCGATCCCGCGCCGTTCGAGCTCCTCGTAGTCGGCGGGGACGCCGTAGTTGACGTACACGAGATCGCCGGTGACGTCGCCGTCGACCGAGTAGGCGTTGTAGAGGGGAAGCTGCTCCGCGGTCTGGCCCGGCGAGCCGGGCGCGGTGACGCTCGGGGGAGACCATCTCGACGAGCCGCGTGCGGGGAGTGGGGAAGAGGACGTCGAAGGTCTCGATCGATGTGTCGAACCCCCACTCGCGAAAGCGCCCGGCGACGAACTCCGCGACCTCGCGGCCGAAGGGCGAGCCGACGGGGTGGGGATGCGCGGTGAGCCGCTTCATCCACTCGCGCAGCAATGCGGGGTCGAGGCCGGCGTCGAAGCGCTCCTCGAGCGCCCGCTGGGTGGCCCCCGCCTCGGGTCCGAAGCCGAAGAGCGAGGGCGCCTCCGCTCGGGCGGCGGCGACGAGCACGGCGGCGAGCGCGAGAGAAGGGGCGACCCGGTAACGCAGAAGCAAAGGGACCTCCCGGCTGCGCATTCTAGCCGGGGTCCGCCCGCTTTCAGGCGACGATCGCTCGCAACCGCGTGAGAAGCTCGCGGAGCATCAATCGGTGTGGACGACGAGCACCGGGCAGGGTGCGGAGCGGACGACGTGATGCGTGGTGGAGCCGAAGAGGGTGAGGTCGACGGGACCACGGCCCCGGACGCCCATCACGATGAGCTCCGTCTCACCCTCGCGGGCCACGCGGAGGATCTCGCGCCAGGGTCGGCCACCGGCGACCTGCTCCCGCGGCTGGCACCAGTCCCGCACCTCCTCCGGCACCAACGCGTGGAGACGCTCACGGGCATCGTGCTCGAGGTGCCGCCGGAACTCGGGGACGTCGAAGCCTGCGATGTGGGCCCCGGGCTCCTCTTCGATCGGCCACTCGAGCACGTGCAGAACCGTGATCTCCGCCCCGGACTCCTCGGCGAGGGCGAAGGCATAGACCAGAGCGGCGCGGGACGCCCCGGAGAAGTCCACCGGGCAGAGGATGCGGCGCAGGAGCACCGGGCCCGAGGGGTGGAGACCTTCCGCGGGCGGCGGCACGGCGAGGACCGGGCACGGCGCCTTGCGCAGCACCTTCTCCGTGACCGAGCCGAGCACCAGGCGCTCGAACCCCCCACGGCCGTGCGTGCCCATCACCACCACGTCCGCCGGCCACGAGCGCGCCCGGCCGAGGATCTCGTGGACCACCCCGCCCTCGGCGACCTTGTGCCAGGTCGCAAGACCCAGCTCGCGCGCGGGCCGGCTCAGCTCGGCGAGCTCAGACTCCAGCCGGCCCCGGGCCTCGGGATCGAGCACGGCAAAGGGCGGGTGGGCGGCGGTGACGGCAGGAGCGGGTCCGACCGGCTCGACGACGTAGGCGAGCTCGATCTCCGCCTGGTAGAAGCGGGCCAGGGTCAGGGCGTGACCGAAGGCCCGCCGGGAGATGTCGGAGAGGTCGGTCGGGAACAGGACTCGTCGGATGTCGATCATGCGCCCTCCTAGAATGAGAGGGGGGGTGTCAGTGTCGGCAGATCTCCACCACCGCGGGCTGCGCCAGCCGCTCGTACGCCGCGTAATCCATGCGGACCACCTCGTGGTGGTTGCCCGCCTGGAACGCGAACCCGCCCACCTTCGGGAAGCAGGCGTCGACGTAGACCGCCATGCCGTAGAGATGGCCGAAGGGCGGCATGGCCCCGGTCTCACAGTCGGGGAAGAGGGCCGCCATCTCCTCCTCGGGGACAAGCCTGACGCTCGGCCTTCCCATCACGCGCGCGAGCGCGGTGAGGTCGAGCCGGCAGGAGGCGGGCAGCACGACCATGACCGGGGCCTCGCCCGGCGCGCGTGCGATGAGGACCTTGGCGAGCTGCCAGCCCGAGACGTGCGCGGCCGCGGCGACACCCTGGGCGGTGAAGGCTTCATGGTGGGGCAGGGTGTCGTAAGCGACGCCGTCCGTCTCGAGGAGGCGCTTTGCTCGTTCGACGAGCATGGTGGACCTCCTTTCGTTAAGAAACAGCCCCTCGCTTCCAATCTGAACCCCGGACGCTGTGAGCGGAATAGGCCCTATGGACCATGGCCCGACGTCCCGGCGGCGGCTCAGCCCGACCAGTAGGTCCGGTAGTAGTGATCCCGGGGTGGGGCCTTGGGTGGCGGCGGCGGCCGTCGGAAGAGCCGCTCGACGCGGCGCTGCACGGCCTCGGAGCTCCTGACCGCCCAGACGAGCAGACCGAGGAAGGCTACGACGAGCACCACCCCCGCGGAGAGGAG
>Ga0209751_10002277_pt1 | contig 19325 bp, 19 predicted proteins | sample RifCSP13_1_FD_184019 | JGI IMG/M metagenome (GOLD analysis project Ga0209751, IMG submission 184019) | Soil microbial communities from Rifle, Colorado - Rifle CSP2_sed 13_1 (SPAdes) (version 2) | ecosystem: Environmental > Terrestrial > Deep subsurface > Rock core/Sediment | place: Rifle... | reverse complement strand
CAACCCGGGCGACGAAGTGCTCATGGCCGACCCGGGTTATCCCTGCAACCGGCACTTCGTGCGTTTGTTCGATGGGCGCGCAACGCTGGTGCCGGTGGATGCCGCCACGTCGTATCAACTCACCGCCGCCCTGATTCGCCGGCACTGGACAGCCGCCACGCGTGCCGTGCTGATTTCTTCGCCCTCTAATCCCACCGGCACGCTTGTGCCGGATGCGGACATGGCGGAGATTGTGCGCACGGTGCATGAACTCGGCGGTGTGCTGATCGTGGATGAGATTTATCACGGCCTTACCTATGGCGCGCCGGCACGCAGCGCCCTGCGTCATTCAGCGGACGTGTTCGTGGTGAACAGTTTCTCCAAGTATTACGGCATGACCGGCTGGCGGGTGGGGTGGCTGGTGGCGCCAGAGGTTTATGTCGAGGCGATAGACCGGCTCGCGCAGAATATCATTCTGGCCGCCAGCACACCGGCACAGTATGCGGCGCTGGCGGCGTTCCGGCCGGAGGTTCTGGCCGAACTCAATCGGCGGCGCGACGAGTTTTGTGCGCGGCGTGACTATCTCTTGCCGGCGTTACGCACGCTTGGCTTCGATATCCCGGTCACGCCGGAGGGCGCATTTTATCTGTATGCGGATTCAGGTCAGTTGGCCTCCGACAGCGACGACTTCGCACGGTGCCTGCTGGAAGAGGCAGGCGTGGCGATCACGCCCGGTCGGGATTTCGGATTGCATGCGCCCAAGCGGCATGTGCGTTTCTCCTATGCCAATACGCGCGCGCAGCTGCAGGAAGGGGTGCGCCGTATCGCGGCCTTCCTGGGCCGGCCAACGGCCGGAATCTGAATAAACCTAAAAACGGCTTTAGCCGCAGATGAACGCAGATGAATCATGCCATTGATGCACCGGGGCCATTCACCCTTTTGGTGGGTTGGCGAATACAGGCAGCGCATTGAATATCCATGTTTATCTGCGTTCATCTGTGGCTGACTGCTTTTTCCAGGATAAAACAGTTGTAAAGACACGGGTGCCAGTGAATTGGCATGCAACTTGCTACTGTATCGGGTAACCGTATCCGATATGCCGCAGGAGGTGTTCCATGAAATTCCTGTTTCAGCTGACTTCATCGCTGGTGTCCAGAATCAACGCCCTGATCTCGCGGTCCGAACACGCCCATCCCGGCATGCAGGAGGTGGCGGCGATGGTGTACGTGGGCGACGTCTACGTCCTGCGCGAGCAGCCGCACCGCCGGCACGCCGATGGCTGGGGCCGCTATCACTACAGTTGCAATACCACCGGCTGCAAGCCGCTGCCGTAAGGACGGCGCGATATTCGACCGGCGTGTCCGGGCTGTTGCCCCAGTCTGACCACGAACCGGGGTATCCGCGCATGCGCGTGAAACCCAGGCTCTTGAGCAGCATGCAGCTGTGCGCTGAGCGGTGGTGGCTCTGGCAATAGCACACCACTTCCTTGTCCGGGGTCACACCCAGCGATGCGAGCAGTGCGCGTAACTCGTCCGCCGGTTTGAAGCGCAGGCCGCGGTCTCGATCCATTGTTTGCAACCAATCGAGATTGACCGCGCCCGGAATATGCCCGCCGCGTTCGGCAAAGCGTTTGCTGCCGAGATATTCGTCGGCGGACCGCGCATCCAGCAGCGCCATCGCCGGGTCTCCCAGGTGTTTCTGAATGTAGGTCTTGTCGGCAATCACTGTGTCGTTCCGCTGCACCCGGTACCGGCTGTGCGCGCGGTTTTCGTCTCCGCTCTTGAGCGTTCGCCGTTCCAGGGTCCAGGCGTGCAGGCCGCCATTGAGCAGCGAGTAGCGGGTATGGCCCATGGCCTCCAGCGTCCAGAGCAGGCGCGACGCGCGCCCGCCGCCTTCATCGTCGTAGGCCACCACGTGGTGCTCGGGCGTCAGCCCGATTGACGAAAAGGCCTCATTGAGCTGGCTCTCGCCCGGCACCAGGCCCATCACCGGTTTGTTCACCGCCACGATCTGCGCGTAGTCGAGGTGTACCGCGCCCGGGATGTGCGACTGGGCATGGATTTCCGGTTTGCACAAATCCACGACCACTATCGATTCCTGCCCGAGTTGGCGTTCCAGTTCCTCGGGTTCGACGATCCATGGCAGCTTGGGTGCGGGCATATCGGGAGGCTGGCTGTGGTATTCTTGGCCGCGTCAACTATCCATTCTAGCTTGCGACGACAGTGCGGAGTAGGGCGAGCCAAATCCCGGAGCAGGTTGTGGAAATCTTCAAACAGTTCACCATCGAGGCGGCGCATCGCCTGCCGAATCTTCCCGAGAACCATAAATGCCGGCGTCTGCACGGCCATTCGTTTCGTGTCGAGATACATGTCTCCGGTCCGCTCACCGACAAGGAAGGCTGGATCATGGACTTCGCGGATGTAACGCGCGCCTTTAACCCGATCTACGAACAGCTCGACCATCATTATCTGAACGACATCCCCGGTCTCGAGAACCCGACCAGTGAGATTCTCGCCCGCTGGATCTGGTCGCACCTGAAGCCGGCGCTGCCGCTGCTTTCCAGGGTGGTGGTGCGCGAGACCTGCACCGCCGGTTGCGTTTATATGGGCGACTGATTCCGTGGCGATTGATCCTAAAAACGGCTTTAGCCGCAGATGAACGCAGATTAACGCAAATGAATCATGTCATGGATGCGCCGAGGCCATTCACTCTGTTGGCGGGCCGGCGAATACAGACTGCGCATTGAATATCCGCGTGTATCTGCGTTCATCTGCGGCTGACTGATTTTCCAGGTTGATACAGCGTGACCGTCGACACCGATCCGATAGAAATCGATACCGGGCCACAGCCGACCGCCAGCATCATCTGGTTGCATGGCCTGGGTGCGGATGGGCACGACTTCGAGCCGATTGTCCCGGAACTCGGGTTGTCCGGATCGCCGGCGGTGCGTTTCGTGTTTCCGCACGCGCCGTATCGGCCGGTGACGGTGAATGGCGGCGCGACGATGCGCGCGTGGTATGACATTGCCATCGATGAACGCGGATTCCGCCAGGACGAGGCACACATCCGCGATTCCGAGCAGACGCTGCGCAGGCTGATCGAACAAGAGCGCGAGCGCGGCATCGACAGCCGCCGCATCGTGCTGGCCGGGTTCTCCCAGGGCGCGGCCATCGCCCTGCACACCGGGCTGCGTTATCCGCAGCCGCTCGCCGGTATCATGGCCCTGTCCATGCCGGTGCCGCTGCCGGAGCGCATCGCATCGGAGCTCAATCCAGCCAATGCGCGCGTGCCGGTCTTTCTGGCGCACGGAACGCAGGATCAAGTTGTGCCCTACCCGATGGGAGAGTACGGACACCATTTACTCGAACAAATCGGCCTGCCGGTCGAATGGCACAGCTATCCCATGGGCCACACCGTGACTCAGGAAGAAGTGGCCGATATCCGTGCCTGGCTCGGGCGGGTGATCGTTGCCTGAAAATGCCGGTAAAAATTTTAGGTACCGACCGTGTCCGGCCGGTTTGCTATGCGAAGGGTATGATGCCCGAGTGCTGCGAAGCACATCGAAGTGCGAGAATGGACTTCACCCGCCTGCAGTTGAATTATTCGAGGTTCCCTTTAAAACTAAACGCGCTGAGCAGCAATATGATCGTTAGCAGCGCCAATGCTATCCAGTAACGGCGCGCATATTTTTTGCCTGTTTCAGTCAACCGGCTGTAGTGAGGAAAACTGAACAAGGCCCCGAACACGCTCTCTTTTGCGCCAATTTGTTCTTCGTAGAAATGCTTGACCAGTAAACGGTAATAGATCAGCACGTAGCCGTTGACGACCAGCAGAATGCCCAGCATGGTGCGCAGCGACATGCTGTCAGGATTCCAGGCCGATATCGTGTTCGTGCGCGCGCGGGATTTTTACGCGCGACCCGGCGCGTACCACTGATATTGTTTCGGCCAGTCGTTCGGGATCCGTCAGGCACAGACGATGACCCATGGTCGTCAGCAGCCCGCGTTGTCGAAGGTGAGTAACTGCCGTGCTGACGGATTGCCGGGTGGTTCCGATCATGTCGGCCATGTCCTGGTGGGTCAGCGGCAAGTCGAGCACATAACCGCCAGTCGCAAGCGGCCGTCCATAACGGGCGTGCAGCCGCAGCAGCAACTTCGTCACACGGGTGTTTACGTCGTCGGTAATCAGGTTGAGCATGGCATCGGAGAGCTGGCGCAACCGGCACGACAGCATGTCCACCACCTGCATCGCGGTGGCCGCATCCGAGACCAGCCGCGCACGCAACCGGTTGCACGGCAGAATCAGCACCTCCGCATCGGTGCAGGCCTCGGCATACACCATTCTTGGACTGCTTCGGGCGATCTCGGTCATACCGAAAACCTCGCCCGGCAGGCAGAACCAGAGCGTCACGGCCCGGCCAACCGGCGACAGCGCATAGACTTTCACGCGACCGGACATCAGCACGTAGACATCGTTGCCGTCACCGCCGGCGCGAAACAGCGTTTCGTGCTTGCGGAATTGGGCGCGTGTGCCCAGCAGGTCAAGCTCCGCGCGCACTGCCGGTGTCAGACTGCCCCAGAAATCCGATGGGGTGGCATACCAGGCATGGTCCATATTCTTTCTCCTCCTTGATCCCGAATAGTCTAGATTCAACGATGTGGTGCGGTTTGCATCAAGTATCAGCATAGCCCACCGGAAAACTGTCGGCTAGCTGACAGACGTGGAGGCCGGTAATCCGAATTAATGGCGGTCGGATAGGCTTGAAGCCGATGTATGCCATATGTAGTCAGGAGCGGTGCAGCGGGATGTATTGACCACGATGGTTGTTGTCACCATTTCAAACAAGGAGAAACAGCAGGATGGCTACAAAAACAGAAGCTGGTGTGATTGGCTATCTCAGTCATAACGTCAAGGAAAGCGGGCGCGATCCGGCGCGCACCCTGACCGGATTCGCGCTGGCGTGGATCGCCTTTGCACTGATCATGTGGGTGCTGCCGGCACCGGAAGGCCTCAAGCCGGAAGGCATGGCGGTGCTGGCGATTGTTGTCTGGGCCAGCATCATGTGGGTGTCGGAGGCGATGCCGGTCGGCATCACCGGTATCGGCATCCCGACGCTGCTGATCATCACGCATGCACTGCCTTGGGACAAAGGGAAACCACCGCTCGCGCAGGTGTTTTCCGGTTTCACCAGCCATGTCGTGTGGCTGCTGCTGTTCGCGTTGATGGTCGGCGCCATCATGCAACTGCTCAAGCTCGACCGGCGCATTGCCCTGTCGATCCTGGACAAGGTCAAGGCCTCGAACGTCGGGCGCGTGATCTGGGGGTTCTTCGGCGTCAACCTGGTGCTGTCGTTCCTGATCCCGGCGGCCGTGGCGCGTTCCGCGACGCTGCTGCCCATCATCCAGGGCGTCACCGACCTGCTCGGCGACTCGCAAAGGGAACGCGAGGCCAAGAAGGCCATTGTCATCCAGACCCTGGTGTATGGCAGCATGATCACCGGCATGTTCATCATGACCGCGCACCTGCCGAATATGATCCTGGTGGAGATGTTCGGCAAGAACGGCTACAACATCGGCTACCTCGACTGGATGCTGTTGCAGTTCCCGTACCTCGGCATGTTCGTGCTGACCCAGTGGTGGGTACGTTACCACTTCAAGACCGCGGGCGTGGAGATTGCCGGTGGACACGGCTCGATCCGCAAGATGCACAAGGATCTCGGTCCGACGGCGTCCGGTGAGTGGTTGCTGCTGCTGATCTTCTGCGGCGTGGCGCTGTTCTTCATGCTCGGCAAGAACAGCCCGATCATGAAGGTGCACAACCTTCAACTCGGCATTATCGCGCTGGTCGGGTTCCTGGTGCTGTTCATCCCGGGCCTGTTCCCGTTCAAGTGGAAGCAGGTCCAGGACCGCACCATGTGGGGCACGTTCCTGCTGCTGGGCGGCGCGCTCACCATGACCTCGGCCATGTCCAAGTCGGGCCTGGCCGGCTGGATGGCAGACGGCATACACGGCCTGGTCGTCGGCCAGTCGTGGTGGATGGTGCTGCTGATCATGATGGTCGGCACGCACATCATCCGCATCGGCATGTTGTCGAACGTCGCCGCGGTGGCGATGCTGGCGCCGATCCTGTTCGAGCTCGGCAAGCAACTGGGCCTGCACCCGGTGGCCTTCACCATGCTGGTGGCCGACACCGATACCTTCGCCTATCTGCTTCCCACGCAGATCACGGCGGCGGTGGTCGCCTACGGCACCGGCAGCTTCAGCACCGTCGACTATGCCAAGGCCGGGTGGGTGTGCATCCTGCTGGCCATCGCCTACGGAATCCTGATCATGGCCCCGTGGTACGCGGTGCTCGGGATGCCGGTGTGGGATGCGGCGGCGCCGTGGCCGTTTGCGAAGTAGCCTCCTTGAAATTGGCCTTTAATGTCCGCCCCCTCCGGGAGGCGGACATTGTTTTCATCTTTATAGCCTGAGGTCGACCCATGAAAAAAATTCCCGAAGAGGAAATCCGCAAACAGCTCGGCGACTACCTTGCGCCGAAAGGCCTCTATTCCGCCACCAAGGACATGTCGTTTCTCGGCAAGGTCAGCTGTAATATCGAAAGTATGGTGGCCGGTTCCTGGCAGGAGATCGCCATCGACTATGAACTCGGCGCCTCGGGAATGGCAGACGGTTCGTGGTTCAAGGCGACCTTTCGCTTCTATTCCGACTGGGCGCTGTTCCAGACCACTGAACCGACCGCGGCCAACTACGTATCGGCCGAATACCACGCTGCACCTACCATGCCCGGTCAATCACCCGCGACGGTGCAGAAACTCACCGTGCGTTTCGACCAGAAGGGCCATGAGCGCCCGTTCCAGAAGGCGATAATTGTTGATACGTTCGACGGTTACCTGAAAGCCGGCGACCACATCGTCATCCGCCTCGGCGATCGCCGCTTCGGCGGTGCCGGCACGCGTGTACAGACCTTCGTTGAACAGAATTTCAAGATTCGCTGCTATGTCGATCCGCTCGGTACCTCGCGCTTCGCTGCGATCAACCCTGACCTCGTGATCCAGATCGTGCCGGGCGTGCCGGCGCAGCTGCAGTGGGGCGGTTCACGCGTCGTGCGCACCGGCGAGAAATTGCCGCTGCGCATCCGTGCCGAGGATGAATGGGGAAACACCTGCTGGGATCGTCCCGACCAGGTCGAAATCAGCGCCTCCCTAAACGGGAATCCGGTATACGAAGAAAAAATTACCCTCGCTGACAAAGGCTGGGCGGTGCGCTTGCTGGAAGACGTGCCGACCGGCACGCCCGGCGAACTGGCAATCACCGCACGCCTGCCGCAGCACCCCTGGGTCAAACCGCTGACCTTCTACGTCACGGTGGACAAGGCCTTCGAGGCGCCGCGCATCTATTATTGCGACCTGCATGTGCACTCCGATGACACGATCGGCACCAACTCGACTGTCTACAACCTGACCTACGGTCGCGATGTTTCCGGCCTCGACGTACTGGCGTTCGCGCACAACGACTTCAATATCACCACCGAGAAATGGAAGAAGACGGTGGAAGTGATACGCGAAATCACCAAAGACGGCAGCTTCGTGGCTTATCCCGGTACCGAGTGGTGCGGAAGTTCCTGCGCCGGCGGCGACCACAACGTGGTGTATTTGCATGACGGTGAGCCCGAGTTTCCGTTCCTCAAGACCGGCGAGCACGTGCGTTCGGTGGACTGGAACGAGGACACCAAGGGCTCAAGTGTCGAGCCCGGCGCCTGGCCGCTGGAAGAACTGTGGATGGCCTATGCCAAGGACCCCGAGGGGCATCTGCTGATCCCGCATGTCGGTGGGCGGCGCTGTATCCTCGACTGGCACTATCCGAAGCTGGAGCGTCTGATCGAGATCGGATCGAGCTGGGGCCACTTCGGCTGGCTATACCAGGAGGCCATGGAGCGCGGCTACAAGATCGGCGCTACCATGGCCGGTGACGAGCACCGCGGCCGCTGCGGCGGCGGCGTGCCGGGTACGGCGGTGTTCGGCACCAAGGGTGGCATGGCCGGTGTTATTGCGCCCGCACTCACGCGCAAGGACATCGCCATTGCCCTGCGCGCGCGCCACACCTTCGCCTCCACCGGCGAGCGCAGTTTCGGCCTGCTGCGCTGCGGCAAGCACCTCATGGGCGACGAGTTCGAGCACAAGGGCGCGGCGACGCTTGACTACCGCTTCCTCGGCGACGCCGGCTGGGACGAGATCGTGGCCTATGACCACACCGGTGAAATCTGGCGCCGCGAACTGCAGAAGGAGCTCGGCTACTCGGACCGCAAGATCCGTTTCCGCTGGGGTGGCGCGCGCATCAAGGACCGCTATCGCTGGGCGGCGTGGAAGGGCAGGATCACCATCACCAACGCGGTCATCAACGACTTTACCGGCCGCGGCTTCGAGCACATCGAAGAGACCTGCTGGCGCGAGTCGGCCACGACCATTGGTTTCAAGAGCGACACCTACGGCGACGTGGACGCGATCGAAATCGATGTTTCGCACCTGAAGACCGCCAAAATCAGGGTCGAGGGGACAATTGACGGCTACGTAAAAGTCGGTGACCCGCTGAAGGGCAACCCGTTCGTGCACTGTCCGAAGTTCGAATGGGAAATCAGCGGGGCCGAACTGCTGGAGGCCGCGCGCCTGAGGAAGGACCTGCCGGGTGTGGACATGTTTCTGGGTCTGGAGCGCATGTCGGATGCACCTGCGCCGCGCGAGGTCACCGGCACGCTCAACATCGATCCACACAATGGACCGCACGGGCACCGGCCTGTGTATTTCTTCGGCCGCCAGGAAGACGACGCCAAGGTCTGGACGTCGGCGGTGTTCATCAACTTCAAGTAACGTCCGGGATCGAACCCGGTCCCGGCACGGGACCCCGCTGCGGCGGAGTCTTGTGCTGTGTGCGTCGATTCAGTCGGCCTGAAATTTCAGGTGGCGTAGCGCAACTTGGCCGCGCGTGCGGCCTTCGCCTCTTCCTCGTTGTAGGCCTTGCCGGACCAGAGCATATTGTAGGCAATTTCCTCGTTGCCGTTCTCGCACAATTCCAGCACTTGCTTAAAAAGCGGCTGAAAGGTCTCCGAACGGTGTGACTGCTCGTGTTCCGCGAAAGTTTTCCAGAAGGTCACGATCAACGCTTCCTTGCCCTTGAAGGGACTTTCAACTGCCTGCCCGATGGTGGAGCCTTCGTTAGATATTGCGCCGCTGTTCAGCGCCACGAAACCACCGACGAAGCCGGTATCGGAGTGGTAGGTTTTTACGTTCTCACACAAAGTTGCGACCCGCTCCTGCAGGTCATCGGTGGTATATTGTGGTTTGAGAATCACGCGATTGATGGTGACAACACCATCATTTGGAAAACCGGCTATCAGATTCATGGCTTACCACCCCCGGATGGTTGTGAAAGGTTGAGACGGCGATAAACATATCCAATGCCAATATCAGTAATGGCTAATATTCCAGAAACATACTAGATGAGTCAAGAATTATATTTATATTAAATATCAGTAAGATATATGTTTAACCGCAGTCTGCATGGTTATTGGCAGCTGATGCTATCCGGGTAGCAAGCACCATGGTGCGCATCAGTGAGGCGGTCAAACCGTCCGATAGGTGGTCGGCTCCTGGCATGGAGGCGGTGGAGACGAGCCGTTATAGTGTGTCGCTTGCTTGTGGGTCGGGTCTGTGCGTAATCGTATCTGGACAGGGAAATGAATCAGAAAACCGGTTGGTTATTCGTCGTGCTGCTCACCGTGCTGGCTGGTTGCGCATCGCTGACGACGCCGACCGATCCCGGCGCCACCGCTAACCGGCCACGTGTGGCGCTGGTGCTGGGCGGCGGCGCGGCGCGCGGCTTTGCACATGTCGGCGTCATCCGGGCGCTGGAGCAGGAAAAAATCCCGATCGACCTGATTGTCGGTACCAGCGTGGGCAGTCTTATCGGCGCGCTTTATGCGCATGAGCTGAACAGTTTTGAGCTCGAGTGGACGGCGTTTTCACTGGAGAAGGACGATCTGCTGGATTACACGTTCATGTCCGCCGGCATGGGGCCGATCAAGGGTGAGCGGCTGGAGGCGTTCGTGAACAAGAAGATACCGGTCGTGAACATCGAAAGCCTGAAGATTCCGTTTGCCGCGGTCGCGACCGATCTCAACCGCGGCACGCGCGTGGTGCTGGATCGCGGGCCGCTGGCACGCGCCATTCGTGCAAGTTGCGCCATCCCCGGCGTGTTTCAGCCGGTCGAGCATCAGGGCCGGTTGCTGGTGGACGGCGGCACGGTGGACAACCTGCCGGTGGCGGTGGCGCGCGACAAGGGCGCGGACATCGTAATTGCCGTGGACATCAGCCAGAACGTGACCAACTACAACATCACCAACCTGGTGGACGTCACCTTGCAGGCGGTGCACATCATGTTCAGCGAGAACGTGAGTCAGCGCCGGCGCGACGCCGATGTGCTGATTTCGCCGGCGGTCGGCAGCGTGGCGATGATGGATTTTACCCAGAAGAAGCGTGTGATGCAGGCCGGCATGGAAGCCGGGCAGCAGGCGGCACCGGCGATCCGTGCCGCGATGGAGGCCTGGCAGGCGAAAAACGGCCGCCTGAACGCGGCGCGCTGATTACCGGGTTTTAATCCTGGAACAAGCAGTCAGCCGTTGTTAATTAGCCTGTTCGACAATGATTACTCATTCAGACTCAGGTGCAGTAAGGCGCTGTAAGTATCGATGTCGGCACCGGTGAACACGAGGTTGATGCCGTTACGTCCCTTACGTTCAACGCGGGCGCGCACCACATGGGTTTGGAGCTTGCCATTGGCGCGCAGTTTGAGCGCGATATCGACCGGCGCATCCTTGGGCAGGCGCGTGAGCGCTCCGTCCTGGCCGAGCACGAGCACACCGTGCATGTCCAGATCGCGCACGTCGCAATGCTGGAAATCGCGGTAATCGCACCGCACCAGGGTCTCCACCAGTCGCGGGGCATCATTTTCGGGCGAGTGCTTTCTTCGGTTCATTTTCCCTCCAGAGAAAGGCCGGCAGTACCGAAAGTCTAGATGCCACAGACTTCGCCGTCGGGACGCTCATCGGCAACCCTGCCCTGTCTATCCGGTACTGGGCGGAGACTCACCACTTCATGACCTGAACATCGGCAAGCGGTTGACCGAGAAAACGCTCACCCACGACCCGAAAGCGCTGTGGAACGTCGGTGACATAATAGCGGTGCACGGGGGTGGTATTTCCGGGGTTGAGCAGCGCCAGCCTGGCCAGCAGCACTTCGGCCTGGGCGGCAGTGGCCGCAGCGGAGTCTACGAGCTGCACGGTGCTGCCCACGACGCCATGCAGCAGCGGTTGCAGCAGTGGGTAATGGGTGCAGCCGAGGACCAGGGTGTCGATGTCCTGCGCCAGTATCGGGCCCAGGTATTCCCGCGCAGTCAGTAAGGTTACCGGGTGATCGAGCCAGCCTTCTTCCACCAAGGGCACAAATAAGGGACAGGCCTGAGAGTGGATTGCGATGTCTGGCTTGTGTGCGTGGATGGCCGTGTCGTAGGCACCGCTACCGATGGTCGTGAGCGTGCCGATCACACCGATGCGGCGATTGCGCGTGCACTGCACCGCCACCTGCGCACCGGTTTCGATCACATCCAGTACCGGTACCGAAGAACGCGCGCGGATCGCAGCGGCCGCCACTGCTGCCATGGTGTTACAGGCCACGACCAGCAGCTTTACCCGTTGTTCCAGCAGGAAATCGGTGATCTGGGTAGCGTATAGGGAGATGGTATCGGCCGATTTTACGCCATACGGCACGCGCGCGGTGTCGCCGAAGTACAGGATTTGCTCGTACGGCAGACGTTGCATGAGTGCGCGCGCCACGGTGAGACCGCCGATCCCGGAGTCGAACACACCAATGGGAAATTCCGGACGAGATGACATGCGGTTCTCAGAACGTGAAGATTCCAGTGATCACGGCAATGGTAGCAGAAATCCGGCTGTCTCGGCCGGCGTGATCAGGAGACTGCACGCACTGTGTGCTTGAGGGATATGCACGCTGCGGTTAGATTGAGCAAGCGCTGCGCTACGTACCGATAGCAGGGCGGAAGGCTATTTTTTGTTGATACCGAGGCAGGAAGAACGGATGGCTCGCATTCTCTATTTCGCATTTCTCGTGGACAAGCTTGGCCGTGCACAGGAAGACCTGGCCTTGCCGGCAACGGTCCAGGATGTACGTGGTCTGCTCGCGCTGCTGCGTGCGCGCGGCGGCGTGTGGGAGAATGCGCTGACCGAGGACAAGGTGCAGGTTCTGGTGAACAAGCAATTTTCCACGCCACAGACCATCATCTCCGACTCCGACGTGGTAGCGATTGTCTCAAGCAGCCTGGGCTGAGCCGCGACGCTATCGATAGCCCAGCAGGCCGAGCGACAGCCACGGCCAGTAGGTAATCACCAGCGCGGCGACGATCAGGATGGCAATAAACGGCAGGACGGAACGGAACACTTCCAGCACCGGCCGGTTGAGGCGGTAACTGGCGATAAACAGGTTCATGCCGATCGGTGGCAGCAGGTAGCCGATTTCCATGGTCGCCAGGAAGATAATGCCGAGATGAATCGGATGAATGCCATAACCGACTGCGATCGGCAGAATGAGTGGCACCATGATGACCAGTGCCGAGAAGATATCCAACATCATTCCGAGCAACAGCAGGAACAGGCTGAGCAGCAGCAGGAAGCCGACGGCATCGTGTACGTGCTCGCGAATGTAGGCAAACAGCTTGACTGGTATTTCCGCGTCCAGCAGATAGTTGGTGGAGGCGAGCGACATGCCGAGCACGATCAGGATCGCGCCGACCAGCACCATGGACTCGCGCATCACCTTGGGCAGATCGGCGAGCCGGATCTCGCGATGGATAATCACCTCCACGATCAGCACGTAGAGCGCGGTCACGGCGGCCGCCTCGGACACGGCGAAGAAGCCGCTATAAATTCCACCCAGCACAATGACCGGCAGTGGCAGCTCCCACGCGGCCACGCGCACCGCCGCCAGCGCTTCGCGCGCGGAGAACCGGGCCAGTGGAATATCGTGGCCGCGACGTTGCCACAGGCCCCAGACAGCCAGCAACAGAATGATCAGGATGCCGGGAAGAATGCCGGCGATGAACAGGTCGCCGATCGACACCGGCTGGCCGATATTGAGCTGTTGGGCCACCACGCCGTAGAGGATGAGCGGCAGCGACGGCGCAAACAGCAGGCCGATGCTGCCCGAGGTGGTGATGAGTCCGAGGCTGAAGCGTTCCGGATAACCGGCCTGCATCAGTGCCGGGTAGAGCAGGGCGCCGAGCGCCACGATGGTGATGCCGGAGGCGCCGGTGAAAGCGGTAAACAGGGCGCACACCACCAGCACCACCGCCGCCAGCCCGCCGGGCAACCAGCCGAGCAGGGCGTTGGTGATGCGAACCAGACGTTGTGGTGCACGTGATTCAGCCAGCAGGTAGCCGGCGAACGTGAACAGCGGAATCGCGAGCAGCACCGGCATTTCCGCCAGCCGGTAAACCTCGATGACCACGACGGTCAGATCCACATCGGCGCGCGAGAAGGCCAGCAGCGCACTGGCCGCGATCACGGCGAACAGCGGGGTACCGAGCAGCACCAGGAGCAGAAGGGCGAGGCCGGTGAGGATCATGGAATCTCTTCGCGCCCCAGGCTCTGGCGCACGTGGTGGGCCAGCAACAGGCTGTAGCGCAGCGCGATGAGCGCGAACGCCACCGGCAGAATGAGTTCTGCGATCCATCCAGGCAGCGTGCCGAATGCGGTCACGCCGGCCTCCGCGCGGATGAAGCGCACCGCCTGCCAGGCAAGCACCAGGCACACGCCGATGGTAAAAATATCGGTCAGCGCCTGGGTCCCGGCGCGCACACGTGCCGGGAACCAGCGCGAAATCACGTCCACGCGGATGTGCTTGCCCTCGCGGCTCGCAGCCACCGCGCCGAGCAGTGCGACCCACAGGACCAGCAGGCGCAGCAACTGATCCACGTCGAGAATGCTCACGTCGAACAGGTTACGCAGCAGGATCTGCGCGCCGGCCAGCGACACCATCAGCGCGAGCAAGGCGATGAGCAGTCCGTTTTCGATCCAGGTGACGATGTGGATCAGCCGGGCGAGCGCCGGCGGCAGGCGACGCGTCGGCATGCCGGTCAGCGCGTCGCCGCCGCGGGCCGGCGGCGGAAGCTGTCGAGGTGGCCCTGCAACACGTTGAACAGCGCCGGCGTGTAGGCGCCTTTTTTTCCGAGCTGCTCGGTGGTACGGTCGGCCGCGCTGCGCAGCTTGGCCAGTTCTTCCGGCGCGAGCGTCAGGAATTCGATGCCTTGCTTGCGCAGGGCGTCGCGCGCGCCGCGGTCGTCGATGCGGGTCTGTCGATTCAGTGTGGCAAACGCGCGCTCCATGACCTCACGCGCCACCGCCTGGTCGGCAACGCTCAAGCGGGTGTAGGCCTTCTTGTCCACGGCGAGCGCGCCGAAAATGTACATGGCGGGCGCGTCGGCGACGTACTTGACCTTGGTGTGCCACTGCAGGGCGATGGCGCCGACTGCGGTGGCGCCGAGCGTGGTAATGAGTCCGGTTTGCAGGCCGGTGAGCACATCGGTGAGCGGCAATGGGATCGGCGAGACGCCCAGGTTCTCGAACATGGCGCGCGTGACGTCGTCGCCTTCGGGAGCCCAGACTTTCTGGCTCTTCAGGTCCTCCACGCGCCGGTTCGGGACGCTCGACATGATATAGGCAAAGCCGCCATCGGTAATTCCGAAGGTTACAAAGCCCTGTTTCTCAATGCCCTGTGCGATGGTTTTGTCCATGCGCGCGCGCACATAGTCCAGTTCATCATAGGAACGGAACAGGAAAGGCAGACCGTACAGCTGGGCATCCTTATAAAGATCGCTGAGTGCACCGCCGGTGAGCATCCCGCCGTGCAGTTGTCCGGCGCGGATCTTGCGCAACACGTTGCGGTCGCTGCCCATGCTGCCGCCCGGGTAAAACTTGAAGACCACGCGCCCGTCGGTGCGGCGTGTGATCTCCTCGGCGCCCTTGCGCATCTCCTGCATCCACAGCGTACCATCCGGGGCGAGCGTGGCGATCTTGATATCAAGCGCCCGGCTCGGGGCGGCGCCGAGCAACAGGCCAGCGAGCAGCAGGATTCGCAGCCGCCCGGGAATAATCCAGTTTCGCATGTATCGGATTCCTCTCTAGAAGTAACTGTCGGCGCTTTTCAGCAACTCGCGCGCGGAACGCTGTGCGAGCGTATTGCTGAGCGTGAGTCCGGGCGCAGTGGCGGGCGTCTGCAGCACCTCGTTCAGCAAACGGTCGTGCAGCGGCCGGTCGTACACCAGGCGCGCATAACGGCGCGCGAATTCTACCTTGGCCATGAGATCCTGGCCCTGTGACAGGGTAATGGCACGCTCGAAGTGGCCGCGGCCTTCCTCGGGTTTTCCGCCCAGCGCCGGCGGCAGCAGCGTGCTCATGACGCCAAGGTAGAGATGCGCACCGCCGCGCTCGTAGGACTCATCGAGAACAACCACGCGCTCCATGGCGGCGCGCACCTTGGCAAGGTCGGCAACGGCATTCCAGTCACCGCCGTGCGCCTGGATCCAGCCGGCCCAGGCGGACGCGAAGGTGAAGAGCGCCGGCACGCTGTCCTTCTGCAGGCCGGCCAGGGCGCTGCGAAAATCGTCATACGGGCGTTTGCCGATGTCGCATAATGCTGCGCGGTGCCGGCACAGGGCGCGTTCCGCATAAAATCGTGACTTGTCGGTGAGGCGTTTGGCGCGATCCGCGTCCTTCACGAACACGCCGGCATAGGCGCCGTAGAGTTTGGCGCCCGAGCGCAGTAGCTCCTCGCTCTTCGGGTTGTCGCGAATGAGGCTGTCGATGAGCAACAGGTAAGCGGGCGCGCCGGCCTCGACAGTTTCCGGATCGTTCTGCTCAAGAATCGCGTCGGACAAATCGGAGGCCAGGCGGCCGGTAGCCGAGGACAGCATGCTGGCACAACCAGCAAGTGGCACGATCAGGAACAGCGCGAGCAATGGCCGAATCATCTGAGCCTTTGTCCGTGGCGGGGCGCTGGGCACGCCATTTCCGCCGATGAAGCCAAATTATTCGATATTTTGCTCAAATTGCAACCCGCCAGGTACTTGTTCTTCATAAAATTACACTCATGCCTGCGATCTGCAAGGGTGCAGGTCAACGGCCGGTTCAGATTCCGTCCTATACTTGGAATCAGAAAACAATACCATAAGGACGGGGTTAGCGTGGTTCGATTTTTGGCGCGCGTCATCTGGCTGGGCTGGTGCTGGACCGAGCTCGCGGTTCTCACGGCCTTCCTTTACCTGCTTGCGTTTCTGCCGAAGTCCTGGTTGCGTCCCTGGTATTTTCCGGTTTTTCGCTTTTGGTGCCGGCTGTTCGTGAGTGCGCTGGGCGTGGACCTCAAGCTGCACCAGAAAAATATCCGCTTGTTGCCGAAACAGTACATCCTGATCGCCAACCACCCCTCGGCGGTCGAGGACGTCGGCATTCCGTCGCTGTTCCCGGTGTATTCGCTCGCCAAGGAAGGGGTGAGAGACTGGTGGTGGGCGGGGCGCATCAACGTTGCCGCCGGCACCCTGTTCGTGCAGCGCGAATCTGCCGAGTCGCGCCGCGCCGCGGCCGAACAGATCGAGGCAGAGCTGAACAAAGGCCACAATGTAGCGCTTTATCCGGAAGGCGGCTGCAAGGGCCGGCGTATTTTCAGTTCCTTTCGCTACGGCGCGTTCGATATCTCGCTGCGTACCGGCATCCCGATACTACCGGTGTTTCTGCACTATGAGTCGCAGGATGATTTCGAGTGGCGCAGCCCGCAGACCCTGCCGCAGAAGTTCTGGCATTTCATGACGTCCCGGAACAACCGCGCCAACTATTATGTTTACGACGCGATCGACCCGAAACAGTTCACCGACAAGGAAGAATACAATAAGTACGTGTACAACCTGTATCTCGCCTGGCAGGCAAGATATCTGGATTAGCCATGACCGGGCAGGGTGAGAATCAGACAGCCACAGTCGCCAGCAAGACACTGCCTGTCACTGAATCACCGATGCTGAGGGATTCTGGTTTTGAAGCGCCTGAACCGGCCCCGCTGTAGCCCCGGTTTGCTGAACGAACGCCACCTGCTTCATGTGGGCGGACGATTCCGTCGTGTTGCTTTGCGCTGTCAAGGGTATGGGACTCGGCGGGATTGCCCGGAGCGACGCGACCGCGATAATGTCATTGGCGTTGTCGTAGAAAGGCTTCTCGGCGAGCGGCAAACCGATCAGCCTGGCTTCCTCGACCAGGATGTGCAGATAGTCCGTCATCCGCAGGGCGGTGACGGGATTAAGATCGTGGAGCGTGATGACGAGCGGAATGGACCCGTGCAGTTGCGGCAGTTCGCCGCGCTCGATCGCGTGGCGTGTGCGCAGGAGTTCCGACCGGACACGTTCGCGCAGGCCGAAGATGCTGTGCAGAGTGATCCCATCGCGGTTATTGACATCGGTCAGCAGCATTTTCAGATTGTGGGTGGCGTACAAGTAACGCGTCTGATCGTTGTAGCCCCAGAATGTCGGGCGGATAAAGGCGGTGTCATGACCGGTGATGGCGCGCAGGTCGTCACGGCCATCGCGCAGTGACTGCGCCAGGTCCTCGGTCATCATCGTGGTGTGGCGGATGTGGCCGCGTGCCGTACCACTGTGCAGGCCGAGCACATGGCCGGTGGTGTGCTGGTGGCGCATGATTGCCTGGCCAAGCCTGGTGCCTCCGCCGGTCTGGTTGCGCGTCTGGACAAAGAACAGCGCCTTGATGTCCGGCTGCACGTCGTTCGACTCGAGCCGCTTGAGGATTTCGAGCGTTGTATTGAAGTACCGGTCGGCGCTCGGTCCGTCGTCGAATGTCAGCAGAAAACGGCAGGTCTGCGCGAGCGGCGCCGCCGATTCAACGGTGAGCGTCTGGCAGCCGCCCAGCAGCACGGGTACCAACAGGACAACAATACGGAATCGTGACATGCGTGTTCCGATCTGGCCGGACCGTGGCTGATCCTGTCCGGCGCCCCCTCATTTTTTACCTTCCCCGGACCAAGTATGGCAGTTACCGCCGGGCAGGCAAGGCCTTCGGTCCCGGTGGCGTAAACACCGGGGCAGATCAGTGCGGTGTAGCCCCGGGCTGCACCAGCAGGCCATGCCGGCCCTGTGCGTGGCTGCGTATCTTGGCGGCCAGGAAGCCGAGACCGAAGCGCGCCAGCCGCAGCAGGTGATACGGGTAGCGCACCGACAGGGACGCATAATAAAGCCCCATCTTGGGGCGCTGGTAAAAGGACACCAGGATATCCTGGTAATAGCGGTCGAGCTCCTCGACCGTCATCCCTTCCGGTGCCCAGACGAAATTCATGCCGTTCATTTTTTCCCAATGATCATCGCGGATATTGGTGCCGTACAGATCGCGATAAATCGGCGAGCCGGGGTAGGGCGTGAATTTGGACAGGTTCATGATGGTCATCGGGATGCGCCGCACAAACGCCTTGGTCAGCTCGACGGTTTCCCGGGTTTCGCCCGGGTAGCCGAGCATGAACAGGCCCTTGGTGCGGATTCCGGCCGCGGCAGTCCAGTTTACCGCCTGCTCGGATTTCTCCACCTCGGCGGCCTTGTCCATTTTCTTCAGCAATTCATCGGAACCGGTTTCCAGACCGAAGCTGATTTCCCAGCAGCCGGCCTTCTTCATCAGTTCCAGCGTATCCGGTTTGATCGTATCCACCCGCGAGGTGCACGACCAGGTGAAATTCAATCCGCTGTCGATGAGCAGCTGGCACAGTTCGGTGACGCGCAGACGGCTGGCGACAAACAGATCGTCGACAAACATGATGTGGCGCACGCCGTATTGCTCGCGCAGGTGCTGCATCATCTGGAACACGACCTTCGGCGAGTAGAAGCGCACGCTGCTGCCGAACGTCGAGGTATCGCAGAATTTGCAGTGAAACGGGCAGCCGCGCGAGGCCGCGATGGTGGCGACCGGTCCGCGCGGGTAATCGTAGATGGCCGGAATGTAGGCGCGCGGGAAATCAGGCAGCAGGTCCCAGGCCGGCATGGGAAGATCGTCGAGGTCCTTGTTAACCGCCTTGCCCTGCGTCTGGTGAATAAAGGGACCCTTGCGGAAGATGATGCCGGGCACGCTGAACGGACTGCCCCCGGTCTCAAGGACCCGCAGCAGTTCGACCAGGATCTTTTCGCCTTCCCCGTCGACCGCGTAGTCGAACTCGCGGAAACGCTCCATGGTTTCCTTGCCCA
>Ga0209751_10002275_pt1 | contig 19337 bp, 19 predicted proteins | sample RifCSP13_1_FD_184019 | JGI IMG/M metagenome (GOLD analysis project Ga0209751, IMG submission 184019) | Soil microbial communities from Rifle, Colorado - Rifle CSP2_sed 13_1 (SPAdes) (version 2) | ecosystem: Environmental > Terrestrial > Deep subsurface > Rock core/Sediment | place: Rifle... | reverse complement strand
GCGCATACGCGCTGGCCGGACTGCTGGCCGCGGTCGTGTTCTGGGCGAGCGGTGTGCAGGATCCGTCGCTGTCCGGGCTGCTCATCGTCACGCTGATGACGGTGCTCGGCGTGATGCCCTTCGAGCGCGCCGTGGCCGGTTTCGGCACCGAGTTCGTCTGGCTGCTCGTCGTCACGTTCGTGCTGGCGCGGGCGATGGCGGAGACGGGTCTCGGCCGGCGCATCGCTCTCGCCCTCCTGCGCCGCGCCGGCGGACGCCCGCCCCTTGTGCTCCTCGCCCTGCTCGGCTCGGTGCTGGTGCTCTCGTTCATGGTCCCGACCGCCGCGGGCCGCATCTCCATGATCCTCCCCGTGGTGCTCGGCATCATCGAAGCCGGGCGCATCCCGCCCGGCTCGCGTTTCGCCAAGGCAATGCTCATCGGGACCTCCCATGTCTCGATCATGGCGGGCGTCGGGCTGATAACAGCGGCCGGGGCGACGGTCTACGCCGCGGGTGCGTTCGAAAATCTCATTGACGTCCGCTGGACCTATCTGGCCTGGCTCGGCGCGTTCTTCCCGCTGGTCGCCGTGTTTACGATGCTGGTCTGGCGCATCTTACTGTGGATCTTTCCGCCCGAAGCCGGGGAGCTGACCGCAGGCGCGGAGTACGTCACGGAGGAACTGCGCCGCCTTGGCGGGCTGAGCGTCTCCGAACGCAAGATGCTCGCGGTGTTCGCGCTGATCTTCTTCCTCTGGGTGATCGGGCCGCGCTGGGGGATCACGACCCCGCAGGCCGGGATGATCGGGACCATCCTGCTCCTGCTCCCGGGGCTGCGCGTGCTCACCTGGGAGCGGGCCATGGCGGCGATCCGCTGGAACGTCATCATCCTTTTCGGCATCTCGCTGGCGCTGGCCGACGCGCTGGAGCGCTCCGGGGCGGGGGCCTGGCTCACCGCCGGCACGCTGCGCATCGTGGAGCAGCCCTCGCCGATGGCCGTGGTCGCGGTGATCTCGCCCCTGGTCCTGCTCATCCGGATCGGCTTCGTGAACAACCTGGGGATGATCGCCGCGGGGCTGCCACTGGCGTTCACGTTGGCCAAAGGGTGGGGGCTCGACCCGCTGTGGACCGGGATGGTCGTGGTGATGACGGCCGGACCGGGCTTCCTGCTGCCGACGCAAACCCCCACAGGGATGATTACTGTCGGCTACGAGTACTACACGATCCGCGATTACCTGCGGTCGGGGATCCCCGCCTCGATCGTCCTGCTCGCCCTCACCTGGCTGGCGGCGCTGTTCTACTGGCCGTTGCTCGGCTATCGGCCGTAAGTGCGACGCGGTTGGGTCAAGTCGACTCGCCCGGGCGAGTTGCACTAACCTATGCGGGTCACTTCAACTCGTTCCGAAACGAGTCGCACCAGCCCACGCGGGGCATGGACGCCGGAGATGCCAGCCGCGGTCGCCGACGAAGAACCACACCGCGCCCTCGGCGACGTAGTTGAGTTGCTCCGCGTCGTGGACGTGCGGCCGGGAGTGATAACCTGGAGGTCGGTGCGCCACCATCAGGTCGGCGAACCGCCCGCTGGTGAACGTCGTCTCGAACGTTGTCCCGGCTTCGAGCGTGACCTGCCGGCGAGGGACCGTGTCGCGGGAGGCTTTGAGGCTCATGCCATCAAAGGTTCGCATCACGGCCGGGGGTTCCCGCGCCGGCCGGCCTCTTCCGCCGCGCCCGTCACATTGCGAAGTCCTCAGGAGGGAGTGAGTCGATGGACCCGCAGGTGCGTCCGTTCGTCCAGAGCCTGGACAGGCTGCATCAGGATCTCTTCGAGGCGGTGGAGCCGCTCACTGACCGCGAGGTCAACTGGGCTCACCCGCAGCTTTCCAACACGATCGGCATCCTCCTCCGCCATTCCGCGGGAAGCGAGCGGTACTGGATCATCGAGAGGGTCGGCGGCCGTCCGGTCGTCCGCGACCGTGACGCGGAGTTCGGCCGGGAGCCGCTGGCAAAGGACGCGGTGGTCGCGGAGCTCAGGGCGGCCTACGACGAGGTGCGCGGCGTGCTGGAGTCCCTCCGCGCGGCAGATCTGACCCGTGAGATCGAGTTGACCTACCGGGATGAGAAGCGCACCGTGGCGGCTGCCTGGGCCCTGCTGCACTCCCTGCAGCACACCTCCTACCATCTCGGCCAGATCCAGATCTTCAAGAAGATGGCCGCTGCCTGAGGGCGAGCGCGGTCCACCCAAACCAGACGATGAAGAGGATGCCCGCCACGGTGTAGCTGGCGAACTGCAGTGAGCTGCCCGGGACGGTCGACATCGGTGAGTCAGCATAGACGATCGCGGTGCGCCCCACGGCGAGGGCCTTGACGATCCTCCCGGCCATTCCGGCATGCTGCCGCCGATCCCGGTCGTGGAGAGGAAGAGGCCGGCGTTGCCGCCGGCCTCCCCGCTACGTGTGGCCACGGTCCCTCACCGCACGATGATCGTTCCCTTCATCCCCTCGGGCACATGCACCAGGCACCAGTACTCGTACGTGCCGGCCTTGGCGAACGTCAGGCTGTAGCTCTTCGGGAAGTTCGGCGGAGCCTCCGGAGGATACAGGACCGCCGAGTTGACGAACGCGGTCCCGTCATAGGTCTTCCCCCCCGCCGGCTTCAGGGCGACCGGGTTGAGCTGAAGCTTCGGCGGCCCCTGGGCCTGCGGTTGGACGAGAACGAACTCCGGGGGCTTCTGGCCGCTGGTGAACGTGACGGTATGGATCTCGAATGGATCCCGCATGGTCCAGGTCACGGTCGTGCCCACCGCGACCCGCAGGGGCTGCGGGGTGAACCTGAAGATCGAGTATCCCGAGCGCAGGTTGCCCCTCAGGGGCACCACGACCTCGCTCCCTTTCTTCGTGGTGGCGGACTGTTTCCAGGCGCTCTGTCCGGCCTGCAGTGATGCCGCCATCTCCTGCTTGCCGCGCTGCGCCGCGGACGCCGGGGAGCCCTTCGCCGCCCCCACCATCACCTTGCCGCTCATGCCCGGACCATGCACGATGCACGTGTACGTGTATGTCCCTGCCTTCGTGAACGTCAGGGAGTAGCTGAACGGCTTCGAGGGGTCCGGCGGCAGACCGGAGTTGTGATACCCTGTGCCGTCAAACGTCGCGCCGCCGGCGGGAACGAGCACGCGGGGGTCAATGAAGACCTTGTCCCCCTCCTGCACCTCCAGGCGGGGGAGCTGTGTGCCGCCGGGGAAGGCGATGTTGTGGAAGCCGATGACCTGCCAGGTCACGGTGTCGCCGGCGGCGATCTCCAGCGTCCGTGGAAAGAACGCGTTCAAGACGATCGATATATCCTGCGCGCCGCCGCCGGCAATGGCGGTCCAGGTTTGCTTTGCGCCGGCCGCGGGCAGCGCCGCGGTCGAGAGAAGCAGTAGGGCCAGCCCCATGAGTAGGGCGACGTGCCGTTTCATTCTATCCCTCCAGAGATGCGTCATGAGCCAGATGCGTCATGCGCCGTTGATGGACTGTCCGAGACTCCCCTCCGGTTCGTCTAGCCCCCTTTCGTCGTGCGGAGCTGTTCAAGATCGCGCAGCACGTCCTCACTCTCGAAGCCGAGTCCGTAGGCGCCGAGGACCACGCCCCGCCGGTCGATGACAAACGTGGGAAGATCGTGCTCCTGGGCGGCGCCGCTGGGCCGGACCATGACCCCGTAGGCACGGTAGATCCGGCGCAGCGACGGCGCGTCGCCGGTGAGGAAGTGCCAGCCCCGAGCGTCGGCCCGGTAGCGCCGGGCGTACGTGGCCAGGACGGGCACGGAGTCACGGGCCGGATCGGTCGTTACCGTGAGGAACACGACGTCGCGCGCCCACCAACCGCGCGCGATCAGAGAGCGCTGCACCCGCGTGAGCACCGCCGTGGTCAGCGGGCAGACGTCCCGGCAGTTCGTGTAGATGAAATTCAGCAGGACGAGCCGTCCGCGCAGGTCACCCAAGCGGACCCGGCGGCCCTCCTGGTCCGTGAGGGTGAAGTCGGGGGCGGTCCGGCCGATCACCGGGAAGGGTGGAGGACTGCCCTGGCCGGAGGAGGGCGCGGCCCAGATGAACAGCGCCAGCACCACGAGGATGCCGGCGAAGAGACTGCGTGAGCGCACAAACACCTTCAGGGCCCCGACCTCGCCGCGACGATCGCTTGATACGCGAAGATACCCCTATATTGGACCGGAAGGGTCCACTTCCTGTCAAGTGCGGTGTGAAGTTCCGGCGGTGATGCGCGCCCCGCGGGTGTGCGCTGCCACCGCTCCGTGCCCTAGGATCCGGGGGTGAAGGTAAGCATGATGCGCCGCAGCAGGGCGGCATCCTGCTCCAGCGTCGGTGATGTGGTGGTGGTGGTCGCCGTGACGACGTAGGCGCGGCGGCCGGCGAGTGTGTACAGCTGCATCTGGTAGATGCCGAGCCCATCGTTGCGCCGCCAGGTGTAGTAGCGGAGGATGGCGGAGTGCCCGCCGATCTGCGTCCGGTCGGTGCGCAGGCGCTGGTAGCCGCCGAAGATGAGGGCGATCTTCGACTCGGTGACGGATTCGTACTGATCGAGGCTCATCGCTCGAGGCATGGTCTCCGACCCGACGCTGACGCTGACGTGCATCCCGCCGGCTCCGGGGATCTCTGGGCCCACCACCGCGAGACCGACCACGCCCTGCCGTTGGACCACGTCCCAATCCGCCGGGTAGCTCAGCGCGAATCCCTGCGACGGATGGACGAACCGCTTCCATCCTTCCGCGGCATCCGCGCCCACCGCGACGGCGAAGAGCCCCAGCACGATCAGGACGGCCACAGCACGTGTCATCCGGCTTACCTCCGGGAGCGCCAGTGTTCCCTGTGACGAACGTGCCGCCGGTGCGCGCAGTTTAGACATGCGCAGAGTGGACGGGCGCGGCGCGCGGAGCTGCACGGAGTCTCGAGGTGCGCGAGCCGGCTCGTGTCTAGGCTCGGAACCGCAGGGGGTATGGAACAACGAAGTCCCGCATGACTGTCGCCGGTACGTTCATCCAGGTCGTCTCTCAGCGGGCGCCCCGGGCCGTGCGCTCCGTTGCCGCCGGGCTGGCCCTGGCCGGTCCCGCTGCCGTGCTCGGCTTCCTGCTCGCCCGCCCGGAATACGACGTGCCGCTGCCCTCCGCCACGGGATATTTCTACGCCGTCACCTTTGTCTCGCTGCTCGGCGTCGCCGTCTCCGCCGGGATCGCCCTCGGGAGCGGCCGGCTGCGGGACGCGCGGGCGTTCTTCCTCATAGTGGGCCTCTTCGGAGTCTCCGGAATTTCCCTCATCCACGCCGTGGCGACGCCCGGCGTGCTGGTCGCGACACCTCCCTGGGAGGGCCTCGCCGCGCGGCTGAGGCTCGTTGCCGGGAGTGTGGCGTTCCTCCTCAGCACGGTGCGATGGGGGCAGGCCGGGGACGCGCGGCTCTCGGTATTGGGGCGCCGGGTGCTCATCGTGCTCGCGCTGAGTGGGCTGGCTCTCGCCGTGCCCCCTCGCTCCGCGCTGCTGGGCTCCGCATCCACCGGGGCGCCGGTCATGGCCCTCCTCGCGCTCGCGATGTTCATCGTGGCCGGTGGGCGCTATCTCAACGAGTACCGGGTGTCGGCCAACCCGGGCCACGCCGCGCTCGCCGCGGCGATGGTCTACTTCGCCGAAGCGCAGGTGGCGCTGTGGCTGTCGCCGGCGTGGACGCTGTCCTGGTGGGGCTCCCATGTTCTCATCCTGGTCGGGTTCCTCGCCTCGGTGACAGGCTTCGGGCTGACCTCTGCCCGCCGCCGGTCGCCGTCCGGGCTGGTCGAGGCGCTGTTCCTGACCGAGACGCTGAACCGGCTCGAGGCCTCGTCCGCGGAGGCAATCGTGGCACTTATCGCCGCAGTCGAGGCGCGCGACCGGTACACGGACGGTCACTCGGCACGGGTCTCGCAGATGGCCGTGCTTACCGGCGAGGCAATGCACCTCCCCGGGGCGGCGCTGCGAGGGCTGGAGCGGGCCGGATTGATCCACGACGTCGGCAAGCTCACCGTCCCCGACGCGATCCTCCGCAAGCCGGGACGCCTCACGCCCGAGGAATATGAGGTGGTCAAGCAGTCTCCCCTGCGTGGCAATGAGGTGATCGGCCGGATGGCCTCACTCCGGGAGGAGCTGCCCGGCGTGCTCCACCATCACGAGTGGTACGACGGCAGCGGTTATCCGCACGGCCTGCGCGGCGGGGACATCCCGCTGGCCGCGCGGATCCTGGCCGTGGCCGACGTCTACGACGCCCTCACCTCGGAGCGGTCCTATCGGGGCGCGCTGAGCGAGGACGAGGCCCTGGCCCATCTCCGGCAGATGGCAGGCACGCAGTTCGACCCGGCGGTGGTGGAGGCGTTCGTCCGCATCGAGCCGGCCTGGCGCGTACGGCGCCGCCGGACGGGAGTGTAGCACTCAGCGGTCCGCCGTGACACGGCGCCGCCGGACGAGGTCGGCGGCGGCGACGATCGCCGCAGCCATACTCTCCGCGCGGGCCGTCCCCGTCCCGGCGATGTCGAATGCCGTGCCATGATCCACGGACGTGCGGATGAAGGGGAGCCCGAGGGTCACGCTGACCGTGCCGTGGAAGTCGAGCGTCTTCGAGGCGATGTGTCCCTGGTCGTGGTAGAGTGACAGCACGGCGTCGTACCGCCCTTCCAGCGCGTGTGCGAAGACCGAGTCGGCCGGGATCGGGCCGCTGACCGAGAGTCCGGCGCCCCGCGCATCGGCCACGGCCGGCGCGATTTCGTCCCGCTCCTCCCGTCCCAGCGCCCCGCCTTCCCCGGCGTGCGGGTTGAGCCCGGCCACAGCGATGCGGGGGTCGGCGATGCCCAGCCGGCGCAGCTCAAGGGCAATGCGCGGGAGGATGGTTACGATGCGGTCGCGGGTCACCGCGTCGATCGCCCGGCGGAGCGAGAGATGACGGGAGAGGAAGAAGATGCGCATCCCCCGCACCTGGAACATCGTCAGCGGGTCGTCCACTCCGCAGAGCGCGCCGAGCATTTCCGTGTGGCCGGGATAGGGATAGCCGGCCTGCCACAGCGCTTCCTTGTGAAGCGGCGCCGTGGCGAGCGCGTCCACCCGGCCGGTCTGAGCCTCGCCCACGGCCCGTTCGATGTACTGGCCCGCGGCCCGGCCCGCTGCGGCCTGGATCTGTCCCCAGGGCATCCCGGCCGGCACGTTCCCGAGATCGATGAGGCTCGTGGTCTCTCCGAAGTGGGGGGGGATCCCGGTGGCGCGCGCGGCCTCCTGCAGCCGCCCCCGGTCGCCGATGACGACGATCTCCGCCGAGGCGCGCACCGCCTCCAGGGCCACGGCCCGGACGACGATCTCGGGACCGATCCCGGCGGGATCGCCGATGGTGACCGCGATGACGGGACGGGCGGACATCAGCGTCATTCTTCGCCCGGCTGCCCGCGGGGCCTGCGTCCGGGTGGAGAGGGGCCGGAGTCCGTCCCGTGGAATCGAACGCAGACACGCGGGGAGCGGGCTCACACGCATGGCGACGATTGAACGCGGCTGCCTCACCATCGGCGACATTGCCGGCTACACGAAGTACATCGCCGGGGTAGAGCTGGAACACTCGCAGGACGTCATCGCCGACCTCATGAACGTCCTCGTGCGCCAGATGCGCGGCCTCCTCCATCTGGCGAAACTCGAGGGCGACGCGGTCTTCTGCTACGCCCACGACGCCGATACGGACGGCTCGACCCTTCTGGCGATGATCGAGTCCTGCTACTTCGCCTTTGCCCGGCGGCTGCGGACGATCGATCGGCACACCACCTGTGAGTGCAACGCCTGCCGGCTGATCCCCACCCTCAACTTGAAGTTCCTCGTGCACCACGGCGAGTTCGTCATCCACCAGGTGGCGGGCAGTGAAGAACTCGTCGGCCGGGACGTCATCGTCGCGCACCGCATGCTGAAGAATTCGTTCACCAAGCGCACCGGGATCCGCGGGTACGCTCTGGCCACCGAGCCCTGCCTGCGGCACTTCGGCCTCGATCCCCAGCGGCTGGGCCTGATCGAGCACGTGGAAGAGTACGAGGACGTCGGCGAGGTGCGCGCCTTCGCCATGGACCTCGAAGCGCGTTGGAAGACGGAGCAGGAGCGCGCCGCCGTCTACGTCGCGCCGGGGGAAGGGTTGAGCTTGGCGGAACTCGATCTACCCGCCCCCCCGGCCATCGTCTGGCATTTCATGACGGCGCCGGAGAAGCGGGCCCTATGGCAGCCGGAGACCCTTCGTGTGGAGGAGCAGACTCCTGCAGGCATCCGGGGCGTGGGCACCCAGAATCACTGCGTGCACGGAGACTACATCATTGAAGAAGAGTTCCTGGACTGGAAACCGTTTCGCTACCTGACGGACCGTTCGAAGACTCCCCTCGGGGTCGTCTTGTTCACGATGGAGTTCACCGCCACCGGCGACGGCACGCACGTCTCCGTGCGCATGCTGCCCGAGGGCGACCCCGAGGCGCTGGAACAGGCGCGGGCCGGATTGCCGATGCTGCGGCACTGGTATTCGCTGGGCGCCGAGGCGCTGGCGAGGCTCCTCCAGGAAGTGCAGGCGGAAGCGACGGAACGAACCGCGTCCCACCCGACCTCGCCCTCCGTGCCCACCTAAGCGTCTCCCGTGGACGACGAGGTCGAGGTCTTCGGTCGCCGTCTCCGCCTGCGCGTCGAGGGTCCCGACGCCGACCGCCGCTTCAGCGCGTTCATCGATGATCTCAGCCGCCTCCGGCCCCTGACGCGCCATCCTGTCCGCGGGCGCAGCCGATCCGACGCCAGGGATCGCGCCCTCGAGGTCGCCCACAACCTGCTCGGGATCGAACGTCTCCAGGAGCTCATCGTGGCGGTGGCCGGTGAGCTGGCCCCCGGGGCGCGCGTGGAGCTCACTGAGGACGCCCGGGCGATCGGCGCGCACCTCTCCGGTCCCTGGGCGCTGGCGGCGCCGCTCTCATTCGAGCGGGACGAGATCTACGATGCGGAGTTCGATCCGGATGCCGCCGCGGAGCAGATCCGCGGGCACTTCACCGCACACCTCCGCCGCGCCGGCGGGTAGACCGGCAGGACCGGTTCGCCACCCGACGAACTCTGCTGGCAATCCACGAGTACCGCCGGACCATCGATCGCGTCCACATGGACCTCATCATCCGCCGGGCCGTCATCCAGGGGCGTCACGGAGCGCACGATATCGGGGTGCGCGGCGACCGGATTGCCGCCATTGCCCCGAGCCTCCCGGAGCAGGCACCCGTCGAAATCGACGCCGCCGGCGACCTGGTCACCCCGGGGCTGGTGGAGATCCACATCCACCTGGACGCTGCGCTCACGGTCGGCCAGCCGCGGCATAACCGGAGCGGCTCCCTGTTCGAGGGGATCGAGATCTGGGGGGAGCGGGTGCGCACCCTCACGCCCGCCGACGTGAAGACCCGGGCGACGGCCACGCTGAAGTGGCTGTTGGCCCACGGCGTCACCCACGTGCGCACGCACGTGGACGTCTGTGACCCGGCGCTGGTGGCCCTGCGCGCGCTGCTCGAGGTGCGCGAGGAGGTCGCCGGGCTGATCACCCTGCAGCTCGTGGCCTTCCCGCAGCAGGGGATCTACTCGTTCCCGAATGGCGAGCAGTTGCTCGAGGAGGCGCTCCGGCTCGGCGCGGACGTCGTGGGCGGGATCCCGCACTACGAGTGGACCCGCGAGTACGGCGAGCGCGACGTGCGCACGGCGCTGCGCCTGGCCGCGGAGTACGGCCGGCCGGCCGACCTGCACTGCGACGAGACCGACGACGATCAGTCCCGGTTCCTCGAGCTGGTCGCCGCGGAGACGATCCGCCTGGGCCTGCAGGGGCGTGTCACCGCCAGCCACACGACGGCGATGCACTCGTATAACAACGCCTATGCCTACCGGCTCATCCGCTGGATGCGGCAGGCCGGCGTGCACATCGTCACGAACCCGCTGGACAACTCGGTGCTGCAGGGGCGGTTCGATGCCTACCCGATCCGGCGGGGCTTCACCCGCGTGAAGGAGCTGCTCGCCAACGGCATCAACGTCTGCATCGGCCAGGACTCGGTCATGGATCCCTGGTACCCGCTGGGCGTGGGAGACCCGCTACAGGCCTGCTTTGTCATGGTGCACTACGGCCAGATGTCCGGGCGGGATGAGCTGGACGCGATGCTCGAGATGGTGACGACCCGTGCGGCGGGCTGCTTCGGGGCCGAGGACTACGGCCTCGAGGTGGGCCGGCGCGCGGACCTCGTCGTCTTCGACGCGCCGACGCCCGTGGACGCGGTGCGCACGCTCGCCCCCCGCCGCTATGTCGTCTCGCGCGGGCGGGTCGTCGCCGAAACCGCCCCGGCGCGCGCGCGGGTCCGCTGGAACGGGCGCGAGGAAGAGGTCCGGTTCCTGCCCTGATGGCCGTCTCGTCCCGCCCGTCCCGGCGTCTGCCCGTCGCCGACCTCGGCTCCTGGACGATCTTCGCCGCCTTCGCCGTCCTGGCATGGGAGATCGGCTCGCGGCTCTACGCCCAGCCCTACCTGCTGCCTGCGCCGTCGGCGATCGTGCGGGCCCTCGCCGACGACTCGTCGGTGGTCCTCTACTACGCCGGCGTCACGGCCCAGGAGACGGTGCTGGGCTTCCTGCTCGGATCGGCGGTGGCGCTGCTGGGGGCGGCGCTGTTCATCTGGCTCCCGAGGGCGGTCGAGGACTTCCTGTACCGCATCGTCGTCACCTTGAACAGTACGCCCTTCGTGGCCCTGGCCTCCCTGGTCGTCGTCTGGTTCGGCCTGGGGATTACGAGCAAGGTCGTCATCGCCGCGCTGTACACTTTCTTCGCCGTTCTCTACCACACGCACAAAGAGTTCATCTCGGTCGATCCGATGCGCGAGTCCGTCATGGATGTGTACAACGCCTCGTGGCTTCAGCGGATGCTGCTGCTGAAACTCCCTTCCGCCCTGCCGATCATCTTCACCAGCCTCAAGGGCGGCGTCATGGCCGCCGTGAACGGGGCGATCGTCGGGGAGCTCTTCGGCGCGTTCGAGGGGCTCGGGTACATGATCCTGGACTCACGGTACGTGGGGAATACCGTGCGGGTGTTCCTCGCCGCCGTGTTCTGCACGCTGATCGGCTGGGTGCTGCTCGGCATCGTCACCGTGGCCGAGCGGCTCCTGCTCCCGTGGCACGTCAGCATCACGCGCGACCGCACGTAGGAGAGGACCACACACTCGGGGGAGGTGGGGGATGCGGATCCGTCAGGTAGTAGGACTGGCCGTCGCCCTCGCCCTGGCGCTCAGTATCGGCGCCGCGGCGCAGGGGCAGAAGGTGTCCATCGTGGAGGCCTGGTTCATCCACAACGAATCCATGGGCGACCCGGTCGCCGTGGAGAAGGGCTTCTTTGGGAACCTCCAGGTGCAGGTGATCGGGGGCGGCCCGGGCCTCTCTCCGATCGACCGCGTCATGGCCAAGGCACGCGCCGGCGAGATCGTGTTCGGCGTGGACTACCCGTACAACATCCTCGAGGCCCGCGTGAAGCAGCGGCTCCCGCTGGTCGTCGTGGCCCACGACTTCCAGAAATCCGCCGTGCACCTGCTCTCCTGGAAGCCGCTCAACTCGGCGCGCGACGTCCAGGGCACGGTGGCCACCTGGATCGGCTACGACAAGCAGATCAAGGCCGCGATCGGGGCGGACTGGTCGAAGCGGATCAAGATCGTGAACCAGCAGGGTGACCCGGCGACCATCGGCGCCTGGATGAAGAAGCAATACCAGTTCGCTCACGCCATGGGCTACAACGAAGTCCTCGTGGCCAAGCGGCTGGTCAAGGAGAAGTACTACGTCTATCCGATCGCGCAACTCGGCCCCGACTGGCCGGAGAACGTCCTCTTCACCACCGAGGACATCATCGCCAAGTACCCCCAGATCGTCCAGCAGTTCGTCACCGGCCACTACAAGGGCATGGACTACGCGCTGAAGTACCGCGAGGAAGCCGCGACCATTCTCCTCAAGTACAACAAGAACCTGGACAAGGGCCACGAGATCGAGGGGATGGATTTCCTGCAGTCGATCGTCGCCGCCGGAGCGGCAAAGACCACCGGGCTCGGCTACATCGATGCGCAGGGGTGGGACCGGATGGCGGCGGATCTGGTCAAGATTGGCGTGTTTCCCTCGCTGCCGAACTACAAAGCGGCATACTCCACCAAATTCCCGAGTGGTGTAAAGCCATAAGTGTATCCGGACGGGGCCCCGGCAACGGGGCCCCGTCTGCCACTGCGGCTCCCGCGCCCTTGATCCGGATGGACGGCGTGTACAAGACGTACGAGGTGGCCCGCCCGGCGGGCCTCTTCGGGCGGCCGGCGCCCGAGCGCGTCCTGGACGCGGTGACGAACTTCACCCTCTCCGTCCGGCCGGGGGAGTTCGTCTCGGTGATCGGTCCATCCGGGTGTGGGAAGACGACCGTGCTGTTTCTCCTGGCCGGCCTCCGCACGCCGAGCGCCGGGGCCATCGAGGTCTGCGGCGTGCCGCCGCGCGCGGCCGTGCGGGAGGGACTCTGCGGCGTCATCTTTCAGCAACCGGTGCTATTCGAGTGGTTGACGGCCGAAGAGAACGTCCTCCTGCCGCTCCGGCTCCGCGACCCGCGCTGGTGGTGGTGGCGGGGCCGGCGTGCGGCCCACCTCGAGGTGAGTAGTCGGCTGCTTCGGACGGTCGAGCTGGATCCCTTTGCCGGGTACTATCCCGACAAACTGAGCGGCGGGATGCAGCAGCGCGTGGCGATCGCCCGGGCGCTCACCCTCGATCCACAAGTGCTGCTGCTGGACGAGCCGTTCGGCGCGCTGGACGAGATCACGCGCGACCGCATGAACCTGGAGCTCCTGCGCCTGTACACCGAGCGCCGGCTCACGGTAGTGTTCGTCACGCACTCCATCGAGGAAGCGGTGTTCCTCTCGGACCGCGTCGTCGTGATGGGCCGGGGGGCCGTGGGCGCGAGATCCAGCGTGCTGGGTGAAGTCCAGGTGGGGCTGCCGCGGCCCCGCAGTCTCGCGCTCAAAGAGGATCCCCAGTTCTTCCTGAAGGTCCGCGAAGGCCGGGTGGCATTGAGAGAGGCCCAGGACTCCGCCGACACCTGATCGAGCGGATCCGGCAGGGGCTGCCCCGCGGTGAGGCGAACAGCCGTCGGCGTGGCGGAAGGATATCCCGCGCCCGAGCTTGCGCAGTGGGCGGAGGAGTGGCAGCAGACGCGCGCGCTCACGTACGATCTTCTGCGCGTTCTTCCCCCCGCTGTGCTGAACTTCTCCCCCCACCCGGACTTCGGGACATTCTCCCGCCAGATCAGGCACACCGGCGACATCCAAGCCTGCTACCTGGCGGCGCTGGAGTCGGGCCGGATGGACTTCGCCGCGCAGCCGAGACAGCGGAAGATCGAGCAGTCGAAGGACCACCTCGAGGCCTACCTGCGGGCGCTCGACGCGTCGCTTCTGGAGGCCGTGCGTGGGCTGAGCGGCGATCGGTTGACCCGGCTCATCGCCTGGGAAGGGGAACAGCTCACCCCGCTACGCCATCTTGTCCGGCTCCTGCAACACGAGACGCTCCATCACGGCATGTGGGCCATCTACGCGAAGGTCGCCGACCTGCCGCTGCCTTCAAGCTGGCGCAACTCCTGGGCACTCGAATAGCATCCAGCCAACGGTCCGTCCATGCCTCCGGTGGGTCAATGCCACCATTGGATCGTGACCCACGCGGGTCAGATCGGCTCGGTCCGGACCGAGCCGCGTTACAGAAGTTTCGCCCGCCTTTCGCCTTGACAGCAGTGGTCCACTCATGGGACATTTGGAATTGGTCCATGGTTGGACCAATGGACCAATCCTGACCGGGTGGGTCAAGAAATCACCTCCAGCCATCCATCTCCGGTCATCAGCGAACTCGAGCCGGTCCGGCGCACCAAGGTCTACGAGGAAGTTGCCGATCGGATCCGCCGCCTTATCGCCGAGGGTCGGCTGAAAGCGGGCGATCGTCTGCCCCCCGAGCGTGAGCTGGCCGAGCGATTCGGCGTCAGCCGCACCTCGGTCCGCGACGCGATCCGGGCGCTCGAGATGATCGGCCTGCTCGAGCCCCGTCAGGGTGACGGCACGGTCGTCCTCGACCTCAGCCCCGACGCGCTGGCGCAGCCGCTGGCTTCCATCCTCGTACACAACCGCACGCTGCTCGCCGATCTCCTCGACGTGCGCAAGATGATCGAGCCCCCGCTCGCCGCGCGCGCCGCCACGTTGGCCACGCCCGAGGAAGTCGGGGTGTTGCGGGAGATCCTCAAGCGCCAGACGGAGAAGGCGGGGCGCGGGGAGCTCACCACGTCTGAGGACTCGGAGTTTCACTATGCCCTGGCGCGCTTGGCCAGGAACCCGATCGCGCTGAAGGTCCTCGACGTCCTGATGGACCTGCTGCTGGAGCTCCGGGAGCGCTCCCTGCAGGTGCCGGGACGGTTGATGAAGTCACTGCAGGGCCATCGGCGCATCGTGGACAGCATCACGCGCAAAGACGCCCGGGGGGCGGAAGCCGCAATGCGGCAGCACCTCGGGGAGATCGAGCACATCTTGCTCCAGCCCCGCACGGAGGGGCGAGGGGAGGCCTGACCGATGGGACGCCTGTTCGCGGTGGAGATCGTCTACCGCGGCATCTTCCAGAAGAACCTCGCCAAGAACATCAGCCGCGGGATCGCACTGGCCGCCCGGGCGAACGGCAAGATGGGCATCTCGTTCGGTCGCTACGGCGACAGTCCCGAGCGCAACGGCATCCCGGCGAAGAACTTCGCGGTGATCGGCACCGACGAAGAGACGCTGCAGGAGGGGATGGCCAAGTACGAGCCCAAGGAGGTCGACATCACGATCTCGGTGGACGACACGCTGCTGAAGGGCGTGGAGTCCTGGGCCTGGTACGGGCTGCAGCCGATCAACCGCCTCCTCCGGCCCGGGGGGACGCTGATCGTCACCTCGATGCATGAGGCCGACGCTCTCATCCCGATGGCCCACCGCAAGGAGACCCCCTACCAGCTCGCCATCCTCAAGGGGACGCCGAGCTTCTCGGGTCTCTGGGTGTACAAGGACGACCACACCGACGTGCGCATCCTCGGGGCGATCGCGAGAGTCCTCCCCGAGCTGTTCACGATCGACGACGTGGAGCAGGCCATCATGGAGGAGTGGAATGACCCGCTGAAGACCGTCTCCGCGCGCAAGTCCCACGACCGCACCGCGACACGCTCGGTGCAGCCCACCGAGGGGAACCCGGACCACCCCTTCGAGTTCACGCTGCCCAAGTGGCACGAGATGCGGGAGGGCGTGGTCATCCCGTCCATCGCGCGCGGGGCCGGATTCGCCGATCCCGCGACGGAGCAGGTGGGCGGCTTCCGCCCCGTCCGTAACCCCACCTTCAAGAAGTTCACGACGCGGACGATGCGGCCGGTGGTGGACTTCGAGACCTGCGTGAAGTGCACCCTGTGCTGGCTGCAGTGTCCGGACTCCTGCTTCGACGTCACGCCGGACGGGCTCTACGATGCGAACATGGAGGCGTGTTGCGGTTGCGGCGTGTGCGAGGCGGTCTGCCCGGTGGAGAACTGCGTGACAATGGTGAACGAGTCCGCTTTCCAGGACAACAGCAGCCAGTGGGAGATGTGGAAGAAGGACAAGCCGGCGTACAAGGCGTGGCTGCAGGAGAAGATTCAGCACAAGCCTGAGCGATCCCACGGCTTTCGGTACCGGGGTCAGTATCAGGACCAGATCAAGACCATGGTCGCGGACGGCGTCCTGGAGGTGCCGGGCAAGGAGGAGATCACGATCACGGAGCGCGTCGTCAGCGACATGGGTGAGGCGAGCTCAGGAGGGATGGAGTAGCCATGGCACAGGTTCTGGAGACCGCGGCCAAAGAAACCGAGTCGCTGATCAGCGGCAGTGAGGCGATCGCCGTCGCCTGCAAGCTGGCCGACGTGGATGTGATCACCGCCTACCCGATCCGGCCCTACGACACCGTCATGCAGTACGTGGCGAAGCTCGTCTCCAACGGCGAACTGGACTGCGAGTACATCGTGGCGGAAAGCGAGCACTCCCAGTTCGAGATCGTCAAGCACGCCTCGGCGGCCGGCGCGCGCGTGTTCTGCGGCAGCAGCGGCGTCGGCTGGATGTACGCCTTCGAAGCGCTCACCGTGACGCCGGCGCTGCGCATCCCCATGGTGGCCATGGTTGGCAACCGCGCCCTGGACGACCCGGGCGCGTTCGGCGTCGAGCACAACGACGCCCTCGCCGTGCGCGACCTGGGCTGGCAGCTGGTCTGGGTCGACAACGCGCAGGAGGCCCTCGACGTCGCCCTTATCGCCTACCGCGTCGCCGAGGACCGCCGGGTCTTCCTCCCCTGTGCGATCGGATGCGATGGCGCGTTCCTCACGCATTCCCAGACCCAGGTGAAGATTCCGCCGCAGGAGTGGGTGAACGCCTTCCTCCCGCCATACAACCGCGGCGATCTGCTGCTGCACCCGGACAACCCGATCACCGTCGCCCCGCAGGTCAATGAAGACTGGCTGATGGAGATCCGCAAACACAACGACGAGGCGATGAAGCGGTCGAAGATCGTGATCAAGGAAGTGTACGCCGACTTCGCCCGGATCTTCGGCCGCGACTACGGCAACCCGTACTTCGAGGAGTACCATACCGAGGACGCCGACGTCGTGTTGGTGGGGATGGGCACGCTGTCCATGCCGGTGAAGGTGGCCATCCGCCGGATGCGGCAGGAAGGGAAGAAGGTCGGCTTCGTGCGCCTGCGCTGGTTCCGGCCGTTCCCGACGGAGGAGCTGGCCCAGACGCTGGGGCGGTTCAAGGCGGTCGGTGTCATCGACCGCGACTTCTCCTTCGGCTCGCCGCACCTCAGCGGCGTGCTGGCGACGGAGGTGCGGGCCGCCCTCTATCCCGCGGCCACGCGCCCGCCCCTGGCAGGCTTCATCTGTGGGCTCGGCGGCCGCGAGGTGACCGTGCCCGACGTCCAGCGCATGAGCGATATGCTGTTGAAAGCCGCGGCGGGGGAGACCCAACCGCTGACCACCTGGATAGGTATTCGCGAGTAGCGGAGGAGACGACCATGGCGGACGCGATCGAGACGGCGGTCCCGACCCAGCAGCTCGACCCGTTCAAGGGGGTCAAGAAGGTCCCCCTCGAGGAGTTCTTCACCTCCGGCCACCGGACGTGCCAGGGGTGCGAGTCGGCGCTCGTGATGAAGTTGATGGTGAAAGCATCCGGCCCGCGCACCATCGTGCTGGGCAGCACGGGCTGCATGTACGTCGCCAACACGACCTACTACAGTACGTCCTGGGTCGTGCCCTGGATGCACACGCAGCTCGGCAGCTCCGGATCGGCCGGGCTGGGCACGGCCGCCGCGCTGAAGGCCTTGATGCGCAAGGGGAAGATGAGGGACGAGCCGATCAACGTCATCGCTTTCTGCGGCGACGGCGGCGGCGCGGACATGGGGCTGTCGGCGATCTCCGCGGCGCTGACCCACCCGCAGTACAACTTCCTCATCCTCCTCTACGACAACGAGTCGTACGCGAACACTGACATCCAGCTTTCCGGCCTCACGCCCTATGGGGCGCACACTACGTTCAGCCCGCCGGGGAAGGCCAAGCGCCTCCTGCACACCCGCTGGAAGAAGAACGTCGCGGGGATGCTGGCCGCAGGGCACCCGGAGTGCCGGTACGTGGCCACCGTCTGCGCCTCGTACGCGGTGGACATGATGAACCGCGTGCGCAAGGGGCTCACGATCGGCGGGCCGACCTTCATCCACTCCCTGGACCCCTGTCCGAAAGGCTGGGACTACGACCCCATACAGTCGCACGAGCTCGGCGAGTTGGCCGTCAACACCGGCATCTGGCCGCTCTACGAGATGGAGGACGGCGTGCTCAAGCTCTATGGCCGGACCAAGCAGATCGCGGAGAAGCGGGCGCGGCGCAAGCCGGTGCGCGACTACCTGCTGCGGCAGGGACGCTTCGCGCACTTTACGGAGGACGACTTCGACTACTTCCAGCACAAGATCGATCACATGTGGTCGCAGTGGTTGATCCCGGGGGTCATCCCATTCCACACAGAGCTGGAGAAGGATCAGCCGCCGGCGTCGTAATTGGCTGTCCGGCGAACGGATCCGGGCCTGTCAGCCGCGCACGCCGCGGGGGGCGGGCCCGTACTATCTGAGGGGGGAGAGGGGAGGGAGACGGCCTTACCGGCGTGAAGAGAACTTGAACCCAAACCGTAGTAACTAGACACGTTGTGGGGGGTGAGCGGGGATGCCTTGGTGGCAGCGCGTGAGACCGGGTGCAGTCCTTGCGCTCGGGGTGCTCCTGCTCGTGACAGTTGTGCCGGCGGCCAGTGCGCCGGGATTTGTGCCGTCTCGACCGGTGGAGTGGACTATCCCCGCCGGAACCGGAGGAGGAGCCGACCTCCAGGTGCGGTTTATGGCGCCGCTCGTCGCCCAGTACAAGCTGGCGCCGCAGCCCTTCATTCCCGTGAACCGTGCCGCCGGTGCGGGTGCCCAGGCTTTCATCTACATGATCGAGAGGGCCGGCGATCCGCATCAGATCCTCATCACGCTCGACAACCTCTTCTTCACGCCGCTGAACCAGGAGCTCAAGATGGGGGACGGGACCCGGTTCGAGTGGCGTGACCTGACCCCCATCGCCCGGCTGCTGCTCGACAACTTCATTCTCTGGGTTCCGGCCGACGCGCCGTACAAGACGCTCGCGGAGTTCGAGCGCGCCGCGAAAGCCGCCCCGCGGGGCAGCATCAAGATGGCCGGGACGGGCTCCAGGCAGGAGGATGAGATCATTATGGTCCTCCTGGAGCAGGCGTGGGGTGTCGACTTCACCTATGTCCCGTTCGCCGGCGGTGGAGCGGTCGCCGCCGCGCTCGTCGGGAAGCAAGTCGAGTTCACCGTAAATAACCCGCTGGAAGCGGTGGGGCACTGGGAGGGCGGCCGGGTGCGGCCGCTGGCGATCTTCGCGGCGCGGCGGGTGCCGATTGCGAAGTGGAAGGACATCCCGACGATGAGGGAAGCGGGTACCCCCATCGACTATCAGATGCTCCGCGGCGTCTTCGGCACGCCCAACATGCCGACCGCGGCGGCCGTCTTCTACCAGACGATGTTCCGCCAGCTGCTCGAGACGCCTGAGATGGAGAAGTTCATCGCCGACGGCGGCTTCGACAAGGCGTATCTGGCCGGGGCGGACCTGGTCAGGTGGTTGGAGCAGAAGGACGCGGCAGTGAAGGTGTTGATGCAGAAGGCCGGCTGGATCAAGTAGGGCGGAGCGATGCACCGTGCGGAAACAGCCTTCGCC
>Ga0209751_10002274_pt1 | contig 19338 bp, 18 predicted proteins | sample RifCSP13_1_FD_184019 | JGI IMG/M metagenome (GOLD analysis project Ga0209751, IMG submission 184019) | Soil microbial communities from Rifle, Colorado - Rifle CSP2_sed 13_1 (SPAdes) (version 2) | ecosystem: Environmental > Terrestrial > Deep subsurface > Rock core/Sediment | place: Rifle... | reverse complement strand
CAAGTATCTGCACACCACTCGAACCAGTTCGCCGCCTTGGTGATTGAATCCGGCGGTGCGGTGATTCAATCCAGCGGCGCGGTGATTCAATCCGGCGGCGCCGTGATTCAATCCGGCGCCGCGATATTGCGACCCGACGGCGCTGTATTGCGATCCGCCGGCGCGTCAGGGCGATTCGTCGGACCGGCGTTGCCGATCGTGAAGGCGGCGAACCAATCCGGCGGCGCGGTATTGCGATCCGCCGGCGCTGTGATTGAATCCGCCGGCGCCGTTCTTCGATCCGCCGGCGCTGTGATTGAATCCGCCGCCGCTCTGATTCAATCCGTCGGCGCGATATTTCGATCCGTCGGCCCGATGACCCCTTCCGACCGCGGCGCGCACGGAGTTTCTTCTCGTGCGCGATCTCCAAGATGGGCGAAACCGCCGTTTTTGCCACTTTCGGCGCAATTCGTCCGGCGTGTACCCGTTTTTGCGATTTGAAGGAACTATAGGGTAGAGGGATCACCCCCACGGCCGGATGGCCCGGATGGACGACGCCCAACCGAGGAAGCTCTCGAACAAAGGCAGCACCCCGCGGCGTGCGGAGCGCGAAGCGCTGGCGGAGCGTCTCTACACGGAGGCGTTCCCGATCGGCGTGGAGTGCGCGCTGCTCGGCGTGGACGGCGATGCCGCCGAAGACATCGCGCAGAAGGTCGCGGTGGCGCTCTATCTGCGGGTAAGGCAGCGGAAGGCGCCGCCCGTGAATCTCGAGCGCTACGTCCGGAGAGCCGTGTGGCTGAATGTGATCAAGCATCACGACACGCTGCGTCACCGCGAGCAGCCGTTCGACCGATATGAGCGAAGGCGGAAGCGCGTGCAGCGGGAATGGATGCATCCGGAAGCCGAGTACGACCTGCGCGTGACGGAAGCCACCCTGCGGCAGGCGATGGAGGCGCTCCCGGACGCCCGGCGTCGGCTGGTGGAGCTCATCGTGCTCGACGGAATGAAGTACGAGGAAGCCGCGAAGGAGTGCGGCATCGCTGAAGAAACCGTGCACAAGCAGATGACCCGCGCACTTGGATCACTGCGCCGCGCGCTCGTCGCGCCGCGCGAGGAGCGGACATGAGCGAACACGATGACGACCTGGACGCCGAGCTCGACGATCTGGAGCCTGTGGATCCCGACATCCAGCTCATCACCGACTGGCTGGCGCGCGAACTCTCGCCCAGCGAGGACGCGGCGGTCACCCGCCGGCTGAAGACGGACTTCGCATTCTACGAGAAGGTCGCGCCGGTGATGAAGATCTGGCACTTCCCGGTGGACTTCCGCGGGCGCAAGGCGCGCGCGGAGGAGGACCCGCGGCCATCCGCCGTCGAGCGGACCGCACGCCCCTATGGTGACGACCCTCCTCCGCCGCGCCGAGTCCGCGAGACCGGGCCGGGGTACCACGTGCCGGTCGCGCCCGAGGAGAGCGCGACGCCGGTCTCGCCGAGCGCGCCATCGGGGCAGTCCGTGCCCATCGCCGACGACCTGCTCGAGCGGCGCCATCGCCGCGCCGAGCGCAGGAAGACCTTCCTCAAGAGGAGCTACCGCGTGATGAACATTGCGGCAGGGACCGTCATTCTCGTGGGCTTTCCCCTGCTCGGCTTGTACGTGCGCGAGCGGATGCCACGCGCCGTGGTGACGCCGCGCGTCGAGCGCGCGCCGGTGCCCCAGGGTGTGGTCGGCACCGTCGTCGAAACGGGCCCGAAGGAGACGAAGGAGATCGCGCTCAAGGGCGGGTCGCTGGTGGTGCTGCGTCCCGGGTCGAAGTTCACCTTCGGGTACATTCCCGGCCTGCGACCGCTCGGGGTGACCGCCGCACTCGACGGCGAGGCGGCGGTGGTAGTGACGAAGGAGGATCGCCTGCTCTACCTCGTGACGTCGTCCGGGCGGGCGTTGCTGTTGCCGGGCTCGTACGCCGTACGGTGCGAGCCGTCGTGCGCGGCGATGCTGGTGACGGTCGGTGCGGGGATCGCGACGCTCCGCGGCGACACGACCACGGTCGGGCTCCAGGTCAAGCCGGGCGAGAGGGGGCGCGTGCCGCGGCGTGGCGAGCCGGAGAAGGTGACGCCGGGCACGGGGTGGCCCGCGCTCGAGCCGCTCAAGCCCGCGGGCGCGCCGGTGAAGCCCCCGCTCGCCCCGCCCGGTGCGCAGCCGAATCCGGCCAGGCGCTCGCGCTGACGAGGAGGCGCGTTCGATGAATGCGGAGATGCCCCTCAGTCCCTTCTTCCTCGTCGCCGCGGCCACTTCGTTTGTGGGCCTCGGCGAGGACTACGGGAGCGTGCTGTTCGGGCCGCAAGGGGAGTTCGTCGAAACCGTGCTCCGCGAGGTGCGCGGCCCGCGGGACGACGACGCACTCGTCCCCTGGGACGCGGCGTTCGTGCATCACGTGGGGTACTGGTCGCACTACGATCACCGCGCCCGGCGGTCGCACTGGCCGCTGCCGGCGACGGCGAGCGTGGAGGAGCTGGCGCAGTTCGCCGACGTCAGCGGCGCGCTGCGCCTGGCGCCGCTCGACGGAGACCTGTTCCTGCTCTGGTCGCCGGACGCGCAGACGTTCGCGCGCACGGGAATCGTCGCGCGCGCGGAGGTGCACACGCGCTCGACGCGCGAGGAACTGCTCTGCGAGTGCGTGACGGTCGAGGGGAACAGTGACGAAGACGTCTCTCGGAACGGCACGCAGGTGCTCCGTCTCACGCGGAAGTTCTCGCCGGCGCTGGGTGACCGGTTCATCCGGTGGACCGCGCTGGACGGGCGCGAGGAGCGGCGGGAAGCGATCGAACGCGAGCTGGACTGGCGCGCGAGGCACGCGGCGGCGTGAGCGGGGCCGTCCATCTCTCCCGCGCGCAGCGGACGATCTTCGGCCAGGCGACCGCGCGGTGCCGGGTGATCGCGCGGCACGGCAAGTGGTTGCGGCGCGAGGCGCGCGCGTGCAGTGGAGGAGATCCGGAGCTCGCGGCGCGGCTGGTGCGGCGGGCGATGGAGCGGCTCGATGAGCTCGACGCGCGGAGGTTCGGGGAGGGAGACGGGGAGTACCTGCGGGAGTTGTTGCGGGACGCCGTGTCCGAGAAACGAACGGAGCGCTGTTCGAGGGGAGGACGTACATGACGCACGCGGAGGCGCTGTATCCGGGGCTCTTCGAGAAGGCGTGTGCAATGGCCAGGGAGGGCGTGACTCGCATCGCCGCGACGGAGTTCGCGTCGGAGGCGTGCGCCGCGGCCGCGAATGCGATGGCCGGCAACCCGGACGCGTTCGCGGGGGAGGAGGCGCTCGAGCATCGCGTGAAGCGCGAGGTGCGCGCGCGAGTGCTCGCGGACCATCGTCCTCGCCGTCGGAGGAAGGATCGCGAGGTGAAGCACGCCAGGTTGGGAGAGCTCCCGGTGTTCGGCTGGATCGCGGATCCGCTCGCGCCACACGTGGCGTGGGAGATGAACCGCACGATTGATGACGCGATGTTCGAGATGCCGAAGCTCCGGCGCGACACGTTGCTGCGGGTGCGCGAGGACAGCTTCAGCTTCGCCGCGGTGGCCGAGGAGCGCGGGCCGTCGGTGGAAGGAGTCACGAGGAACCTCGCGCATGCGCTCGCCGACCTGAGGGGCGCCGCGCGCGACGGACGAAAACGGGCGCACGAACGTGTCGAGCATCCGGATCCCGACCTGGTGCTGTTTGGCAAGTGGCTGGCGAGCGAGCTCGCGGCGGACAAAGAGCGGGCGATGGAGGAGCGCTTCCTCGACGACGACGCCTTCTACGCGAAGACGGCGCCCGTGATGCAGATCTGGACGCTGCCGACGGGATTCGGCGGGGCGGATGAAGTCGAGAAGGAGGGGCTGACACGCGTGGACCCCGACATCGGGCTGATCACGGACTATCTCGGGCGCGAGCTTCCCGCGAGAGATGTCCTCGAGGTCGAGCGCCGGCTCGAGACGGACGTGGCGTTCTTCGTGAAGGTGCAGCCGATCATCGAGATCTGGCGGATGCCGGTGAACTTTCGTGAGCTGTTGAAATGCTTCGAAGGGGAAGCGCCGGAGCCCGAGGTGCGAGCGGCGGCGATGGGGCGGGAGGAGGAAGCAGCGGAACAGGAGGAAGATCCGGACCTGAGCGTCATCAGTGCGTGGCTCCACAACAGGCTGCCGGAGCATCACGACGAGGCAGTCTCGCAGCGGCTCAAGGAGGACGAGGCATTCTTCGAGAAGGTCTGGCCTGTCGTTCGGGTCTGGAGAACGAGGAGCAATCTGCTGAGGCGACTGGGTGACACGATCGGGGACGAGCCGGTGGATCCGTCGGATGCCGATGTCGCGCTCATCACCGATTACCTCGCGCTGGCGCTGCCACCGCTCGTGTGTGGGACCGTCGAGACGCGACTCAAGCGTGATGACGCGTTCGCGCGCAAGGTGGCGCCGCTGGTGAAGGCGTGGAGGATGCCGCGGAGGGTGGGGTAGTGCGTGCTCGTCGGCATCGGGTGCGATTTAAATCCCTTCTCGCGACTGCCGTTCGCTCACTCGCGCCAGCCGCTGCGGCAGCCGCTGCGCCAGCCCGCCGACACCGAAGCGATCCTCGAGAAACAGCGTCTCGGGCGACGTGCGGGCGCGACGACGAATCACGTTCGAGGCCGTGTGCGACATGAACGTCGTGTCCACAATGACGACCGAGCGCGGCGGAAACGCCGTGGGTCCCGGTACCGACCCGCCTTTCGTCTCGTAGACTCGCGGGCCCGAGGCGCCCAGTGCCTCCAGCTCGGCGAACAGCGCCTCACGAGCTCCGCCGCGTTCCTTGTTCGTGTAGAGGAACACACGACGACCCTCGAGTGGCCGCCTCTGCGACTCATCCGCGGGCGTGACGATCGCGGGAAGCGTTGCCGGCGCCATCTGCTCTTCGGCCCGAGCGGCCGCCGGCGGGACCTGCGCCAACGGGGCCACGGGAGCCGGCTCCGCCCTGATTTCGCTGGTCGCCGCGGCAAGCTGTCGGGCGAGGTACGCCCTCTCACGCGATGCGCGCCGGCGAACCGTATCGAGCTGGCTTTCGAGTTCCCGGACTCGCGCCTCGAGGAATCGAACCCGATCAGCCGACTTCGTCATCCCCTCCTCGCGCGCCGCCGCGACTGCCTTCTCGCGATCGCGACGGAGCGCTGCGATATCAACGCGCTCCCCGGCGAGGGCCTGCCGGTGCTCGCGATCGAGCGCGTCCAATTCGAGTGCGCACACTCTGAGCGCGGTTTCCTTGGCTGCGAGCGCGCTCGCGGCGACCTCCAGGAGCCGCGGCGCGACCATCCTGAAGCTCGGGCTGAAGCACGCACTGGCGGTGGCATGGACGAAGTCGCAGTAGCTGTGACGACCCCGCCTCGCGAAGTACTCACGGAGCAGCCGCTCACCCTGCTCGATGCGCCGATGGTGCGAGCGCTCTCGTTTGCCCGGGTCACGAAGGCCGAGGGCGACGGCTGCGATCAGGGCCGGGACGACCTCCGGATCCCGCGAGAGATACTCGGCGAAGAGCGCGACTTGATCCTTTGCTCGTGTCGGCCACGGCCGATCGCCCCACCTTGTCCCCTGGCGCACGAGCGGCTCGATCATCCGCTCGAACACGGCCCCCCACCGCTCCTTGACGGTCAGCATCGTGTCCACTTCCACCGCAAGGAAGCCGACGACTTCTTCGATCTCTACCGACAACAGGCGCCGCAATCCTCCCGCGATGCCGCCGGCGAGCGTGGCTTTCAGTTCATTGTCGCCCCCGAGACCCGGCCACGCCTGTCCCGGACCCGGGTCGAGCAGGTGGCGCATGAGCACTGGAACCGTCGCCGGGAGTGGACTCGGAAACGCGGACGCATCGAGAGCCGGAAACCGTTGAGCCACCTCGGCGAGCGCAATCTCCCAATCCGGTGCCGCGAGATCCTCATCCACCTCGATGACGGATTCCTCGGCCGGGCGCTGAGAGACCGGTGCCGCTGTCCCAGACAGTTTTCGTTTCTTCACTGAGGATCGAGACAGGGTGCTACTCGCCGTTGAAGGCGGACTCCAGCCTCTGAAGGGCGGAATCCACGGGTACCCACGCGTCGGTTCCGGACGACATCTCGGGGCCATCGAACGGAATGCCAAGCTCGTGCCAGAAGGACCGATCCGATTCCATGGCTTTCTGCGCCTCGACCGCCAGCGCGAACGCCGTCGGCCGCTTGACAGGAATCCTGTCGAGAAGACCCAGCCAGCGCGAGAGGAACCCATACGCATCGGACCAGCGCTGCCATCGGATCGGCCGGTCGCGCTTGTAAGCACCGGCCCTGAGCGGATCCCAGAGCACGGAGTCCCAGCGTTCCGGATTCATGATGCCGAACGCCGTCTCGCGGGGCCCAACCTTTTTCCGGCCGACGAATCCCGCCTGATGCATGTCCTCGACAGCACGTCGCACGGGCGAAGCGGCGTAGCCGCTCAGCTTGATCAGCTCCGAGACCTGCAGCCACCGCTTCGGCCGTGCGAGGAGGATCGTCAGGATGTCGGACTTGGCCCCCATGCCAAAACCCAGTCTGAGCCTCAGCATCCACGTCTGGGGGTAGCTCCAGATGGGTGACGACGCTTGGCGGGGGCGCTGCCTCCGTCGTGGTGTTCGGAGCGACCGCGTTGCCTTCGGCCGAGGTGCTCCCGGGTCTGAGAGCGAGAGCCAGCGTCGATCCTTCGCCTCATCCGCGACCGTTCCCGCGAGCAGTCGCAGTCCGTCAACGGGCTCCTCGTCGAACCGGTCTCGCAGCACGGCGAGTCGCCCGGTGCTGAGCATTCGTGAATTCAGGACGCACCAGTCCTCCATGACTTCGGCGAGCCGCGGTTCGCGGCGGGCGAGCGCCAGACTGCCGAGCACCAGCGCTTCGGGATCAACCAGGGCATCGGTGCGGGTCGGCGCCTCGAGCACCGCGCCGCCGATGACGGCCCACTGTCGCCACGCGCAGTTGACTGCGGACTCCGCGAGGCGGTCGGTGCTAGCCGCGACGTTGGGAGGCAACATGCTCTCGTACCCGCTGTACGCTCTGAAAGAAGGGTTCACCCGCGTTGACCTCGCGCAGCGCTTCCTCTGCCCCATCCAGCTCCGCATCAGTCGGCCGCAGGGCGACGAGATCCCGGATGTGCTTCGATCCCGTTGATCCCTGATCCGCGGCCGCTTCGAGCTTGAACGTGATGAGGTCGGCGCGGCCTGCCAGGCCGACCTTCAGGCCCCCGAACTCTTCCCACGTGATTCGACCCTCGAACCCCGGGGGAATCCAGCGACTGCCGCTCGCCATGACTGCGTTCAGCCACTGGGGCGAAAGCCCGTAACGCGGAGCGACGTCCGCGGCCGCACGGACGAGATCATCGGGCAGTCCGTCGAAAACGCGCTCGAGCGCACCATCCCCTGCGCGAATCGCGAATACATCCACGTCCTCGGTCGAACGGGTAATGATCCCGAGGAGCCGCAACGTGGCCCCTCCGGCGATGACGCACTCGAACCGGCTTCCCCGGACGGCCAGCAGGTCGCCCAGGTCCCACAGCACTTGACGCAAGTCTCCTTGGTCATCGAACATGCTGCAATCTAGTAAAAGGAACGCATATTGTCTATAATAGACGCTAGTAGGACTGTTTATAGGGCCTTATTGTCCCCACGCCAACGTCGCTCGAGGTGGATGGTGAGCACCCGCACACCTTCACCTCGACCTTGCGAGGGCGCGCCGACGCCCACGCCGGCGTCGCCGGCGCGGCTGATCACGGTTGCCGCTATTAGCGGCACTAGCGCTAATAGCGCCCGCGAGACAGATTCGCGGATCAGAGCCGAATCTTCCCGAGGGCCGCATGGCAAGCGCCTTTACGCCGCTGACCTCCGTGTGGGCTGCGTTCAACCTCACGGACAACCCGTTCCGCCAGGACCCGGTCGAGACGTACCGGGCGATGGGGCGGCACCCCCTCTTCGTGGGGCGCGCGCAGGAGGTGGAGCAGCTCGCCCAGCGCGTGGTGAGCAACGACTGCTCGTGGGCGGTGGTGCAGGCGCCGGCCGGATTCGGAAAGACGAGCGTCGCGAACGCGGTGAAGGCGCGGCTCTACGCGAGCAAGGCGCCGGTCCTCTTCCACCCCACGCCGATTTCCGTCGGCTCGGCCACCGGCCCTGACGAGCTGTTCACGCGGCTGCTCACTCGACTCGTGACGATGCGGGAATCTCTTCCGCCGCGCGACCGGGGATCGGACCGCTTCTGGAACGATCTGGGGGAGCGGCTCGAGGGGGGCGAGCGGCGCGCGATCGGCGTCGGCGCGGGCCCGCTGAGCGGCAGCCACGCCCGCTCGCGCGTGGCGCCGGAGCTCAGGGGCGACCAGCCGGAGAAACTCTTCCTCCAGGCCCTGGACCGGCTGCAGAAGAGCAGCCGGAGGGCGCTCCTCTTTCATCTGAACGACCTCGAGAACCTCTCGGACAACGACGCCGGCCGCGCGAGCGCGCTCCTCAAGGACGTGCGCGCCACGCTGCGGCACGAGCGCACGCACTGGCTGTTCGTCGGGAGCGGTGACGTGTTCGCGCGCGTGTTCCAGCCGCACCCGCAGCTCTCGGGCATGGTCGGCATCCCCGTCACGCTCGGGGCCCTCACGCCCGGGGAACTCCTCGAGATGCTCGCGCGGCGCTACGCGGTGAGCGCCGTGGCTCGCGAGAAGCCCGTGCCGCCGATCGCGCCCGAGGCGGTCGCGGCGCTCTACGCGACGTACGAGGGAAACCTGCGCGACTTTCTCGCCGTGCTCGAGAGCGCCGTGTGGCGGAGCGGCCGCACGCACGCGCTCACGCTCGACGACGTGCTCTCGGCGGTGCGGCCGGAGTTCAGGAGAATGCTCGTCGCGCGGTTATCGGACGAGGACGTGACGGCCGTGGAGACCACGGTGGCGCAGCGGTGGAAGGCCGGCGAGCGGACGATCCGGCCCACGGATTTCGTCACGTCGGGCGCGGTCGAGAACGTGCACCAGGCCTCGCGGCTCGTGAAGCGGTTGGAGGCGGCGGGCGTGCTCTCGCTCGAGCGGCGGAAGGGCGTGGCGAAGTGGTACCGGATCGCGGGGAATGACGCGGTGGGGGTGGGGGCCGTGGGGTGAGGGATGGGAGAGGGTTCGGACGGCGGAGCCTTCGATCACCGGCGTGCGAGCGGGCCCGTGCTCGCTACCCAGACTCGTAGGGCGGTTTGAGTACTCGGGTCTTCCGGGAGTCGGCGAGGGATCCGGTGGTCATCGGCACGGTCGCTGCCGCACTGCTCGTAGTGGCGATTCTCACGGCTGCGCTGCCCGCTCTACGCGGGAGGCGAGTCAATCCGGTGGAGGCGCTTGGGTATGAAAAAGGGTCAACAGCGATCAACTCAGTCCGCTCGCAACGCCGTCACCGGATCCACCCGCGTCGCGCGCCACGCAGGCAAGAAGCTGGCCAGCGCCGCGACGGCGAAGGGCACGGCAGCCACGACCAGCAGCACGATCGGATCGTGCGGTGAGGTCTGAAAGAGCAGGTCGCGCAACAGTCGTCCTCCCGCCAGCACGATCGCCAGTCCCACAGCGCCCGCGACGATCGTGACGCCGAGTGCCTGACCCACCACGAGCCTGAGAATGTCACCGCGCCGCGCGCCGAGCGCGATCCGGACGCCGAGCTCGTGGAAGCGTTGCGCCACGCTGAAGTGCATCACGCTGTACGTGCCGATGGCCGCGATGAGTAGCGCGAGTGCACCGAACAGGCCGAACATCGTCGCGCCGAGGCGCCACGGTCGGAGCTCGGGCGCGACGACGTCGGCGAGGGCCCGCACGTTGACGAACGGCAGGTCGGGGCGCAGTGACTGCACTTCATGGTGTATCGCGCTTGCCAGCGGAGCGATGAGTTCTGGATTCGCGGCGCGAATGACGAGCGTGATGTCGCCGCGCATCATCTGCGGCGCCTGGCCCAGCGAGAGGTAGTACTGCATCGGCGTGCTCGGGTCGAGGAGGGTTTCACGCCGCGCATCTTCGGCGACACCGATCACCTGGGTGCATCCTGCGGTCATCTCCCGCTCGTCAATATGGAAACATTGTCCGATGGCATCTTTGCCTGGCCAGAATACGCGCGCCATCTCCGTGCTGACCACCGCGACGAGCGGGCCTCGTTCGTCGGCCGGCTCGAGTCCGCGGCCGCGCACGATTCGCGTTCCCATCGTCCGGAGGAAATCGTCGGTGACGGCGTAGAGAAACGGCGCCCATCCACGGCCCATCCCGGGCAGCGAATCGTGCCCGGGAAGCGTGAGCGGCAGTGCGTACTGGCCCCGGAACGGCACCCCGACGGAGAGACTCGCGCTTTCTACGCCCGGCAGCGTCCGCACGCGCTCGCGCATCGTGTCGTACAGCGCGCGTGTCTGCTCCGCCGTGTGCCCGTTCCCACCGCGCTGCACTTCTGCGATGATCACGCGATCGAGGTCAAGCCCGAGAGGCAAGGCGCCGATGTGCTGGAGGCTTCGAACGAAGAGCCCCGTTCCCGCGAGCAGCACCACGGATAGCGCACCCTGCACGACGAGCAGCGCGACGCGAGTCCGGGAGCGGTGAACCGCTCCCTCGCGTGCACCCTCCCTGAGCGCCCCGGCGAGCGACGGTCGGCTGGCCTGCAGCGCCGGAAGGATGCCGCTGAGTGTGCCCGCCGCAAGCGCCGTGAATGCGGTGAACGCGAGCAGCCGGCGATCCAGGCTCCATTCGGCCATGGCCGTTCCCGCGAACAGCGCCGTCCGCACGAGCGGCACTCCCAGGTATGCGACGAGAAGCGCCACAGCACCGCCGAGTGCGCCGAGGATCAGGCCGTCAATGAGGAACATCGCGATCAGCCGGTGGCGGCTCACACCAAGGGCCAACCGGATGGCGGTCTCACGTCGTCGGCGGAGTGCGCGGGCGAGGAGCAGGTTCGCGACGTTGGCGCACGCGATGGCGAGCACGATGAGCGAGACCCCCGCGAGCAGCTTGGCGACCTCGTGTTCGGGGCGCGCGTCGCTGCGCCCCGGAACGAGCGACGACAGCAGAAGCGCAGGCACGCGCGCCTGAGCGTCGAGAACACCGCGGGAGGACGGCACGTTCCACGCCGTCCACGCGACTGTCGCGTGTGCCCTGGCGCGCTCGGGCGTCGTACCGTTGCGGAGCCGCGCGATAACCGTGAGCCATGTCGCGCCACGCTGGAGGGCCCAGTTGGCGCCGCCGAAGCGCAGCCCTTCCGCGCTCGCAATCGGGATCCAGAGATCGGTTGCGACCAGCGTGTTCCCCGCGAATCCGCGCGGCGCGACGCCGATCACCGTGTAGCGATTGTTGGCGATGATCAGTGTTTCCCCGAGCGCGCCTCTCGATCCGCCGAATCGGCGCTGCCAGTAGCCGTACCCGAGCACGACCACCTGTGCACCGCCGGTCTCGTGCGTCTCATCACGCGTGAAGAAACGTCCGAGGGCCGGCTGCACGCCGAGCGTGGCGAAGTAATCGTCGGCGACGAGCGATCCCTGCGCCCGCGTCGCGTCCGCTCCGCGATCGATGGGAACGAGTGTCGGCCCGCGGATCGCCGTGACACGGTCGAACAGGTCGGTCATTGCGCGAAACTCGACGTACGACGGGTATGACATGCTGACCTGTGTCCGGGTCTTTCCCGAGCGCAGCGTATGGCTGCTGCGGAGCTGCACGAGACGATCGGCATCGGCGATTCCCTCGGGTGCGCGGAGCAGCACGCGGTCGACGATCGCGAACATCGTCGCGTTCGCACCGATCCCGAAGGCAAGCGTGAGCACCACGGCGATGGTGAATCCCGGCGAGCGACTGAGCTGGCGCACCGCGTAGGTGAGGTCCTGGCGCAGGCGATCGAAGCGTTCGATTCCCGCCGCGCGGCGCATCTCCTCGCGGACGGCGGTGACGTTGCCGAGTCGCCGTCGCGCAGCGTACTGCGCATCATCCGGCGCAGCGCCGGCGTGCGTGCCGTGCATGGCCTCGGTTGCCAGATGGAAATGGAGCTCAGCCTGCTGCTCGTGCGTGTAACGCCCGCCACGCAGCAGCACGCGCAGCCGGTGCCGGAGTCCGTCGAGGAGCGACATCGCGCGTCGCCGTCCTTACGCGCGTCCCATCACGCGCGCGATGGCGAGCGCGACGCGCTCGTAATCGGACACCTTCTCCCGAAGCTGCTTGCGACCGGCAGCCGTAATCGTGTAGTAGCGCGCCTGCCGTTTGGTCGGCGACTCAGCCCACCGCGCTGTGACCCATCCCTTGCGGAGGAGGCGCTCGAGCGCAGGATAGAGCGATCCCTGTTCGACTTGCAGGACGCTATTGGAGATGCGTGCGAGATGCTGCGCGATCGCGTACCCGTGCAGCGAGCCGAGGGTGAGGGTACGCAGCACAAGCATCTCGAGCGTGCCCGCGAGCACGTCCGTGCGGCGGGATGGGTTGGAGGGCGGTGTCATAGGCAGAGAGACGACATATACAGTTCGTCAACATATATGGCCGGTGCGAGACACTTGTCAAGGAGCTGCGATCAGTATAGTTCACCGCTGCGCTATTCAGATCACGGCCCCAACAATAGGAGAGTGCACGTGCAGCCCACTCTTGAATCGCTCCAGCGGGATCTGCATTGCCTTCGGCTATGCGCATTGACGCTGGCGGCAGGCCTGGTCGTCCTGGCCGTGTCCGCGTTCCGGTCGCAGCCTGACCGCATTCTGCGGGTCCGGGGCCTCATTGTGGAGGATGCCGCGGGCCGTGAGCGAATCCTCATTGGCGCACCGATTCCGCTCGCGAAGAACCGCGTGCGCACGGATACAGCACGTGTGCGTCGAGCGTGGGCCCACCGCTATCCAAATGCCGATCAGTACATGGGCTTCTACGCAGGGTACCGGAATGACGTGAACGGAGTGCTCGTGCTGGATGAACGAGGCTTCGACCGATTGGCGATTGGCGACTCGGTGCCCGACCCGAACATCGGACGCCGCATCGGCCCGAGCACGGGGGTCGTTGTGAACGACTCCGCCGGATTTGAGCGCAGTGGGTACGGACTGTTACGCGCCGGCGGCCATTACCGCGTCGTGCTCGGTCTCGACAGCGAGCACGGCGAAGAAGGCCTGGCGCTGGCGTTGTTCGACAGCGGTGGCGTCGGGCTCATGGCCCGTGATGGGCAACGTTCGCTCTTCCTGGGAACCGATCTGGGAGCTGTCAGGTCGGGCGCAGCACGCCTTCCATTCGGGCTGGTCTTGCGAGAGGGCAACACGGTGAAGAAGAGCTTTGACCTGTCGGTACCGTAGGGACGCACGACCTCTTACGCCATGCTTTCGTCGTGACCGACGCTGTTCGTCCTGCGTCACCGCTCCAGCTCCTGTGCCCACCGCACCCACGCCGCGAAGAGCGGATCCTCCACGCGATAGCGCGCCGGCGACACGTCCTCTTCCCGCCGCACCCACTGCGCGGCCTCGAGCGACCGGAGCGCTCGCTGCATCGTCGCCACGGACGAGCGCGCCCGCCTCGCCACCGCGTGCGAGAACATCGCACGTCCCCCTTCCAGTACAACCGCCTTCAGCGCCACCTTCTGCGCCCGCGTCAAGCTCGTCCACGCGCGCGTGAACCCCGGATTCTCCTGAGCGAGCACCGCGTCGAGCGCCGCGTCCACCGCCGCCTCGTCGAGCCGCGCGGCCGCGCCGTCCCGGCACCGCTCCCAGCACTCGTGCGCCACGCGCTGCACCGACAGCGGCACCTCCTCGACGACGTCCAGCAGGCGATCGAGCCCGCCGTCCGTCACGGCGAAGCCCGCGCCGTCGAAGCGCTTGCGCAGATACGGCCGGAACTCCTCCCGCGGCAACGTCGAGAGATAGAGCGTCTCGCCCAGCCGGTAGAACGCGCGGCCGCGCTTCGTCACCATGTCCGCGAGCACCCGCGTCGCCGAGCCCGCGAAGACGTAGCTCACGTGCCGGTGCTGCTGCACCGCGGCGCGGAGCTGGCGCTCGGCGCCCGCGCCCCCTTCCGTCACCACCTGCTGGAACTCGTCGAGAATGACCATCACCGCGCGGTCCGTGGCCTTCGCGAGCCGCTCGATCGCGTCGAGCGCGTCCACCAGCAGGGGGAGCGCACCGCGCTCCGTCTCGCGCGCGAGCCCGAGCGACACCATCCACTCGTTCCCCGCGGCATCGTAGGTGACTTCCGGCTTGAGGCGCTTCGCCGCGGCGAGAAAGACATCCCGCGCCCGCTGCACCGGCCCCCGCAGGACCCTCGTCGCGTCGGCCAGCAGCGCCTGCGCGAGCAGGTCGAGCGTCTCATACCGCTCGGCGTCGAACCGCAGCACCGTGACGCCGCGCCCCTCGAGCCGCTCCTCTGCGGCGTGGAGGAGCGACGTCTTCCCGTACCGCCGCGGCCCGATGAGGAAGAGCTTGCCGAGATTGGCCGCCGCGCGCTCGATCTTCGCGAGCTCCGGCGCCCGGTCGCACAGCTCGTCCGCGGCGAGCGCGCGCCCGTACTCGAACGGGTTCTTCGCACCCGCGGCCGCCGGACGCTCTCGTGTCATCGTGTTGTGCCGCAAGGGGTTGGGGGACATCCGGGACACACTATGCAAAACGCATAGTGCGTGATGCATAGCCCAGTGTAGCGGGGCGGCGTGGCGGGGACAAGTCGCGGAGCGCGGGGAAGAACCGGGCCGGCGTGCATGATCATGGCCAGGCATTTGCGAACGCGAGCGCGCTGGCCGAACGTCCACCGGCCAGCCATCTTGCGCGCGGAGGGTGATGTCGAGGAGCGCGTGCGTCGCACGGAGGAGCAATGAAACATCTGGACAGCAGGAGCCGCCTGCGCGTCACTTGCCGCTGGCGGTGGACACGCCGGTCGCGCCTGGCGTTTCTGATTCTGCTCCTGCCGGTCCCGGTCTGGGCCCAAGGGCTCACCTGCCGCGCTCTGCCCGGTGGCGCCGCACTTCCGGTGTTGGGCCAGGCGGAGGCTTGGCCCGCTCTCGCGGACGAACTTTTTCTCGGCCGTGACGTGCGCGCGGGCTTGCTCTCGGATGGCAGCGCGGTCGTCATTGACCGAGCGAAGTCGGAGCTCATTCGCGTGGACCGCAAGACAGGGCGCATCGCGACACTCGCTCGAAAGGGACAGGGTCCCGGCGAGATTGGCGCGATCCTCGGCCTGGTCGTGACTGCCGGCGACACGATTGCCGTCGTGGACCTCGCGAACAGGCGTCTCACCCGGCTCAACCCCCAGGGCGGCATCGTGTCGCTGGCTCCGTACCTGCCCGCCGGACTCCCTGTCTATCTCGGGGCGACCGGACGAGACGTCATCGAAGTCAGCCGGAGTCTCCCTCAGCGCGGCAAGGCGGAGCCGCTTTCGATGGCGATTCGCCTGCTTGGCCCGGAATCAACCACCGTCCTTCGCACGGTCGAACTGCGCGATCCGGCGTCGGAACCGGGGCTGTTTTCCCCGACCGGATTCGCGGCGCTCCTCGACGCCTCGCATCTCGTGCTCGCTTCCGGAGTGGTGCCGGACGTCAGTGTCGCCAGTCTCCGCGCCTCGGCAGACAGCGTGATCCATCTCGATCTTGGCGCACCCGAAAGGTTGACACGCGAAATCGCAGCGCACGTGTTGTCCGACGCGCTGCCCCAGATCCCGAAGGAGAGCCGCCCCGGCATGATAGCGACCATGCTGGCCAGCGTGCCGATGGCCACATTCTACCCGATGTTTTCGCGACTGTTCGTCAGTTCGTCCGGCCACTTGTGGGTACAGCGCACATACCCGGCCGCCTCCGCAGCGAACGAACCCGGGGCGCCAGCCACCTTATCGATGGACAACTTCGGGGGCTATCTCTGGCAGCAGTTCGGACACACGGGCGTCGCGTCTGCCGAGTGTCGGGCGCCGACGGATTGGCGGGTACTGGGCCTGGGGCGAGGCTGGATCCTGTTCGCCCGGGATGACGCGACGAACACGCAGCTCTTTACGTGGAGACCCCGATAGCGTCGTGATGTTGCCATTCCACACTACCCCGCCACCGCCGCGAGCAGAATAAGCTCCTCCCCGGTTTCCGCGTCCACGACGAGGCACGCGAACCGGCTCCCCTGCACGACGGGCGCGGGCTCGTTCGCGCACGCGCGCGGCACCACCACCGTGCGGGCATAGCGGCCGTTCGCGCTGAACACGTCGAACACGCTCGTGCCTTTCGCGCGCGGCCAGCGCCGTACCCACACGTCTCCGTTCGCCGCGCTCACCACGCCGATGAACGCGGGCAGCACCGCGGGGAGCCGCTGCAGGCGGACGTCCTCCGGCGCGCCCTGCACCTGCTCGATCGGCACCGGGAGCGTGTCAATGCGTCGCTTGAGCGCGAGCGCGCTCTCGGCCCGCTCGGCCGCCGGGACCCGCGCGTCGGCCTCCGCACGGGTCAGTCGTCGGATCACCGCGCCGGCCGCGTCGGTCTCGCCGAGGTCGTACCGGTCGCCGGCACCGCTCACGACCGTGCCGCGGGTCGTCGCGGTCCACGCCGGAACCGGCGCGAACGGCGCCACGTTCAGCCCCGCGACCATCCGGCCGCCGCTCCGGCTCGTCATCACGAACGCGGTCAGACTTGGCGCCGTGGGATAGCGCGGCACCGGCAGCGTGTCCACGAAACGGCCATCGAGCGCATAGCGCAGGTAGAAACGGCTCGACAGGCCGCCCTGCCGGGACAGACTCCACGGGAAGAGAAAGCGCCCCCGCGCGTCCACGAGACTCGATTCCTTCGACCGCCACGGCGCCATCGCCGGCACCGTGAAGTTGCTGTCGAACTTCGTGGCGAGCCCGGTCTTGGCGTCCACCGCGAAGCGCGAGACGGCCCTCAGATTCCGCACGTAGAGCGCGCCGTCGGGCCCGAACGCCGGCCCCGTGGGCGCCTGAAACTCACCGGGCCCTTCGCCCTTCCGCCCGATGACCGCGAGCTGCCGGCCCGATTGGTCGACCACGCGCGGCTCCTTGAAGTCCGTCACATAGAGCCGGCCGGTGCGGTCGAACGCGAAGCCGCTGATCTCTCCGAAGAACGCCGGTGCCGCGGCCGACGACTCGCCGACGACAACGACGACGCGCGCGCGGACGGTGTCGGCACGCTGCGGCGCGAGCATCGCGTACGCGGAGCAGATCACGAAGAGAGAGAGCATTCCTGGTGCGTTCCTGAGTCCGCGTGATGTGACGATGAAGGCCGGGTTTCCTACGCCGTGCGGCGGGCCCGTGCGCTGCCGCCCATCGTGAAGGCGTTGACCGGGTCGTGCCGCGGAATCGTCACGATGCGCTGGCCATCGGTCATCACGACGTGCTTTCCCTGTCGAGCTATGTGGAAGCCAACCTTTTCCAGCACGCGGACGGCGTCCAGGTGGTTGACGCCGGGAATGCGCGGCACGCGCTCAGCCGACCTCGACCTCGCGGACCTCGGCGTCGCTCAGGAGGTCGTCGCGCACCACGAGATATTCGCGAATCGCCTCGCGGACATTGGAGAGCGCTTCAGCTTCGGTCTTGCCTTGCGACCAGCAGCCCGGGAGGCCAGGGACGGACACACTGTAGCCTTCGTCGGAGTGTTGGAGAGCGATCTTGTACTTCATCGGTGAGTCCTCCGTCTCCGGAAACTAAGCGAAAGCCGTTCGGCTCGCTAACGAGGATTCTACAGCAGTTTTGCACACGCGAATCTGACGACTATTACGAAGCTGCACAGTACGACACCCTCGGCCTCGCCGCCCCTCGGCGCCTCCAAAGACTCCGAGGAACCCTACCGCCTTGCGCCCCAGGGGTGGCGCCTGAGACGCTCGATGCCGTCATCATCAACGACGACGACGTAAACCGAAGCAGCGCCGAACCCGATGATGCGTTCGTTCGGCGGGAGCGTGAGTTGGCCGTCGAGCTGGCCTCGGCGGTTCACGACGTCATAGATGGTTTCCTCGTGGTCGGCGGACGATTGGTGCGGCACCAGGAGGCGGCCGTCGCTCGCTTCGAGTAGTGAACCCGACGGACGGAATGGAGACAACGTGGCCGGCCAATCCGAAAAAGCATCGGGCGATGTCACCGGGAGGTTGTTCTCCTTGGCCATCCGTGCCATCGCCGCGCGCTTCTCACGATCGTTCATGTTGATGGACGGAATCGGAAGGGGAGCACCGCGCGTCCATTTGCCGTCTGGAGCACGCCAGTCCACTCGGTATGGTTCGACACGCGCGACAGCCAGCCAACCGTCGCGGAACAGAATGAACTTCTCACCCGCGACGAACGGGTTGATGCGCATCGTGGTACTCGAGAGTCTGCCGTCGGCGCTGTACCGAGCTTCCAGGCGGCCCGGCTGGCGCCGCACCGCGGTGAGCGTATCCACGGTCCCCCGCACGCGCGCGACGAGCATGACCGTCGTGCTGTCGTCCTTGCCGATGATCGAAGGGCCCGGCTTGGGTGGAGGACGTCGCTGCGTCAGCACGTGGCCGAGGGTGTCCACACCGCTCACAATCCCCCCTGCCGCGATAACCGCGGGATCGTCGGGTGGGATCGTCGCCACGACGCGATCGCCGTGGAAGAGAAGCCAGCGGCGATTGGCATTGTCGGACATGACGCTCGAGTCCGCCGCAAGCCCGTAAACCGTACCCGCCCGCGCGTACTCACCGGGCCCGCGGCCTTTGTGACTGACGTCCACTACGGAGCCGTTCCTGAAATCAACAACAACGAGGCCGCGGTCGTTTGGATCCGAGACGATCACGCGTCCGTCCTTGAGTTCCCGCACCGATTCCACGCGTGTGAACTCGTGGTCCAGCCTGCCGCTTGGCGGAGCGAGTGCGATGACCCGGATCGCCTGTGCGAGCGCCGTGCTCGGCAGGAACAGGACAGCGGCGATGAGAGGATATCGCATCCCTACCTCCGTTCCGGATCCAACGTTCGACGTGATCTGCCGCTTTCACACCGCAGGACGCTGCGGGTTCGAGCCCATGGTGAGGCTTCAGCGCGATTTCACTTCGAGTACCCCCGATCTCGTCCTATCGTACCACTCCATACACGGCGACGGACTCCACGGGGTACGCATCGCGCCCACTTGGCGAATGCGTTCGATTCATGGTGCGAAGCCCAGTTGCAAGCTCGTCACCTTCGGGTAGTTGGCGCGGACATTGATGCCGAGCCCGGCCTCGAGGTCCAGTCGAAATCGGCCGCGCGAGATTCCAAGAGCCGCGCCGCCGTAGGAGGCCGCGAAGGTCCAGTCAGGACCTACGCTACGAAGCTGCACAATGCGCCCGACGATGGGTTCCGCAAAGCCACGGAAATAGTACTGCCATCCGGTTGAGCCCGACGAGCCATACTGCACGGCGAGGCCAACTCCGCCGAAATACCGGACGTACGGCTGAAGCCGCTCATCGCATGAGGA
>Ga0209751_10002270_pt1 | contig 19354 bp, 17 predicted proteins | sample RifCSP13_1_FD_184019 | JGI IMG/M metagenome (GOLD analysis project Ga0209751, IMG submission 184019) | Soil microbial communities from Rifle, Colorado - Rifle CSP2_sed 13_1 (SPAdes) (version 2) | ecosystem: Environmental > Terrestrial > Deep subsurface > Rock core/Sediment | place: Rifle... | reverse complement strand
GTTTTCAAAGAGCCCTGAATGCAGAAAAGCCGCGCCAGATAAGGCTGAAAAAGGACTCGTGGGTTAAAATCTACCCACATAAAACGGCGAAGAGCCAGAAAAGTAAAAGACGTAAAAAGACCCAATGACCAGCTCACAACTTTTATGTTCAGCAGCATCCGCGGCCTCCTTTTTTATTTTTCTTTTCGGCAGTTTCTTCGCCTGAATGGCCATTATGCTCATCCGTGGATTCCCTGCCGCCGTGGCCTTCATGGTCTTCCCTCCCACGCCCGTGCCCTCCGTGCATGCCATGTCCAAAAAAATGCATGCCTATAAAAAAGGCAAAGAATAAGATAAAGACCCAGTTCTCTCTAATCCACTCCATAAAGGCTCCTCTTTATCAGGTGTTCAAAGTGAGCGAAAATTTACGCCAAGATTTTAACCATCCTTTTTTCTCAGAGATCCGTTTTTTTCAACTCACATCTATCTTAAGTGTCTTCAGGGTAGCCGAGTTGGCCACGACCGAAAGGGAACTCAGCGCCATAGCCGCGGCCGCTATTATCGGGTTGAGATACCCCAACGCCGCTATGGGAACACCGATAGAGTTATAAATGAAAGCCCAGAAGAGGTTCTGCTTTATCTTCCGCATAGTTGCCTTGGAGAGCTTTATGCCAGCGAAGACATCCCTTACGTCGTCTTTTATCAGTATTATCCCGCCTGTCTCCTTTGCCACATCCGAACCGCTGCCTATGGCTATGCCGATATCCGCCTGTGCCAGCGCAGGCGCGTCGTTTATGCCGTCGCCCACCATGGCAACAGCCTTGCCCTCTGACTGAAGCTTCTTTATTATCCCGGCCTTCTCGCCCGGCAGCACATTGGCTATGACTTTCTCTATCCCTGCAAGTCTGGCGACGGCCTTCGCTGTCCTCTCGTTGTCTCCGGTGAGCATTATGACCTCAATGCCCTCTTTCTTGAGGGCGTTAACAGCTGAGATAGAACTCTCTTTCAAGGTGTCTGCCACAGCTATTATGCCGATTATTTTTTCGTTCCTCGCAAGGAGCATGGCTGTCTTGCCCTGCTCCTCAAGACCTTTCAATTTCTCTTCAAACTCGGCTATATGGATACTGTTTGCCTCCATGAGCCTTCTGTTGCCGAAAAGTATTGTATCCCCCTTGAAGCCCACCCTTACCCCGTGACCCGGCACAGCCTCAAAAGTATCCATATCAGGGACGTCGATATTTTTCATCCGCGCCGCCTTTATGATCGCCTCAGCCAATGGGTGCTCGGAGCCTTTCTCGGCTATGGCGGCGTATTTTAAAATCTCGTCTTCGCTGGACTCGAAGGGGATTATGTCTGTTACAGACGGCTCGCCTTTTGTAAGCGTCCCGGTCTTGTCAAAAACGATAGTCGTGAGCTTCTGCGCCCTCTCCAGGTACTCGCCGCCTCTTATGAGAATGCCGGCCTCGGCCCCTTTACCTACGCCTACCATGAGGGCCGCAGGGGTGGCTATGCCGAGAGCGCACGGGCAGGCTATGATCAACACGGCTATAAAAGCCAATAGCCCTTGAGGAAAATTACCCATCGCCCACCATCCGAAGAAGGATAGGAAAGCTACCGTCACAACCGCTACGACAAAATAGCCTGAGACCTGGTCGGCTATCCTCTGTATGGGCGCTGAGGATGCCTGCGCCTGCTCGACCATCTTGATTATCTGGCTGATTGTGGTCTCTGCGCCTACCCTTACGGCCTTGAACTTGAGCATGCCCACCTTGTTTATGGTGGCCCCTATGACGCTGTCCCCCGGTTTCTTCTCGACCGGCATGGACTCGCCGCTTATCATCTTTTCATCCACAGAAGAAGAGCCTTCCATTACAAGTCCGTCAGCCGATATCTTCTCGCCGGGCCGCACTACCACAATCTCTCCGACCTGGACCGTCTCAGCAGGTATCTCCATTTCCTGCCCGTCCCTTATAACCCTCGCGACCTGTGGTTTAAGGTCAAGGAGCTTTCTTACCGCCGCGGAAGACTTCTTCTTTATAATCTCCTCCATGTACTTGCCGAGCAGCACAAAGGCGATGATGACAGCCGAGACCTCGAAATACACATCCCTCTCAGCTACCTTGACCGGCAGGATATCAGGTGCAAATATGACTATAACCGAATAGACATAGGCAACGGACGTCCCCAGGGCTATCAGGAAGTCCATGTTTATCATCCGGTTCTTAATCGCGTTATACGCGCCCTTGTAAAAGCTCCAGCCGCCTATGAACTGGACCGGCGTAACAAGGATAAAGAGCCACATGCCCCAGGTAAACCACGGAAGCTGAGGTATCGGCGCCCATGTTACGATGGTCGCGCCCGCGGCAAGGCCAAGGAAGAAGGCTGCGCGCAGGATTGCAAGCACAAGGACGCCTGCCAGGGCGATCGACACCCGCCGCTTCATCTTCTTGAGCTCTTCCTCTGGAGATTCAAATGTCCTGAGGCAGCCGTCGCTGCAGAAGTAATACATCCTGCCGCCAAGCTCTTTTTTAAGGGACTTTCCCTTTTCGACCACCATTCCGCAAACAGGGTCCTTAGCAGTCTCCCTGGCGCCGGGCGCGGCATCGATCATGCCTTTGCCCTTTATCCCGCCGGGCATCTGCTCTTGAACCCTGCCCATTGCGAACCGCTCAGGTTCCTTGTCGAATTTCTCCCTGCATTTAAGCGAGCAGAAGTAGACGGTCTCCCCTTTATAGGCGCTATTGCCTGCCGCCTTCTTCGGGTCGACTTCCATTCCGCATACGGGATCTTTTGCCATTGTGACCATCCTTCCCTTCAAAGTCTGCCTGACCTGAATATGGACCATACGAGCCAGAGCCCCAGCGCAAGCGCGATTATGTAACCGGCGGCCCCAAGGAGCGGCACCCCGCTTACAGAGGGCCCGATGTGAAGCTGCATTATTATCGAAGAGCCTATTATGATGGCCGCTATAATCAGGCTGAACGAGAGCCTGTTGCTCGCCCTGTCTATGCGGACTCCGAATTCATCCAGATTCTCGTGCTTAAGTTTGAGCTCAAGCCCTTTTTCCTTGAGCTCCCTTATGACCCTTGAGGCATCCATTGGCAGGTCCCTGAAAAACCTGTTCAAGTCTCTGAGGGCCTTGTACATATCCTTCCTGGAAAGAGACGGAAGGAGCAGGCGCGCCATAACAGAGTCTGCGTAGGGCCTGATGTTCTCGACCAGGTTGAAATCAGGGTCCAGGCCGCGCACTATAGATTCAACACCCATGAAGGTCTTTCCCAGAAGGAGGAGCTCCCTTTTGACCTTCACCCTGTAACGCCTTCCTATGAGGATGAGGTTCTTCATGACCTCCGCGAATGAGAAGTCCTTCATGGGGAGCCAGTAATAGGCCCTGACGAACTCGCCTATGTCCCTCTTGAAACCCTCCCTGTCTATCTCCTCCGTGATCGCCCCCATGCCGAGGTAGGTATCGGCTATGCCGTCCAGGTCCATCTCCACAAAGGCTATGAACAGGTCGGCTATCTCTTCCCTGGTCCTCTCGTCGAGCTCGCCCACTATGCCGAAGTCGTGGAAGCAAATGGAGCCATCGGCCATTACAAAAATATTCCCGGGATGAGGGTCCGCGTGGAAGAACCCGTGCTCGAGTATCTGTACCAGATAGAGGTCGTTTATCCTCCTGGCTATCTCCTGCCTGTACGGGGCAGGGTCTTCCCTCAGGTCAGTAACCTTCCTCCCTGTGCTGAAAGTAGACGTCAGGACCCTTCTTTTCGTAAGAGGCTCGATTACAGCCGGGACGCAGACCCTGGGGTCGTCTTTGAAGTTGCTCCTGAACCTCTCTGCGCTCCTCGCCTCGGTTATGAAGTCAAGCTCTTTTGTTATCGCCTTTTCAAACTCGTCAACCAGGCCAATGGGGTCAAACTGCCCGGCTTCGGGAACGCGCCTCTCCAAAAGGTGCGCCAGGGTGCGCATGATCCCGAGATCTGTCTTTATTACATCCTCTATGCCCGGCCTCTGGACCTTTACAACAACCTCTGTGCCATCCTTTAATGTGGCCCTGTGGACCTGCGCGATGGAAGCCGCGGCAAGCGGAACATCATTAAATGAACCGTAAAGCTCCTCGACGGACGAGCCCAGCTCAGCCCTGATTGCATCTTTCGCCTTCTCAACGGGAAAAGGCGGCACGCGTCCTGGAGCTTTTTAAGCTCCACAATGAGGTTGTCGGGAAGGACATCGCTCCTCAGACTCATGACCTGGCCGAACTTCACAAAGGTAGGGCCAAGCTCCTCGAAAGCCATCCTGACCCTTTCAGCCTCTGAAAGCCGCAGGACCTCTTCTTTCGGACTCTCGCCCTTTCCTGCCCGGCCTGAAAGACCAAGCTTGTCAACCAGATGGCCGAGGCCTTGCCTGAGGAGGACGACAGCTATCTTTCTGAGGCGCCCCATCTCTCTCAATTTCATGCCCATTCTTAAAGGCTCTTCTCTGCCCCTCCCTTGAGGTCGAACCTTAAAACCCTCTCAGGAATCCCGGCCACGTCCTTTATTACAAGCTCCACATAATCAGAACCAGTGAGGTCAGCGCCCTTGAACTCGACAGTTGCTTCCCTGTGGTGGCCTGAACCCTTGGAAGAGACAAGTTCAGGGTCATGCTCTCCGCCAGCCTGGTCTCTCAGCGCTACGATGTCCTCGAACCTGTACTGGTCGAGTTCGACTGAATGCGTATCAAGGACTACATCGAATACAGGAGCCGGCGCGCCGGGATTTTTGTAAGTAGCCTTTGCCGTGACCCCCGCCGCCTGTGCTTCCCTGGTAAGGGACGCGCTGTCCTGCATTTGAGACTTCTCCTGTGCCTGTCCCTTATCCTGCATCATCTGCCCGCCCATATGCTCCTTCATATGCCTGTCCATATCCTTCATGTGGTCCATCTCTGCTATGGATGGCTGGACTGAAAGGACGAGCGCCGCGCAAGCCGTTAACAAGGACATCTTAACAAGGACATCCTCAACATAAACACCTCCGTAAGGGTTTAACAGATTTTTTGATTTTTTATTTTTTCATCAATATGAAATGCCGCAGCCAGCACGCCTGAAAGGACGAGGACAACGCCTGGCCCGGCGATTAGAGTTACTGATGCTTCCGCAAGCTCAGGCCCCATGGAAGGCGTCCTGTATCCCATGACTATCCAGGCCAGCGGATAGATGAGGCCTCCGATGCCCGCAAAAAGAGAAGCCGCCGTTTTAATCCAGGCCTGGGCGGAGGTGAAGGAAAGGACGACTGATATTATTATCGTCCCCAGGCCAAGGCCCATAGCGTGCAGATGGCCCCTCATCAGGCGGGTATGTGTAAGCTCCATCAATGCGTCATCATGCCCGGAGCTGTGGCCGTGCTGAGGAGGATGCCATTGAGCTGCCATTTCTTTTTTAGCATGCATGTGCTCCTCGCCATCACTGTGCATATGCTTTACTGATTTTATCCGGTTTTCAGCGTGGTGGCTCGCCTCCTGCCCGGGTGGCTCTGAAGCGGCCCTGCCGGCCTCAAGGCTTGAATGTATCCGCTCATGGCCGAGGACGAGCCAGAAGGCCCAGCCTATGCCGAAAAGGATCCCAAGCAGACCTATCAATATCCCCGGTCTTACGGGCCTTATAGCTCCTATCATCTTTATACTCCCCCCATACCAGTTTGGTTTGCATCCTCTTTTGATTCTTCCGCATCGCAGTCAGGCGGCTGGCACGGGCTCTTGGCATCTTCTTTAATCGATTCCGATTCTTGGGTTGGGCCGTGGTCTCCCATCATGCCGTGGTGGCCGCCCCAGACGATCGCGCCTATGAGCATAAGGGCCATCATAACCCCAATTACCGTTCCCATTTAATTTCTCCTTAGTGAACTCATACGTAAGGGCAATGAAGTCCGAGCGTCTTCTGGAAGGCGTGCGGCATTGGCGAAAGGATAAGGAACAGGAGCACAAAGGCAAAGGCGCCGAGGGCCACCCGTTTCCGGTCAAGCTCCGTGACATCATCAATAGGCGGCATGGCCTTGAAGCCCGATAGAAAAAAGACGATGAGCGCCCATGCGAGCCAGCCCGTCCACACGAAAATCCCGAGCATGACTATGGCGAAGAAGGCCACATGGGCTATCGTTTCGGCTCGCTTCCTGCCGAAAAGGGCATAGCCTACATGCCCGCCGTCGAGCTGGCCTATAGGAAGAAGATTCAAGGCAGTTATCATCAGCCCGAGCCACCCGGCAAATGCAAGCGGATGGAGGATTACCGTGTGGCTTGCGGATACCGCCTCTCCTACGGACAGTTTCGCAAGAAAGGCCAGCAGGGCTGACGAGGAGACATTCACGCCGCCGCCTGTATCACCTGTTATAAAAGTAGAATACTTGAGCCCGATGAAAAGCAGAGGCAAAGCCACGGCCAGACCAGCCAGAGGTCCGGCGATGCCGGTGTCGAAAAGCGCCTTCCTGTCCTTTACAAGAGACCTCATCTGAATGACCGCGCCGAATGTCCCCAACCCGAATGGTACCGGAATAAAAAATGGAAGGGTCGTATCCAGGCCGTGCCTTCTGGCAGCGATGTAATGCCCGAATTCGTGTACCCCGAGCACGGCCATTATGCCGAGGGCATAGGGAAGGCCTTCTACAAACCTGAGCGGTTCCGAGAGAAGGTCTGCTCCATGATGAGCGGCCCCGACGGCGGTAGTGGTGACGAGAGTCGCGGCGAAAAGGAGAATGTTCAGGAAAGGGCTGGGGCTCGATGTCGTCTGTGTGTTCGGCAGAAGCTTTGAAGGGAGGACCACCACGACCGGTTTATCCTCATGGTCCTGCTGAAGAAGGACCTCATACCTGTCGCCAAATCTGTCTTTGAACCTTTTCCTCAAAGTCGCAAGCGCGTCATCGGGCCTTGCCTTAAGGCTGCCCTCGAATACCACTGATTCGCCAGATATAGCCGTACCCTTGAGGAAGAAGACATCCCAACTGAAGAGGTCTGTCATTTCCTTGAGCGCCTCGGGTTCCACAAACCCTTTTTTCAGGGCACTTTCCTTATCTACCTTCTCAGGTTCAGGCGTTTCCTCTTCCTTTCCATCCCTTATCAGTTTAGCGAGCACAAGAGGGCAGACTATCAATATGAGGAGAAAGACCCAGGGGCTTATGCTTATGCCCATGCCTGAAAGGACAAAAAGGAGTATAAGCGGCAGGAGGCACCCTATTATGAGGAGCAATGTCGAACCAAAGCCTTTCTGTTTTTCAGCCATGGTTATGGCCTCCCCTCTCCTCCTCTTTCCCTTTACCCTCTTTCTTTCCGTGCGAGTGCCCGCCACCGCAGCACCCCATACCCCCTCCGCCCCGATGCATGAGGAACATGAAGAGCACGATAATTACCAGAAATATTATTGTACCGGCGTCCATATCAGTGTTTCCCTCTCTTTTCGAACACAAACAACGCCTTTCTGGGCGCGCCCTTCAACGGTGTTTGGTCTCATGCCGGGAATAAGCCGGAGCCGCAATGACTGAGGCCAGAAGAAAAACCGCGGCCAGTATCAATCCTTTCATGCCTGCTCCTTTCCATGGGAATATTTCTCAAGCGTTCCCCGCTATCCGGGGGATAAACATGGGGACCTCCTCCCTGTACTTCCTGTATGCCTCGCCGAACTCCTTTTCCATCTCCTCTTCTTCCTTTTTCGCGAGCCTGTAATAGGCAAAGGCGAGGACCGGCCACATCAGGGCGGTTATGATTGTAGGCCATTGGATCAGGAGCCCGATTGTCACAAGGAGGAGCCCTGAGTACTGCGGGTGTCGCACTCGGCTGTAGAGGCCAGTTGTCACAAGACCTCCTTTTGAAGCGTGCACGAGCTTCCACCCGGATCCCATAATGAGGAATCCAGCTATCATCAGGCCGTTACTAACCAGGTGTATGAGCATGAGCATTGTCGGGCCGCCGCCCAGCAATGTGACCCAGATATGCCCGCTCTCGTGGGAAAAGGGGTTAAGGGAAGGGTATTTCGACCCGAGTACGGCCGTGAGGATATAGATGGTCAGGGGGAAGCCGTACATCTCTGTAAAGAGGGCGATTATGAAGGCGGTCGTAACCCCCATGGACCTCCATTCCCTCCTCTTTACAGGCGCAATGAAGCTCAGGATGAAGAAGAGAAAAAAAAGGACGTTTACAATTACGAGCGACCAGAACCCGTATCCATAAGAAAGGCCGTCGCCGTGCATGACCTACCTCCTGCGATTTTTAATGGCATTTTGGAGGCGAACCCTTCGGCTCTTTGATTATCCTCTGCCACCATTTCCTGGCTTGCTCCGAGTGCTGGATGCCCTTTTCCCGTTCAAACTGGTCCTGACAGGCCTTGGAGCAGAAGTAAAAGGTCTCGTGCTCGCAATGGGTGTAGAACCGGGCCTCTTTTTCATCTACCTCCATGCCGCATACAGGGTCCTTTGTCATAAAAATCTCCATCAAAAGTTCACTTATGTATTTAAAATCCAGAAGCTCGGTCCTGCGCTGCTGACCTTATTACATTATCCTCTATTAATGATCTTTCTGCTTTACAGCTTATTTAATGCCTGTGCTGCCCTGAATGTTTTTCCGAACTCTTTCCATGGTCATGGCCGGGGCTGTTTCCTGCTGTTGCGCATCCGGCCAAAAGGATTAAAAGCATAAAGATCAGAGCCTTTCGCATAATCATCACCTCATTTTCCGTACAATATATTTTACAACTTGTAGAATATGTATTGGTAAAAAAAGGCCTTCTACGGCCAGGAACCTAACCTCATAATATTTTACCTTATGTAGAATGTCAAAGAGTTTTTATATACGGTTGGAGAAGATATATCAAATGTTTAAAATATCCTTCCTTTTATCAAGGTACTCTTCTCTCGTAATCTCGCCTTTTGCGTATCTTTCATCGAGGATGTCTATCGCCCTTCTCTCGACAGGCGTCTTCCTTTCGAGGAGCATCCTTATAAGAAAAATGATCCCGGCGATCACGAGCACCCAGATAGCGAGCCAAAAGACGGCCCATAACCAGTGATAGGGCCCTGACATCCAATGGTCCATCCAATCCATTCTCATTTATCGTATTCCTTTCCGTGGCCCATATTCACATGCTGTGGCTGACCTGCCCCTCAACAGGCCTCCGGCCTCAAATACTGTCTCTTTCATGAGTTTCTCCAGCGCTACTGCTTCCAAAACCATATTTCTGAAATTCCAAATGTCCCCACCTCTTCAGCGCTTTCACTTATGGGGGGCCCTGGTTGTCTCTCAATCTGTTGCTTCGCCCGCCCCTTCGGCCAGGTCTTCTTCCCCTGCATGGATATGCCCTTCAGTCCCTGCGGGTCTGGCAGCCTTTACCCCCACGCCGTACTTGAATACCATCAATCCGCCCTTATCTGCGCCAATGGCCATTATCATCACCATTATAAAGGCGATGGCCAGATGAACTGCCTGCCTCTTTCTGGAGAAACGCCCACCGGAGTAGATGCGCCATGCGGAAAGAAAGAGGCTCATGGCAAGTACGGTAATCCCGAGATTCCTGTGCTTCAACATTACCGCATGCGCCTCTTCATAGTGAGATACCGTACTCGCGGCCCATAGCCCGGCTAAAACAGCGCCAAGCGCGCCGATGGTCCCCAGATAGAGCATCCAGGATGCCGCAGCCCTGAAGCTCTCTTTTCCGCTAACAAAATTCAGAAGCTCCATCAAAAGAAATGAGGTAAGGAGGGCGATGGGAAAATGCACTATAAGCGGATGTATGTTCGGCATCTCGTAGACGCCCTGAAAAATACGAAAAAAGATATTCATTGAATTAGCCAGTTTTTGAGGCCATCACACATTCAGCTATTTAAGCTTTCCTTCAAGTCTATCTTTGATTGTACAGGTGTCAAATACGGCTGATATCAAAGAGGGCTCTTTTCCCGAAAAGGAAAAAATTCCTATATACTCTGCCTTATAACATCCACCGGAGCCGGCGAATGAGGTTGAAAAATACCTTTCAGACGATTGCCTTTATTATCATCTTGTTTTCCGTCCCGCAAGCGTTAGCTGTGGAAAAAGGGCACTTTGAGGATTACCCGGGGGAGGGTGCCGGAGGCCTCAAGGTGCGGCTGCGGGGTATTGCGCCACAGGTCTGAGCCGGAGATTATCAGCTTCTCATGAGCAAAACGGGAAACCAGGCTCAAAATCAGGGTTTTAGTTTATCCGCGCACCTCTTCCTCGCAGTCTTGAGGTCAGGGGTTCGATCCCCCTCTGCTCCACCAAAAATCAAAAAGGGGTTACGCGAAAGCGTAACCCCTTTTTCGTTGGACTGATAAACCCTGTCCATCGCATACCTCGCCCGTCAAGCTATCGTGAGCCGATAACGCCGCGCTGAAACCCGAGAAGCCGTACAAACACATGGACAAGATTAAAGATTTGTTGACCGGGAGCCGATGCCGTACGGTAGCCTGTAAAAAAGGGCCCAACCGGCATGAGCGGGCGGTGGGCCCCGAAACCTCAATATCCTTGAAGGCCTTATGCCCTGCACCTTCTTCTAACAAACACCAGCCCTACCAGGCCCGAACCAAGAAGGAGCATTGTACCCGGCTCAGGGACTGACGCAAAGCCACCATTAACCTCAAACCATGCGGAGTGGTTGTACCCATAGACTGGCCAGTTATCATACGCGCGAAAAGCAATGAGGTTGTCGCCGGCAACGAGCTGCGATGCTATATCCACAAGGAAATTATTGGCGATCCCGTTGTTCTCCACATGCACCAGCGTGCCATTCACATAGATCTCACCATCATCGTCAATGCCGCCGAACAGAAGGGCGGTAAGCGGCGCGCTGGCGAGAGAGAAGCTCTTTCTGGCCCACATGGTCGTTTCGGTTGTGGAGTACTGCCCGCCGGATGACCAGATTCCCTGCGCCGTAATTCCGGCATAGTAGTCACCCGCGTTGTAAAGTACGGTCGCCGACTCCCACAGCCCATCTGGATATAGAAGATCCGTATTCCAACTGCCTGCACCCGGATCAGATGCCGTCACTCGCCATGAGGAATCCGTATAAACGATCAGATCGGCTCGAGCGTGTACAGTGAATCCCAACAGAATTACCGTGGCCATCAGCAAGGCAGATAACCTTTTCATTTTAAAACCTCCTTCAAAACTGTTGTAGACAGGGAGGGAATAGAGGGACTTAAAGGAGACAGCGGGAATAGGAAGACAACAATTAACCCCTTGATTTTTAAGTCAAAACCGGAAGGTCAGACCGAAATCAAGGGGTTATGGTTTTTTGCTGTTTCTTCCTCGCAGTCTTGAGGTCAGGGGTTCGATCCCCCTCTGCTCCACCAGTAAAATCGAAAGGGTTACGGCGAAAGCCGTAACCCTTTTTTCATTGGACAGTTATAGCTTTATCCAGCACCTCTACCCGTGTGATTTTTCACGAGCATTGACCCCCCAGAACGCCTGATTTTTCAAGAGCGTTGACCCCCCTTTTTCAGAACCATTGACCCCCCCTAATGCTCCAGTTTTTCACGAGCATTGACCCCCTTGGGGAAATCAGTCTGGCACGGCGCCGATAACAACCTGATACCATGTCTCCCTTTCATAGTTTGAGAGGGGGAACGCATGGCACACAAGGAGTACGGCGTGACGGATATTCTCGACATTTTACGGCGGAAAAGGGCTCGTGACGGCATCAGGCGCATTGTTCGTGCCACCGGGACAGCCAAGAACACGGTGCGCAATTATCTGCGGATTGCCGCCGAGCATGGCTTTGACGATACGGTTCCGGATGATCGATTGTCCGAGATTGCGGCGGCGGTCTTCCGCGAAGTGCATGGTGGGCAGAAGAAACCCGCGGCGCCGGGGGCCTGTGCCCCACTGCTCCCCCACCGGGAACTGCTCTCCGGCTGGTTGGAGAAGGACGGGCTGACCCTGACCAAGGCGCATATCAAGCTCGGCCGCATGAGGGTCGACGTCAGCTACAGCACCCTCTACCGCTATGCCCGGGAAACTCTCGGCTTCGGCGGACCGAAGGTTACGGTGCGCATGGCTGTGACCGAGCCCGGCGAAGTAGCCCAGGTCGACTTCGGCCGGATGGGGCTGGTGTTCGACCCGGAGACCGACAAAAACCGGGTGCTGCACGCCTTGGTGGTTACCCTGGTATTCAGCCGTCACCAGTACGTCTACCTCACACATCGCCAGGACCTCGACGCCCTGGTCGCCGGGATCGAGGAGGCCTGGGAGTTTTTTTGTGGGGTCACCAGACGCCTGATCATCGACAATCTCAAGGCGGCGGTGGTCAAGGCCGACCGTTATGAGCCTGTTTTCAATCGCACATTTCAGGAATACTCCCAGCATCGGGGCTTCATCATCGATCCGGCGGTGGTCCGTCATCCGGAGGGCAAGGCCACAGTGGAGAACCAGGTCAAATACGTCCGGGAGAACTTCTTCAAGGGGGAGTCGTTCACCGACCGGATGCATGCCCAGAGGGAAGCCGAGAGATGGTGCCGCACCACGGCAGGTCTGCGTCTCCACGGCACCACCCGCAAGCGGCCGCTGTTGGTCTTCGAGCAGGACGAGCAACCGGCGCTGCTGCCTTTGAGCGGCGAGCGCTTCGATGTCCCGGTCTGGGCGGTGTGCAAGGTTCACCCCGACCACCATATCCGCTTCAAAAATGCCCTCTACTCGCTGCCGACCCGCTATGTGGGCAAGCAGGTCGAGGTCAAGGGTACTAGCAGCCTGGTGCGCGTTTACTGCCAGAGCCAGTTGATCAAGACCCACCCCAAAGCGGCAGCTGGCAAGCGTTGCACCGACTTCGACGACTACCCGAAAGAGAAGAGCGCCTATGCCATGCGCGATGTCGCCTTCTACATCCGCAAGGCGCAGGGTGCGGGCGAGAAGTTGGGGGCGTTCATGGCCGAGTTGCTCTCCGGCGATGTCCCCTGGACATACATCCGGCAGGCGCAGCAACTGCTGCGCCTGATTGACAAGTATGGGGCTGTCAGGCTCGAGGCGGCCTGCGGCCGGGCACTGGCCTTCGGCTTAATGAACGTCAGCAGGGTCGAACGGATCGTCAAGCAGTCATTGGAGCAGCCCTCGGCGACGCCAGGTCGGGTCACCACCACGCCGCCGGCGCGCTTTGTCCGGGATGCCAGCTACTTCAACCACAGCATCAACAATCACACTACTGAGGAGGACGATAATGGAGATTACCGCTGAACTGAAGCACCTGTTCAAAGCCCTGCGTCTCTCCCCGCTCTTGTCCACACTACCGGAGCGGGCTGCCTACGCCAAAGGCAACAAGCTCACCCATCTGGAGTTTCTCGAATTGTTGCTCAGCGATGAGGTTGAGCGCCGCACCCAGGGGGCGCTCCAGAGGCGCCTGCAAAGCGCTAAAGTCGACCACGACCAGGTGCTGGAACGCTTCGACTGGGAGTCCAAGGTCACTCTCGATCGTGACCGGCTCAAGGGGCTCATCAGTCTGGAATGGATCGAGCGCCGGGAAAACGTCATCCTCACCGGCCCGGTCGGTGTCGGCAAGACTTTCATCGCCAACGCCATGGCCCATGTCGCATGCCGCCGCGGCAAAAGCGTCCTGTTGCTCAAAGCGGCCAGGATGTTCAAAACTCTCTATGCCGCCCGGGCCGATAACTCCCTGGAAAAGGAACTGCTCAAGCTGATCGCGCCCGCCCTCCTGGTCATCGACGACTTCGGCCTTGAGCGCCTCACCCAGGAACAGGCCCACGACTTCTACGAGATCGTCAGTGAACGCTATGGGCGAGGCTCCACCATCCTCACCAGCAACCGACACATCACCGAGTGGGTGACCCTCTTTGACGACCAGATCCTCGCCAACTCGGCTCTCGACCGCCTCGCCCACAACGCCCACCAGATGATCATCGAGGGCGAAAGCTACCGCAAAAAAAAGGCTTCCATCAGGAGCTTCTTATGATAGGCTAACGACCAATTCAGAGCGCCGTGCCTGTGGGTCAATGGTATTGAAAACCAGGGGGGTCAATGCTCGTGAAAAATCGCATTCGCAGGAGAACGATTATGAAGAGACTATTGACCGCATTCGTATTACCCCTGCCTGTCCTGCTGTCATTCTCCAGCTCTCATGCAGCTATAATAGCCGATTACCCCGGCGGCTCATTTGCCAACGGCATAGGAGAATCGAGGCACAACCTCGGCAGCCTCGGGCAGTTCGGGAAGAATCGTCGATACCACGGAGATATGCGTATTCTGCCATACGCCTCACCATGCAAACAGCGCGGTGGAGCCTGCGCCCCTGTGGAACAGGACAAATCAGACTGAGTTCAGCTATACGCCATACGGCACGACCATTGCCGGGAATTATGTCGAAGAGGTCGGTTCTGTGTCTCTTGCGTGCTTGAGCTGCCATGACGGCGTGACAACGCTCGACAACATCATAAACGCGCCGGGAAAGGGATTAGGGACAGGATTTGGTAATGATGGTGGCAGTATAGCAATAAATGAGTGCAGCCAAGTCTCCTTAAGATGTCGTAATTATTCATGGGAGACTTGGCCAGGTTCAGGTGTCTTCGTCTATAGATCGAGCCATGGTCCAGCTTTGTAATGTAGTTGATGGAGAGAATACACGACTATCATATTTCTACCTGGACAGTACGACTGAAATAAATCTTATCGAAGGTGAAGGATATTGGGGATGTTTCTGGGAGTTTGCAGAAATGGCTGAAGGATTTGATCTCGGCACCGACCTCACCAACGACCACCCTGTCTCAGTCGTCTACGACCCCACTGTAGCCGGGCTGAGGCCCGAATCAACCCTAATAAGCACCATAGACCCTCACGAGCGACCTTGCCGCAAGCGCGGGCGATGCCTTTGGCGGCAACCTCAGCCAGAACCGCTGGGCAGTGAACGGCTTCATAGACAACGGCAGCGCGCGGATATCCGACCTGCTTAGAAACGGAAAGGTCGAGTGCTCGAGCTGCCACGACCCGCACTTCTCCAACAGGTCATGGGACGAAGTAGAGGGGGCCGGCGGCTACGAGGGGCTTACCGAAAACAGGATGGACGGGCTATTCCTGAGAAGGGTCGGCGGAAACACTGGCTCCGGGGTCTGCAGGACGTGCCATAACAAATGAATTATTAAAAGCCCCCTCACCTTAATCCTCTCCCCCAGGGGAGAGGAGACAAGGAAAATCGAGACAAACGGAATCAAATCTGAAGTTCAATCTTTGAGGACCTTCTTATTCCCCCTCTCCCCTATCGGGGAGAGGGCAGAGGTGAGGGGGCTCCCCTTTGGAGTGGAGACTGTCATTGCGAGGAACGAAAAAGGACGAAGCAATCTCAGCCTTTCAATAATAAAAGACGGGATTGCCGCGCTACGCTCGCAATGACAGCATGAAAAGCAATACCCCCTCACCTCCATCCTATAGGGCGGGAAAGTAGGCAAAAATCCCCGACAGCGGGCCATCTCTTTTCCCCTCTCCCCGATGGGGGAGAGGGCAAGGGTGAGGGGGAACCAAAATCAATCGTACTTGCCTTCACCCAGATACTTTTCCGAAAACAAAAAGCCCCCATCATCGTTAGATGACAGGGGCTTTTATTTTTAAATCCCGCGGCGTCCTACTCTCCCACGCAGTTGCCCACGCAGTACCATCGGCCCTGAGGAGCTTAACTACCGTGTTCGGGATGGGAACGGGTGTGACCTCCTCGGTATGGCCACGGGAAAGCTTCATTCGAGCTTTCCAATCGAACAGGGTAAACACATTTTTCAAGACGCCGTGAATCAATAACCAAGACACAAGTAAATTGGTCAAGCCTCACGGTCGATTAGTACCGGTTAGCTTAACACCTTGCGGTGCTTACACACCCGGCCTATCAAACTTGTAGTCTCCAAGTGACCTTTAGGAGCCTTATGGCCCGGGAGATCTTATCTTGGGAGGGGCTTCCCACTTAGATGCTTTCAGCGGTTATCCCTTCGGGACACAGCTAACCAGCGTTGCCCTTGGCAGAACAACTGGAATACTGGAGGTCCCGCCATCCCGGTCCTCTCGTACTAAGGACAGCTTCCCTCAAATCTCCTGCGCCCACATCAGATAGGGACCGAACTGTCTCACGACGTTCTGAACCCAGCTCACGTACCGCTATTGATCGGCGAACAGCCGAACCCTTGGGACCTGCTCCAGCCCCAGGATGCGATGAGCCGACATCGAGGTGCCAAACCGGGCCGTCGATGTGAACTCTTGGGCCCGATCAGCCTGTTATCCCCGGCGTACCTTTTATCCGTTGAGCGATGGCCCTTCCACGCGGGACCACCGGATCACTAAGACCTGCTTTCGCATCTGCTTGACTTGTAGGTCTTGCAGTTAAGCTCCCTTATGCCTTTGCACTCGCCGGCTGGTTTCCAATCAGCCTGAGGGAACCTTCGCGCGCCTCCGTTACGTTTTGGGAGGCGACCGCCCCAGTCAAACTACCCGCCTGGCACTGTCCCTGACCCGGATTACGGATCGAGGTTAGAACATCAGAATAATCAGGGTGGTATTTCAACGTCGACTCCCCGAAAGCTAGCGCCTCCGGTTCATAGTCTCCCACCTATCCTACACAAACTATTCCAAGGTCCAATACCAGGGTATAGTAAAGGTGCACGGGGTCTTTCCGTCTTGATGCGGGTAGCCAGCATCTTCACTGGCAATTCAATTTCGCTGAGTCCCTGGTCGAGACAGCGGGGATGATCGTTACTCCATTCGTGCAGGTCGGAACTTACCCGACAAGGAATTTCGCTACCTTAGGACCGTTATAGTTACGGCCGCCGTTTACCGGGGCTTCGGTTCCGAGCTTCTCCGCTTGCGCAGATAACCCGTCCCCTTAACCTTCCGGCACCGGGCAGGAGTCAGACCCTATACATCCTCTTGCGAGTTAGCAGAGTCCTGTGTTTTTGTTAAACAGTCGCAACCCCCATTTCACTGCGGCCCCCAATCAGCCTTCCGGAGCAAGTCCGGACAACCGACGAGGGCACCCCTTCTCCCGAAGTTACGGGGCTAGATTGCCGAGTTCCTTAACCAGGGTTCTCTCAAGCGCCTTAGTATTCTCTACTCGTCTACCAGAGTCGGTTTGCAGTACGAGCACCCGACAAGCTCACTACGAGGCTTTTCTCGGAAGTATGGGATTAGCCAGTTCGGTCCGCCTTGCGGCTTTCCTCCTCATCACCTCTCGACGTTAACAGAAGGACGGATTTGCCTATCCTTCCCGCCTACGGGCTTAAACCGGGACATCCGTCACCCGGATGACCTACCCTGCTCCGTCACCCCTTCGCTCAAACGCTTGCCAGGCGGTACAGGAATATTAACCTGTTTTCCATCACCTACGCCTTTCGGCCTCGGCTTAGGTCCCGACTAACCCTGGGCGGATTAACCTTCCCCAGGAAACCTTAGACTTTCGGCGTGCAGGTTTTGCACCTGCATTTACGCTACTTATCTCAGCATAAGCACTTCCAGGTCCTCCAGCAGTCCTTACGGTCTGCCTTCACAGGTTACTGGAAAGCTTCCCTACCGCTGGCAGATTACTCTGCCAACCCGCAGCTTCGGTAGCAAGCTTTAGCCCCGGTACATTTTCGGCGCAGAACCACTAGACCAGTGAGCTATTACGCTTTCTTTAAAGGATGGCTGCTTCTAAGCCAACCTCCTGGGTGTCAAAGTAGTTCCACATCCTTTTCCACTTAGCTTGCTTTAGGGACCTTAGCTGGCGGTCTGGGTTGATTCCCTCTCGACAACGGAGCTTATCCCCCGCTGACTGACTCCCGCAATAGAAGTCACCGGTATTCGGAGTTTGGTTAGGTTTGGTACCTCGTGAGAGGCCCTAGCCCATCCAGTGCTCTACCCCCGGTGCTTAATTTGCGAGGCTATACCTAAATATATTTCGGGAAGAACCAGCTATCACGTGTTTTGTTTAGCCTTTCACTCCTACCCACAGCTCATCCGAGATTTTTGCAACAATCACCAGTTCGGGCCTCCAGGCCGTGTTACCGACCCTTCACCCTGGCCATGGGTAGATCAACACGCTTCGGGTCTACTATACGCGACTTGTCGCCCTATTCAGACTCGCTTTCGCTACGGCTCCACCTAACGGCTTAACCTTGCCACGTACAGTAACTCGCTGAGTCATTATGCAAAAGGCACGCTCTCAGGCATTCCCTTACGGGCATAGCCCTCGAACTGTTTGTAAGCATACGGTTTCAGGTTCTATTTCACTCCCCTCTCGGGGTTCTTTTCGCCTTTCCCTCACGGTACTGGTGCACTATCGGTCGTCAGTGAGTATTTAGCCTTGGAAGATGGTCCTCCCGGATTCCCACAGGATTTCTCGTGTCCCGTGGTACTTGGGAACTCCCTAGGGCCCTTCAGGATTTCGCGTACGGGGCTATCACCCGCTATGGCCGGCCTTTCCAGACCTTTCCACTATCCTTCGGGGTCCCACGTTGGGGTCCCGCAACCCCGGAGAAACTTGCGTCTCTCCGGTTTAGGCTATTCCCGTTTCGCTCGCCACTACTCAGGGAATCTCATTTTGATTTCTCTTCCTGGGGGTACTGAGATGTTTCACTTCCCCCCGTTCGCTTCTCAAGCCTATGTATTCAGCCTGAGATGACAGGATTTTGTCCTGCCAGGTTGCCCCATTCGGAAATCCCCGGGTCAAAGCCTGTTTGCGGCTAACCGGGGCTTATCGCAGCTTACCACGTCCTTCATCGCCTTCTGACGCCAAGGCATCCACCGTATGCCCTTAGTAGCTTGACCAAGAGATACTTGTGCGCTTGGTTATTGATTCTCAGCGTCTTGATGTGTTACCCTATTCGATTGTCAAAGAGCTAAAACTGCTGAAGCGCAGTGTAAAAATCTTTTTAAGAAACCTATTCCAGGCTGTCCGTAATTTGGTGGAGGTAAGCGGGATCGAACCGCTGACCTTCTGGTTGCAAACCAGACGCTCTCCCAGCTGAGCTATACCCCCGGAACCGTTATCGCCGGTCTTACCCAGCGCGGTCACGTTCACGGTTTTTGGTGGGCCTGGAAAGATTTGAACTTTCGACCCCACGCTTATCAAGCGTGTGCTCTAACCAGCTGAGCTACAGGCCCTTTCATGCGTGCTGGGCCGATCATCCGGTGGGCTTTTGGCCCAGGCCCGTATTGCAAAAGAACTTCATGCTCTGCTCTTTGCAAACTAAATAGCAAGCGACAGTCTAAAACCCGAACCCTTTAAATAGTTGTCTTTCTTGTTGAGGTATAGCCCGTGCCCTGCCTAAGCAAGGGCACGGACCGATTCTCCATAGAAAGGAGGTGATCCAGCCGCAGGTTCCCCTACGGCTACCTTGTTACGACTTCACCCCAATCACCAGCCATACCTTAGGCGGCTGCCTCCTTGCGG
>Ga0209751_10002269_pt1 | contig 19359 bp, 20 predicted proteins | sample RifCSP13_1_FD_184019 | JGI IMG/M metagenome (GOLD analysis project Ga0209751, IMG submission 184019) | Soil microbial communities from Rifle, Colorado - Rifle CSP2_sed 13_1 (SPAdes) (version 2) | ecosystem: Environmental > Terrestrial > Deep subsurface > Rock core/Sediment | place: Rifle... | reverse complement strand
CGCCAGGCAACTCGCCGAAAAGCTGGGCGCGGAAATTGGCGGCGACCGCTCGGGTGTGGACTTTGGGTGGGTGGACGAAGCCCATCTGGTCGGCGTCACCGGGCAGGAGGTCGCGCCCGATCTGTATATCGCCGTCGGCATCCGGGGCGACACCTACCACAACGCGGCCATCGTCGGCGCGAAGACAGTCGTCGCCATCTACCCCAATCCCGAGGCGCCGATCTTCGCCGCCGCCGATTACGGGGTCGTGGCTAACCCCAAAGAGTTCCTGCCGAAACTCATCGCCAAATTGCCTTAATAAATGAAACGTGCGGCGCACTTTGAAAGTGCGTCGCACGTGAGCAGGCGCATTCTGTGAGAAGCTCTTAGAGATCGCTGTCCAGCGAGCGCCCCGGTTGACCGTCCCACCACAGGATGAAAGCCGCCGCGATCAAGGCGCAGGCCCCCAGCCCGTAGTCCGCTTTTCCTATGAGAAAAATGGCGGCAACAATCACCGCCGTCACCAGGATTTCCATGCCCTCATGATACAGGACAACCGAGAGGCAGAGAGATAGTCTTTAGGTAACATGGTTGGGTGATGGTTGACAGATAGCCCCCTGTAAGTGAGATAGCGCAATCTCGACCAGCGCGGCGATATGCTCCGGGCGGTCATTCAACGCCGGGATGTAATGAAAATCGCGCCCCCCCGCGGTTTCGAAGACGTGCCGCGCCTCGCGCCCGATCTCGTCGAGCGTCTCCAGACAGTCAGCCGAAAAACCGGGGCAAACCACGTGAGCGCCCTGAGCGCCATCCCGGCCCAACTCGACCAGCAAGTCATCCGTGTAGGGTTTTAGCCACTCGACCGGGCCGAACCGGGATTGAAAGGATATGCGCCACTCCTCGTCGCGCAGGCCCAGTTGGCCAGCCACGAGCCGGGCCGTCGTCAGGCATTCTTCCGGGTAGGGATCGCCCGCCTCGGCATAGCGCCGGGGGATGCCGTGGAACGAAAAGACCAGGTACTTGGACCGGCCGTGCGCCGCCCAACGCTCACGGATGCTCTGCGCCAGCGCCGTAACGTACGCCGGATGGTCATGGTAGTGGCTGATCGTCCGCAACTCCGGCATCCAGCGCCAGGCCTGCAATTCGTCGAAAACTGCATCGAACGTCGTCGCGACCGTCGTGGCCGAGTATTGAGGGAACAACGGGAAGATGAGCATCCGCCGCGCCCCGGCCGCGCGCAGTTCGCGCAGGCCTTCGGCAATGGAAGGATGGCCGTAGCGCATGCCGATGGCGACGCTGAGCCGATCACCCAGGCGCTGCCCCAATTCCCGGCGCAGGCCCTCGGCCTGTTGCCTCAGCGTGATCAGCAAAGGCGAGCCCTGCTCGGTCCAGATATTTTGATACAGGCGGGCCGAGCGAGCCGGGCGCACGTTCAGCAAAACTCCGTGCAGGACAGGAAGCCAGAGCCAGCGCGGCAGCTCGACGATGCGCGGGTCGGAGAGAAATTCGGCGAGGTAGGGCCGCAGGGCCGCAGGGGTCGGCGCGGCCGGCGTGCCGATGTTCGTCAGCAGGACGCCGATTGCGGGGGACAGGTCAACGGGGACGGGAGGATGCGCAGCGACGGCCATAGAGAAACCCTGTTATCAACGAAGCATGCGCGCATAGCATAGGTCGAATTCCCGCTCAAGTACAGCCAGTTTCACTGAGATTCAGGCATAACAAATGTCATCAATTTCGTAAGACTTTTGTCCATCTGGAATGTGATTTAGTTCTATCGCTGCACAACCACCCGCCACTCGCCGGCAGCGACGGGAAGGCAATCACATTTTTGCATTCAATAACCACTCTGAGATTCTGAAAAGAGGCCGTATAATTCCATCCGGCACGCTGGCCGCGTCTCGCCCGCCGCTCGCCGCCCGTCGTTCATCTCTCATGCTCCGCTTCGCCCTCTTCGACCTCGACGACACCCTGTATCCCTCCAGCACCGGGCTGTGGGATGCAATTGGCGAGCGCATCAACCAGTATATGATCGAGCGCCTCGGCCTGGCGCCGGGCGAAGCGCGGGCGCTGCGCGACCGGTATTTGAGCAGCTTCGGCACCACGCTCAACGGCCTGCGCCACAACTACCACATTGACCCCGAAGATTACCTGGCTTACGTCCACGACCTGCCTCTGGATCAATATCTCCGGCCGGACCCCGCGCTCAACGGGATGCTGGCCCGGCTGCCCCTGACCAAGATCATCTTCACCAACTCCGACGCGCCGCACGTCGAGCGCGTGCTGCATCAACTGGGCGTCGCCCGCTACTTCACCCAGACGATTGACATCCACGCGCTCGGCTTCGTCAACAAGCCTGACCCGCGCGCTTATCTCCGCGCCCTGGAACTCATCCGGGCCAAAGCGCCGGAGTGTGTGTTCGTGGAAGACTCGCGCCGCAACTTGCTTCCGGCGCGAGAGTTGGGTATGCTCACCGTGTGGGTCAACGCCGCCGGCTCGCCGGATGGCGTGGATTATCAAATCCCGAACGTGCTGCAACTGGAGCGCGTGCTCGCCGGACTCATGGGACAGGCCTGGTGATGGAGAACCCTCAACCTCATGCTGAATCCTAATCACGACGCGGCCCGCGCGGTCGTCTTCGGTGTAGCCCTGGGCGACGCCCTCGGCTGGCCGGTGGAATTCCTCGACCGGCCGCGCATCCGCGCCAAGTATGGCCGCCAGGGCATCACCGCCCCGCCCAACCCGGCGCTCTACACCGACGACACCCAGATGTCGGCGGCCATGGCAGAGGCGCTGATCGAGACCGGAGAGGCCGATCTCGACACGCTCATGGAGGCGCTGGGCCGCCAGTTCATCGCCTGGAAAAACGACCCGGTCACGGCCAGCCGCGCGCCGGGCACGACCTGCATTCGCGGCGTCAACGCGTTGGAACGCGGCGCGCCCTGGCGGGAATCGGGCGTCCGCGACTCAAAGGGGTGCGGCGCGTGCATGCGGGTCGCGCCCGTCGGGTATTTTTACCAGCACAGCTCTTCCACGCTGGCCAACGTGGCCCGCTCTCAGAACTGGCTCACCCACCGCCATCCCACGGCGGATGCGGCCAGCGTCGGCGCGGCCTATCTGGTCAAACTGGCGCTCGACGGCGTCGTCCCGCAGGAACTCCCTCACCGCGTCCTCGCATTCACCACCGGCATGTCGCCGGAATTTGAAGCGGCTATCCAGCGCGCGGTGGAGGTCAAAGACTGGCCTGACGAGGAAACCGCGCTCGGTTATGTCGGCCCGACGCGCGGCGGCGGCTGGATTGCCGAAGAGGCCGTGGCGATGGCGTTGTATTGCGTGCTCAAGCGGCCCGACGACTACGTTGCCGCCGTCCGGCTCGGCGCCAATATAGATGGCGACTCGGACTCGGTCGCCAGCATCGCCGGGGGGATCATGGGCGCGCGGCTGGGGTCACAGGCCATCCCGGAAGACTGGGTTGCCCGCCTGGAAAACCGGGATTATCTGACCGGGCTGGCCGACCGGCTGGCCGAGAAGAAAGCGAAAATGGGAGTAATGTATCTGCCATGAACGAGCTGCTCTCAAACCCCAAGGCCTGGCTCATCCTCGGCTGCCTCGGCGCGATGGTGCTCGGCCTCAACCTGAGCCTGCTCGGACTGCTGCGCCGGGATAAGGCGGTGATGGAAGAAGCCTCTAAATGGAGCAAGGCCCTGCGCGGCGGGCGCGAAGGCCAGCAGCGGCAAGACGCGCAGCTTGACGAGCTGCACCGCCTGGTCTCTAATCTCCAATCTCCTACGGCCAGCGCCGTAGAAACCGCGCCATCCGACTCTAAAGAATAGATCTATGATCCGCACCCTCTACCGCAGCAGCAAAGGCGGCTTCACCTTCGACGTGCCGACGACGCATTGGCGCGTGGCCCTGCATGACGCCGGGGGTCTGTTCTGGGTGGATTTCAGCGAGGAGCCGCCGGAAGTCGTCGAGCCGTTCCTGCGTGACGTCTTTGGCTTCCATGCGCTCGTGGTCAACGATGTCCTGCGCGAAGGCTACGTCGCCAAGATTGACAATTGGGGCGAGTACGTCTACGCCGTGCTGCATGCGGTGCGTTTCAACACCGACACACTTGAACTCGTGACCCGTGAGATAGATGCCTTGCTGAGCAAGAACTATCTGGTCACGTATCACGCCCAGCCGATCCAGGCCGTCAACCACTTGTGGTCAAGCTGCCAGAACGATCAGCGCCGCCTGGAACGCGGGGCTGACCATCTGCTGTATCTGCTCCTGGATCTGATCACCAGCGAATACATGCCCGTCGTGGACCGCATTGACGAGACAATTGACCGCCTGGAAGACGAAATCTTCGAACGCCCCACCCCGCACACGCTCAATACGATCTTCGCCTTCAAACGCGCCGTCCTCCACATGCGCCGGATCATCGCCCCTCAGCGCGAGGTGCTCAACCGGCTGGCGCGCGACGACTATGCCATGATTGACCCCAAAGACCGCATCTACTTCCGCGACGTTTACGACCACCTCGTCCGGCTGGCGGACATCAACGAAAGCCTGCGAGACCTGATCGGCGGCGCGCTGGACACTTACCTGTCTGTGACTTCCAATCGCATCAATGAGATCATGAAAGTGCTGACCATCTTCACCGCGCTGTTCATGCCCATTTCCTTCCTCGCCGGGTTCTTTGGCATGAACTTCACCCGGCTGCCTTTCGAGAATCTGCCCCTGCTCGCCGGCGCGGTGATCGTCATGGTGGCCACGCCGGTGCTCATGTTCCTGTGGTTCCGGCGTCGCGGGTGGATCTGACGCCCACAGGCCGCAATCGCGGTATAATGTTCGCCTGGCTGTAATTTCACCTCACTTCGGGAGAATCTGCATGGGTCTGGAAGGCAAAGCCGCCGTCGTCACCGGGGCCTCGCGCGGGATCGGGCGGGCCATCGCCGTCGAGCTGGCTAAGCGCGGGGCGAGAGTCATCGTCAATTACGCCAAAGACGCGGAGGGCGCAAACGCCGGCGTCGAGGCGATCCAGGCTGCGGGGGGCGAGGCCAAAACCGTCCAGGCGGACGTGTCGGACCTCAAGGCTGCCGAGGGGTTGATCAAAGCCGCCGTCGAAGCCTACGGGTCGCTGGAAATCCTGGTGAACAACGCGGGCACCACGCGGGACATGGTGATCATGATGATGCCCGAGTCTGACTGGGATACCGTCATCCGGACGAACCTGAAAAGCGCGTTCAACTGCTCCAAAGCCGCTGTGAAGACGATGATGCGCAAACGCTACGGGCGGATCGTCAACATCACCTCGGTCGCCGGCATCGCCGGCAACGCCGGGCAGACGAATTACTCGGCGAGCAAAGCCGGGCTGATCGGTTTCACCAAGGCCCTCGCCCGCGAGGTCGCCGCGCGCAACATCACGGTGAACGCCGTCGCGCCGGGGTTCGTCCCCACGGCGCTGACCAACGACCTGCCCGCCGAACTCAAAGACGCCTCGCTCAAAGCCATCCCGCTCGGCCGGTGGGGCGCGCCGGAGGAAGTGGCTTACGCCGTCGCCTTCCTGGCCTCCGACGAGGCCAGCTACATCACCGGCCAGGTGCTGAGCGTGGACGGCGGGATGGTGATGGGGTGATTTATGACTGAAGAATCTCCCCGCCGAGGCAAGACCACCATCGCCCCCGACGTCCTGCTGACGATTGCCAAGCTCTCGGCGCTGGGCGTGCCCGGGGTGGCGCAAATGAGCCCCGTGCCGGGCGGCGTCAACCGGCTGTTCCGGCGGGGCATCGGCGATGGGGTGCGGATTGAAGTCAAAGACCAGTCTGTCGCTGTGGACCTGTACCTGGTTGTGAAAAACGACGTGAACGTCCGGGAGGCCAGCCGGGCGGTGCAGGCCGAGGTGACCCGCGCCATCCACGAGATGGTCGGCATGGAAGTGCTGGCGGTGAATGTTCACATCGAAGACATTGCTTATCCGGAGAGCACCAAAGCGTAGCAGCCCGGTTTGAGCCGGCTCTTGGCTGATGAAAGCCCGACGCAAGGCGCGCGCTGTCGCCTTACAGGCCCTTTACGAAATTGACTGCACCACGCATCCGGCCGAAGACGTGATTGCGCAGCGGCTGGAGGAGCAGCCCTTAGGCGCGGAGCTGCACGACTTCGTGCGCCGCCTCGTCGCCGGGGCGCTGGCCGGCTCGGAGGCGGTAGATCAACTGATCCAGACCCACGCGCCCGAGTGGCCGCTCGACCAGATGGCGATCATTGACCGGAACATCCTGCGCATCGCCATCTGGGAATTTGCCGTGGACCGCCAGACCCCGGTGAAAGTGGCGATCAACGAGGCGGTCGAACTCGCCAAGCTCTACGGCTCCGACAGCGCGCCGCGCTTCGTCAACGGCGTGCTGGGCGCGCTGGCGGCGCGCGAGAACGAGGTGGCGCAGGCGCTGGCGAAAGCCGCGCGCGCCAAATCCCAATGAACCCTCAAGGCAATACTCGCTATGGAATTTCTCGGCGTCGGCCCGCTTGAATTTCTGTTCATCCTGCTCATCGTCGTGCTGCTCTTCAGCCCGAAGGACATCGCCAAAGGCGCGCGCTCCGTCGGGCGCACGCTCAACCGCGTCTATAAATCGGAGAACTACCGTATCCTGCAAAAGACCTCGCAGGAGCTGCGCAACCTCCCCCAGCGCCTGGCGCGCGAAGCCAACCTCGACGAGCTGGAATCGCAACTGAAAAACGAAGCGCAGCAAGTTTCCTCAGCTGTCCGGTCAACCGCCGAGAATCCCTTCCAGGCTTGGACGCCTCCCCCCGCGCCGGAAACCGAGAACCGCATCGCGCCGCCATCCGCATCGCAGTCCCCCAAATCCACTGAGGCTTCCGGCCCCGATCGGCCTTCCGCATGAGACGTCTGTTCCGGGCGTTCGCCGCGCCGTTCGTCTGGTTCGCCAGAAAACTCGCGTGGCTGGCCGCGCCCTTCCGCTGGATCAATCGAAGATTCCCGTGGGTCTTCGCGCCATTCCGCCTCGTCGCCCGGCCTTTTCGCTGGCTGTGGGGCCGCTGGCGCACGCTCGTCAGATTCTTCACCGAGGTCCCCGAGGACGTCTCGCTCACCGACACGCTTGGGGAGGCGCTGGGGAGCCGCGATGCGTTCTACGAGACGCTCGTCGGCGTCGGCGAGCACCTCGACGCCCTGCGCCGCCACCTGTTCCGCGTGCTCGTCGCGGTCATCCTCGCCACCGGGTTAAGCTTCAACTTCGCCGACCGGCTCATGGCGCTGCTGGCCGCGCCGCTGGGCGAGGGCGCGCAAACTCAATTCTTCAACCTGCCCCGGCTGACCCCGGCCGAGGCCTTCGACCTGCTCCTGGGGCTCGGCGCGGACGGCATAAGCAAAATGCAGGTCATCGAGCCGACCGAGTCCATCGGCGTGTTCATGCGCGTCTCGCTGCTCGTGGGGGTCGCGCTCGCCATGCCGTGGATCGTGTTCGAGCTTTACCTGTTCATCGCGCCGGGGCTGATGCCGCGCAGCCGCCAACTGCTGTTCCTGGCGATCCCGGCCGCCAGCCTGTTCTTCCTCCTCGGCCTGCTCTTCACTTATCTGGTCATGCTTCCCGCCGCCCTCCCGTTCCTCTATACCTTCGCGGGATTTCGCGCCGCGTGGCGGCCCTCCGCCTACTTCAACCTCACCACCGGCCTGATGTTCTGGATTGGCGTCGCCTTTCAGATGCCGCTCATCATCTACGCCCTCGCCGCCGCCGGGCTGATCAAAGCGCGGCAGCTCCTCGCGCAGTGGCGCGTCGCCTGCGTCGTCATCGCCATCGTCGCCGCCGCCGCCACGCCCACCGTGGATCCGGTGAACATGGGGCTGGTGATGATCCCTATGATCTTGCTCTATTTCTTCAGCGTCCTGGGGGCGGCCGTCGCGCAGGCCGGGCGCAAGCGCGAGATCGAAAAGCGCGCGGCGCAGATGAAGATGGGCGCAGCGCCCTGAGCGCGCTTATCCGGCGAATCAAGAAACCCGTTTTCTGCGAGAAAACGGGTTTCTCACGGCGCAGCGCATCAACCGCGGGGAGCAGAAGAAAACTCGTCTTCAGTATCGGCGCGTGCGGGGCCGTCTCCCCGGACGATTGCCACCGCGATCGCCATACCCACCCCCCTGGGGACGCTCTTCGCGAGGACGAGCGATGTTCACGGTCAGCTCACGGTCGTTCAACTGGGTGGCGTTAAACATGCTGATGGCCTTCTGCGCCTCGGCCTGCGTGGTCATTTCCACAAACGCGAAGCCCTTGGAGCGGCCGGTGTCACGATCCTTAATCAGGGTCACCGTTTTCACCGTCCCGGCCTGGGCGAACAACGTGCGCAAATCGTCCTCCGTCGTCGCATAGGACAAGTTCCCAACGTACAGCTTTGTTTCCATTCTGATCTCCTTAATGGCCGGCCGCTGGGTCGGCGTATGAAAGTGCCATCAGCTTCTAAAGCCCTGGCGTCGAAGGACGAATCCTCTCGTGGAACAGACATAGTATATCATATAGAGAAAGGAATGAAACGGTATGTGCCGCAATATCAAGCAGCTGCGCCGCCCCGAGCAGCGCCCGACGGACGAGGAACTCCAGGCCGCCGCGCTGCAATTTGTCCGCAAGATCACCGGCTACCGCGCCCCCTCGCGGGTCAACGAGGCCGCCTTCAACCAGGCCGTGGAGGCGATCGCGCGCGCCAGCCGGGAGTTGTTTGAGAATCTGGTCACGCGGTAAGAGCAGGCTCAGGCACGTCATGGTGAGGGCACGGTGCGCCCTCACCACGATGTGGGCAAGAGCCGTTTTCATCTACAGACGCTTGATGACCATCATCGTCATATCGTCGTAAGCCTCGACGCCGCCGACGTGCTGCTCGACTGCGGCGGTCGCGGCGTCCATGATCGCCGAGGCCGGGCCGTGGCGCGATTGGCGCACGACCTCGATCAACTGCCCAAGGCCGAATTCCTTTGAGTCCGCGTTCACCGCATCGGTCACGCCGTCGGTGTACAGGAACAAGACCTCACCCGTCCCAAGGTGAATTTCGTGCTCCTCGTACTCCACGCCCTCCAACACGCCAAGCGGCAGGCCGCGGCCCCGCAGCGTCCGCGCGGTCCCGTCGCGCTCCACCCAGATCGGCGGGTTGTGACCGCCGTTCGCATATCGGAAGTGGCCCGTCGCCGGCTCCCACACTCCGTAAAAAACCGTCACAAATAACGTGGAAGGGGCGTCCGCGAGGATGAGCTGATTCACGCGCGCCAGCGTCGCGGCGGGCGAAACCCGGCCAATGGCGACCGAACGCAGGAGCGTGCGCGACAGGGCCATGAAGAGCGCGGCCGGCACGCCCTTATCGGCCACGTCGGCGACGACGATGCCCCACCGCTCGCCGCCGGCCTGCGCGCGCAGAGGGATAAAATCGTAGAAGTCGCCGCCCACCTGCCGCGCCGCGCGCCAGAGGGAGCATACCTCCCAGCCCTCTACCTCCGGGCAGCCGTTGGGGAGGAAGCTCGCCTGAATGTCGTGGCTTACTTCCAGTTCGCGCTCCAGCCGCTGCTGCTGGGCGACTTCGCGTGCCAGGCGCGCGCTTTCCATCGCTACCGCGAGCTGGTGCGCGATGCCGTTCAGGATGCTCAGGCGGCGGCCCAGCGGGTGGACCGCCTCGACGACCAGGGCGCCCAGCAGGTCGCCGCGCGCCCACAGGGGCCAGACCATGCACGTCTCGATCCCCATCAGCCGGGCCAAGCGCTCCGGCAGCGTGACCGAAAACGCCCGCGCCGTCGGCTCCGTGTTTTCGAGGCCAAGATCGGCCGCACCTGCCGACCAATGCGCCAGGTCCCCAGCCGACGACTGGCTCAGGCCCATCACCTGGCTGGCGCGGAAGGTCTGGGCCGCGGCGTCCCACTGGTAGATGACCACCCGGTCCAGGCCGACCAGCATCGGGGTGAGCCGGGCGACGGTTTCGAGGCCCTCTGCGAGCGTCGGCTGTCCGGCGAGGGCCTGCGCCACCTGCAACAGCGCGGTGCTCACCCAGGCTTCCTCCTGCTGGGCGCGGTCAAGCAGCGCGCTCTCAATGGCGATCGCCGCCTGATTGGCGATGCCGCCCAACAGGCGGATGCGTTGCGCAGTGAACGGCACTTCGCCGGGCGCCTGCCCAACCATAAGCGCGCCTTCCACTCGTCCTTTGGCCAGCAGCGGCAGGAGGATCACCACGCCCGCGAAGAGCGCGCGACAGTTCTCCGGCAGTTCATGCTCTGAGTCGAGCACCACCGGCTCCAGCGTGTCGAGCATCTCCGCCAGGCGCGGCCACTCGGCCGGGGTGACATGATGCGGCAGCTGGTCCGGCGCCATTTCGACGTCGGCGGCGTGATAGGCCTGCAGGATAAACTGATCGTCCTCCGCCTGCAGCACAGCGCACCGGTCAACGCCGACCAGCATCGCCGTGAGGCGGGCGACCGTCTCAAAAACCTCTTTGAGTTCGGAAGCCCGCGCCGTCGCCTCGGCGACTTGCAGCAGGGCGGTGCTCACCCAGGTCTGCTCACGCTGGGCGGTGTACAGGCGGGCATTCTCGATGGCGACGGCAGCCTGCGAGGCGAACGCGGCGATCAGTTCCGCCTCTTCCGCCGGGAAGTGGTCGTAGCCGGCGTAGTCCACGACGAGATATCCCAGGTGCTCCCCGCGCACCGCCAACACCGCGCCGAGGCAGGCGTGCGGATCAGGCAGGGCCAGGAGATCGTGGTATTCGCCCAGGTGATCCACCTCGCTGAACGGGACAACGGCGGGGAGCGCCTCTCCCGGCGGAAAGAGTTTGATGTCGAGGGTCAGGCCGAGCACTTCCTCCGCCTCCGGCGCGCCCCGGCTGGCGCGCAGCTGCAGCTCGCCCAGTGCGTTGACGAGCAGGATCGAGGCGGCATCATAGCTCACCACGCGGGCGAGGCCGTTGAGGATGAGGCTGAGCACGTCGTCGAGGTGCAGGGTCGAGGTGAGCGCCTGCGAGACCTCGCGCAGGATTTCCGCCAACCGGCGGCGGCGGCGCTCGGCTTCGAACAGGCGCGCGTTGCGGATGGCGACGGCGAGCGTGTCCGCCAGGGTTTGCAGAGTCTGCAGGTCCTGATCGGTGAACGCGGCCAACTGCTCCGACTGGACGTCGAACACGCCCAGCAGGCGCTGGCCCATGACCATGGGCACAACCATCTGGGAGCGCGTCTCCGGGAGGGCCGGATGAAACAGGTAGTCGGGGTGGGCGCCCACGTCGTCCGCCCGGACAGGGCGCTGCGTCCGTCCCGTCAGGGCGACGAGGCCGGGGCCAGCCAGCGAGAAGGAGGCCTCCTCCACCGCCCAGCGCTCCGCGCCTTCGCCGACCCCGGCGCGGAAGACCAACTGGTCGTTCTGCAAAAACAGGATATGCGCCTGATGGTAGCCGAACTGTTCCTCCACCAGGTCGAGGACCTCGTCAAGCAGGTCATCTAACTCGAGCGTGGACACGACCGCGCGGGAGGCCTGCGCCAGCGCCGAGAGGTGTTCTGAGCGGAGGCGCTCGGCTTCGTACATCTGCCCTTCGAGGATGGCGATGGCCATTTGCGCGGCGAGGGATTTGAAGATGGGGACGGTATTCGCGTCGAGCGCCGAACCGGCGCGGCCCTGCACGTTCAGCACGCCCAGCACCTGGTTGTCAATTTCCACGGGGACCGAAAGCTCGGGCGATGTTTCCGGCGCAGCCTCGTCCGGGACATCCGGCATCTCTGCGGGCCAGGCCTGCGAGAGAATCGCCCGGTGCTCCAGCGCCGCCTGCCCAATCGGTCCGTCGCCCAGGCGGAGGGCGAGCTCCTTTCCCCGCCAATCGGGGCGCGTCGTGGCGGCGAGCGCCAGAGTCTCGGCGCGGCGCTCGAAGAAGCTCACGGCGTAGTCGCCGAACTTTTCCGCAGCCAGCTCCACCACCTGCCGGTACAACGCGGGCAGAGACTGGATGGCGTTGATGCGCTGCGAGATCTCAGACAATCGCTGCAGCTGCGCCGCCTGGTGCTGGGCCTGCTCGTACAGGCGCGCGTTTTGCAGCGCGGCGGCGGCGTGGTTGGCTACAATGGTGAGCAGGCGCAAATGCTCTTCGGTGAAAGCGTGGGCGCGGCGGCTCTGGATCGCGATCGCGCCCAGCGCCGTCTCGCCCACGAGGAGGGGCACAAACACCGCCGACCGCGGCGGGTCGCCGGCGATATAGCGCGGCCGGGCGGGCAGCGATTCCAGCTCAGCTTCAAAATCGCGCACGAGCAGGCTCGTATGGCTCGACCGCATCCACCCGACGATGCCCTGCGAGTCCGGGGTGAGACGGAACTCCGCGAGCGGGCGCGGTTGGCCGTCTACGATCCAGATCAACAGGCGGTAGCGGTCGCCCTCGAACAGGCCCAATTGGAAGATGCTGGTGTCCACGATTTTCCCGGCCTGCTCGTAGACCAACTGGGCCAGCCGGCCGAGGTCGAGCTGCGCGCCGACGATAGCGCGGCCCACTTCGGCGAAGCCCGACAGCTCGGCGAGGCGCGCCACGAGGGCGCGGCGCGATTGCCAGCGGCGCAGGAGCACGGCCCCCGCCAGCGCCAGCGCCGCGAACAGGATGAACACGTACAGCGCGGTCAACAACTCCGAGCCTGGGCTGCTGGATTGAGGCCAGCCAGGCCGACCGAGATCAAATACAGCATCCATGATCGTGACGCCTGAGATTCTACCGGGGAGGGAGAGGCGCGTCAAAATTCCGAGGCCGGTTAAAAAAACAGCACCCTCGGCATCCGCGGCAGCGAGGGTGCTGAGAAATTCACCCGGTCTCGAGGCTAGACCGAGCCGACCGCCGACACCGTGTCCGCGTGGATCGGGAAGATTGCTTCCATGCCCGCCATATGGAGGACTTCCTTCACGCGCTCAGAGGGCTGGGCGACGATGACCGCGCCCCCGCGCGGCTTAAGGGTCTTGTGCGCGGTGATCATGGCCCGGACGCCGGCGCTGCTGATGTAGTCGGTCGCGTCCATCTCCAGGATCAGGTTGGCGTGGCCGGCTTTGACGTGGATATCCAGCGTATCCTCGAATTGCTTCGCGACGCTGGCGTCCACACGGCCCGTGACCCGGATGACGACGGCGCGCTTGTATTCACGACTGGTGATTTCCATGACTCCTCCTCTGGTGCGGTCAGTCCACTGTGGATGATAGTCCCTATTGTAGCACGAGCGCCAGATTATTTCGGCTTGAAGCTGTTCACCGCCTCGGTCGCATCCGCGTGAATGGTGAACACCCGGTCGAATCCCGCCATGCTGAAAATCTCCAACATACGTTCCCCCAGGGCTGCCAGGCGCACATCGCCGCCGAGGCTCTGCGCGCGGCGCAAGGCGGCGAGCAGCGTCTTCAAACCGCTCGACGCGATGTACGTGGCTTGGGAGCAGTCCACAACGATGCGGATGTGCCGCTGATCGAGCAGCTCGCTCAACGCATCTTCCAGCGAGCGGGCAGCGGGGACGTCGATCCGGCCTTCGGGGGTCACCGCCCAGATATCGTCTTCGAGGAACAGAACACGAACGGTCATAGTCAATCCTGTCTGAGATATTCAACCACCAGCTGCGCCGTGCGCACCACGGCCTCGATGTGCGTGCGCTCATAGTTGTGCGAGGCGTCCACGCCGGGGCCGATCAGCCCCACCCGCACGTCGCCGCCGGCGCTCCAGTAGGCCTCGCCGTCCGAGCCATAGTACGGGTAAATGTCGAGCTTATAAGGGATCTCCGCCGCCTGAGCCAGCCGCTCCAGCTTGCGGCGCATGTCAATATGGTACGGCCCGCCCGAGTCCTTGACGCAGATCGTCACGTTGAACTCGTCAGAAGCCAGCCCCTCGCCGATAGCGGCCATGTCCACGGTGAGCAGTTCGACGAGGTCGGGCGGGAAGCCCGCCGCCGCGCCATGCCCGACCTCCTCGTAATTGCTGATGTGAATCGTCGTGCGCTGCGCCGGTTGGACGCCGACCTCGACCATGGCCTTAACCGCGCCCCACACAGCCGCGATAGAGGCCTTGTCGTCGAGGTGGCGCGCACGGATGAAACCCGCCGGACCGACCTCGATCCGGGGGTCAAACGCCACAAAATCGCCGACCTGAATCCCGAGCGCGCGCGTCTCGTCGGCCGAGGTGGTGCGCGCGTCCAGTCGCACCTCCATCGCGCTGTCGTCGCGTTTGGCTTCGCCGACTTCTGAGCCATAAACGTGGCCGGAGGCTTTGGCGAGGAGCAGCGCCCCGCGCACCGTCTGGCCTGAGGCAGTGAAGACCGTGCAACCCTCGCCCTCCACCGTGTTCCAGGCGAACCCGCCGATCTTGGTCAGTTTTAGCCGCCCATTGCCTTTGATCTCCCGCACCATCGCGCCAAGCGTGTCGGCGTGCGCGGTGAGCGCGCGCGGCTCGGCGCTGGACCTGCCCTCCCACTCGGCCACCAGTGTACCCTTCGGGGTCTTGCGCATCTTCAGCGGGAACGGCGCGAACGCCTGCTCGGTGTAAGCGATGGCCCTCTCCGCAAAACCGGTCGGACTGGGCGTGTTGAGCAAGCCGGTCAAGAAGTCTGTCATGGCGTGGATGTCAATGGGCAGTGGAGTGGGCATACGATGACCTCGTCGGGTTTCCTCAGTTTACGGGCGATGCGCTCGCTTCGCCGGGCGGGCCGCACACGGCCGACCCGCCTCACTCATCCCAGAATGAGAACAGGTCTCCGATGGACTGTCTGAAATAGTTGCGCCGGATGGCCTCGCCAAAAACCGGGGCCACCGAGAGCACTTTCATGTGCGGCGCTCGCTTGTCGGGCGGGATCGGCACCGTATCCGTCGTGACGATCTCGGTAATCTGCGGGATGGCGCTGAGCCGCTCGACGGACTTCCCCGTGAAAACGCCGTGTGTGCAGACCGTGGTGATCTCCTCGATCCCGTTCCTGATCAGCAGTTCGCTCACCGCCAGGATCGAGCCGCCGGTCGCGATCTCGTCGTCGTAAATGATGGCGCGGCGAAAGCCCATCACCTGCTTGCCGACCAGGTTGCTGATCCGCACCTCCTTCTCCGAGATGCGCGTCTTTTCCGCCGCGATCACCGGCAGGTCCAGGTGGGCCGCAAACCGCCCCGCCGACTTGGAGCGGCCGGCGTCGGGCGCGATGACTACTGTATCACGCAAATCCTTTTTGCGAAAATGCCGCCGGAAGTGCCGGACGAACAGCCCGCGGGCAGTCAACGGGTCGGTGGGGACGCCGAAAAAGCCGTGCACCTGCGGCGAGTGCAGGCTCATGGTCATGACGTGCGTCGCCCCGGCGGTCTGCAGCAGGTCGGCGATCAGACGGGCGGTGATCGAAATGCGCGGCGCGTCTTTTTTGTCCGAGCGGGCAAATGAGAAATAGGGGATGATGGCGTGGACCGCCTTCGCCGCCGCCCCCCGCGCGATGTCGAGCATCATCAGCAGCTCGAGCAGGTGATCGCTGGCCGGGGGCGTGAGCGACTGAACGATATACACGATGCGCTCGCGCACGCTCGCGCCGAGCTGGACGTACAGGTTGTCGTTGCTGAAGTGCTTGGTATAGGTGTCGTCCAGCGGCACGGCCAGGTAACGCGCGATCCCGGCGGCTAAGGCAGGATGTGAACCGCCGCTGAACACGCGGATCTCCTGCGGGTCAATGCAAGGGAGTGATTTCAGTTTTCGTTTTCCGGCCATAGCCCGTCACTCACGTCAATAAAGCGGAAACTTTCCAGCGCCAGCGCCGGCGCCCGGTGCACGCCGTACAGGCCGGAGAGGGTGGACAACTCACGCCCCACCCCGCGCACGCGCCGCAGCGCCCGGATGAGCGACTGGTCGAAGCGCAGGTTCTCCACCGGGTACGCCAGTTCGCCGTCCTCGATCCACCACACTCCGTCGCGCGTCGTGCCGGTTACGCCGCCGTCGTGCGGCGTGGTCACGTTCACATACCAGAACCGGGAAATATAGAGGCCGCGGTCCACCGCGTGAATCATCTGCTCCACGGTCATGTCGCCGGGGCTGAGCGCCAGGTTTTCGGGGAGCGGGCCGTCCCAGTCTTCGTCGTCGTAGGGTTGGGCGTGGCCGGTGGAGGTCTGGCCCCGCTCGCGCGCCGCCGTGAAACGGTCGTACACAGGGGAGGTCGGGACGCCGTTCACGACGATCGGCACGCGCCGTTTGGGCACGCCCTCGCAGTCGAACGCCTGCGGCAAGCCGTCCGGGTCAAAGGCGTCGTCGTAGATCGAAATGAGCGGCGAGAGCGCCTGGCGGCCAAAGCGGCGGTTCATCCAGCTGCGGCCCTCCTGCACGGCCAGCGCCCCCATGCCGTCGGAGGCCAGCGCTTCGAGCAGGGTGAGCACGGCATAAGGCGCCAGCACCACGGGATACTCGTCAGCCCGGAGGCGACGGGGCTGGCGGGCCGCAAGGGCCCCGGCGATCGCCTGCCTGTGCAGGGCCTCGAAATTGATCTGCGCCAGGCGCCAGCCGATCGCCTGCGCGTAAGCCGAAGCCGAGGCTTCAGGCTGCTCGACGACGAGCGTCAGATCGGCCTCGGTGCTCGGAGCATAGGCGAACAGACCGTTCGAGTTCATCACCGCATACTCCGACCGCCCGGTGCTGAACGCGCCCGAGGCCAGGAGGCCCGCCGCCTGCGCCGCCCGGCAGACCTCTCCGACGGCCTGGGCGCGCGCTTCAGGCGTCATCCCGGCCACGGCTTCGTCATAGGCCACAGACACCTCATCCTCTGGGGTTTGCGGCGCGGGCAGCCCCGGCCACTCCGGGTTCTCCGGCAGGTGGCGCGCGATTTCGCCCGCCCGGCGCACCGCGCACTCGATCCCCAGCGGCGAAATATCGTTCGTCGCCGCGCGACCGACGCGCCGCCCAACCGCCGCGTGGACTTCCACGCTGGCATCCGCCTCGGCGACGTTCTGATGAATCGCGTTGTGCGCGAAGCGCGTCAGCGCCTCGTGCGACGACGAGAAGACGATCTCGGTTTCGCCCGCTTCGGAATACGACAACGCCTGCTTGAGTAACGTCTGAACCTTGCGCTCGCCGAGCAAACCGTTATTCATTGACTGCCACAATTGGGCGACCGCCAGGGTCGTCCCGACGGGCGACCGCCAGGGTCGTCCCGACGGGCGACCGCCAGGGTCGTCCCGACGGGCGACCGCCAGGGTCGCCCCTACCGATGCATCCCCGGCCCCGACAGCCGCCCGGAGGGCTTGCCGATCAGCACCGCGCACATGCCTCCCCGCTGGGCCACGTTGACCACCTGCTTTTGCGAGGCCCGGCCCAGCACCCCCACCCCGTACTTCGTCGGCGCAAAACCCATCACCGTATAAAACGGCTCGACGCTCACCCGCCCGTCGTCGGTGACGACCGGGAACTCGCTGACGGTGATGCGCGCCAGCCGCTGCACCACCCAGGATTCCTCGCCGGTCACCGCCTCCTGGATCGCCGCCTCCCATTCGGACTGGCTGACCGAGGGGCCGATCAGCACCCGGTCGCCGCCGTAAGACCGGTTGGGTTTGAGGACGAGGATCTCCTGTTCCTTGCGCGTGTGCTCGAGCAAGTCCACCGTCTCGCCGTCGGGCAGCGTCGCGCGCCGCTCGGACAGCAAGCGCGTCCACAGCACGTGGCGGCGGAACACCTGCCGCTCGTCGGCGTTGAAATACTTCTGCGTGAACTGCGAGTCGGTGAGGATCTCCCAGCAGCTCTTGTGGTCGAAATCCCCGGCCAGGGAAGAGACGATGCGGTTCTGCTTGAAGAGCGTGCGGAGGGGCTTGACGTCCACACCTTCGTCGGCCTCCAGCGCGATGATGTCCCGCACTTCGTAATCACGGTAGCCCACGTCTACCAGGCTGTCCTCGTACCAGACCTCGCCTTTCTTCATGTAAAGCTCGGTCGGGTCGGCGTGGAGGACGGCGAGGCCGTGCCGCGCCTGGTAATACTCGGCCAGCGCCGCCTGCTCCATCACCCCGTCGCCCGCGTACTTCGGCTCGATAAAACACACGCTCCGCCCGGCGCGGCCAATCGCCTCGGCGTGGTCGAGCATTTCCTGGATGAACAACTCGCGCAGGTCCTGCCCGGCCTCCATGTGCAAGTGCGGGTCGTAGGTCTGCAACACCGGCAGGACGACCTCGGCCATCAGCTGCTCGCACGCGGGGATCAGGTGGATGCCGCCGACGCCGGAGAGGTTCGGCTCGACGAAGTGGAGCGAGTCCTTCCACATCGGGCTGGTGAAGTCAATCACCGCGTCCAGCCGGCCGAAGACCGGGTTGTTTTCGCGATGGCTCGGCCCCCAGCAGTCCCACAGCCATTTCTCCTCCGGCGGGGTGAGCGGAACCGCCGCGCGCACGGCGAAGTCTTGAATGTACAGTTCCGGGAGGCGCTTGAGCGCGTTGATGAGCGTGAGCGAGACGAAGTGCAGGTAAGCCAGCTGGTCGGGCATGACCCCGGTAGGCCGCAGCATCACGCGGATGGTCTCGGTCTGCCCGTCGCGCATGTAGGTCAGTTTGCGCCGGGCCGCCTCCTCGGGAAAGCGGCGCACGAGGTCCAACACGGTCTCGGACGGCATGGCGAAGAAGGCCCGGCGCACCTGGCTGTCCAGGCTCAGGCCGCTTAATCCTTGTTCCTCGGCGGGCGTCAGCGGTGCGGTGGTCATAGGGCGCGCCTTTCGTCAACGGATGGAACGGATGAGGGAGAAGTGTAGTGGAAATAAGGAGTACGTCAAATCGCGGCAACAGACGGGGGCGGGGGAATGGGCAGGGTGCATTTCACCTTTTTGGTGGCCGCTCGCAGACCGGCGTCCGCGCGGTCGTGACCTGGCTCTTTCTGCCAGCGCGGACGCGGGCATGGAGCAAATTGACTAACAGCGTGAAATGCATCCCAAGGGGCAAAGGGGCAGCAAATGGTTGATTATTAAGAAAACGGGCCTATACTAGAATTGGTTGAGCCTATCCATGGAGTTCTCATCCCGCTCCAAAGGGTGCAGGCTGAGTGATTGAGATGGAGAAGGGAGGAACGCCTATAAGCCCAGACAACTGATCGACGCTTACCTCGTTCACTGATCGCCGTTGTGCAATATGTTCAAACGCCCGCATCAGTCGGGCCCGGAGGTGTACCATGCACGCCAGAGTAGTGACGGTCCAGGTTCAACCCGGCAAGATAGAAGAAACCATCCGTATCTATCGTGATTCGGTGGTGCCGGCCGCCAAGGAGCAGAAGGGCTTCAAAGGCGCACTCCTGCTGACCGACCCCAACACGGGTAAGGGGGTATCCGTTACCCTGTGGGAGACAGAAGCCGACCTGAAGGCTGGCGAGGCCAGCGGCTACTATCAGGAGCAGATCGCCAAGTTTGGCGCTGTCTTTGCCGCGCCGCCGGCTCGGGAA
>Ga0209751_10002268_pt1 | contig 19372 bp, 16 predicted proteins | sample RifCSP13_1_FD_184019 | JGI IMG/M metagenome (GOLD analysis project Ga0209751, IMG submission 184019) | Soil microbial communities from Rifle, Colorado - Rifle CSP2_sed 13_1 (SPAdes) (version 2) | ecosystem: Environmental > Terrestrial > Deep subsurface > Rock core/Sediment | place: Rifle... | reverse complement strand
CACGACCACTGAGATGTCGTGCGCGCAAGCAGAGTGTCGCGCTGAGCACGAAAGAGGAAGTGGAGCGGGAGACGGGATTCGAACCCGCGACATTCTGCTTGGGAAGTCCTGACCTCGTGAGCGTTGTGGCATGAGCGTGGAAGGGCGAGCGAATAAGCGATAGTTAGAGTGTTCGTGATACGGGCCGTCGCGCCCCAGGACCGGATAGCTCCATCTGACCGCGATGGCCTGTCCGCGAAGGGTTTCAAAGCCAACGTCATGTGGCGCCCGTCAGTCCCGAGGAGGTGTCCGAGGTGAGCCCCAGCATCCAAGGAGCGTCTGGCACTGCCAGCCGGGGACGGTACGCGTGGCTGCTCTTCTTCATTCTCGGGGTCCTTGCCGTGATCGCCGCACCGATCCTCTTGCTCGGGAACCCACCCGACCCGCCCTCGCCCGAGGGTTTCACCGGGTTGAGCTCGGATGAGATCAACGCGCGCATTCCCGGGATGTCCGGTTACATCAGCTCAATCTCGACGCAGCTCGGCAACTTCATGCTCACGAGCGGAGTATTGATGGCGGCGATGGCTGCCGGCCCGTTCCGGAGGGGCGAGAAGTGGGCGTGGTACGCGTTCTGGGTCATCCCGCTCATGCTCCTCATTCAGTTCCTCAACAGCAGAGGTGGGCACGGCTGGCAGTTCGATCTGGGCCTCGTTGTCGCGGCGATCGCCGGGCTGCTCTGGCTCAATCGCTTCGCGGATGTCAGAGTCGGGAAACACCTTGATCCCGAACTTACCCCTGCATCCGGTCGCCACGGCTGTACGTTCGGTCACTGAGACCACGAACAGCATCACGATGGCACCTTCAAGCTCGACCGCTCCGACGACGATATTGCGGGTAGGTCATCAGATATTGTATACCGTGAGTTCACTCGCGCGAGTTATCGGCGAGGCGGTGACCAATCCATCGTCCGTCCGAACATTGAGGTGACCGGGGTGCGATCAATCCACGAGGTCCCCGGGGCCGCGGCCGACGTCGCGTTGAGGCTCCGGCTCTACCGGATGCAGTTCCAGATGCGGATCTTCGAACAGCGGACGCAGGAGTTGTTCTTCGACGGGCTTATTCGCGGCACCACCCACCTAGCGACGGGACAGGAGGCTGTCGCGGCCGGCTTCGGCGCGGCGATGCGGCCCGACGACTATACGTTCTGCACCTACCGTGGCCACGATCACGTCCTGGCCCGCGGCTCTTCCATGACGGCTCTTATGGCCGAACTGATGGGCCGGGCCGGTGGAATGATGGGCGGCAAGGGCGGGTCGATGCACCTGACCAGCGTCGAGCACGGCGCGCTCGGCTCGTACGCTATTGTCGGTGCCCATCTGCCGATCGCGGCCGGGGCGGCCTGGTCCGCCCAGGTCCGCGGCAGCGGTCAGGTCGCAGTCTGCTTCTTCGGTGACGGCGCAACGAACATCGGGGCGTTTCATGAGGCGCTCAACCTGGCTGTGGTTTGGAAGCTCCCTGTCGTCTTCGTGTGTGAGAACAATGGGTACATGGAGTACACGCCGATCGAGAGCGTCACGGCCGTACCGCATCCGGCCGCCGGCCGGGCCGGCGCCTATGGACTTGAGGGGATTCTCATCGATGGCAACGATGTCGACGTCGTCCACGCCACCGCCCTGTCCAGCCTCGAGCGAGCCCGCGCGGGCGACGGACCGTCGCTGATCGAGGCCGAGACCTACCGTCACGGCGGCCACTCGCGGGCCGATCCAGGGAGCTACCGGCCGCCAGCCGAGGTCGAGGCCTGGATGGCGCGGGACCCCGTCGTTACCTACCGGGCCCGTCTGCTGGCCGAGGGGGTCGAGGAGGCCAAACTGGTTGGGATCGAGACGGAGACCCGTGCCGCCATCGAGGCGGCGATCACCGAAGCCGCCGCGATGCCCCAGCCATCGGAGTCGACGCTGACCACCAATCTCTGGAGCGATGGAGGTTCTTCGTGGCGGAGTTGACCTACCGGGCGGCTGTTAGGGACGGCCTCGCCCAAGAGATGGAGCGCGACAGCCGCGTCTTCTTCATCGGCGAGGACGTAGGCGCGGCGGGCGGGGTGTTCAAGGCGACTCCGGGCCTGCTCGAGCAGTTTGGCTCGGAACGCGTCCGCGACACGCCAATCTCGGAGCAGGCGATCCTCGGGCTGGCGATGGGCGGGGCGATGACCGGCCTGCGACCGGTCGTCGAGATCATGTTCAGCGACTTCCTGGCGGTCTGCTGGGACCTGGTGGCCAACGAGATCGCCAAGACGCGTTACATGACCGACGGCCAGGTCTCGCTGCCGCTTGTGATCCGGACCGCGAACGGAGGCGGGCTCCACTTCGGAGCTCAGCACAGCCAGAGCCTCGAGAACTGGGCGATGATGGTCCCGGGGCTCAAGGTCGTCGCGCCTTCGAACCCAGCCGACGCCAAGGGGCTCTTGGCCGCGGCGATCCGCGACCCCGATCCGGTCGTCTTCTTCGAGCACAAGGGCCTCTACCCGGTCAAGGGCTTTGTCCCGGACGGTGAGCACGTTGTCCCGCTCGGCCAGGCCGCGGTCCTAACCCACGGCGGAGACGCGACGGTGGTCGCCCTGGCTGCAATGGTGCCGGCCGCCGTGAGCGCCGCCGAACTGCTGCGCGCCGAGGGCATCGACATCACGGTCATCGATCTGCGCACCTTGGTGCCCTTGGATATGACCACCGTCCTCGCGTCGGTCTCCGAGACGGGCTGGCTGTTCACGGTCGAGGAGAACCCACGCCTGTGCGGCTGGGGCGCCGAAGTCGTCTCGATCGCGGCTGAAGAGGGAATCGACAGCCTGAACGGGCCGATCGTCCGGATCACCACCCCGCACCTGCCGCTTCCTGCGGCCGAGGCTCTCGAAGCCCTCGCGCTGCCGTCGCCCGAGCGGATCGCCCGGACGATCGCCAGATTCGTTCGCCGAGGCGAATAATCGTGGATGGACCCGCGCTCGCGCATCATCGTGGAGCGCGTGGCGTCGAGCGTCTCACCCATAGAGCGACATGCCGGAGGCCGGTCAATTGAATGGGAGTACGTGTTTGGTCGGACAAGACGTGCAGCAAGCCTCGATCATGGTCGGCCTGCCGCCTTGCCAGATCCTCTTCCGGGCCACACGGGCGCCTACGGTAGCGGTCGTCAAACTGCTGGTCAATGGCAGGACCTCGCCATGAATGCGGGAGGCAGCCTTCCGAAGACGTGAGTGACTCGACAGACGGTCCCCAATGGGGCCGGACAGCTGCGGCACTGCGGGCCGCGTTCCTGGCCACACGCTACTTTGGAGGCCATTGTGGGCAAGCCTCACCTCGTCCTTCGAGCTGACGACATCCGTCCGTTCATGATTCCTGCCGAGCCCGGCTACCGTTCCCAGCACATTCTTGGGAGCGAGACCGCCGGGACCCATGACCTGTTGCTCAACCGGGGCACGGTGCAGGCGGGTTATGGCCTGACCGGCGGCAATCATCCGGACAACGATGAGATCTACTACATCGTAAGCGGCCACGCCGAGGTCGACCTCGATGGTGACCCGAACACTGGCGTTGGCTGCCTGACTTATCGGATGGAACCTGGGATGGTCGTGTTCATACCGGCCGGCACCTTCCACCGGCTGCGCAACGACTCGGACGCCGACCTGGTAATCTTGGCCGTCTGGCCCCAGGAGGCGAAGCCCGGCGCGAACGGCATCCACGACGAGCGGCTCAAGGAGTGGGGGACCGGGTTCCGCCTGCGTGATGGCCGCGAGCTGCGGACTGACGGCACTGCCAGCCGCGTCGTGGAGCCCGACGCAGGCTGGGATCCTCTGGTGCCGTAAGGCCCCTTCGTCCAGACATATAGGTCACCGGCTCCCGGGGACAATCACGCGCGACGTCTCGTTATCACGGCCGAGCCTCGTAGGGTAGATTGCCGTTGGATCCGCGAGAACACGCTGAGTGGCGAAGGCGGCGCCGGGTCTTTGGGTTAGACTCAGCTTGCCATCGCCACAACAATATTCCCGTTGGACGGGGGCGAACCAGAGCAGCGTCACCGTCGCTCGCTCGAGACCCCGCACGAGTTCTCGACTGTCAACGACTTCTTGGCCGCAACGGCCGTCGTCTGCGATCCCCTATACCGAAACTCTCACCCGGCGGCGGATGCGCGGCGTGATCGGATCGCGTCGACGAATACGGCCAGCAATATCGCGCTGCCGGCGACGATGGCAATTAGGTTCCCCGCGATGTTGGCGAGGTTCATCGCGTTGTTGATGACAGAAATGACCAGCAGCCCGCCGAGCATTCCCGCGGCCGTTCCGCGCCCACCGGTGAGGCTGACGCCGCCGATGACTGCAGCGGCGACAGACAGGAACAGTGCGCCGCTCGAGATTCCAGCCGACGCCGCACCCAGCCGGCCGACGAGGAGGAAGGCGGCAAACCCGACGAAGAGCCCGCAAAGGATGTAGGCGCTGGCGATGACTCGCTGGTCGGAAATCCCGGCGGCCCTAGCCGCATGGCGGTTGCTTCCGACCGCGTACAGCTGCCGGCCGAAGACAGTCCGGCTGAGCAGAACATGGACAACGAGAAACAAGACCAGCAGGACTATCCCGGCGGCAGGCACCGGCCCGATGGACGCCCGCCCGAGAAAGCGAAAGTCCGGCGGGACGTTGACGAGCGTTTGCCCCTCGCCGAGGATGAGGGCGATTCCGGGCAGGATGATCGACACGGCCAGCGTGACCATGAACGGGTTCATCCGCAGCCGGACGATCATCACGCCGTTCAGCAGGCCGACGAACATTGGGACGACCAGCATGACGATCAGGCCCGCCCACCACGGCCAGCCGAGACCCCCGGCCTCGGTTCCGAGTACGGCGCCTCCGGTTGCGCTTTCCATGACGATCGTCCCGACGATCGCGCTGAGGATCATGCTGGACTCGGTCGACAGGTCGAAGTTGCCAGTCAGCAGGACGAGACCCTGAGCGATGACGAGACAGCCGAGTGAGGCGGAGGCGAGCAGGACGTTGGACAAGTTGGATGCTGAGAGGAAGCTCGTGCTCGTCAGCGACGCCACCGCCATCACCAGCAGCAGGAGGACCCAGATGAAGTTCGTGTCGGCGATGGCCAACAGACGTCGGCGTGAACCGTGCGCGCGATCCGCCACCGGTTGGGTCGGCTCGGCGGCGTCACCTGCGGACGCTGGCGTACTCACGCGGCCACGTGGATTTCGGATTCGAGGAGCGCCTCGAGGGCGGCCTCAGTGATCTCTCCGCGAGCGAATCCCTCGGCGACACGGCCGCCCTTGATGACGATGACGCGATCGCTCATGCCGAGCAGCTCGAACAGGTCCGCGGTGTGGAGGACGATTGCTGTTCCAGACTCGGCCACGCTGTTGATGAGCCGGTTGATTTCGGCCTTCGAGCCGACATCAACGCCGCTGGTCGGATCGTCGAGCAGGTAGAGCCGGAGCGACGCGGCCATGACCCGGGCCAGGAGCGCCTTCTGCTGGTTGCCGCCGCTGAGTTCATTCATCGACGCCTCCAATCCGGGAGCCCGGACGAGATATTCGTCAAGGAGCCGGCGCGCCCCGCCGTCCTCCGCTCCGCGGTCGATGAGCCCGAGCCGCGACAGGTACCGCCTCAGGCTCGATATCGTCACGTTCTCGCGAAGGCTCCGGCCCCAGAAGATCCCCCATCGGGAGCGCTCCTCGCTGAGGTAGCCGACGCCGGCGCGGGTGGATCGCCTGGAACCGCGCAGGTCGATCGGGCGGCCGTCCACAGCGAGCCTGGCCTTGACCCCGACCGCGCCGATCCCGCCGAGAGACCGGAGCCCATCCGAAATCCCCTCGCCCTTCGAGGCGGCGATACCGATGACCTCTCCTCCAGCGACCTCGAAATCGACCTCGAGACCCCCGTCACTGTGGATCGCCGCCCGCCATATCGAGCGAGGCGCCACCGGCGTCGACCGCCGCGGATATAGGTCGTCGATCCGTCCGACCATGTGCCTGACGATTGCTGCCGTGTTGTAGTCGGCCGAAGGACCACTGCTGACGATCCGGCCATTACGCATGATCGACAGCCGGTCCGCGACCTGGCCGATCTCGTTGAGGAAGTGAGAGACGTAGACGACGCCGAGGCCACGGGCCCTGAGGCGCCCTATGAGACCGAACAGCGCTTTGATCTCACGGACAGATAGTGCAGCCGTCGGCTCGTCGAGAAAGATGACCCGCGGATCGAACCGGGTGAGACGTGCGATCTCGACCATCTGACGCTGGACGTAACTAAGCTCCCGAACGATCACGTTCGGGTCCAGCTCCACGCCGAGCTCGGCAAGAGCTTCGGCCGATTCGCTACGCATTCGCTGGCGGTCGACGATCCAATGGCGGGTCGGCCATCGGTTGAGGAAGAGGTTCTCGGCGACCGACAGGTCTGGGACAAGCTCGACATGCTGCGGCACGATCGCCAAGCCGAGGTGCTGGGCAACGACGGGGTCCACCAGCTGATGGCGCACGCCGAGCACCTCCAACTCGCCCGTCGTCGGCTGTTCGTGGCCTGACAAGATACGCAAGAGCGTCGTCTTCCCGGCGCCGTTTTCGCCGACGAGCGCGTGGACCTCGCCGTGGCGAACATCGAAATCCACCTCGGACAGGACGGTCGCCGTCCCGAAGCGTTTCGAGACCCGCGTCGCTCGAAGGGCGTACTCGTATCCTGCGTCCGTCACGAGCGGTGTCCCTCTAATGGATGTGCGCCCGAACGGACCGACCTGTTCTAGGCCTTCGCCGAATCGGGCATGGGGGGCCCCGCCGAATCGGGCGCGGGGCCCCCCATTGAATCAGGCGCGGAGACCCGGGCTATTCGCAAGCGCTCAGTCCGTTTGGCGGACCTGATACGGCGTTGGCGAACAAGAGCGGGTTGTCAGCGTTGTCCTTGGTCACAGCGTAGGGTGGGATCGCCAAGTTCACGCCGGCGAAGTCGCCGTTGTCGACGACGTCGACATGATCGATATTGGCGTCGCTGACCGGTATCGAGTCGCCAACTTCCGGCACCACGCCGGTCGTCAGGTAGCTCCAGAGAGCGTCCGCCAAGACTGGCGAGACCTTCGTGAACGAAAAGTCCCAGAGTCCGTCCATCTGGCCACACTTTACCGCGTTGACGGCGACGTTCGAGCCGTCAACGCCGTACAGGATGACATGCTTCGGATCGCTGGTCGGCACCCAACGGCCGATCGCCTCGAGGGCCGACTTGGCTGACGGCGTGTAGTTTGCGTCGGAGGCGAGAACGATTCCGTCGGTGTCCGGATTGGCGGTCAACCAGTCCTGAATGATGCTCGTGGCCTTGCCCGTGTCCCATGTCGCGTCCTTCTGCGTGACCTTGATGTCGGGATATTTGTCGAGCACGGAGTGGAGGCCGGCGCTGCGGACATCGGCGAGGGACATTTTCAGGTCGCCCGCGACCTCGAGGATGGTCCCCCTGGGTGAGCCGTACTTCTTCGTGAGCGAGTCGACGATCGACTGGCCGGCCTGGGCGAAGGCGTCGAAGTCCGCCGTACCGTTCTGAAACAGGACCTGAACACCGCTCGACTTGGAAACGCCGATCAGCCAGATGGCGACCGGAATGCCGGCATCGTTGGCCTTCTGGATCGGGCCGACGATCGCGTTCGCGTCGGCGGGCGCGATGGCCATGGCGTCGACGTCTTGGGTAATGAACTGATCGATACAGGAGGCCTGCTTTGCGCCGTCGCCCTGACCGCTGCAGGAGATGATCTTGCCACCGTAACCTTCGATCGTGGCGGTGAAGCTCTCGATGAACAGCTTCCAGAACTCATTCTTGGGATCGTTGTGGAACGACCAGCCGATTACGTATTGGCTGCCATTCTTCGGCGGCTTGACAGCGGCGCCGGCGGTCGCGCTGGCAGCGGCCGATCCGGCCGCCGTCGGTGACGCGGCTGCTGGCTGTGTCACCGACGGCGTCGCGCCGGACGAACAGGCCGCCAGTATGCCGGTCAAGGCGAGAATCGCCGCAGTGTACACCCGGTGATTGCGCCGTCCACGCATGGGATGGGTCCTCCTCTACTCCCGGGATGATCCCCCGCCCAGGACTACGAGGCGAATAGTCACACGGTCATCGCGCGAATGCAATAATCCAAGATACGATATTCTTTGTGTCGGCACGAAAGCCGCGACCACTCAGGGTCTGCGCTGCCCCTGCGTTCTACGGTCGGGACCGGCCCGCCTGCCGCCCACCACCCGGCTGCCTATGTGTCCTGTTCAGGTCGGTCCCCGCGCAATGTATAGTCACCTAGCCGCCTCCCGACGGCCGTGTGGCCCGTCCAACCCGCCAGATCACCACAGGCGGCGCTCGCGGGCATCAATCGCGCACCGTCGGGTCGTGTGTCGCCAGTGCCGCGACCGCGGTGCAGTAACCCTAAAGGAGACGCTGTGGCCATTGGACAACGGGTCGACAGTGATCCGCCGTGGGCAGCCGTCCAGCCGAAGAAGCTAAGGGCCACCGCCAGGGATTCGGGCTGGTCGAGCGCGAGGTTCAAGGGCCTTAACCTGCCGACCCACAAGCGAGTCATCTTCGACACCCTGGTCGACATGATCATCCAGTTCGAGTTGCTGCCCGGTGAAAGACTGGTGGAATCGGAGTTGGCGACCCGCCTGAACGTGTCGAAGACCCCTGTGCGCGAGGCACTCGCCCTGCTGGAAGCAGACGGGCTCCTCGAAATCGAGTCATACAAGGGCGCCAGGGTCCGTTGGTTGTCGCGGGTAGAGATGGACGAGCAGAGCTTCCTGGTCGATGCCCTAGAGGAGCCGGCCTTCCCGCTGGTAATCGCCCGGGCTACCAAGGCGGAGATGGCCGCCGTCGGGCGGCTCGTACGCAAGCTCAGGCACGCTCGGCGCCGAGGCGACGGCCTAGCCTACGGCCGGCTCCTGACCGAGATTCACCAGCGCCTCTTCCGGACCACTGGCTACCCCCGCCTAGAGAAACTGATCACATTGGTGGTCGGACCGCTCAGCCTCCGCTACGACCGCCTATTCGTCTACCCGTTCGACGACGCGTGGGACACTCAACTCTCACTGATCGAGCGGCGCTACGAAGCTCTCCGGGATGGCGACGCCGATCGAGCGGTCGAGGTCGTGCGCCAGCATCGGGTCCTGTTGCGCGAGATGAGCGACGCCCGCCTGGCCAATCCCGAGATCGCCCGCTACTTCCGGGATTGAGGTCGGATGAGGCCGCGCCTACCGTAGCGTTACGGCTGCCACCGTCAGGAGGCCGCGAGCACGAGCTTAGCTTAAGCAAGGCTCGGCTTCCCGCCCGGGCCCATGTAGGCGGTGACACCGCCGTCAATCGGGATGGTCACCCCAGTCACCATCCGACTCGCGTCGGATGCGAGAAACACGACCACATCTGCGATGTCGTCTGCCACTGGCAAGCGCCCCATCGGCGTCCGCTCGATAAACGGTTCAATGTCAACAACTCCCGAGTCCACGATCTTCTGCAGCGCGTCTGTCATCGTCCAGCCGGGGGCCACACAGTTGACCCGGATCCCGTCCAGCGCCCATTCGATGGCCAATGTACGAGTGAGATTGATGATGGCCGCGCGGCTGGACGAGTACGCGGCGCGGCGCGGGATGCCGCCGTACCCAAGGATCGACGCGATATTGATGATCGACCCTCCACTGCCTCTGGCAAGCATCCGGCGCGCCGCCGCTCGCGCGGTCAGGAATTGGCCGGTGACGTTCAGGCGAAGGATCCGATCGAAGTCGTCTACGGTGCAATCGACGGACTTCACGATCACGGCGTCGCCGGCAAGGTTGAACAGCACGTCGACCGGGCCGAAATGCTCGACAGCTTGATCGAATACGGCGTCGACCTGCTTCTCGTCGAGAACATCGAGCGGAATCGCAATCGCGTCGCCGCCCTCACTCCGGATCAAAGCGGCCGTCTGCTCGGCCATCTCTGGTCGCTTGTCGGTCACGACGACCCGCGCCCCCGCACGCGCGAAGGCAAGCGATGTTGCCGTACCGATGCCCCCTCCTCCACCAGTGAGAAGAGCGACGCGATCCTGTAGCACCTTCATGACCGCCTCCTGTCTCGTTCCACGTCATGGTGGCTGACCCTCTCAGACATCATATCTCAGGAATCTGTTGACCTCCGGGGCCGCGGCTCATACTGTGTGCACGGTCACGATCCGGGAGCGCGGAACGTCAGGTGCTGGCGCGAGCGGACTTGGGAATCTGGTCGATGCCCGCGAGAACTGGTTTGACTCGATCGGCCTACGTCGATCCGGCGACCCACGCCGGCTTCGGGGGCATGGTGCTCAAGGGGACGTGGCCAGGTCTGCCTGCCGTGGGCCAACGCACGTGTTGCAGGAGGTTCTCGCTCATGAGCGAACACATCGCGTTCGTGGTCAATGGCACGCCCCGGGAACTCGACCTCGAGCCGAGACGGCTCCTCGTCCAGGCCTTGCGTGAGGACCTCGACATGACCGGCACACACGTCGGGTGCGACACGAGCCAGTGCGGGGCGTGCACGGTCCAGGTGGACGGCAGAGCGGTCAAGTCGTGCACGATGCTCGCCGTCCAGGCGGATGGCTCCAGCATCCGGACCATCGAAGGCGTCGCCTCCGGCGATGAGCTCCATCCGATGCAGAACGCATTCTGGGAGAAGCACGGCCTCCAGTGCGGGTTCTGCACGCCGGGCATGATCATGACCGCGATCGACCTGCTCGAGCGCAACCCCGATCCGACCGATGACGAGATCCGGCACGCCATCGAGGGCAACCTCTGCCGGTGCACCGGGTACCAGAACATCGTTGCCGCCATCCGCGCCGCCGCACCGGCGATGCGGACCGGCGCCGGCGCGACGATCAGCGCGTAGGAGGAGGCTGGACATGACTACCGAGATCTTTGGCGCCCGTCAGAAGCGCCGCGAGGATCCACGGTTCATCACCGGTCAGGGCAACTTCCTGGACGACATCAAGCTCCCCGGGATGACCTACGCGGCCGTATTGCGCAGCCCGTATGCGCACGCCCGGATCAAGTCGATCGATACCGCGGCCGCCGCGGCCATACCCGGAGTCGTCGCTGTCTACACGGGTCAGGACTTCGCCGACGTCAATCCCCTGCCGTGCGCTTGGGCAGCCGGCGGTGTCGAGAACCACCTCAATACGCCGCGGATCCTGGCCATCGACACGGTCCGCTGGACCGGCGACGGCGTGGCAATGGTGGTGGCCGAGACCCCCGAACTGGCGGCCGACGCACGCGACGTGATCCTCGTCGACTACGAGCCGCTGCCCGTCGTGATCGATGCGGAGAAGGCGACCCAGCCTGGCGCCCCACAGCTCCATGAGAACGCCCCGAACAACATCTGCATGGCCTGGACCTGCGGCGAGGCCGAGCCAACCGCGGCGGCGATCGATGCGGCCGAGGCCGTCGTCCGCCAGCGGATCATCAACCAGCGGCTCATCCCGAACCCGATCGAGACCCGTGGCTCGATCGGCCGCTACGACCCGGGCACGGACGAGTACACGATCTGGATGACCAGCCAGGCGCCGCACGTCCACCGCCTGCTCATCGCGGCCTTCATCCTGGGCGTGCCGGAAAGCAAGATCCGCTGCATCAGCCCGGACGTCGGCGGCGGGTTCGGCGCAAAGATCTTCGTGTATTCAGACATGGTCCTGACTGCGCTCGCCAGCAAGCGCCTCAACGGCCGGCCGGTCAAGTTCGTCGAAACCCGCCTCGAGAACTATGTGGCGACGACCCACGGCCGCGACCACATCACGGACATCGAGGTCGCGGGTAACCGGGACGGCACTATCACGGCGCTGCGGGTCAAGACCTTCGCCAACCTGGGCGGGTACGTGTCGACGATCGCCCCGGGCATCCCGACGACCCTGTATGGCCGCATGCTCAAGGGGCCGTACACAATCAATAACGTCTTCTGTGAGGTCGTCGGGACGTACACCAACACGGCCATGGTCGATGCCTACCGCGGCGCCGGCCGGCCCGAGGCGACGTACGTCCTGGAGCGCGCCGTCGACATGTTCGCCGACGAGATCGGGATGGACCCGGCCGAGGTCCGGCGCAAGAACTTCATCCCGAAGGACGCATTCCCGTACGACCCGGGCCTACTGACGGGCCACTCCGGCCTTAAGCTGATGTACGACTCGGGGAATTACGAGCCGGCCCTCGACCGGGCCCTCGCGATGGCCGGCTACGCCGATCTGGCGGCGGCCAAGGCGGAGGCCAGGGCAAGGGGCAAGTACCTGGGCGCCGGCATCTCGAGCTACATCGAGATATGCGGCGTCGCGCCGTCGAAGTGGATCGGCCTTCTCGGCGAGGGCTGGGGCGCCGGCCTGTGGGAGTCAGCCAACATCAGGGTCCACCTGACTGGCAAGGTCGTGGTCACCTCGGGCAGCCAGAACCACGGTCAGGGCCACGAGACGACGACCGCCCAGATCGTCGCCAGCGAGCTCGGCATTCCGTACGACGACGTCCTCGTCGAGCACTCGGACACGAGCGGCACGCCGTTCGGCTACGGCAGCTACGGCAGCCGCAGCGCGGCGGTCGGAGGGATCGCCGCGGTCAAGGCCGCCGGGAAGATCGTCGAGAAGGCGCGCAAGCTGGTCGCCCACATGCTCGAGGCCTCCCCGGCCGACATCGAGTTCGAGGACGGCAAGCTGTTCGTCAGGGGCTCGCCAGACAAAGTCAAGACGATCCAGGAGGTCGCCCTCGCGGCGTCGGTCGGGTACGACCTCCCGGAGGGGATGGAGCCGTTCCTCGACGAGACCGCCTACTACGACCCGCCCAACTGCACCTACCCGTTCGGGACCCATGTGGCCATTGTCGAGGTCGATGAGGAGACCGGGACGGTCGACCTGGTCAAGTACGTCGGCGTCGACGACGTCGGCAAGAAGATCAACCCGATGGTCGTAGACGGGCAGCTCCACGGGGGCATCGTCCAGGGCGTCGGCCAAGCCCTCTGGGAGGGCGCGGTCTACGGCGAAGACGGCCAGCTTCTGTCGGGTACGATGCTCGATTACGCGCTGCCACGGGCCTCGAAGCTGCCGCACTTCGAACTCGAGGAGACCGTGACGCCGAGCCCGGTCAACGTTCTCGGGGTCAAGGGCGCCGGCGAGGCCGGCACGGTCGGCAGCGCCGCGGCCGTGGTCAACGCGGTCGTCGACGCCTTGTCCCCGCTCGGGATCCGCCACATCGACATGCCCCTGTCCGCCCGCAACGTGTGGCGGGCGATGCAGGACAAGGAGGCCCGGGCATGATCCCGACGGGGTTCGCCTACGAACGGCCGGCCAGCCTCGATGAGGCCCTCGCGGCCCTCGCCCGAGGTGGTGCTGGGACGAAGGTCATCGCAGGTGGTCAGAGCCTGTTGCCCCTGCTCAAACTTCGCGTCGCGAGCGCCGAGCGGCTCGTAGACATTGGCCGGTTGACCGAGCTCAAAGGTATCCGTGAGCTGCCCGACGGCGGACTCGAGATAGGCGCGCTTTCGACCTACGCGGAGGTCCGGGCGGCAACTCGCTTGGCATTCGCAGCCGAGGCGATCGAGGGGATCGGCGACGTCCAGGTTCGCAATCGAGGCACGGTCGGCGGGGCGATCGCCCATGCCGATCCAGCGTCGGATCTGCCTGCGCTCGCGCTCGCCCTCGACTACTCGGTCGTCCTTCGCTCCCCCCGTGGCGAGCGGGTCATGCCCCTCGACGGCTTCCTGCTAGGCGCGTTCGAGACGGCGATAGACCCGGACGAACTCATTATCGCGCTCCGACGCGGCCCGTTGCCCGACGGAGCCGCCGGCGCGTACCGCAAGCTCCGGCAGCCTGCCTCCGGCTTCTCGATCGTGGGCGTCGCCGCGGTCGTCGCAACGTCGGGCGGTTCAATCGCCCACGCTCGGGTGGCGTTGACCGGCGTCGGCGAAGTCGCCTACCGGGCGAAGGTGGTGGAAGCCGCCCTGGTCGAGAGCGACGGGTCGCCGGCGGAGATTGCTGCCGCCGCGGCGCACGCTACGGACGGGATCGCCGTACGCGGCGACATCCATGCGGACCGGGAATACAGGACGAAGATGGCCGTTGTCTATACCCGGCGCGCGATCGAGGCCGCGCTCAGTCGATCCGGGTGACCACGAGCCACGGGAAATGCCCGTCGAACGGGACCGCGGCACTTCATCGGTTCTCGGAATGTAGGGAGGCGGCGGGTGCGGATCGCGGTCACCGGAGGAGCAGGTTTCATTGGAGCTCACCTTGCACGTGCGCTTGCCGCGCGCGGCGACGAGGTTGTGTGCCTCGATCTGGCTCGATCATCACCCATTCTGGACGGGGCGCACGGGATCCGGCAAGTCGCCTGCGATATCGGCTCGTGGGCCGAGCTGTTTCATGCGCTGCGCGATGCGCGACCGGATCTGATCTTCCATTCGGCCGCTATCCTCTCAGCATCCGCGGAGGAGCGTCCGCAGGCCGCCTATCAAGCTAACGCAACGGGAACATACAACGTCCTGGAATCAGCGCTCCTTCTGGGCATCACCCGCGTCATGTTCACTTCAACGATTGCGACGTACGGGCCGGGGGTTGCAATGACCGTCGACGAGACGACCCGACAGCGACCGACCACAATGTACGGAGTGACTAAGGCCTTTGGCGAGATGCTGGGGGAGTACTATGCGGCCCGATTCGGCATGGATTTCCGTGCCGTCCGGCTTCCATCGGTGATTGGTCCGGGCCGGGGCTCGGGCGGCGCGTCGGCGTACTCGAGTCTGGTCGTTTCGGAACCCGCCCGTCGGCGACCCTACGTGGTGCCTGTCCCCGAGTCGACGGTCACACCGCTGCTGTACGTGAAGGACGCTGTCGCGGCCCTCGTTGATCTTGCCGCGGCGGACGTTACCAAACTGCGGCGGAGGACCTACGGGATCAATGGTTTTTCCCCGACCGCTCGGGAGCTAGCCGATGCCGTCTGCCGCGCGACCCCCGACGCCCGGATCGACTTTGCGCCTGTCCCGTCGATCACCACAATCGTCGACAGTTGGCCAGAGCGTCTCGACGACTCGGAAGCAGTCGCCGACTGGGGCTGGTCGGCCGGATACGACCTCGACTCGGCGGTCACGGACTTCACGGCCGACCTGATCGCCAATCCCGATTGGCCGTAGCGAACCCGGCGCTGGTAGCTCATTGCACGCCAAGTTCGCGTTCGAACCGTTCTGGAGGACGATCGGCCGCGGATTTCGAGCGGTTCCTCCGCGACATCATCGGGGCGTTCTGTACCTCGACATCGGCCGCGCCGAGCGACTCGTTGACGGCGGCGCAGTAACCTCCATCGCCCGGAGGGCCGGGCGCCCCTGTCCGCATCAGGTCACGGGAGCCCGTTGGAATGGCGCGGAGCGAGGTCCACATCTGAGGTTTCTGATATATCGTATTCGAGATGAGTTAGCATGCGCTCGTGGCTTTCAAGCCGTCGATCAGCGATCGCGTGGTTGGGAGGCGAAATGATGGTTACTGAAGCGAATAGCCTGCTCCCATTCATCGACGCCCACCACCACTTCTATGATCTCGAGCGGGGCGACTACCAAGACATGCTTGGAAGCGGGAACCCGAAGTACACCGAACTGTTCGGCGACTACTCCGCGATCCGACGAAGCTACCTCATTCACGACCTTCTCCGGGACTTCGAAGGGTCGAACGTCGTCAAGTCCGTCCATGCTGAAGCGGGCTGGACGGGCCCGGATCCCGTCGATGAGACGAAGTTGGTCCAACAGGTCGCGGATGAATTCGGGTTTCCCCACGGGATCGTGGCCTTCACGGACCTCTCGAAGCCCGGGGCCGCCACGGAGCTTGAACGCCATTGCGCCTATCGCAATATGCGTGGGATCCGGGTCTATTGGCAGGACGAGCTTCTTGGCCACGCGGAGTTCGAGCGAAACCTCCGCGTGCTGGGTTCACTGGGTCTGTCCTGCGACTTGAGCGCGACGTGGGAGGCGATGCGGACAGCCAGGAAACTCGCCGAGGCACATCCCAAGATCCAGTTCATCCTCGGCCACACCGGTTGGCCGAGGGCGCGGACCGAACAGTATTTCCGCGATTGGCGAGAGGCGATGCGCGTCCTCGCGGAGGCGCCGAATGTCGCCGTGAAGATCTCCGGCCTGGGGATGGGCGATCACACGTGGACGCCTGCGAGCATTCGACCCTGGATTCTCGAGACGATCGCAATCTTCGGAACGAATCGGTGCATGTTCGCCACCAACTGGCCCGTGGACAGCCTGTGGAGCACCTTCAAGTTCCTAGTGGACACGTACCGCGACACAATCAGCACCTTCGCCGTTGAGGAGCAGGCGAAGATGCTGGCCGGTAACGCCGAGCGCCTGTATCGCCTCGTCGACCGGCCGGCGTAAGGGGAGTGGGGCATCTTGAGCAATAGATCGAACCGTGGCCCGTCCTCAGCCGCCGGCGTGAGGCCGGCGCCGGTTGTTCACCGACGAACAGTCGCGTGAGCCCCGTCGGCCTGCCAGGATCGGTTCAAATCGTCGAAGTCGGCCCGCGTGACGGCCTACAAATCGAGCCGACTTTGCTCGACGTTGGGACTCGACGAGAGCTAGTCTGCAGGCTTCTTGAGGCCGGGCTGGGCGACGTCGAGGCAGCGAGCTTCGTGAGCGAGCGTCTGGTTCCGCAGATGGCTGGAGCCGGCACGCTCATCGCCTCATTGCCCGCCTCGCGAGCCGACAGGGTTTCGGTCCTGGTGCTCAATGAGCGCGGCGCGCGGCGCGCGCTCGAGAGTGGAGCTCGTCATCTGCGTTTTGGGATCGCCGTGACTGAGTCCTTCAACCAGCGCAATCAGGCCGCCAAAGTCTCGGAAAGCCTGTCCGACTTCCGTCGCAGCATCACCGCGGCCAGCGAGATTGGGGCGAAGTGCTCGGCGATCATCATGGTCGCCTTTGGATGCCCCTTTGAGGGGTCAGTCCCCAAGCAGGCCGTTGTGGCCCTGGCGGCGGATCTGTTCTCCGCCGGCGCACTGGAGGTCACCCTTGCCGACACGATCGGCGTGGCAGTCCCCTCGCAGGTCGAGGATCTCATCGGCCTTGTCGCTCGAGCACACCCCGACAGAGGTGTAGGCGGCCACTTCCATGACACCCGGAACACCGGTATTGCGAACGCGGTTGCGGCGATCCACGCCGGCGCAACTCACCTCGACGCGTCCATCGGGGGCCTTGGTGGGTGCCCATTTGCGCCGGGCGCCAGCGGCAACATCGCGACCGAGGATCTTGTCTACTGCCTCGAGTCGATGGGCATTGCGACTGGGGTCGATCTCACCTCTCTTCTCGAAGTGGCGACGTGGCTCGGAGTCTTGCTGGATCGGCCGATGGAGAGTGCTCTGTTGCGCGCTGGAATCCCAAGGTTTCTGGATGCATGGGCCCTTTGAAACCCATGTCGTTGGTGGGTGACAAGTGGGAAGGGATTTGACGTAGACGTCCCAAGCGTAGTCCCTCCGGTCGTGGCGAGCCGAGCGGTTCATTGAAGCGGGCTAGCTCGATTGCGGGGGACGCGCAGTTTGACGGCGGGAGGAACCTACGAATGCCAACGCGACCCCTTACGGACACGGAGCGCGAATACGCGACCGATCTCCTCGCCAGAGCCCGCGTCGCCCAAGCCACCGCAGAAGAGCATGATCAAGCGCGGGTCGACCGGCTCTGCCAAGCCGTGGCATGGGCGGTCGCGAACGAATTGACCTTCACGCGCGTGGCGCGCATGAGTGTTGAAGAAAGCGGGCTCGGGGATCCGGAAAGCCGCGTCTCAAAACGATTCAGAATCATGGGGATACTTCGCGACGTATCGCGACAGAAGAGCGTCGGCATCATCGAGGAGGTGCCGGAACGTGGCATCGTGAAGTATGCCAAGCCTGTTGGCGTGATCGCATCGCTCGTCCCCACAACCAACCCCGAACTCACGCCCCCAAGCGTCGCCCTATTTGCAATCAAGTGCCGGGATGCCGTCATCTTCTCACCGCATCCGCGAAGTAAGGGCACCGCGTTTGAAGTCGTCCGCATCATGAGGGAGGCCCTGAGACGAGAAGGTGCCCCGGCGGACCTTCTTCAATGCGTTGAGAACCCTAGCATTCCGCTCGCCCAGTATCTGATGTCGGCTTGCGACCTTGTCCAGGCAACAGGCGGGACGGACATGGTGAAGGCGGCATATAGCTCGGGCACGCCAGCTTACGGTGTTGGCGCCGGAAACGCGACCATGATCATTGACGAGACCGCGGATATCGAGGAAGCCGCCCGGAACACTCGCATCAGTAAGACCGCCGACTACGGGTCAGGATGCTCATGTGACGGCAACCTGATCGTCAACACATCCATCTACGACGCGTTGCTGGGCCAGCTGATCAAGGAAGGTGGCCACCTGGTTTCGCCGCCGAATATCGAGAAGTTGCAGGCGATCCTCTGGGACGAGCAGGGTCGGAGAACACCAAACACGATAGCGATATCGCCCCAGAGGATCGCGGCGCTGGCCGGCTTTGAAGTTCCCGCGGATCGGACGTTCCTCATCGTCGAGCAGCAGAACATCGGCCAGGAGCAAGTGTTCTCAAGTGAAAAGCTCTGCCCGGTGCTCGCGACGTACAGGTACAAGGGCTTTGAGGATGCCCTGAAGATGGTGGAACAGATATTCGCAGTCGGCGGTAAAGGGCATTCGTGTGGGATCTATTCGTTCGATGAAGACCACATCGACCGCCTTGCGGCTATGGCTCCTGTCAGCCGGATCATGGTTCGGCAGCCACAGGCGGTTGGGAATGCAGGGTCTTTCACGAATGGCATGCCGATGACCGCGAGCCTTGGCTGTGGAACGTGGGGCGGCAACAGCACGTCGGAAAACATCCACTTGAAGCACTACATGAACGTCACTTGGGTAAGCCGTCCAATCGCCGAAGACAGGCCTTCGGAACAAGAGTTGTTCGGCGAATTCTACGGGACACCGGTGTCGTAGCGAGAATAACCGTGAACCGCCCTGGGTTTCGTGGAGACTCGGCTGATTGGGTTTCACGCGGCCTCGCTGGTCGCCTGTAGGGAATGGTAGGCCGCCTCGTACTCGGCCGGCGGGACGTCGGCGCAGGCGCTGTGGAAACGGCGGGTGTTCCAGAAGTGGACCCATGCGGCGGTCGCGAGCTCGGCTTCGTCGACCGTCCGCCAGGGACCGTGGCGGTCGATCAGCTCGGCCTTGTACAGCCCGTTGACCGTCTCGGCCAAGGGCGTTGTCGTAGGAGTCCCCCCGGCTCCCGACCGAGCCCGTGGCCCCGGCCTCGGCGAGCCGCTCAGTGTAGCGGATGGCGAGATACTGGGCGGGTTCAAGGGGTCGTCGCAACACCTCGAGGGCAGGGAGTTGCGATGGAAGCA
>Ga0209751_10002267_pt1 | contig 19381 bp, 21 predicted proteins | sample RifCSP13_1_FD_184019 | JGI IMG/M metagenome (GOLD analysis project Ga0209751, IMG submission 184019) | Soil microbial communities from Rifle, Colorado - Rifle CSP2_sed 13_1 (SPAdes) (version 2) | ecosystem: Environmental > Terrestrial > Deep subsurface > Rock core/Sediment | place: Rifle... | reverse complement strand
AGACATACACTATTGAGAACCGGGAACGAGGGCTTGAAGGCCCAAAAAATAAGGATTACTTACTAAAACCCAATGAACTTTTAGACTTATTCAAAGACCTTAAAATTATTTATTACCGAGAACTTGTTTTGAATAATAAAAAGGCTATTGCAAGCCTTATTGCAAAAAAATGAGGAAATAGTTCACCACGGATTTTCACGGAATTACACTGGTAGTCGTAACCTTTAGCCTCAAACTCTCCAGGCGGAAGCCTGTAACTACCCAAATTTCCGACTATTTCAGTGATATTCCGTGTCTTTCTGTGGTAAAATATTCAAGATATATGTCACTATTAATTGATGTTACAGACAAGCAGCGAGAGGCTATTGCACACATCGAGGGACCTCTTTTGGTGGTGGCGGGGGCTGGTAGTGGGAAAACCCGCGTGATTACCCGCCGCATCGGTCATTTGATGTCTCAGGGCGTAAATCCTTACAACATTTTGGCCATTACCTTTACCAACAAGGCAGCCGATGAGATGCTTGACCGTGTAAAACAGTTTTCATCACATAAAGGGCTTTGGGTTTCTACCTTCCACAAGATGTGTTCCCGAATTCTGAGAAGCAACATCGATAGATTGGGGTATTCACGGGATTTTAGCATTTACGATACGATCGACCAACTCAATCGGGTGAAATCCATTATGGCCGAACTTCAACTCGATACTGCACAATGGAAACCCCGTACCATTGCTAGTTCTATTAGCAACGCCAAAAACAAACTTATCGGGCCAGAAGCCTTCGCCTCGACAGCTTCTGGTTATTACAATCGTACTGTTGCCCAAATTTATACAAAATATGAGTCCCTTCTTAAGGCAAATAATGCCTTAGATTTTGATGACCTCCTGGTTAAGTCTGTAGAACTCTTTAAGAAACATCCTGATGTTCTTGAGATGTATCAGGATAAATTTAAGTTTATTCTCGTTGATGAATATCAGGATACCAATTATACCCAGTATATCATTACACGACTTCTGGCAGGTAAATATAGAAACATCTGCGTGACGGGCGATCCGGACCAGTCTATTTATGGCTGGCGTGGGGCAGATATCCGAAATATTATGGATTTTGAGAAAGACTATCCCGATGCAAGGGTGGTGCTGTTAGAACAAAATTACCGTTCTACGAAACACATCCTTCATGCAGCTTCCAGCGTCATTCAGCAGAACAAATATCGAAAGCAAAAAAACCTCTGGACGGAAAACATTTTAGGTGAGAAGCTCAAGGTAGTCTCCTGTGAAGATGAACACGGCGAAGCAGACGAGATTGCAAAACTAATAAGGGAATTTGCCAGTAAGGATACAAAATATTCGGATATTGCGTTGTTTTACCGCACCAATGCCCAATCCCGTGTGCTGGAAATTTCTTTGAGAAATTACGGCATTCCTTACACGATTATTGGGGGTGTGGAATTCTATCAAAGGAAGGAAATTAAAGATATTCTGTCGTATCTCAGACTCTGTATTAATCCACACGACGAGGTGGCGCTGGAACGCATAATCAATACACCCACGCGTGGCATAGGAAATACTTCCGTTAAAAAACTGGCTGACTGGGCTGCAGCACAAAATGCAAACCTTTTTGATGCTATACGGAATGTTGACTTAATACCGGAGATTAAAGGTAAGACTGCCCTGTTGGTAAAGGGATTTTCCAAATTCATTGCAAACTTACAAAAATTGCCAAAATCACCTGTTGAAGATATTGTTAGACGGGTGATTGAAGAAACGAAATATATAGAGTTTCTCCGTGAATCCGATGAAAAGGAATCGAAAGACCGCATTGCAAATGTCGAGGAACTGGTGAATGCCGCACATGAATATGGCGAAAATTATTACGAAGGTTCTTTGCAGGGATTTCTGGAGGAGGTGGCGCTGGTTTCTGATGTGGATGAATTGGAAGACGACGTTGATGCCGTGACCCTCATGACACTGCATACTGCCAAGGGATTGGAGTTTCCAGTTGTCTTTATTACGGGTATGGAGGAGGGACTATTGCCTCATTCGGAATCCAAAGACTTAGATGAGGAACTCGAAGAGGAGCGAAGACTCTGTTATGTAGGGATTACACGGGCAATGAAAGAACTTTTCCTCTCACATGCCAGACGGCGGACACGTTATGGGCAGATGAATCCATGCATTGCCTCCAGATTTTTAGATGAAATTCCGGAAGAAATTGTAGATAAGATTGATAAAACAAATCGTAAGTATGCCTTTGATACTTTTAACGTAAATAATCGGACAACCCACGAAACATTACTTAAATTTGATTTTAGTGATATCGGTACCTCTGATTTGACAAGCCCGTCATCAGAAGAATCTACATCCTTTTCGAGTGGGGAAGTAGTCAGACACCCCGTTTTTGGTATTGGAAGGATATTGGAAGTATCCGGCAGCAAGGAAAAGGCAAGCGCCAGTGTTAGTTTCAATATTGGTGGAACTAAGCATCTTATGCTGGCATACGCAAAATTAGAAAAAGTAAAATGATTTGTAATCGTATAGGAATATTCATTTTATTTATGCTGGTTACGTTAAATATGCGGTGCAAAAATCCCCCTTTGTTAAGGGGGACTTAAAAGGAATAACTTGAAAGAGGAAAATTTCCTATGGAAAAAGTATATATGGACAACGCATCGGGTACACCTGTACATCCTAAGGTGATGGAGGCTATGGTACCGTTTTTAAAGGAGGGATTTGGCAACCCCTCTAGCTTACATCGATTTGGAAGGATTACCAGTGATGCCATACAAGCGGCACGGACACAAGTAGCCAATCTTATTCATGCCAAACCCAATGAAATCATATTTACATCGAGCGGTACTGAGGCCAACAATTTTGCCATAAAAGGTATTTTGTCATCCCACAAAAAAAGGGGAAACCATATTATTACCACACAAATTGAACATTTTTCAGTGCTCAATCCGTTAAAATCATTGGAAAAATCCGGATACATGGTTACCTACTTACCTGTTGACAAATATGGGATGGTGAATCCGGACGACGTTAAAAAAGCCATCACACCAACAACAACGATGGTATCTATCATGTATGCCAATGGGGAGATTGGGACGATAGAACCAATAAAGGAGATCGGAACTATTACGAAAGAGAAAGGTGTCGTTTTTCATACGGACGCAGTTGCGGCAGCGGGGAATATACCCATTGATGTTTTAGACACCCATATTGATGTCTTGAGTATGTCCGCCAATCAATTTTATGGCCCGTCAGGGATTGGGGCGCTTTATCTCCGAGAAGGAATAAGGATACTTCCCTTCATGGAAGGTGGTGTTCAGGAAGGGGGCCGCAGGGCAGGGACGGAAAATATCACCGGAATAGTTGGTATTGGAAAGGCCGCCGAGCTGGCAAAATTGGAAATGGCCCAGCGTATGGATAAAGTTCAGAATTTGAGGAGTCAATTGAGAGACGGTATCCTTAGTAAAATAAATCGTGTGTATCTTAACGGGCATTCGACCAATCGTTTGCCGGGTAATCTCAGTTTGTGTATAGAGTTTATCGAAGGAGAATCGGTTTTATTATTTCTGGATATGCAGGGAGTCGCTATCTCCAGTGGCTCAGCGTGTACTTCGCGGTCACTGAAGGCGTCTCACGTTATCATGGCTACAGGTGTCGATGCAGCGCTTGCTCAGGGGACAGTACTTTTCAGCCTGGGGATTGATAATTCTGAAGCCGATGTTAAATATGTTTTGGAAAAGTTTCCACCCATTGTTGAACGTTTAAGGCAAATGTCGCCCCTGTATAATCAAAAGAAATGAAATAGTAATTCCTGAGGAAAAAGAGGTGGAAGTTTATATCCTGAAAGGCGAAGCCTATCAGTTTTATAAGACATGCACCAAAGTTGATATACTCGAATCACCATCTTTAAAAGGATTAAAAATAGGGTTAAAGGAAATATTTTGAGATAAAGGAGTTTTATATGCAATATAGTGCAAAGGTCATGGATCATTTTGCGAACCCTCGTAATGTGGGGGAATTTCCCGATGCCGATGGCGTGGGGGAAGTTGGAAATCCTGCGTGTGGCGATATTATGAAGATGTCCATCAAGGTCAAGGATAACGTCATTGTAGATGTGAAATTCAAGACCTTCGGTTGCGGCGCAGCGATAGCTACCAGTAGTATTTCTACTGAAATGATTAAAGGGAAGACCGTAGAAGAGGCATTAACGCTCACGAACAAAGCAGTGGCAGAGGCATTAGGTGGACTGCCCCCTGCCAAGATGCATTGCTCAGTACTTGCTGAAGAAGCCATCGAGGCAGCCATTGATGACTATCTCAAGAAAACAACCGGGAAAGGTCTTGAAAAGAAGAAAACACATGCCCATGATGAACACCATGGGCATTGAAATGGTAATTACTCAAAAACATATTGAATAATTGTGGATTAGGAGGCATACACAATACCCACCCCTAACCCCTCCCAAGAGGGGACTTTTTTATTCCCCTCTTGGGAGGGGTTAGGGGTGGGTAAAGGTGATATGGCTAAACGTGCTTGCTCATGCTTTGCTTTACTCAACACAATTTTAGATAATCACAAAAGAATTCAACTTAATATTGAGTAGGTACCTAAAATGCTATTCTTTAGAAAATAACACGGAAGGATTAAAAAGTTTCATATGGAATCAGATGAAACGTTAGACTGTTATGGCCTTATGTGTCCTATGCCTATTTTTAAAACGGCAAGCAAAATCAAGGAAATTGAAATAGGCAAGGTGCTTGAGGTTCTTGCTACAGACGAAGGTATTAAGAAGGATATCGTTTCCTGGTGCAACACTACAGGAAACGAACTCCTGGGTATCGAAGAAGCCGATGGTGAGGTTCACGTCTTTATCAGAAGGTTAAGATAAGTATCGCTGAAGGTAATAATCAAATGAAAACGGATGAAAAAATATTAATGCTACATCAAAAATTCCTTGACAATAAAGGATATTGCGCTATAAAGAGAATATTTGCAAGACATTATAGGGGAGTTTTATGATGCCAGTCGTTATTGAAAAGAAAAAATACACCTACGAGGACTACCTGAAAACCTCAGATGACAAGCAGTATGAACTTATCGATGGAGAACTGCTTATGACACCTTCTCCCTTGCCTAATCATCAAAGAATTTCGAGAAAGCTCGAATTTATACTTGAAAAATTTGTAACAGAAATTAACCTTGGAGAGATATTTGACGCACCATGTGATGTGTATCTTGACGATGAAAATGTGATCCAACCTGATATCCTGTTTATTTCACTTGACAGACTGGCTATTATAGGTGAGAAGAATATACAGGGTGCGCCAGACCTCGCGGTGGAGATAATTTCAGAGAATAGTGCGTACAAAGACATGGTACAGAAGAAGCGTCTTTATGCGAGATTTGGTGTGAAGGAATATTGGGTCGTAATTCCAGATTGTGAAGAAATAGAAATTTATATACTGAAAGATAATACTTACAGGCTTTACAAGTCATACAACAAAAGTGATAACCTTGAGTCACCCTTACTAAAAGGTTTAAATATAGCATTGAAGGACATATTTTAACTTATTTTTCCTCATTCCCCTTCTCAATACTTTTCCGAATCAAACTCCGCAGGATAAAGCTGCGTTCAACGCCGCCCAGAAGTCTACTGAGATTATCGTACAGTGTTGTGTCTGATATCAGGGCGCCAATGGTGCCTTCTCCATTCTCAATTTCTGCTGTAATTCTTTTGAGAGATTCAGAGGTGGTGACCAGGTTTTCCAAGAGTTGCTTCCCCTTAGGATCGTAAATCAGGGAGTGGAGCAATCCTTCTCCTTTCTGGAAGGTTTTCACACTTTCGTTAAGCGATACCGAAACATTGCTTAATGATTCTACAAAACCACTCTCCTCCAGCTTTTTAAAAATCTTTGAAAAGGAATCAATTATACTAATACCGCTCTCAAGAGCTGTGGTATAGTTGATTGGTTCTGCACTTTTTATTGAATCTCCATCCTCCACAACTGGTTCAAGGCGCGCCCCAGACGTGATCTCTATATAAGAATCCCCCGTTACGTAGCTCAACCATTTAATAGTAGCAACGGAATCGCGGGTTACATTCTTCTGAACGGATTTATTTACCTGGAGTAATACCTCGGTTCCTACGGAAGGCAATTCTCTGGGTAAAATGATACCTTTTACCTGTCCTATTCCCACGCCCATAAATCGAACCGGAGCGCCTGCTTGTAGTCCATACACATTCAGAAATTTTGTTTTTAACGTAATTTGAGGTTCAAAATATCCTTTTTGGGTACCGAGGATGAATACCATAGCTCCAAATCCTACCAGAGTTATCAGGGTAAAGATTCCCGCCCTTAATTCAGCTATTTGTTCTTTTGTCATAAAAAGCCCCTATCAACTGTTTAGTCACGAATAGACACAAATGAGCACGAATGTGTAAATTCGTGTTCATTCGTGGCTGAATAGTTACATAAAATATTTTCCACCAATAAAATCCTGTACTACCTGAATGTTTGAGGTTACAAGTTCTTCCCATGTCCCAACTGCAACAATCTTCCCTTCATGGAGCATGGCAATCCTATCTGAAACGGTTTTCACGCAGTGCAGATCGTGTGTTACTACGATAGTAGTTATTCCCAATTTTCTCTGTAATTCGATAATCAAATCGTTGATGCGCTGGGCAGTCATAGGATCCAATCCAGTCGTGGGTTCGTCGTAGAGGATAATTTCAGGCTCAGTGGCGATTGCTCTTGCCAGTCCGACCCGTTTTTTCATCCCCCCGCTCAATTCGGACGGCATCTTCTCTTCAATGCCACTCAAGCCCACGACTTGCAGTTTTTCAGCTACTCGCTCCTGAATTTCTTTTTCTGTCAGCTTAAGATGTTCCCGCAGCGGATATGCAATATTTTCGAACACCGTAAGTGAATCAAACAATGCTGCCCCCTGAAACAACATTCCTATGTGTTCTCGTAACTCAATCAATGCTTCTTCATTCATCTGTGTCACGTTATTGTCCAGCACGATAATATCACCCTTGTCAGGCTTCATGAGTCCAATTAATTCCTTCAGGAGTACACTCTTTCCCGAACCACTCCCTCCGAGGAGTGATATAATTTCACCCTCGAATATGGATAAGTTTATACCATTGTGGACTAAAATTCCATTGAAGGATTTATATACGTCCTTAAATTCAATAATTATATTAGACATTAAAATACAATCAGAAACAGTTTTGTCAGAAAGAAATCCGAAATCAGGATTGAAATTGAAATAGTCACAACGGTAATTGTTGTAGAACGGCCTACTCCCGTTGTTCCTCCTGTAGTTTTTAATCCAAAATAACAGCCAATTACCGAAATGAGCAAACCAAAAAATACCGTCTTCCCAATACCACTTAATAAGTCAGAGATCTTAACGGTTGTTAAGACTGAATTAATATAGAAGATGTGGTCTATATCAAGCTCAGTCAATGCAATGACCATGCCTCCAAAAATCCCCACAATATCAGCTGTAACCGTGAGCAGTGGCAATGTAATCATTGCCGCAAGCATTTTTGGAGTTACCAGTTTTTTGATAGGGCTCGCTCCCAGTGCCCGCATGGCATCGATTTGTTCGGTCACCTGCATCGAGCCAATTTCTGCTGCAATACCAGACCCCACCCTTGCGCCTACCATAATAGACGTCAGAACAGGGCCCAATTCCCTCACAAGGGTTAGTGAAACTACGCTGCCGACGTACATCTCTGCGCCGTATATGCTCAATCCATATATTGTCTGAAGGGCCATTACCATCCCGGTAAATAGCGCAATAATGTCAACGAGAAGGAGTGAGCCTGCGCCAAAGTTATCAACCTCCCGTGATACGAGTCTCAGATTGAACGGCGGTATAAAAATTCCACCAAGTCCTTTAACCGTTAATAGGGTTACTTGCCCCACCGAAAGGATAAACTTTTTGGAAATGATATCTATGGATAATAAAACATTCATTGGCAATCGTAATTGTTTCTTATAAATTCAAAAATTTAAATGATTTTATTATATTCTCAAAATCTTTCCTAATATAATCAAATAAATCGGGTGGAGCCCAGGATACTAAGTCGTATACCTTATTTCCAAATTTGATGACGTAGGATTCGACCTTGAATTTATGATTATCTATTTCACACACCAAAATAGTGTGCATTGCCTTTTGGTTATCTACAAGTATAGGTTCGTTCAATAGTATTTTCTTGTTTTTCATTCCGATAAAAAGCTGGCTATTCAACATTTCTAGTGAATATTTCTTATTTTCTATGTCGCTGGAGATAAAGGCAATCATAGCGTGAGATTGTTTATGCCATAATGCCATATCTTCTTTACATGCTTTAACTAACGCCCACCCTTTATCTGGAATGTTTGCCGTGTAATTTTTATGTGGAGGTGAAAGGGTACCATCTTTGACCTGCAATTGAGCGCAACCAAGAATAAGGAGGCTGTATAATATACCCATCAAGCGGATTACATAATGTTTAGTTTGAAAATAACTCAATAGTTACTCCTTATAAAAAAATCGTATCAGAGGTTATGTCCTTATATCCACTTGATTTCATCCTGTCAAGTTTTTTTCCAAGCGCCAGTATCAATCTTTTTGGGTAACAATGCTTGACTTATTATTACCGTTCATTTAACATAATAAATTAATTGTATAGGAATTTTTATTTTATTTATGCCTGCCTGTGCGTCCCCGCACGCAGACAGGCGGGCGGGCGGGCGGGTTAGCGGGCTATGCATGCTGTAAGGTTAAATGGTAGAGACAGGTCTGTACTTATGAAATCATGGCAGGAGAGAACTCCTGTTGGCAACCGATCCCCGTTCGCTGACGGAGACAAGAGTATGCCCAAAGGGCAGAAAGCATATAGGCGGGGGTGAAGCCCCCGTATATGAGAAATACCAAATACATAGCCCCAACGGGGCGGCAGAAATTATGGAAATAATAAATTTCTTTCACCCCTTCGGGGCTAAATTTGTGTTGCTCTTTTACTCAGGGGGGCTTCACCCCCTGCTATATGCTGACGGCCCTTCGGGCTTGAAAAAGGTATAATTTAAACTTGTAAGTTTGAGTCCGCCCGAAGGGCGTTAAGTTCATTGGGACACAGCTTTCCACAGATGAACACCGAGGACAATTTTGTCTTTTAAATTTCCTTAATCCTGATAATCGTTCGACTGAGCGCTCACGACGAAGTCTGCGTTTATCCGCGTCCCCAAAAGGAACTCTATAAAAATATGATTTCAGTCGATACTGCAATAGAGATTATCACGGATGTAGTTGAGCCTCTGCCAGCCAAAACAGTGCCCTTTGAGGGTTCTCTGTGGTTGTGTCTTGCCCAGGATGTGCAATCAGATATTGACATGCCACCCTTTGACCGCGCGGCGATGGATGGTTATGCTGTTATTGCAGAGGATACTGATCGTGCTCCGGTTGAATTGATCGTAATTGAGGATATTGCCGCAGGCCATATGCCCACGAAAAAGGTGTTACGAGGACAGGCATCCAAGATTATGACAGGCGCTGCCGTGCCCGAAGGGGCAGAGGCCGTAGTCAAGTTTGAGGAAACAGAAGACCTTCCGTCAAATAATCGAGTGAAAATTCTCAGGGCAATTGATAAGGGAAGAAACATCTCAAAAATGGGCGAGGACATGAAGGTCGGGCAAATAGTGCTTCACAAAGGCATGCCCATTCGACCTCAGGAAATCGGTGTCCTTGCTACCGTTGGGAAGTCACGCGTTGAGGCGTTTCCCGCCCCAAAAGTTGGCATTATTTCCACAGGTACTGAGTTGGTGGATGTCGAATCCACGCCTTCCGCCGCGCAGATTAGAAATAGTAACGGTTACTCACTCGCTGCACAAGCCAGGCGTTTGAAGGCAGACGTTGAATTATTGGGTACTGTTAAGGATTCAAAAGAGGAAATATACCGTATCATGCATAGAGGTTTACAAAAGGATATTCTGATCCTCTCCGGTGGCGTTTCCATGGGTGAATATGACCTTGTAGGTGATGTAATGAAGGATTTAAATACTCAGATATATTTTGAAAAAGTAGCGCTGCGACCGGGAAAACCTGTTATTTTTGGCAAAAAAGACAAAACCCTGATTTTTGCCCTGCCGGGAAATCCCGTTGCATCCTTTGTCACGTTCGAGTTGTTTATTTATCCTGCTATTAGAAAAATGATGGGATTTAGTACACTCCACAGAACCACATTAAAGGCGTCTTTGGAAACAGAAATACTTGTCAAGAGAAAACGCCGCGAGTATCGCCCCGCCTTTCTTCGCATGCAAAATAATATGTGGTTTGTTTCGCCTGTGGAATGGCACGGTTCTGCTGATCTGCTATCTACCACCAGGGCTAATTGCTTACTCATTGTTCGTGAAGATGCAGAAAAACTCGCCGTGGGACAATTGGTCGATGTCATCCTACTCGACTAAAATAATAGTAACAATTTAGTTTTTTGAAAAAAATATCCGCAATATTTCAATTCACGTAGGGTGGATTAAGGCGTTGCCTTTTACTCCGAATCCACCATCGGTGCTGGAAAGATTTGTGTCAGAACAAATTCAGATTTTTTTAGAAGTGGAAATTGAGACGTCGTTATAATATAAACATAGAAAATGTCAATATTTAACAGGCTGTCCGAGAATGCAAAATTCAAAAAATCAGATGTTGATATTAAAGGACTTATGACACGAGAATTTGCCAAAATACCTATTCTCGGACAGCCTGTTAAGATGCGATCCTTCGCGCTCTGCAAGCTGGAGTTTGGGAACGAGAGAAAAGGTAGGTCAGGCGTCCTCGCCTGACATTATGATGCCAACGGGATCGTGTGATCAGGTATCTTTAGATTGTTTTTGTAAAAAGGAGCGTGTTATGGTGCGAAGCGGAGTAAGCTGTTTTAAAAGGCGTCTTGTTTTTGTGTGTGTGGTTCCTCTGCTTTTAGTGGGGACGTATCAAACATTCGTTTTTGGAGCTAAAGCCCTCGTAGAGAAGACTGGTCAGATTACTTCTTATTCAGCAACAGGTGGGGAGGACGGGGATTTGAAGAAAGGCGTCAAATGGCCAAACCCACGCTTCACGGATAATGGTAACGGCGCCGTAACGGACAACCTTACCAAATTGATTTGGTTGAAGAGTGCCAATGCCTTTGGTAAAAGAACGTGGGAACAGGCATTATCTGACGCAAATACCCTGTCCAGTGGTTCGGCAGGCCTTACGGACGGTTCTGTTGCGGGGGATTGGCGCCTGCCAAATGTGAAGGAGCTGGAGAGTCTGATCGATTTTGCGTACTTCGATCCGGCTCTGTCAAGCGCGTCGGGAAAGAGCCGGTGGACCGATGGGAACGCCTTTATCGGCGTGCAGCCGGGCTTCTACTGGTCGAGTACTTCCTACGCGGGCAATACGGCGGGCGCGTGGGTCATGAACCTGACCTATGGCGCCGCGAACAGCGGCAATAGGACCAGTACGTACTATGTATGGCCGGTTCGCGCGGGACGATAGATTCTTAGGTGCTTTGGTTCTTTGTGCCCTTTGACGGGGGGAGGCAAGGGGGGTGTCCCCCCTTGCCGCTAAGTTGTTTTTGATATTTTTTACATGGAGTCCAATAACGAATCCCCGTTTTCACGAGGACAAGTATCAAACAAGGAATAATGAATGTCGAAGGATAAGAGAATATTTGATCTTGAAGAACGCTTAGTAGATTTTGCCGTAAGAATTATTCGTACAAAAGGAGGATAAGAAAACTTCATAATTCGAAATTCCTTGTTCGATACTTGTCCTCGTGAAAACGGGGATTCGTTATTCATTACACGGTTAAATTAATCCGTAATTTTAACTTAGCGCTCTTGAAAAAGGTATAATTTAAACTTGCAAGATAGAGTCCGCCCGAAGGGCGTTAAGTTCAACGACTGTATTGCTAAATGGAAAAACCTCATTAATACGTCATTACGTAAAAAGGTAGAAAAAGGTTAATTATGAAAAAAATTTTGTATATTGTGTTGGATGGTCTGGGGGATGGGCATTATCCTTGTAAGGAAATTGGCAATCGTACGCCTCTTGAAGCAGCGGCTACACCCACTATGGATATGTTGGCACGAGAAGGGCAGACTGGTCTTATGTACACCGTCGGAAAGGGAATTGCGCCTGAATCTGACATTGCGGTCATTAGCATCCTGGGTTATGATGCAATGAAGTATTATACGGGACGCGGCCCTTTAGAAGCGCTTGCCGTGGGATTGAAAATCAAAGACGGCGACCTTGCCTTCCGTGCAAACTTTGCCACACGAGGGACGGGAAGGCAAATAAAGGATCGCCGTGTCGGAAGGAATCTTTTTACCGAAGAAGCCACACAACTCTGTAAAGAAATTAATAAGAAGGTAAAATTAGACTCCATACCTGCAACATTTACATTTAAAAATACCTTAGAATACAGAGGCGTATTGGTTATACGTGGCGTTAAGAAAAAACTATCTGGGTATGTAACCAATACCGACCCGGCTTATATAAAACACGGTCTTTTAGGCGTTGCAAAAGAAACGGGCACTTTTGAGAATATCGTTGAGTATTGTATGCCCATACACGATTGTCCGGAGATTGATGCGGCCTATCGCTCTGCACTCCTTGTGAATGAGTTTACCTTGAAAAGTTGTGAGGTATTGGATCAATCTGAAGTTAATAAAAAACGTATTAAGAAGGGAGACCTTCCAGCAAACCTTGTATTATTGAGGGACGCAGGTGATCATCTTCCTGAGCTTCCCACGATAAAAAACAAATTTAAGAAAAATTTTGGGTGTTTTGTGGAAATGCCGACAGAAGAGGGTATTGCCTTGCTGACCGGTATGAAGATAGTTCCCATACCACCACCCACAAAAGACCTGAAAAAGGATTATACCCTGCGTGCCAATATGACCATCAAACATTTGAAAAAATATGATGGGCTTTATATCCACATTAAAGGACCAGACGTGCCAGGCCATGATGGCGACGCTATCAAGAAAAAGACCATTATTGAAGCGATTGACCGATATTATCTTACACCATTAATAGACAGTATAGACCTTGATAAAACCATCGTTGCGATTACAGCCGACCATTCAACTCCCTGTCGATTAAAGTCGCATTCCGACGACCCTGTCCCGTTACTGATTAGCGGTGGAAACATTAAACCAGACACTACGAAATCCTTTTCGGAAAAGGCCTGTTTAGCCGGTAAAATCGGGAAAATCAACGGCACTCAGCTTATGCCGCTCCTGGGCAAGTATGCAAATGCAACCAAATAAAGGGACGAGGTTAAAAGGGGTAGTAATTTCTTGCGGCATAATCTTCTGTGTTGGTTTAGCTGTGGTCTTGATTATTCCGGCTTTTATTTCGGGAAATTTTATAAGGCAAAAGGTTACCCAAATATTAGATGATAGATTCAAATCAGTCCATCAGGTCGGGGCATTTTCTTTTCATTGGCCCAGTCAGATTAATATCTCTTATATCACCATCCAGAAGCAGGAAGAAAACAGAGAGGAGCCGCTAAGATTCGAAGAGATTCAAGGTACGTTAAAATTATTCCCTCTGCTCTTTAAAAAAATTGTTGTCAAAAAAATTTCCATACGAGAGATTAATTATGAAAATCGGTTATTGTTGAAAAATCTCGTTACTGACAAATTTTCATTTAACAATGGCGTTGTTTCCATCCGTGTGAGATTAAGCGTGAATGAAGGGCCTACTGCCATTAAAGGTGTGATTGACTTACGTCAAAAAAAGCCAACGTTTGATCTTTCGATAGAAGCAAAAGACATTCACATTACTCAGGATATCCCGTTCCTCAGCATATTGCCGATATTTGCAACAAGAGATGGGGAAGTAGGAGGTATTCTCAGCCTTACAGGGTTTTTGCGTGGGAACGGGATGGGCAAGGAAATCCTCAATAAAAAATTTGCCGGTGATATGAAACTGGAAGTGAGAAATGGATATATTCGTGGGAACAGGTTAACTTCTTCTATATTGGAAATCATAGGGGTCAAGGATGTGTATTCATTTGATTTGATGGAAGCCGTAATCCAGATCAAAGACGGCAAGATATCTACACCAAAAATGGATATTCAAGGTCCCCTCTTGAGCTTGAATGCGTCCGGTGTGACCAAATTAGATGGGTCAATTTCTTATGATGCCACGGTTAGGTTTAGTAAAGAACACATGGACAAGAACGTTGAAAAAATTGCGGGATTACTTTTAAAACAAAATGAGCTGCCGATAGAAATACGAGGCACGACCAGAGACCCGAAGGTTTCGGTAAAATTGTCCAAGGACAATTTGGAGCACATCGTCAAGGGATTGGTAAATGATTTTTTGTCGAATCCAAAAGAGAAACAGAAGAAAGAAAAGAAATGAATTGGATTGATTACACAATCTTTGCCGTCCTGTTCTTCGCTGCGGCCTTTGGGCTTGCCAACGGTACGGTGCTTCAACTCTTAAGAATCGGTTGTTTGTTGCTCTCCTTTTTTGCTGCAATCTTCTTCCATAGCATCTTAGGTAGCGTCATGAAAGGCATCTTCACGCCCTCTACTGCGGGCTTATTAAGTTACTTTGTCGTTTTTGGGGTTGCGTTCATCGCCACGTATATTTTCACAGACATACTGAAGAGGATCATGGGCAGGTGGAAGATGGGCATTGGGCTCAGGCTATTTGGCGCATTATTAGGGATTCTGAAAGGCCTTATCTTCTGTGGTGTGGTCATCTTTGGCGTCCTGTTATTTTGCGCCAAGCCGACGTGTGACAAAGTCAATACCTCAAAGATTGCAAGCCAGATTGGGAGAGGGATGCAGACTATAGTCTCTGTCGTTCCGGAAAGCGTATCGAACAAGGTCAGGGGTTATGCAGAAGAAATCAAGAAAAAGAAATTATCAAAAGATGCAAAGCCTGAGAAGCCGGACAAAGATGAAGATTCTAAGTCGCCTCTGTAAAGAGTCGCCGGGGTCACCCATTAGAAGGCTTTTGCAAGGATTTACAAAGAAGAACGTGTGTCTCCCTATTACGAAGGTTTAAATCCTTCTAATAAGTAAGTACGGTGTCACAGGAATCTTGAACTTCGGAATTCCTTTTTTATACCTACCAATTTTCTTAATTCTTGTACTTACCGCGGGGCTTTTCCTCTTTTTTCTTCCTCATCAGTTCCAGTTCTAATTTCAAAAGGGTAAGATAATGGTCAGCGATATATTCTGGTAAATCATTTAAGATTAGCATAAACTCTTTCTTGTATGACCTTTTCTTTTGGTATATTCCGACATCTTCTGCAAATGCAGAAGCCTGCACGCCCTCTCCTTCCTTGAAGAATTCTATTAACGGTACCGACAGGGCAACTGCGATCAACTCCAGCGACTTTTGTGTATAGTTTCTCTTTCCGTGTTCCAGTTGGTTTATATAACCCTGCGAGAGACCACTCCTCAAGGCAAGTTCCTCCTGTGTAATTCCAGCCTTTAACCTGAATTTCATTATGTTGTTTTCGACGGTATTCTTTTTTCCCATAAAGTATATGTTATAGCACTTTGTTATAAGAAACAATTTCACTGTGCAATATTTTGCTTGGGGGAATGGCTGGGAGTCACCCATTAGAAGGCTTTTGTCAAGCGAAAAAGATTTTCCGTAGCAAAAAATCACAGATTTTTTGTATTATCGAACGAAATAATTCTATTGCCTGATAAGCATTCATCCCATTGACCGCATCCGTATTTTCAACATTTTAGTTACGGATTATAAATCCGCACCAGCCCTGTTAAATAATATACTTAAATTTTTCTTTATGTTACTAATCTTACTATCTAACAGGGCCAGTCACCCATCCGGATCAAGGCTTTTTTAGGAATTATCTCCCATTTACATGAGGACGTGCTTGTACGATAAATTCCTTTGCCCCTGGCGAGTTTCTGCCCCAGAAAATCGTTGGTACCAATTGGTTATCACAAACCTGTGGCTCTACGGCCAACCCTTTGTGGCTCACAGCATAGGCGGACTTTGAAGATTATGCTTTTCAGACTCCGTTTTATGAATGGAACAGCTTCCCAATCAAACCTCATGGATTGATTACCAACCCCACTACCGGTGCACTGTCCCATTCTATAATTCCTTTACAGTATGAGGAATAACCTGACACCGTGGAAAACCGGTTGACGTCTCCTGTCTCAAGCATTATCGTTACCCCTAATATCTTGCCTATCCCAGGCGCCGTTAGCAGTTCTTCATACGGATATCGTAATTTTACCTCTTTCGACACGGCATTTTCTATCCTGTCTATCCGTTCATTGAAAAAGTCTACTACTGCTTTGTCACTCTGGACTGCCGTTTTGTGGTGTTCATCCGCTAACTGATCGCTTTTTTTTCTTCGCTTAGCCTCTTCGCATCGTTGACTTTCAATTTTCTCCCCGTATTGCGATTCATCATGTTTTGCACACTCAATACATGCGCCGTTCCCCGTTTCCACGAGGACAAGTCTGTGCCTCACCAACATCGTTCGCTTTCTCAATAAATCCCTTACCGGCCGTATCTCTTTCGGATAAATATATCCTTCCGGCAATATGCTCAGGCGAAGCATGTGTGCCAGCCAATAAGAATCCCATTTGTCATCCGTATACTTCATGCCGGAATACTGCTGCATCTCCGCTGGATTTGCCAGGTGTACTTTGTATTTCGCTTCCTATAATCCGTCCACCAACCAATACCAGTCTCTTAAAACTGAGAAAATTTGCTCAAGTAACACTGCCCGCCGATTTGCGCAAGAAGTTTAACCTTGCTGAAGGAGATTTTCTTGAAGCCGAGGCAGTGGAAAAAGAAATCCTTCTCAAACCAGTAACTGTGGTGGAGCGAGAGAAGGTTTGGAATCAACTTTATAAATCTATGGAAAACGTCAAGGATCGCAAACCTAAACCAAAGCAGAGCGCTAAAAAACAGGAAGAAGAAATTGCCAAAATGATGAAGAATTTTAGAAAACAACATGTATAAAGTTGTCCTTGATTCCACGGTTCTTGTTAGCGCTTTTCTTGCTAAAACGGGTGTTTCTGCTGAATTACTCCACAAAGCCAAAGACGGGGGTTTTGATATGTGCCTGGCAGAAGAAATTCTTGAAGAAGTCCGGCGGGCTCTTTTGCAATATCAGAAGATTAGAAAACGCTACCATTCCTCAGATCAAACCGTAATCCAATTCGTTCAAAATCTCAGGATAGTGGCACACCTCAAAAGAGAAAATATGAGAAGCGAGGGAGTTTATATAACGTTTTTTTATTGTAAGAGTTTCCTGAGCTTTTCTGGCATTGAGGTGGGTCTGCGATTGACGTTGAGGCAGGCTAGTTTGGTAGAACCTTCGGCAATGAGGCTCGTGTCACTTTCACGTATCACTTTATAGCTGAATTCTATCGTTGCATGTTTCAACTCAGAAACCCAGGTCTGAACAATGAGGATGTCATCATAATGGGCTGGTGAGCGAAACCGGCAGTGGGCTTCAGTAACCGGGAAATAGATGTGTTCTTTTTCCATCTCTGAATATGGTAATCCAAGACTCCTCAAATATTCCGTCCGTCCCATCTCAAAAAAAACAAAGAAATTGGCATAATAGACGATGCCCATCTGGTCGGTTTCCTGGTAACGAACGCGAGTTTTGATTTCGTGAATTTTCATAAGAAAAATGGAAAAGGCACGGTTGTAAATCGTGCCTTATTAAAAGTGTATCAACTCACCGCAGAGACGCAAAGTATGCAGAGAATACAATACTTAATATAAAAGTAAATAAATTAGGCTGGGTTTAAAAGACAAAACCCAACGACTTTTTTACCCACCCCTAAATCCCCTCCCAAGAGGGGACTTCTCAAATTCCCCTCTTGAGAGGGGCAAGGGGTGTGTTTATTCATAGCTTAACAAAAAAAGAATTGAAATTCCTAGACGTTACATTATTACTTCCTGCATGCTGTGAGATAGGAGTCACTATAAACGTGCTGATTCATGATGATTTCCGCAGTTATCGCAGCGTCCATTAAATCCTTGTCAAGCACGTCCATTACGGCGGCATCCAATCCGTATGAAATCCCCATCGTCAGGAATATACGGGCCAAAAGCCTTTTCTCTTTCGTCCCCTGGGAGAAATTGCTCAATCCCACATTCCTGTGCGGCGGCGGATCAGAAATCATTTTAATCTGATTGAAGATGTCAAACATGAGCGCAGGCTGCTTCTGATCGACATTAATAGGGAAGAGCACGGGATCAATATAGACCTTTGAGAGGTCAAACTCATGCTCTACCGCCTTCTCCACAATCGTCATAGCAATCTCCATACGGCGTTCAACATCCTGAGGAATACCGCATTTGTCCATCGTGAGACACATCAGTGATGCATTATATTCTTTTGCTATGGTCATGTATTTGTCTAACTCTTCAGGGTCTCCTTTTGAAGAATTGATCAAGACCTCGTTCTTGATTACCGATAAACCTGCCTTCAATACGTCAAATTTCTGGCTATCAATGGCAATCGGCGTCTTGACAGTATCCTGAATCACTTCAATCAGCCATTTCATTGCCCCTGCAGGATCGGCAGTGGCTGTTCCCACGTTCACATCCAAGAAGCTCGCCCCGGCTTCCGTCTGTTTTATGGCAAGTTCTCTGATAGCCTTCGGATCCTTGTTCTTTATAGCCTCTCGTACGTCTTTAAACATACCGTTGATACGTTCTGCTATGGATAACATCGTATGTTTTCCTTTCTTTTTAATATAAACGATCAATGCACTTTTTTACCGCTGCAACAGCCTTTGGATGCTGCATACGGATAATGTCAACACCTGACTGCAAGAGGCTAACGGCTGTGATGGTCTCCCACATTGGTCCTCTTTCCTCCCTTGCGCCCCATTGTGGAACCTCGCTATCGCCTGATTTAGCCTCCTTGGCACGCCATGCCTCACGCCCAACGTCGCAGATTACCGGCATTGCCATCATCTTATCACCAGTAAGTGCGGCAAGTCTTTCGCGCTCCTGAATTGAGTATGTATACTCCAAACCGTAGCCCAGCGCCCCGGTTGACTGGAACATTACGATTCGATTGAGCGGAAAGTCCATTTCGGACACAAGAATATTAATCTGCTTCCCGATATTAATATCCACGGGCGCCATGGTAATAAGGGAGTGCCCATCTGCCAGACACGTTGCAGTAAGTGTTTTGTAACTATTCTGAGATACGATTCCCATTAGGCAATTTTCTCCCTTAGCGGCCTGGCTTACCTTGGGCATTACCTCGTTGTCCTTTTCATCCTGTTCACATCCCCAAATTATTAGAGGCACACCCACAGCGGCAAGGACGGATTTTACTGTTTTTACCGC
>Ga0209751_10002265_pt1 | contig 19387 bp, 17 predicted proteins | sample RifCSP13_1_FD_184019 | JGI IMG/M metagenome (GOLD analysis project Ga0209751, IMG submission 184019) | Soil microbial communities from Rifle, Colorado - Rifle CSP2_sed 13_1 (SPAdes) (version 2) | ecosystem: Environmental > Terrestrial > Deep subsurface > Rock core/Sediment | place: Rifle... | reverse complement strand
AACGCCAACATGGCCGTCGGCGGCGGCGGCATCGTCAGCGGCATGAGCCCCAGGGGCGGGTTCGACGAGGCCGGCGCGGAGCAGATCATCGAGGCCGCGCGCCGCTTCAAGGAGGTGCCTCCGGGCGGCGCGCGCATCCACCACGACTCGACCGGCTTCTTCCGCGCCGTGTTCGACACGGAGACCGACGTCCTCGACGCGCTCCGCGCGTGCGTGGCGCAGCTGCCGGCGTACCAGCCGACGTTCTTCCGGGTCGCCGAGCCGGCCGAGCCGAGGTATCCCCTCGCCGACCTCGCCTCGATCGTCCCCGTCAACCAGAAGGCCGTCTACAGCTTCGAGGACGTGCTGGCCCGCCTCGTGGACGGCAGCGAGCACCTGGAGTTCCGGCCGGGCTTCGGCCCCGAGGTGTACACGGGGCTCGTCAAGGTCGACGGGCTCCTGCTCGGCGCGATCGGCAACCGCCAGGGCCTGCTCGGGACCGACTACCCCGAGTACACCGCCGACTACATCGGCATCGGCGGCAAGCTCTACCGCCAGGGCCTGATCAAGCTGAGCGAGTTCGTGACCCACTGCGCCCGGGACCGAGTGCCGATCGTCTGGTTCCAGGACACGACCGGGATCGACGTCGGCGACACCGCCGAGAAGGCCGAGCTGCTCGGCCTCGGCCAGTCGCTGATCTACTCGATCGAGCAGACCGATCTGCCGATGATGCTGGTCGTGCTCCGCAAGGGCACGGCGGCGACCCACTACATCATGGGCGGCCCCACGGCCAACAACAACAACGCGTTCACGCTCGGCACACCGACCACCGAGCTCAACGTGATGCACGGCGAGACCGCCGCCGTCGCCTCGTTCTCGCGGCGGCTCGTCAAGGAGAAGGAGGCGGGGCGCCCGTTGCAGCCGGTGATCGAGCAGATGAACGCGCTGGCCCGGCAGTACCGGGAGCAGTCCCGGCCGATCTACTGCGCCCTGCGCGGCTTCGTGGACGAGGTCGTTCGCTTCGAGGACATCCGCCGCTACCTGCTCGCCTTCGCGGGCGCGGCCTACCAGAACCCGGCGTCCATCTGCCCGCAGCACCACATGCTGCTGCCGCGGCTGATCCGCTCCCAGATCGTCCGCGGACAGGAGCGCCCGAAGAAGGCGCGCTGAGGGCGGGCCGCCGGGCGCGGGCGGGAGGGGTCGACCGGACCACGCGGCACGCGTGCGCGTGCCCCGTGGCGGCGCGGCTCCATCCGGGCGCGCGCGGCCCGCCGCCCACGTGGCGGGAACGGATTCCCCACGTCGTGTCAAGCCCCCACTTCGGCGGCTCGCAAGCCACGCCGGGTCGGATCGTACTCCGTCTGCGTGACCAACATCGCCACGAGCACGCGCAGCAGGCGATCGACCACGCCCCGCACCGCGCGCGCATGATTGTGCCCGCGCGCGCGGAGGCGTTCATAGTGCGCCCGACTGACGGGGTCATGTCGGGCCGCGGACTGTCCCCAATGGTGGACCGCTTGGCGCAACCGCGGATTGCAGGCCGAGCGCATCGCGACGAGGGTGCGGCGCCCGCTCTGACGGGTCACGGGCGCGACCCCGGCGTGTGCCCGCAAGCCGTGGTAGTCTCGCGCTGCCAAGAGCCGCGAGGCCTCGGCGAGCATCGTGGCGGCGACGACTCTCCCGACGCCCACCACGGACCGGAGGATTGGCACGTCACGATGCTCTTGACTCTCCGCCAGGCGTTCCAACACAGCCTCGATCAGCCGGGCGCACTCGGCGTGCTGCTGGTGCACCAAGCGCAGGCGTGGCAGCAGCACGGCCACGTGATGCTCGGCCGCCTGCACCGTCCCCGCCGCGACCGGCAACGCGGGCGTCCGGAGCGCGGCGAGGACGGCGGCGACGTCCAGGCGCCGGATGCGATGGCGGGTCAGGATCGTCCGGACGGCCGCGCGGGGCAGGTGCTGCGCCGCGCTCGGCGTCGGGGCCCGTTGGAGCAGGGCCCAGAGCCAGGGCTCGTCCGCGGCGGGGACGAGCTGCAGGAGCTGCGGATAGTAGCGGTGCAGTTGCTCGCGCAAGCGGCTGGTCAGCCGGCCGCACTCCTGCTGCAGGTCGTCTTCGAGGCGGGAGAGCTCCCGCAACTCGATGATCAGCGGATGCTCGGGCTCGAGCCGGCGGAAGGCCGGCTGATCGGTCGCCAGGGCGGCCGCCAGGACCTGAGCATCGCGCCGGTCGTCTTTGGCGCCCGCTACCGTGTAGCGATCGCGGAAGCGGTCGAGCTGTTTAGGATTGAGGGCGAAGACCTGGAAGCCCCGGGCAAGCAGGGCGTCGACGACGGCGCCGCGCGGGATCTCCAGGGCGACGGCGACGTCCCTTGGCGCCCCGCCGGCCACGTCCCTCAGCCACTCGGCAAACGTCTCGAGCGCCGCCCCCTCGTGACGGACACTCCGCTCGTGCATGACCCGGCGTTCAGCATCGAGGACCACGACCTGATGGGCTTCGGTGGCCCAGTCGATTCCCACGTAGAAGCGATAGGCGGTCATCGCACCCCCTTTCGCCGAGCAGCGGGACCACAGTGCCGCATCACACCCTGTACTGGCGCTCGTAGCGCAATTCCCCACCGGACGTGCACTGTGGCGGCCTTGCCGAGGCGCAACTCCGTTCCAGGCGCTCTGAGCGCTGGGTCCCGTCGGCACTCTCGGCAAGTCGCCTTGCTCGGACACTCTGCATCGTACAGGGTCCCCGTTGACCCCTCCCGCCCGCGCCTGGCGGCCGGTCAGCGGGAGGGGTCGACGGGACCACGCGGCACGCGTCCGCCTGGCCCGTTGCGGCGGGGCTCCATCCGCGCGCTCGGGGCTCCGCCGCCCACGTGGCGGGAACGGGTCCCCGTTGACCCCTCCCGCCCGCGCCTGGCGGCCGGTCACGCGGCGACCGGTCGCATGAATTCGTGGACGGCGACGACCGAGAACGAAGTCAGGCGACGGTCCCTGGAGCCGCCGGCGCCGCGTCGCGGGCGACGACGAACGGGAACGCCATCACGACCAGCACGAGGTCGAGCACCTCGGCGTCGCCGAAGTTGTACTCGAAGAGCCCCATCACGAGGAACCCGGTCACCGCCGCGAGGCTGCCCGCGACGAGCGCGCGGTCGTCGGCGCGCGCGCGCGGCAGCGCGCGGTAGATCCCGGCCGCGCGCCGGTAGAAGGCCACCCAGATCCAGAGCCACGCGGCGAGCCCGAGGAGGCCGCGCTCCGCGGCGATCTGGACGAGGTTGTTGTGGAGGTGGCTCGTGTGCGTGCGCACGCCCTCCGGGTCCTTGTACTCGGGGTAGTGGCGGCGCACGGCGCCCGGCCCGAGGCCGAGGAGCGGCGCCTCGCGCAGCATGCGGCCGCCCGCGCGCCAGAGATGCAGGCGCTCGCGCGCGGTGCTCTCCGTGGGATCGAGCGTGGAGAAGAGCCGCGCCTGGAACGGCGAGTGCACGCTGAGCGCCACCACGATCGCGCCCACGATCGGCAGGACCAGCGCCAGCCGCCGGCTCAGGACGACGAGGAGCCCGATCGCGGCGGCGCAGCCGAGCCACGCGCTGCGCACGAGCGTGAGCCCGAGGGCGACCAGCGCGAGCACGGTCGGCGGCAGCGCGCGCCAGGCGCCCCCGGCGCCCTGCGCGAGGCGCGCCAGCGCCAGCGCCAGCGCGACGGTGAGGGTCCCCGCGAAGGTCATGTAGATGCTGAAGAAGCCCTTGGCGCGGAACGGCTGCGTGACGCGGCAGTGCTCGAGCCGGACCTTGAGCAGCGCGCCCGCCCAGTCGGGCAGCGGGACGCTCGTGGTGCAGGCCCAGGTCTGCACGAGGGCGTAGGTCGAGGCGACCGCGACCGCGGCGAAGAAGACGCCGAGCGCGCGCCGGACGTGGGCCGCGTCCTGGAAGGCGTCGAGCACCGCCCAGAGGAGCGCGAGCCAGACCACCCCGAGCGCCCGGTCGAGCGCGTCCCACGGCTCGCGCGCCCCCACGGCCGAGGCGAGCGAGACCGCGGCGAACGCGAGCACGGGGGCCGCGAGGGGCGCGCGGAACCGCCGCCGCGCCGCCGGCGCGCGCAGGCGCACGAGCAGGGCGAGGCCGAGCAGCGCGGCGACGATCTGGATCGCCGTGATCGACGTGGCGAGCGCCGCGAGCAGGACGACGAGCAGGACCGGCCGCGCGCGATCCGCGAAGGCGGTGAGCACTGTCCTGCTAGAATACCCCGCATGCCGCGCCTGCGCGTCGGCGTGATCTTCGGCGGCCGCTCCGGCGAGCACGAGGTCTCCCTCGCCTCCGCCGCGTCGGTGATCGCGGCCCTCGAGGCGCACGGCCACGCCGTGGTCCCCCTCGGCGTCACCCGCGACGGCCGCTGGCTCGTCGGCGGCGACCCGCTGCGCGCGCTCGCGGCCGAGGCGCGCGTGGCGCTGCCGTCCGACGACGCCACGGGCGCCGTGAAGAAGGCGCTCGCCGACCGCGCCGAGGCGGTGGACGCCCAGGCGACGGCCGGGCTGGTGCGCGCCGAGCCGGCCGGCGGGCTCCCGGCCGAGCTGCGCCAGGGCCTCGACGTCGTCTTCATCGCGCTGCACGGACCCTACGGCGAGGACGGCACGATCCAGGGCCTCCTCGAGCTGGCCGACGTGCCCTACGTCGGCGCCGGCGTCCTCGCCTCGGCCGTCGGGATGGACAAGGCGATGATGAAGACCGTCTTCCGCGCGCACGGCCTGCCCGTCGTCGAGCACGTGCTCGTGCGGCGCCGCGAGTGGCGGCAGGCGCCCGCGGCCGTCGCGCGCCGGGTCAGCGAGGCGATCGGCTTCCCCTGCTTCGTCAAGCCCTCGAACCTCGGCTCGTCGGTCGGCATCAGCCGGGTCCCGGACGCCGCCGCCCTGCCGGGGGCGCTCGACGAGGCCGCGCGCCACGACCGGAAGCTCCTGGTCGAGCGCGCCGTGCGCGGGCGCGAGATCGAGGTGAGCGTGCTCGGCAACGACGAGCCCGTCGCCTCCCGGCCCGGCGAGATCACCTACGGCGGCGAGTGGTACGACTACGCGACCAAGTACGCCGAGGGCCAGGCGCGGCTCACCGTCCCCGCGCCGGTCACGCCCGCCGAGACCCGGCGCTTCCAGGACCTGGCGGTGGCGGCCTTCCGCGCGATCGACTGCGCGGGCATGGCGCGCGTGGACTTCTTCCTCGAGGACGGGCGCATCCTCGTCAACGAGATCAACACGATCCCGGGGTTCACGGCGACGAGCGGCTACGCGCGGATGTGGGAGGCCTCGGGGCTCGCCTACGCCGACCTCGTGGACCGGCTGCTCGCCCTGGCCCTCGAGCGCCACCAGGACCAGGGTGCCGCCCCCTGACATCCTCATCGCGGGCGGCGGCACCGGCGGGCACACGAGCCCGGGCCTCGCCGTCGCCCCGCTCCTCGCGGCCCGCGGCCTGGGCTGCGCGTGGATCGGCTCGCGCACGGGCCTCGAGGCCCGGCGCGTGCCCGAGGCCGGCATCCCCTACTACGCGATCCCGACGGGCAAGCTCCGGCGCCCCTTCGCCTGGCGCAACGTGGTCGACCTGCTCGTGCGCGTGCCCGCGGGCGTCGTCGCCGCCTTCACCATCCTCGGGCGCCTGCGCCCGGGCGTCGTGCTCGCGACAGGCGGTTACGTCGCCGTGCCGGTCATGCTCGCGGCGGCCGCGCGCGGCATCCCGATCGTCCTGCACGAGCAGACCGCGGTGCCCGGGCTCGCCAGCCGCCTGGGCGCGCGGCTCGCCCGCCGGGTCGCCGTCACGTTCGCGGCGAGCGCCGGGCACTTCCCGGCGCGCAAGGTCGTCCTGACGGGCAACCCGCTCCGCCCCGAGCTGCGCGGCGGCGCGCCCGCCGACGCCGCCGCCCGCTTCGGCCTCGACGCGGCGCTGCCGCTCGTCTACGTCACGGGCGGCGCGCAGGGCGCCCAGCGGATCAACCGCGCCGTCGGCGAGACGCTCGGGCCGCTCCTCGAGCGCGCCCAGGTGATCCACCAGTGCGGGGACAACCCGGCGACGGGCGACCGGGCGTGGCTCGAGGCGCGCCGGGCGGCCCTGTCCGAGGCGCTCCGGCGGCGCTACGCGGTCGTGCCCTGGGTCGGCGCCGAGCTGGCGGGGATCTACGCCGCCGCCGCGCTCGTCGTGGCGCGCGCGGGCGCCGGCACCGTGAACGAGTGCTGCCAGCTCGGCCTGCCCGCCCTCTACGTCCCGCTGCCCGGCACGCGGGGCGACGAGCAGACGGCCAACGCCCGGCTGGTCGAGCGCGCCGGCGGCGCCGTCGTGCTCCCGCAGGCCGCGCTCACGCCCGCGCGCCTGCTCGCCGAGGTGGGCGCGCTGCTCGCCGACCCGGCCCGGCTCAAGGAGATGGGCGAGCGCGCGCGGCGCCTGGCCGTTCCCGACGCCGCCGAGCGCCTCGCGGCGCTCCTGGCGGAGGCGGCGTGAGCTCAGCCGGCCGGCGGGCGGCCGCGCAGGTCGAAGCGCAGCGGGCAGCCGTCGCAGCGCGGCCGCGTCCGGCAGTGCGCCTTGCCCACCGCCACGAGGAGCGCGTGCAGCTCGTTGAAGAGCGCCGGGTCGGACGGCAGGTGCGCCTCCACGACGCGCCGGGCCTCCGCGTAGCCCGCCCGGCGGCCGAGCAGCCGGTGGCGGGCCAGCACGCGCCGCGCGTAGGCGTCGGCGACGAAGACCGGCCGGCCGGCCGCGTAGAGCAGGATCGCGTCGGTCGTCTCGGGGCCGAGGCCTTGGACCGCGAGCAGCTCGCGGCGGAGCGGGCCGAGCGGCAGCCGCGCCAGCGGCGCGAAGCGTCCGCCGGCGCGCAGGAGCAGCCAGCGCGTGAGCGCCAGGAGCCGGCGCGCCTTGAGGCGCGGCGTGCCCGCCGGGCGGATCACCCGGGCGAGCGCCGGCGCCCGCGTCGCCGCGAGCCGGCGCGGCCGGAGCAGGCCCGCGGCGCGGAGCGCGGCCACCGCGCGCGCGGCGCTCGGCCAGGCGGTGTGCTGGGTGAGGACGGCGCCCAGCGCGACCTCGTAGGGCGTCCGGCCGGGCCACCAGCGCTGCGGGCCGTAGCGCCGCTCGAGCGCCCGGTACAGGCGCAGCAGCCGCGCCTTGACCCGGTCGCGGGGCGCTAGGCGGATGCTCGGGCTCATCGTCCTGCTCCAGACGCTGGTCGTCGCGGTGAGCGGGCCCGCGACGTCACCGCAGTACCTGCCGCTGCGCGTCGCGGCCGCCGAGGGCGACTTCGCGCGCGAGGGGCTCGACGTGCGGCTCCGGACGACGCGCGCGGAGTCGGGCGCGGCCGAGGCGCTCGCCCAGGGGCAGGCGGACCTGGCCGCCACCACGCTCGAGGCGATGCTGCGCTTCGGCCCGCGCCAGCCGACCCAGCACGCGAGCCTGGTCTTCGGCCTCACGGCGGCGCCGCCCTGCGCGCTCGTCGTCGGCGCCGCCCAGGCCGCGGCGGTGCGCGTCGTGGACGACCTCGCGGGCCTCCGCGTCGGCGTCTCGACGCCCGGCGCGCCCGAGCACGCGTGGCTCGGCTGGCTCCTGGCCCGGGCGGGGATCAGCGTGGCCCAGCTCCACGTCGTGAGCGTCGGCACCCGCGGCCTCGTCGCCGCGCTCGAGGCGGGCGAGATCCACGCCGGGCTCGCGTACGAGCCCGACGCGACGCGGCTCCTCGCGGAGGGCCGCGCCAGGCTCCTCGCCGATTTCCGGACGCCCGCGGCCGTCGCCCGAGCCCTCGGCGCCGGGAGCGTGAACGCGGCCGTCTTCGCGCGCGCCGACCGCCGCCCGGCGGACGCCGACCTCGCCCGCGTCGCGCGGGCGCTCCTGGCCGCCGTGGCGCGCCTGCGCACGGCCGGCGCCGAGGCGCTCGGCGCCGGGCTCCCGGCGCGTGTCGTCGGGGCCCCGACGGAGTTCGAGGCGCGGCTCGCGGCGAGCCGGGACCTCTGGCTGCCGGACGGCCTCGTGTCCACCGAGCAGGTGAAGCAGACGATCGTGATCGTGCGCTCGCACACGCCCCTGCCCGTGAGCCTGCGGATCCCCGGCGCCGAGCGGCTGCTTCACCTCGAGCCCCTCCGGAGCGCGCTCAAGGCGCGGCCGGCGCGCTGACGGGCAGGCCGAACCCCGCCAGCAGCCGCCGCGCCGCCTCGACGGGGAGCCCGACGACGTTGGTGTAGGAGCCCACGAGCCCGTCCACGAGGCGCCCGCCCAGGTCCTGGATCGCGTAGGCGCCCGCCTTGTCGAGCGGCGCGCCGCTCGCCACGTAGGCGTCGAGCGTCGCCTCCGGGTAGCCCGCCATCAGCACCCGCGTGCGCGCCGTGGCGGAGGCCGCGCGCCCGGTCGCGGCGTCGACGACGGCCACGCCGGTCCAGACCTCGTGCCCCCGGCCGCGCAGGCGGCGGAGCATCGCCCGCGCCTCGGCGGGCCCCGCCGGCTTGCCGAGCACCTCGCCGCCGAGCACGACGACCGTGTCCGCGGCCAGCACGACGCCCCGGCCGGCGCGCCGGGCGACGGCGCGCGCCTTCCGCAGGGCGAGCGCGGCCACGGCCGGGGCGATGGGGCCGGCGTCGAGCGTCTCGTCCACGTCGCTCGCCTCGACCGCGAAGTCGGGACAGATCCGCCGGAGCAGCTCGCGCCGCCTGGGCGAGGCCGACGCCAGGATCAGCACCGGCGGCTCAGAGCCGCCGGAGCGTGAGCGCGGCGATGACGATCCCGACGACGCCGACCAGGTTGACCTTGAGCGCGAGGCCGACGGTGAGCGCCAGGAAGCGCAGGTCGAGGGTCACCGGCGGGGTCAGGCCGATCGTGGGGCCGCGCGTGAGCAGGTCCTGGCCCCAGCCGGAGGGCAGGAGGCCGCCGAGCAGCTCGCCCAGGAGCGAGCCCACCACGAGGCCGGCGACGACGACCAGGAGGATCAGCCCGACGCCTCGCTGGGCCGCCACGTGCGACGCCGCCGTCAGGTGAGGATCAGGGGGTGCGCGTCGGTGACGATGCGGGTCTGCTCGCCCAGCGCCTTGCGGACGTGCTTGGGCAGCGCGAAGGCGTGCTGGTGGGTGGTGCCGTCCCAGTAGCCGAGGGTGCCCTTGAGGCGCTCGGCGACGAGCGCGTCCACCGCCGGGGCGAGCTGGCGGCAGGGGTCGATCTTCTTCGAGGCCAGGATGAAGCCCCACGGCGTGCCGAAGCACGACACGTAGGTCTGGTAGCCGGCCACCACCGGGAAGACCTCGCGCAGGGTCCGGTGGATCGCCGTGTAGAAGCCGAGCTCGCCCACCTTGGTCATGCCGGCCTGCATGGTCATGGTGCCGCCCGGCGTGAGCCGGTCGCGGACGAGCGAGTAGAACTCCCTGGTGAACAGCAGGCAGGCCGGGCCGGCCTCGAGGGGCTCGACCAGGTCCACCGTGATGAAGTCGAACCGCTCGGCGGTCTTCTCCAGGTACGCCCGGGCGTCCTCGTGCCGGAGCTCGGTCCGCCGGTCCTCGAAGGCGCCCTGGTGCATCTCGGGCAGGTGCTGCTTGCAGAGGTCCACCACCTCGCCGTCGATGTCCACCATGACGGCGCGCTCGATCGAGGGGTAGCGCAGGATCTCGCGCAGGGTCGCCCCCTCGCCGCCGCCGATGACCAGGGCGCTCCGCGGGGGGCCCTCGGTGGCCAGCAGGCCGGGGTGGACGAGGGCCTCGTGGTAGATGAACTCGTCAGCCTGGCTGGACTGGATCCGCCCGTCGAGCACCAGGGCCTTGCCGTAGTCGGCCGTGACCATGATCTCGACGTGCTGGAACTTGGTCTGCGTCTCCACGAGCGTCCGCACGACGGCGTGCATGTGCCCCTCGACGGCGGTCGTGGTCTCGAAGAACCACTTGTAGGACTGCGGACTGATCAACTGACGGCGACCGGACTCTTGTTGACGATCGGGACCGCCGAGTTGAGGAACATGCCGCGCTGGACGTCGACCACCGCGGTCCGCTCGGAGGCGAACTGCTCGACGAGGTAGGTGGCCGCGATCTCCGGCTGGAGCACGTCGCCGCAGGAGAAGATGTCGACGGCCGCGTACCGGTACTCGGGCCAGGTGTGGATCGAAAGGTGGGACTCGGCGATCACGACGACTCCGCTGATGCCGAACGGGTTGAACTCGTGGAAGACGACGTCGACGATGGTGGCTTGCGCCCGCCTCGCGGCCTCGACCAAGGCCCCCTTGACGGTCTCGAGGTTGTTGATGGCGTCAGGATCGCAATCGAACAACTCGAGCAGCAGGTGTCGTCCCAGAGCGTTCAATCCACCGGCCCTCCTTCCTCCGATCCGTTCATCTACCGCACCTCTCCTGCGACGCGGACCCCGCATCGCTGTTTCACCGCGAAAAAATTTCCTTCTCCTACCGAAATCTGATTCACTCTAGGGCCCGGTTTTTTCGATTGCAAGAAAAAAACGCCGTCTCGGCGGCTTTTCCGGCGCCCTCCGGGGCGTCTCCGGGCGGCGCCGAGCGCCCGCGGCGGCCTCCGGCGGACCACTTTTCTCTTGCATTCGCTCGACGCCCCGGTAGAGTGACGGAAGATTTTGTCGCTCGCGCGCGCGGGCTCGACGATCGGAGGCGAGAGGCAGGAGTGGCGGCACGAAGGAGGAGCGGATGACGAAGACGGTCTCGATGGCGGCTGCGACGGTCGGCCACGCCGAAGGGGGCACGCCCCTCAACGCCTTCGACAACGCGCTGCTGGCCGCGGGCATCGGCAACATCAACCTCATCAAGGTCTCCAGCATCGTCCCTCCCGACGTCTCGATCATCGAGCTGCCGAAGATCAAGCCGGGCGCCCTCATCCCGACGGCGTACGCGGCGATGACCAGCGACGTGCCCGGCCAGACGGTGGCCGCCGCGGTCGGCTACGCCCTGCCGGACGACCCGGCCAAGCCGGGCGTCATCATGGAGTTCCACGACATCGCCACCCGCCAGCAGGCCGAGCGCGCCATCCGCGCCATGCTCGAGGAGGCGTTCCAGGTCCGCGGCGAGCCGATCCGGGAGCTCGGGGTCTTCGCGGTCGAGCACACGGTCGAGCGGTCCGGCTGCGCCCTGGCCGCCGTCACGCTGCTCGCCGAGCAGGACCTGGTCTAGGCGCGGCGCCCGCAGTCCCGGGCGCGCTGGCGCGACGTCCGTGAAGAGCCCGTACAGCGCCCCCCGCCTATACGAGATCGCCTTCGACATGAACCGGAAGGCCGAGGTGGACTTCCTCGTCCACTGCTTCCGGCGCTACGCCCGCCGCCCCGTCCGCCGGGTCCTCGACATCGCCTGCGGCACCGGTCCGCACCTGATCCGCCTCGCCGACCGGGGCTACGCGATGACGGGCCTCGACCTCTCGCCCGAGAACGTCGCCTACCTCCGGGCGCGGCTCGCCGCCCACGGCCGCCGGGGCGAGCTCGTCGTCGGCGACATGACCGACTTCCGCCTCGCCCGCCCGGTGGACGCGGCGATCTGCATGCAGGACTCCCAGGGCCACCTCCTCACGAACGCCGAGCTCGTGGCCCACCTCCGGGCGGTGGCGCGCGCGCTCCGCCGGGGCGGCCTCTACGTCTTCGACCGCTACATGGCCTCCTCCTGGATCGACCCGGCGCGGCGCTGGTCGTGGTCCCGGCGGCGCGGCCGGCTCATCGTGCGCGCCTCGTTCTCGGCCCTGCTCGACGTCGACCCGGTGACGCAGACGTTCCGGGAACGGATGCTGCTCGAGGCCGTCGAGAACGGGCGGCGCCGGGTCTACCGCCAGACCCACACCTCGCGCATGGTGTTCCCCCAGGAGCTGCGGGCGCTGGTCGAGCTGGCCGGCGGCTTCGAGTTCGTCCAGTGGTTCTTCGGCTTCAAGCCGCACCAGGTCCTCGAGCGCTCGAAGCACCCGCTCCTGATGGTCGTCGTCCTGCGCAAGCGCTAGCGCCATGACGCGGGCGGTGCTGAGGCTCAAGCGGGGCCGCGAGGCGCGCGCCCGGTCGCACCCCTGGATCTTCAAGGGCGACGTGGCCGACGTGACCGACGTGGCGCCGGGCTCGGCGGTGGCCGTCGTGGACGCCGCCGGGCGGTTCGTCGGCCGGGGCTTCTACAACCCGCGCCCGGCGCTCTGCTGCCGCCTGCTCACCTGGGCCGACGAGCCGCTGGACGAGGCGTTCTTCCGCCGCCGGCTGGGCGAGGCGCTGGCACTCAGGGCCCGCGGCCCTGCGGGCCTGCCGCCGCTCGGCCGCCTCGTCTGGAGCGAGGCCGACGGCCTGCCCGGCCTCGTCGTGGACCGCTACGGGCCGGCGCTCGTCGTCCAGTGCCTGACCCTCGGCATGGCGCGCTGCCGGCCGCTCGTGCTCGACGGGCTCGCGGCGCTGACGGACGGGCTCCCCGCCTTCGCGCACGACGAGGCGGCGCCGGCGCGGCTCGAGGGCTTCGAGCCCGCCCACGGCTGGGCCCGCGGCGCCGGGCCCGCGAGCGTCGAGGTCGAGGAGGACGGCGTCCGGTTCCGCGTGACGCTCGGCGCCGGGCACAAGACGGGGCTCTACCTGGACCAGCGCGAGAACCGCGCCCGCGCCGGCGGCCTGGCGGCCGGCCGCGACGTGCTCGACGCCTTCTGCTACGCGGGCGGCTTCGCCTGTCATGCGCTCGCGGGCGGCGCCCGCCGCGCCGTGCTGCTCGAGTCCTCCCCCGAGGCGCTCGCGGCCGCGCGCGCGAACCTGGCGCTCAACGGCGTCGCCGCCCGGGCGGAGGTCGTCGCGGCCAACGTCTTCGACGAGCTCAGGCGCCTGGAGCGCGCCGGCGCCCGCTTCGGCCTCTGCGTGCTCGACCCGCCGCCCTTCGCTCGGAGCCGGAGCGCCCTCGAGGCCGCGCTCCGGGGCTACAAGGAGATCAACCTCCGGGCGATGCGGCTGCTCGCGCCGGGCGGGCATCTCCTGACCTTCTCCTGCTCCTACCACGTCTCCGAGGCGCTCTTCGAGGAGGTCTGCCGCGAGGCGGCTGCCGACGCCGGCGTGCGCCTGCGCCTGCTCGCCCCGCTCGGCCAGGCGAGCGACCATCCCGTCCTGCTCACCGTGCCCGAGACGCGTTACCTGAAGGGCCTGCACCTCGAGGCCGTCTGACGCGACCGGCGGAGGAGTCGCCGCCGAAGCTGTCTTCCCCGTCGGTTTCCTGCTGTCGGAGCAGCGGGGGACAGGTGCTACCTGATTTTCACCTCACTAGCCCGATCATTAACTGGCGCGCACAGCAAGGAAGACGTCCACCGCCGTGGCACCCGTGAAGCCCGCCCCCGTCAGCGTGACGAGGAGCGAGAGCGTCCCGGCCGCCCCGCTCGCCGGCGCGAGCGCCGTGATCACCGGGACCAGCGTCACGGCCACGCCCGGCGCCGCCTCGAAGGTGAGTCCGCTGCTGCCGACCGCCACGCTCACGGCGCCCGTCACCGCGCCGTCGACGTTCTCGGGGAGCGGGGCCAGGGCCACGCTGACCGCGCCGCCCGCGATGAACACCGGCGGCGGCGGCTCCACCACCGTGAAGGCCAGCGCCACCACGTCGAGCCCCCGCACCTCGCACGCCACGGGCCCGAGCGGGGCGCTCGCGCCGAGCACCAGCGCGAGCGTGAGCTGGTCCAGGTCCGTCCGGACCTGCTGGACGGTGACGCCGGGCGTCGTGCACACGACGCTCGCGCCCGCCAGGTTCGCGCCCGTGACCGTGAGCGGGACCGTCGTCCCCTGGGTCCCGCTCGCGGCCGAGGTCGCGGTGATCGTCGTCGTCTGGCTGAGCCCGGTCTCGCGGGTGATGCGCACGAGGTTGCCGACGGCGCGGGGTGATGCGAGCGGTTTCCAGGAACTGTACGTTGGAGCACCTGTGAGTGGCGACCGTAGGACGATCCGGAATGTGAACTTCGCGGCTTGGCGCGATCCGCCGCCTGGCGAGCGGCTTGCTCCACGCGCGACGCCCTGCATCAGCCGGCGCGTCGGTTCAGCGCTGGCGCCGGCTCCCGGTCACGTCACCAGCGCCGCGTCTCGCCGTGCTCGAGGAGCCAGACGCGGTCGGCGCCGAGCCCGAGTCGCGCGGCCTCGGCGGCGAGCCGCCGCGGCGGCTCGGCGATCGGCTCCTCGGCGAGATCGAACGTGCCCCAGTGGATCGGCACCAGGCGCTGCCCGCGGACGTCGCCGAGGGCTCGCAGCGCCTCCTCGGGCGAGGTGTGGGCGGGCTTCATGATCACCTCGGGCAGATAGGCGCCGATCGGGATCGCGGCGAGGTCGAAGGGCCCGAGCCGCTCGCCGATCTCGCGCAGGCCGTCCCAGTAGGCCGTGTCCCCCGCGAAGTAGAGGCGCTTGGCGCGCCCGGCGACGGTCCAGCCCGCCCAGAGGCGCCGGTTGCGGTCCCAGGGCGTGCGCCCGGAGAAGTGCTGGGCCGGCACCGCCGTGACCCGGAGCCCGCGGACCTCGCGGTGCTGCCACCAGTCGAGCTCCTCGACCTCCGTGATGCCGAGCTCGGCGAACCAGGCCTTGAGCCCGAGCGGCACCAGGAAGCGCGGCCGGTGGGCGGCGGCGAGCCGCCGCACCGTGCCGACGTCGAGGTGGTCGTAGTGGTCGTGCGAGATCAGCACGACGTGGATCGGCGGGAGGTCCTCGAACGCGAGCCCGGGTGGCATCACCCGCCCGGGCCCGCCGACCGAGACGGGGCTCGCCCGCTCGCTCCAGTGGGGATCGGTCAGCACGTTGACGCCGTCGAGCTGGATCAGGAGCGTCGAGTGCCCGACCCACGTCACCGTGTCGGCGCCGGGGTTGCCGCGCAGGGCCGCGAGGTCGCTCGCCACGCGTGGCAGGTCCGCCCTGCGCGGCGCGAAGGTCGTCGCGAGCATGCGCCCGACGAAGAACCTGAGCCGGACCCAGGCGCCGGCCGGCGCGGCCGCGGCGCCCGTGTTGGCGAAGCCGCGCGCGCGGTGGTGGGCCGGCGCGCCCGGCACGGGGCCGCCCACGCCCACGCAGCCGCCCGCCGCGAGGGCCAGCAGCAGGAGCGCCCCGGCCCGCGTCAGGCGGCGCCCTCCGCCAGCGGCAGCTCGATGACGAACACCGCGCCGCCCTCCGGGTGGTTGCCCGCCCGGAGCCGGCCGCCGAGCTCGGTGATGAGGCCGTAGGAGACCGAGAGCCCGAGGCCGCTGCCCTCGCCGGGCGGCTTGGTCGTGAAGAACGGGTCGAAGACCTTCGGCAGGACGTCCGCGGGGATCCCCGGGCCCGTGTCGCGGACCTCGACGTGCCCCGAGCCGTCGGCCGACCAGACGCGCACGCTCAGCACGCGCTCGCGCTCCTGGCCGGCCATCGCCTGGTGGGCGTTCTGGACGAGGTTCAGCAAGACCTGCTGGAGCTGGTTGTCGTCGGCCAGGACGGCCGGGCAGCGGGCGAAGTCCGTCACGACGCGGATCCCGTCCTGCTGGAGCTGGTAACCCTTGAGCTCGAGGACCCGCCGCGCCTGGTCGGCGAGCGAGCACGGGCGCCGCTCGGGCGTGTAGTGGCGCGCGAACATCAGCAGGTTCTGGACGATGCGGGCCGCGCGCGTGGCCTCGTCGGCCACGATGCCGAGCCGCTCGCGCACGTGCGGCGTCACCTCCGGGTGCCCGAGCAGCAGGTGGGTCTGGCCCAGGATCGTCGTCAGCGGGTTGTTGATCTCGTGGGCGACGCCCGAGGCCAGCTCGCCGACGGCGGAGAGCTTCTCGGCACGGATGAGCTGCTCCTGGGCGCGCCGGAGCTCGTCGAGCTGCCGGCGCGTCTCCGAGTACAGGCGCGCGTTGTCGAGCGCGATCCCGATCTGGTCGGCCGCCGCCTCGACGAGGGCCACCTCGTGCGCGTCGAAGCGGTCCAGGGTCTTCCGGCCGAGCGAGAGCGTGCCGAGGATCCGCCCGCGGCAGTGGATCGGCACGCAGATGAAGCCGCGGATCTGCTCCTCCTGGACCGTCGCCTTCGCCGGCGGGAACAGGTGCGGATCCTCGTACGTCTTCTCGAGCTGGAGCGTCTCGCCGGTGGCGGCGACGCGGCCGATCAGCCCCTGCCCCACGGGCAGCACCTGGTTGACCTCGCGCAGGCGGGCGGACATGCCCCGGTCGCCGCGGAGCTGGAGCGTGGCGCCGTCCTGGGACAGGAGGTGGAGGCTCGCGATCTCGTGGCCGGTGACCTGCGTCAGCGCCTCGACCGCGGTGCGCAGGACGTCGTCGACGTCGAGCGTGCGGTTGACGATCTCCGCGACCCGGTGCAGGATGCCGAGGTGCGACTCGACGCTCGGGCGGCCCGGCGCCGGGCGCGCCGGCTCAGCGGGCGCCGGGGAGCGAGCCGCGCGCCGCTTCACGCCGACGCCTGGCCGCCCGCCCGCGTGACGAGCGTGTAGACGAGCTCGAGCGCCGCGTCCAGCCGCTCGGGGTCCTTGCCGCCGGCCTGGGCGAGGTCGGGCCGGCCGCCGCCGCCGCCGCCGACGGCCCGGGCGACCTCCTGGACGAGCTTGCCCGCGTGGAAGCGCCGGGTGAGGTCCTTCGTCACCGCGGCGACCAGGCTCACCTTGCCGTCCGCCACGCCCCCCACGCACACGACGCCCGAGCCGAGGCGCTCGCGCAGCGTGTCGGCGACCGCGCGGAGCCCGTCGGGATCGAGGCCGTCCACCCGCGCCGCCAGGACGGCCACCCCGTGGATCCGGCGCGCCAGCGCCACCAGGCTCTCGGCGCGCGCGCGGGCCTGGCCCGCCTCGAGCTCGCCGAGCCGCTTCTCGAGCGCGCGCTGCTCCTCGAGCAGCCGCTGGAGCCGCCTGGGGACCTCGAGCGGGCCGATCTTGAGGAGCTCCGCCGCCTCGCGGAGCGCGGCCTCCTTGCGGGCGACGCTCTCGAGCGCCGCGGTGCCGGCGACGGCCTCGATGCGCCGCACGCCGGAGGCGACCGCGCCCTCCGCGCTCACCTTGAGCAGGCCGATCTCGCCCGTCCGGTCGAGGTGGGTGCCGCCGCAGAGCTCGACCGAGAAGTCGCCGATCCGGATGACGCGCACCCGGTCGCCGTACTTCTCGCCGAACAGCGCCATCGCGCCCATCCGGAGCGCCTCGTCGAGATCCATCTCCATGCGCACGACCGCCGTGTCGGCCTGGACCTGCTCGTTGACCAGCGACTCGACCGCCTCGACCTCCCGGTCGCGCACCGCGTTGCCGTGGGAGAAGTCGAACCGCAGGTGGTCGGGCGCCACGAGCGAGCCGGCCTGCGTCACGTGCGTGCCGAGCACCCGGCGGAGCGCGGCGTGCAGCAGGTGCGTGCCCGTGTGGTGCTGCCGGAGCCCCTGCCGGCGCGGGCTCTCGACGCTCACCGCGACCTCCTCCCCCTCGTGGAAGCCGCCCTGCGCCACGCGGACGCGGTGGACGATGAGCTTCGCGCCGCGGTAGTACGTGTCGAGGAGCTGCCCGCGCCCCGCGCGCCCCGCGAGCGTGCCGGTGTCGCCGACCTGGCCGCCGGACTCGGCGTACGCCGGCGTGCGGTCGAGGATCAGCTCGACCTCGGCGCCCGCGCCGACCTCGCGCAGGCGCCGCGCGCCGCCCCCCGCGGCGTCCACGATGGCGAGGATGCGCGCCGGCGCCGTCAGGCTCTCGTACCCGACGAACTCGACCGCCGGGAGCTCCGCCGAGAGGCGCGTGTAGACGGCCGCGGCCTCGGCGTCGTCGCCCGCGCCGAATGCCGCGCCCGCCCGGGCGCGCTCGCGCTGGGCCTCCATCTCGGCCTCCGCGGCCGCGCGCGTGGCGTCCGTGACGCGCCAGCCCGCGTCCTGGAAGACCTCCTCGGCCAGGTCCATCGGGAAGCCGTACGTGTCGTACAGCGTGAACAGGAAGCGGCCGTCCACGACGCGCTCGCCGGCGCCCGCGTGCGCGGCGAGCCAGTCGGCGATCTTCTGCGTCCCGACGTCGAGCGTCTCGGCGAAGCGCTCCTCCTCCGCGCGCACCGCGTCCTGCACGCGCTGCCGCTCGGGCGCCAGCTCGGGGTACGCGCCCCGCATCAGCTCCGTGACCCAGTCCACCGTCCGCCAGAAGAACGGCTCCGTGAGGCCGAGCCGGCGCCCGTGGCGCATGGCCCGGCGCATGATCCGGCGGAGCACGTAGCCGCGCCACTCGTTCGAGGGCACGACGCCGTCGGCGATGAGGAACGTCGCCGCGCGCGCGTGGTCGGCGACGACGCGCATGGACACGTCGTCCTCCTCGCGCGCCCGGTAGGGCGTGCGCGCGAGCGCCGCGATCCGGTCGAGCAGCGGCGCGAGCAGATCCGTGTCGAAGTTCGACTGCTTGCCCTGCACGACCGCCGTCACGCGCTCGAGCCCCATGCCGGTGTCGATCGAGGGGCGCGGCAGCGGGGTGAGCGTCCCGCCCGCGTCGCGGTTGAACTGCATGAACACGAGGTTCCACACCTCGAGCCAGCGGTCGCACTCGCACGCGGGGCCGAGGCACGGCCGCCCGGCGGCGACCTCCGCGCAGGCGATGTGGTCGCCCTGGTGGAAGTGGACCTCGGAGCACGGCCCGCAGGGCCCGGTGTCGCCCATCGCCCAGAAGTTGTCCTCCGCGCCGAGGCGCAGGACCCGGTCGGCGCCGAGCCCGGCGACCGTCTTCCAGAGGCCGAACGCCTCGTCGTCGTCGGTGAACACGGTCGCCGTGAGCCGCCCGGGGTCGAGGCCGAGGTCGCGCGTGAGGAACTCCCAGGCGAAGGCGATCGCGTCGGCCTTGAAATAGTCGCCGAACGAGAAGTTGCCGAGCATCTCGAAGAACGTGTGGTGGCGCGCGGTCCGCCCGACGTTCTCGAGGTCGTTGTGCTTGCCGCCCGCGCGCACGCACTTCTGGCAGGTGGTCGCGCGCGCGTAGTCGCGCCGCTCCTCGCCGAGGAACACCGACTTGAACTGCACCATGCCCGCGTTCGTGAAGAGCAGCGTCGGGTCGTCGCCCGGCACGAGCGGCGAGGAGCGCACACGCGTGTGGCCGCGCCGCTCGAAGTAGCGCAGGAACGCCTCGCGGAGCTCGTCGCCGGTCATGGGAGAGTCATTGTAACACCGCGTCAGACCGCGTCCGGCTCACTCCCCGGGCACGCGGCCGAGCAGCTCGCGGACGACGCGCACCACGACGGACGCGGCGTAGCCGCGCCGCCGCAGGTGGTCGCAGAGGCGGGCGGCGACGCGCTCGGGGCGCCCGCGGCGCAGCGCGGGCAGCCGGCGGCGGGCGGCGGCGCGGGCGCGCTCGAGCGCCTCGTCGGGCGCGAGGGCGGCCAGCGCCGCGTCGACGAGCGCGGGCCCGACGCCCCGGGCGCGCAGCTCGGCGCGCAGGCGCGCGGGCCCGACGCCGCGCGCCGCGCGCGTCTCCACCCAGTGACGCGCGAACGCGGCGTCGTCCACGTAGCCGCGGCCCGCGAGGTCGGCGACGACGACCTCGCG
>Ga0209751_10002263_pt1 | contig 19393 bp, 19 predicted proteins | sample RifCSP13_1_FD_184019 | JGI IMG/M metagenome (GOLD analysis project Ga0209751, IMG submission 184019) | Soil microbial communities from Rifle, Colorado - Rifle CSP2_sed 13_1 (SPAdes) (version 2) | ecosystem: Environmental > Terrestrial > Deep subsurface > Rock core/Sediment | place: Rifle... | reverse complement strand
AAGAATCCAAGCGCTTCTTCACCCAGGTAAACGATTATCCCGATGGTTGTGAAAATTGAGATAGCGCCACAAATAAAAAGGAATGCCTGGATGATTGATTCTATAATGCGGGGGCGCTTCCGCAGATTCTGCGGCCTTGCGTTTTCAGTAGAGACTCCAGGCATCAATGGAGCTATTTTCACCTCATTCGCCATCCCATTTTCTCCAAGCGTTTATCTTTAATCATGATGACATAATAACGAATAGTCATAATTGTATCTCGAAGATTCAACAGAATGATACCATGTCGGTTGATCAAGCAAAAAATCGTCGCGCCTGGGTATTGAACCAGGCGCGACGGATTCAAGGGTGTCAATTATTGTCCCATTGCATCCAGCCAGGATTGTTTGGCCTGGTCGAGGGCTTCGCTGCTGGCGGGGAAGTAGCCGACGTTGACGACCTCTTCGTTGACGTAAGTCAGGAAGAAGTTGATGAAGTCGGCCACCTGGGGTTTGGCCTGCATGATGCCCGCATCGGAGTAGATGAACAGGGGGCGGGAGAGCGGATACTCGTTGCTCTCGGCGGTTTGCTCGTTGGGTTCGATACCTTCAATTGAGAGCGCGCGCAGGTTACCCTGGTTCTCTTTGAAATAAGCGAAGCCGAAGTAACCGATGGCGTAGGGGCTGCCTTCGACACCCTGGACGAGGACATTGTCGTCTTCGCTGAACTGGATGTTCTGGGCGCCGAGGATGGCGGCCTTGCCGGCATCTGCATCGTCACCGTTTGCGGGGGTCATGACAGCTTCGACGAAGTAGTCGAAAGTGCCGGAGTCGGTGCCGGGGCTGTAGCGTGAGATGGGCTCGGCGGGGAAGGCGGGGTCGACGTCAGCCCAGGTCTGGGCGGTGGAGAAGGCAAGGGCGAGCTGATCCTTGGTCAGGTTCTGGACGAAGTCGTTCTCGGAGCTGACCACCACAGCCAGGGCATCGGTGCCAACGCGAAATTCGATGGCTTCACGGCCAATGGCCTGGCAGTTGGTGCGCTCTTCATCCTTTATAGGGCGGCTGGCGTTGGAGATGTCGGTCTCTCCAGCCTTGCAGAAGCGCTCGAAGCCAGCGCCGGTGCCGATGCTGTCGATGGTGATCTTGCCGGCATAACCTTCGTTCTCGAAGCGAACAGCCATGGCTTCTGTCAGGGGATAGACGGTCGAGCTGCCTGCGACGATGATGTCACCCGTCACCGCTGATGGATCGACATTGGGTAGTTCGACTTGCCCCATCGGAGGTTCTGGGGCAACAGGGGCCTCGGTTGCCTCCGCAGGAGCTTCCGTTTGCACAGGAGCTTCTGTTTCCAATGCCGCTGCAGCGGGAGTTTCGACAACAGGAGGAGGGGCACAGGCGGCTAACAGGGTGGTTATTAATACGAGAGCAGATAACAATGTGAATAACGTGCGTTTCATTCTTCTAACTCCTATTTAATAGTATCGGGAAGAAGAATAACACGATGGCTTTAACGCCAGGGGAAAGCAAGGTTAAACAATAGTCAAGGTTTTGTTAAGAATTGATTAACATCCATCAAACCTTGGCGCCATATCGCTGCTTTGAGTATTCCAACCACAATACCAATGAGTATCAGCCAGGTCGATCTAACGTGAAAACGAAGCAGCAGGATTGCTGACAGAATTGCCAGGGTGATTGTGAGCGGATCGACCAGTGCAGCCAGGCTTAAATGCCAGGTGACCCCAGCCATCAGCCCAAAGAAGCAACATTGACACCATCCAGCAGGCTTCCAGCCCAAAGCGAGTTTCGAAGTCTAGGGATGAATGGGTTGCTTATTAGGACAAAATCGTGACGATCAAAGTTGCAGGGAGGATAAAGCCGAAACCAGCAAGGATCAACCCAATCCAACCACCGCGATTTCCCTAAGATTACTCTTGCGTGTAGCCAATTAGCTGGTTAGTAAAAATAGAATTGGGAGGGATGTGACCAGCATTAGAAACAAGGATTCAAATTAGATCAAGCCACAACCGGGACAGTGAAATAAAAAGTGCTGCCCCGACCCTCGAGACTCTCAGCCCAGATGCGACCGCCATGGGCTTCTACCATATGGCGGGAGATCGCCAGTCCCAACCCGGTTCCACCACTAGATCGCGCCCGATCTGCCTTGTAGAAGCGTTCAAAAATCCGCGGCAGGTCTTCAGCAGAAATTCCACTCCCAGTATCTTTAATAGAAAAAAGAACCATTTCATCAGAAATTTGCGCGGTAAGAGTGATGTTTCCACCTGCAGGAGTGAATTTAATGGCGTTGTGTAATAGGTTGACGAGAACCTGCTCGATCCGTGGTGGATCAGCGAGCACCATTGGTAGATCGGTAGGGCAGAGCAGCTGCACTTGGATCCCAGAATTCTCAGCCTGTAATTGCAGGCGTTCGATGGCTGAGGTCAATAAATCCTGGGGAGGGACGGGCTTTAATTCAAGCGGCACCTTCCCGGATTCAATCCGAGAGAGTTCTAATAACTCCTGAACCATCAATGACAATGCATCCACCTCGGCCTCTATCCGGCTCAGGAAACGACGTGCGGCAGGAGGGTCGTCCAGCGCGCTTTCCTGAAGTGTTTCTGCCAGAGCTTTTAGCGAAGCGAGTGGAGTACGTAATTCATGAGATATGTTACTGATAAAATCCCGGCGGACGGTTTCCAGGCGTCGTAGGTGTGTGAGATCGTTAACTACCAGGAGAACACTGCCGGGTAGAGTCTGAACCAAAGGGATGGCTTCAACTTGAAAAATTTGGTGTTTCATGGGGATTTCGAGTGAAGTCACCTGGTTTTCACTGGATTCCTGACATTTCCGCCAAAGCTCAATAATTTGATGGTGTCTGACAACGTTGGGAAGCGAACGACCTAAGGCGTCACCTTCTTCCACCACAGAAAACATACGTTGGGCAGCCGGATTTACCATCTGTACTTTCCCCATTTCATCAACGATCATCACCCCGTCACTGAGTTGCTTCAAAACTGCAACTAGCTTGTTACGTTCGGTATCAAGGCGGCTAAATTGGGCGCGCAACTGGATGCGCATATCATTAATCGCACCAGCCAGCTGGCCCACCTCGTCGCGGGTCATAGGGATCATCTGGTCACTCTGACCATCCAGGGAAATTTGCTGGGTCGCCTGGGCAAGATTTCGTAAGGGTCGTGTGGTGTACTCAGCAACTACCAGCCCCAATAGAACTGCCAGGAGGGTTGTAATCAATGTCCCGGTGAGAATAGTTTTCCGTAGAGTAGAAACCTTGGCTTCAATTTGATCTAACGCAATGGCAAGACGGACATACCCTAATACTTCACCATCGCTATAATCTAATGGGAGGGCGATATACAACATTTCAGTTCCCAAGGTCCGGCTAAACCGGATCGACCTGCCCATCCCTTCGATAAGTGCTTGTTGAATTTCGGGTCGTTGGAGATGATTGTCCATAGTCGCTCGATCCTCGTGAGATTCGCCGACTACCACGCCATCCGCAGCGATGAGAGTAACACGCACTCCCAGATCATCCGACCAATCTTTGGCAAGAAGATCAAGACCTTGGCCAGGGAATTCACTGTTAATCCTTTGTTCGAGAGTCCCTCCAAGTAACCTTGCCTCTGAAGTCAATTTTGATTCCAGTTCGTTCAATTCGGTGTGATAAATATAATCCGATATATAGAGACTCAGCCCGGTCAATACCAGCATGAAAAGAATAACGTACGGAATGGCTATCCGCCAGCGAATACTATGAAACATGCTATCCTTCAAACCGATAGCCTGCCCCGCGCACGGTGACAATCCGGTCTGGCTTGGCTGGGTTTTGTTCGATTTTCTCTCGCAACCACCTTACATGCACATCCACGGTCCGGCTGTCTCCGCTGAAGTCCCAGCCCCATACGCGTTCGAGAATCAAATCTCGGGATAAGACGTGACCACGGTGCCTTGCCATGAAGAGCAGCAAATCATACTCCTTAGGTTTGAGTGGAAGTGGCTTGTCATCCAAGCGAACTTCGCGACGGGCCATGTCAAGCGTCAAGTCATCAAATTGTAAGATTTCTTTTTTATCAGGTGAAGTTGATTCGGCTTTTTCGCGTTCTAACCGTACCCGACGGAGTTGGGCTTTCACCCGCGCCTGGAATTCTCGCATGCTGAAGGGTTTTGTCAAGTAATCATCCGCGCCGATTTCCAATCCAATCACGCGATCAATCTCCTCGTCACGGGCAGTCAGCATAATGATCGGGACACTCATCTCCTGGCGGAGGATCCGGCAGACCTCGAATCCGTCTAAAACAGGAAGCATGATATCCAGTACGATCAGGTCTGGTAAGAGGCGTCGGGCAGCCTCGATGGCGGATTTACCATCGACAGCAGTATCTGCTCTGTAACCTAACCGCGATAAATTGTAAGAAAGCGTTTCTCTAAGGCTTGGTTCGTCTTCGACGATAAGGATTAATTCGGCCACATTCTGCTCCAATTAACCAAAACGACCTTCCACATAGTCTTCCGTGCGCTTATCAAGGGGATTGGTGAAGATGTTTTTCCCAAGGGAAAACTCGATTAGCTCGCCCTGGAGGAAGAAAGCAGCATGATCGGCTGTACGAGCGGCTTGTTGAATGGAATGGGGGACAAGGACAATAGTATATTGTTTTTTCAGCTCATGAAGCGAAGCCTCTACCTTGCCAGTCGAGATCGGATCCAAACCAGAAGTTGGTTCATCGAGAAGGATAATTTCAGGTTCAAGGACCAGGCTGCGCGCCAAACACAAACGCTGTTGTTGTCCACCGGAGAGAGCGACAGCTGGATCATTGAGTCGATCTTTTACCTCTTCCCATAGGGCGGCCTGGTTTAAACTGCGCACCATAGCATCTTCGAGCCGTTGTTTCTGGCGAATCCCAGCGAGTTCTAAGCCATAGGTCAGATTCTTACGGATGCTGAATGGGAGTACCACTGGTCGGGCAAACACGATCCCTATCCGGCGCCGCAGGGTGATCACGTCGAGGTCCGGATCAAGGATGTTTTGTCCGTCGATCAGGACTTTCCCTGAAAATTGCTTTATATCAGCGAGGTCGTTCAATCTGTTTATGACGCGTAAAAGAGTCGATTTACCACCTCCGGCCGGTCCGAAAAGAACTGTGATCGCATTGGCAGGAATGTCGAGATTGATATTCTTCAAGGACTCAGTGCCGTCTGAATAAAATAAAGAGAAGTTTTCGATGTGGATCTTGATCATCGGGTTGAGGTTTTCTACCACTGACGACGAGCCCGAGCTCGAGAACGAATGACGGTAGCGAGTGAGTTCATGCCAAGAACGAAGATGATTAATACTAGCGCGGTCCCGTATTGGATTTGGACCGGCATACCTGGGACTTGGGTTGAAATAACGAACAGGTGATAAGGCAAGGCCATGGTGGCATCGAAAGGCGAGTTGGGTAACCTGGGCAGGAAAAAAGCTGCCACTGTAAACAAGATTGGGGCGGTTTCACCCGCGGCGCGCTCGAGACCCAGAATTACTCCGGTCAAGATACCGGGTAATGCCTGCGGCAGGACGATCCGGCGGATGGTCTGCCAGTAAGTGCCTCCCATAGAAATACTCACCACGCGGAATGATTGTGGGACAGCGCGCAAGGCTTCTTCTGCGGTAGAGATAATCACCGGTAAAGTCATAATCGCTAAGGTCAACGAGCCAGCCAGGATGCTGGTGCCAAAATTGAGGAAAAGAACAAATAGTCCCAGGCCGAATAGACCGTAGACCACCGATGGAATCCCTGCCAGGTTGATGATAGCGATGCGGATTATGCGTGTCCAGCGGTTGTCCGATGCATATTCAGATAAGTAAATAGCTGCGCAAATTCCCAGGGGTACTGAGAAAATAGCGGTACCGATGGTAAGGTATAAGGTTCCCACGATAGCAGGGAATATTCCACCAGAACGCATGCCATTTCTGGGAAGACCGGTCAAGAATTCCCAGGAAATGGCTGATCCGCCTTTAATGGCAATATAAATGACTACCATGAGAATCGTTATTGCGGTCAATAAGGCGATCGCCGTTAAAAAGATGAAAGCAGCTCGTTGAGCTAATTGGCGAGAATGAGAGGATTGAATCCGCTTCATGACAGAATCCGCTCCGAGCGCTTCCGCTGGCGAAATACCACCGCGGAGGCAATCACATTCACGATTAAGGAGATTAAGAAGAGAATGATGCCGATCAAGAACAGAACATGGAAATGAACACTACCACTCGCCACCTCGCCCATCTCGGCAGCGATGGTAGCGGTCATTGTTCTCACTGGCGAAAACAGCATGCTTAAACGCACAGGCAACACTGGAGCGTTTCCAGTAACCATCATCACAGCCATCGTTTCACCGATCGCCCTGCCTATTCCCAACATGATAGCGGTCAATACTCCAGAACGGGCTGCTGGCAGAGTCACGCGCCAGATAGTTTGCCATTTGGTGGCGCCTAAAGCTAACGCTCCATCCCGGTATGAACGGGGAACAGCGTCTAGAGCATCTTCAGCAACCGAGACGATAGTCGGGATGGCGATCCCACCCAGGAGGAAAGAACCGGTAAACGCGGTGAGACCGGTTGGGAGGTTGAGGGCGCGGCGCAATAGGGATGTAAAGATGAGCACTCCTAAGAATCCAAGCACCACTGAGGGCAACCCCGCCAGCAGCTCGATCAAAGGTTTCAGGATTTCCCTGGCCCAACGGGGTGCGATTTCCGAGATGAAAATCGCTGTGCTTATTCCAATAGGGACAGCAATCATCGTTGCGCCAAGAGTGACGATCAAAGAGCCGCCCAGGAGAGGCAAGATTCCGAAATAATCTTCGATTGGATACCAGCGCTTACTAAAAACCTCAGAAAGCGGAACCTCACCGAGTGTAGGAAGCCCTTCTCTTAATAGGAAAAATAGAATCAGGCCAACAAATAAAATAGCAGAGTACCCAGAGACTTTAATGAGACCTGTGATCAGGAGTTCGTTCCAGGAAAAAGATTTTCTCATCTTATATATAGGAGAAATAGACAGAGAGTACCAATACAGTCGTGGTTATTGTGGATTGATGGGAACAAAACCTAAATCTTCAACGATCTGTTGAGCCTCGCGGGAAGAAATCCACTCCAGGTACCTTTTTAATTCCCCACCAGGTTGACCATTGGAATACATGTACAAATCACGAGCGATCGGATAGGTATCATTGTTTACAGTTTCTGCAGATGGTAAGACATACTCCCCTCTTTCGTTTGAGGCTACAGCGAGCATCTTCAAGTCGGGTGTGACATAACCTAGCCCGTCGTATCCGATGGCGTTCGGATTGTCGCGGATTTCGGCGCTGATGCCTTCGGAGGAAGGCAATAGTAAAGTATCAGTTGAGAAAAGGGTTTTATTATCAGCCTGTCCTAGACGAAGCACTTCTTCCAAGAAATAAACATGCGTGCCAGAGTTAGTCTCCCGCGACAGGCGAACGATCGGACGGTCTTCACCGCCTAATTCGCGCCAATTATTGATTTTACCGCTATAGATGTCAGAAATTTGTTGCAGGGTTAAGCGTTCGACTGGATTATTTTTATTGACGATTATGGCAATTGCATCCCGTGAGATGACAAATTCCACTGGTTGGGTGCCATTAGCCTCGGCTTTTTCAACCTCCTCCGGTTTAATTTTCCGGGAGGCGTTGGCAATGTCCACTGTACCGTTGATCAGTGCAGCAATTCCAGTTCCTGAGCCTCCGCCAGTTACCGAGATGCGGACTTCGGGATGGAGTTGCTGGTACCGCTCAGCCCAAGCCAGGGCAAGGTTTACAATAGTATCGGAGCCTTTGTTTTCAATATAGGCGCTTTCGGATTGTTGTATTCCTGCCCCCGGTGTCGTGGATTGAACTGCACAACCAACTAAAGCTAGTGTAGCCCCGGCAGTGATCAACCAGTGGAGTATTTTCATCAAAGCGATTATAGTCGTGATCATTAGGTGGAGCAAGGTTGTGGATCCTAATAATGATGAAAGTAGTTTACTAAAAGATATCGAGTAGAATCAGGTCATGACCGATCAGCAATCAATTATTGAAGTCTCTAATTTAAATTTCTATTACGGTGAGAAAAACGCTTTGAATGAAATCAATATAGATATTCTTCCTCACCGAGTTACCGCATTGATCGGACCTTCGGGCTGTGGCAAATCGACTTTTTTGCGTTGCCTGAACCGGATGAACGATACAATCCCAGGTGTAAGAATTGAAGGGCAGATTCTTCTTAAGGGCGAAGATATCTACACTCCGGATGTGGACTTAATTCAATTACGGCAGCGGGTTGGGATGGTGTTTCAGAGACCCAATCCATTCCCCCAATCAATATTTGATAATGTCGCTTTCGGGCCGCGTGTCTTAGGTTTAACCGGAAACCGGCACGATCTGAATAATTTGGTCGAGCGAAGTTTACGGCAGGCGGCTCTATTCGACGAAGTAAAAGATCATTTAAAAAAGGATGCGTTAGACTTATCTCTCGGCCAGCAACAGCGCTTATGCATCGCCAGAGTGTTAGCGGTTGAGCCTGAGGTTATCTTGATGGATGAACCTGCATCAGCCTTAGACCCTATAGCTACCCTAAAAATCGAAGAATTAATCGCGGTATTGAAAAAGGATTATACAATTGTAATTGTGACTCATAATATGCAACAGGCTGCACGCGTTTCTGATTTCACTGGCCTATTTTGGCTTGGTGAATTGGTTGAGTTCTCGCCCACAGAAATTATGTTCACCCGACCGGAAAAGCAACTAAGCGAAGATTACATTACAGGCCGGATGGGATAAGAAATCCTCAATCCTGGAATGGATTCTGTCACCAGTTTTGGTATGTTGAATAAGACCTCAGGTTTGAAATTATCTGGATTTGCAAGATTTGCCTGGGGAGTATTGGCTTACAACCTGGCAGTGATCCTGTGGGGCGCATATGTACGCGCCTCCGGTTCAGGAGCGGGCTGCGGCAGCCATTGGCCATTATGTAATGGTGTAGTCGTACCCTACGCGCCGAGAGTAGAAACTTTGATTGAATTTACCCATCGGATAATGAGTGGATTAGCATTCTTACTCATAATTGCATTGATGGTGAGTGCATTTCGGTTATACATAAAAGGTAATCCGGTACGCCTGGGGGCAGGTTTTTCCATGCTATTCATGGTCAGCGAAGCCTTGTTAGGGGCTGGACTGGTTTTGTTTGAATTGGTAGCGGGAAACGCGTCACTGGCCAGGGCGTTCTCAATGTCTTTCCATCTCGTAAATACCTTTCTTCTTTTGGCAAGCCTTTCGATGACTGCCTGGTGGGCATCGGGTGGCCAGCCACTTCAAAATAAAAGTAATGGCTTGATTCAAGGTATGCTTGCGGTAGGGTTAGTCGGAATGTTAATTTTGGGGATGAGTGGAGCAGTGACTGCATTAGGCGACACTCTTTTCCCGGTTCGTTCACTTGCAGAAGGGATACAACAAGATTTATCTCCAACTGCGCACTTCTTAATGCGATTGCGGCTATTACATCCGACATTAGCAGTTCTGGTGGGCGTTTATCTAATTTTGTCAGCCAGCTGGCTTACTATGCGAAAGCAGGAGCAAGCCACAATATTATTGGCCAAGATTTTAATAGTTTTAGTCGTCCTGCAACTGAGTGCCGGTATAGTGAACGTCTTCCTTTTAGCTCCGATCTGGATGCAAATCCTACACCTTCTGCTCTCGGATATACTCTGGATCGTCTTAGTGATCATGACAGCAAGTGCGTTGAGTCAAGGGATGGCGTTAGAACACATCCGGAGATCTCCTCAAAATACTCCTGCATCTCCAAGCAGCGAAACATCGACTTAGGCTATAATTCATCACCATGGATATTGAACAGCTCCGCCTGCGGCTTGAGCAGCTTCGCCGCGAGATCCAATACCACAACTATCGTTACCATGTGTTAGATGACCCACAGATCAGCGATCTTGAATTTGATCAGCTGATGTCCGATCTTCGGGCAATTGAGAATTCCCACCCTGAATGGATCACCCCTGATTCGCCAACCCAAAGGATTGGAGCAACCCCTGCTGATCGATTCGAGAAACTTCGCCACCCTTCCCCAGTGCTCAGTCTGGGGAATGCCTTCGATGCAGACGGGGTGCGCGCCTGGTATGAACGCATCTTGCGCCTTGATGGGAGAGTAGCTGAAGCAAGTTTCATCGTCGAACCAAAAATCGATGGTCTCACAGTAGTCCTGCATTTCCGGGATGGTATTTTCGTCCAGGGAGCGACGCGCGGGGATGGCGAAGTCGGAGAGGATGTAACAACGAATTTACGGACAGTGCGTGCTTTACCGTTGAGGATACCCGTACAACCGGGTGAAATTAAGGCACCAAGATACCTGGTGGTACGCGGGGAAGTGTTTATCTACATGAAGGATTTTGAAGATCTCAATCGCCGCCTGGAAGAGGCTGGTGAAAAAACATACCTCAATCCACGCAATACTGCTGCAGGTTCATTACGCCAACTCGATCCGAATCTCACAGCTTCACGCCCACTAACGTTGCTTACTTATGGCATAGTAGACGGGGAGGATTCCTTACCAGGAACTCATTATGAAACCGTGGAGTATCTCCGCAATCTAGGTTTTCCTGTGGTCGAAGCGAATAGATATAGGACGATAGAAAAAGCCATCACGGCTTGCTTGGAATGGAACGAACGGCGTTGGTCACTCCCTTATGAAGCTGATGGAGCGGTGATCAAAGTCGATGGATTAGCTCTTGTGGATGACCTGGGTGTAGTTGGCAAAGATCCACGGGGTGCGATCGCCTTCAAGTTTCCTGCTCGGGAAGTGACTACGCAGCTGTTGGATATCGGCGTGAATGTTGGCCGAACAGGAGTGCTCACACCCTACGCTGTCCTGGAACCAGTCGAGATCGGCGGGGTGATTGTCAAGCAAGCTACCCTGCATAATTTCGACTATATCGTTGAAAAGGATATTCGCATTGGCGATCGAGTGCTAGTCAAACGCGCTGGGGATGTGATCCCGTATGTGATCGGTCCCGTAGTAAGTGCGCGGATAGGAGTTGAAAAGGCATTTGACCCACCCAAAAATTGCCCAGCGTGTGGTGAGCCAGTTGAGCACTTCCCAGGAGAGGTAGCCTGGTATTGTGTAAATGCAGCATGCCCGACGCAGTTAATTCGAAACGTGGAGCATTTCGTCTCACGCGGTGCGATGGACATTGTCGGCCTGGGGATCAAGATTGTCGAACAACTCGTTCAGGCCGGCTTGGTGCACGACGTAGCAGACTTATATACTCTCCGGCGAGAGGATTTACTCCAACTCGAAGGCTTTGCAGAAAAGAAGGCAGATAATCTATTGCGTTCCATCGCCGTCTCGAAAGAGCGTAGCCTGGCACGAGTGATCACTGCGCTGGGCATTCGCGGCGTGGGTGAGGTAGGAGCTTCTGAGCTCGCGCGTCATTATCAGGATCTGCATTCATTAGAATGGGCTGGTCTTGATGATTTGCAGCAGATCGAAGGAATCGGTCCAAACATCGCTCAGGCAATTGTTGATTGGTTTGCTGTGCCGGCCAACCAAGGTGTATTGGAGAAACTTCGTGCAGCCGGAGTCTGGCCGCAGGCTGAAGTACGATCAGGAGCAAGGGAGGGGAACCTGAAATTATCTGGGTTAACCTTCGTAGTTACGGGAACATTGCCTGGTTTTTCTCGGGAGGGAGCCAAGGCGTTCATCGAATCTTATGGTGGAAAAGTTACCGATTCGATTAGCAAGAAAACTAGTTACCTGGTCCTGGGCAGCGAACCAGGATCTAAATTTGAAAAAGCCAAAGTTTTAGGGATTCCGATACTCGATGAGATCGGTTTACGCCGGTTAGCAGGTGAGATTGTTTAGGCCATCTCAGAAAGACATAGGAGCGTCATCATGGATATCCATCAAGCAGACGATACAATAACCCACCGCATGAACGCCATTCTAGAACGGTTACAATCTCTTCGTGAAGCTGACCTCTACTTCTATAACCAACCGGTAACCGAACTGCGCGGTGGATCGAAGGTGCTGGTTAAAGGACGAGAGATGGGGATGTTCGCCTCGTATAGCTATCTAGGCTTGGTCGGCCACCCCCGCATCAACCAGGCAGCCAAAGAAGCTATCGACCGGTATGGCACTGGTACACACGGTGTGCGCACCCTGGCGGGTAGTCTGGATTTGCACCTTGAACTTGAAGAAACGATCGCCGAGTTCAAACAGACCGAGAGCGCGGTCACGTTTACCTCAGGATATGTGACGAACTTAACCGTAGTGTCCACTTTGGTTGGCCGAGGGGATTATGTCATCTCGGATAAACTCAATCATGCCAGCATTGTGGATGGTTGTCTGATGTCAGGGGCGAAATTCCTCCGCTTCAGGCATAATGATATGGAGGCCTTGGAAGAACGGTTGCAGAGAATTGAAAATGGAGCGGCGAAGTTGGTTATCGCCGATGCAGTTTTTAGCATGGATGGGGATGCGATAGACTTTCCAAGGATGGTGGATCTGTGCCGTAAATACCACGCCTGGCTGATGATCGACGAGGCGCATTCGGTCGGCGTTTTGGGGAAAACAGGCCGCGGGATAGAAGAGCATTTTGATATGCCAGGCACGATTGACATTAAGATGGGCACGCTGAGCAAGACGATCCCATCGGTGGGAGGTTATATCGCAGGAAAGAAGGAGGTGATTGAATATTTGCGCCACGCCAGTCGCGCTTATATTTTCTCTGCGGCTTTGCCGCCCGCGCAGGCGGCAGCTGCCAATGAGGCTTTCAAAGTCATCCTGGATGAGCCTTGGCGAGTGGAGAAGCTACGCGCAAATGCACAGCAGTTTATTTCAGGATTGCAAAATCGTGGATTTGATACTTTACAAACTTCGACCGCGATCGTGCCTATCCTATGCGGTGATGATAACAGTGCCTTTGCAATGACTCAGGCGGCTCAACGTCAGGATATCTTCGTTCTGCCAGTTGTCTCACCCGCGGTGCCCCCCGGACTAGCTAGACTGCGGGCGACAGTTACCGCCGCGCATGAACCAGGGCAGATCGAATATGCCATGAACATCATCCAGGCGGCGGGGAAACAAGTAGGGGTGATCCCGTGATGGGTGATGCATAAAGCGTGAAAAATGGCAATAGTTCGATTAAAACCAGGGCGGGAGAAGTCGCTTTTACGTCGACACCCGTGGATTTATTCGGGAGCGGTGGCAAGTGTGGAGGGGATGGACGCAGGCGGGGGAATAGGAGAGACTGTAGATGTGGTCGATTCACGGGGGAGGTTTCTGGCGCGTGGCGCGTATAGCCCTCATTCCCAAATTCGGGTACGAATCTGGTCATGGGATTCAGGGGAGGCGGTTAACGAAGTATTTTTCCGCGATCGGCTTGCTCAGGCGATGGGTGCTCGCCTGGAATTCGTGAACCCCGCCGAAACAAACGCTTACCGTTTGGTGAATGCTGAATCAGATGGATTGCCAGGGTTAATCGTCGATCGATACGCGGATACATTGGTGATCCAATGCCTAAGCAGTGGACCCGAGCGGTGGCGCGATACCCTGGTGAAATTAATCTTAGAAATCAGTGGGTGCCAGCAAATCTTCGAGCGCTCTGATTCCGAAGTTAGAACCCTGGAAGGGTTAGCGCCCCGAGTGGGAATGTTGATAGGGTCTGAAACGCCTGAGCGCTTGAAGATCCAGGAAAATGGTTTATTCTTTGAGGTGGATATTTGCCATGGACATAAAACCGGATTTTACCTGGACCAACGCGAGAATCACGCACGCTTGAGAGCGCTGGCGGCGGGTCGAAAAGTGCTTGATTGTTTTACTTATAGTGGTGGATTCGCTGTTTCTGCCTTAGCGGGAAGTGCTGAAAGAGTGATGGCGATCGACTCGTCGGCGGAGGTACTTAGATTAGCCCAGCAAAACATGGTTCTCAATAGACTTCCGGTGGAGCGAGCCGAGTTTGAGACAGGGGATGTCTTCCAAGTATTGAGGAAGTATCGAGACCGGGGGCTATCATTTAATTTGATCATATTAGACCCTCCGAAGTTTGCAACTACCTCTGCTCAGGCGCAGCGGGCAGCACGGGGATATAAAGATATCAACTTGTTGGCCTTCAAGTTATTAATGCCAGGTGGAATTTTGGTGACATTTTCCTGTTCAGGGGGCGTCAGTGAGGATTTGTTCCAAAAGATCGTGGCAGGAGCAGCGCTGGATGCAGGAGTGAGTGCTCGAATTGTGGAGCGTTTGCACCAGGGACCAGACCACCCTATGGCGTTGAACTTTCCAGAGGGAAGTTATCTCAAAGGCTTTATTATCCAGGTTTAACCTACAAAGAGACTACGGAAGTCATTGAGACCTCCGTAGTTGGTTTCTTGTGGAGATGGCGGGAATCGAACCCGCGTCCGAAAGGATCGATGCGCGGATATCTACGAGCGTAGTCGTTTGTTGGTTTTCACGCGATGCCGGACAGACGACAAGCCAGGCAACGCGCCAGCCACTGGGACCCGAGAGCCCCTCTTTCACACGGTTAGTGGCGTGAGGTGCGGCACTCCGACTTTGTCTCGCCCGGTCTACCTCCGGTCGGAGAGCGGGGCAGGCGGACGTGACCCGCTAACGGGGTCAGACTCTTACCCTTGCCGATTAGGCGGCGAGGGGCAGAGCGGAGACGGAAGTGCGGTTGGCACTTGTTTGTTGCGCTGAGTTTACGAGGTCGGCGCCTCTCGGCTCGCAATCCGGGATCAGCCTCTTCCGTCGAAGCCTGTCATCCCCATGCGTATCGCATTATACCCCACTCGTGCGTGATATACTAGATGAAACTATTTTTACTCGGCGGTGTTATCAGTTACAACTGGTATACCTTGCCGACTTGGTGAGGAATGTGCTTGACCTAAGCGATGAAGCTGCGTTAACCTCAGCCGCGCAGGGAGACCAGGCAGCCTTCGGAGTGCTCTACGAGCGCTACGTGGGCAGAATTTATAATTATATTTATTATCGCACTGGCAACCAGCACGATGCGGAGGATCTTACAGCCCGCGTCTTCTTCCGGGCGCTCCGGCATATTGGCAACTATAAAGACCGTGGTTTACCCTTCTCAGCATGGCTATACCGGATCGCGCACAATCTGGTGGCAAATTGGCATCGTGATAACAGCCGGCGGAGGGAGGTGCCTTTAGAAGAAATTCTACTCGTCCGGCATACTAGCGAACACCCGGAAGTCGCTTTATTAAAGACAGAAGAGCGAGAAGGATTAATGAATGTTATTCATGACCTACCTTCTGACCGCCAGCAATTATTAATCCTGAAATTTGTTGAGCACCTCTCCAATGCTGAGATCGGTCAGATCATGGGAAGGACTGAAGGAGCTGTCAAGAGCCTATATCACCGGACTTTACTTTCATTGAGAGATGAGTTCGACCTAGTTAATATTGAAGGTTTAACAGGCTTAGAAGAGCTACCCTAGGGGAGAACGGCAAAAATGAAGGTTTCTCAGGTGAATAAAGATGGATTGAAAGATCTAGAACAACTAATGCAAACCTCTTTCCCCGCGGTGAATCCGAGGCCTGAGTTTGTTCACCAGTTACACCAACGCCTGACGGATCCCTTGCTACCAACGGTTCGTTTCCCCCGAAAAGTAACTTCTCAATTCTTGTTGTTGATCGCTGTTGGTGTTATCAGCGGTGTAATCTTTATCTTGACTGCAGGCCGATTGGTCAAGGCTCTGATCGATATTATGAGGGGGATTAGATAAGTTCGATCACTCGATGATATCCCCGAGTAATTCGTGAACCAGCCAGCGGACATCAGCGAGCAGATCAACTTCCACTGGGATTGTATGATCAGGTGTGATGCGCACCAAGAAGTGATCGGTGACGTTTCGTACTTGAGGAGAGATATCTGGCAACGACTGCAGATATTGTAGGCGCGTATAAGCACTGGAGCGGATAGAGGGTAATTTCCTCCGGCGAAGATACTCGCCGATAACGTACCCGGCAGCACGACGAGCACACACACGCGCCCTGCCTTCATTTCCGGCTTTGCGGGCTACTCCAGCCTGATCTAATTCGGTTTTGACGAGTGCTACCCAGTCCATATTTTTTTTGACATCGGAGGTGATTCGATTTTCCATGACTCGTGATATGCGCCGTTACGCTAACCAAACAAACGTCCGATTGATCCTTGGTGGCTTATTGCTCTTGTTTCTCTTAGGCGATGGATTGATCTACATTTTGTATGGAAAAGGAGCAGCTATGATGGGGTTATTGTGCCTGGCGTTAGGTCTGTCACCATTGATGATCATTTGGGGGATGTTGTGGGGAATTGAATGGCTAGCGAGAAAGGCAAACCAGGAATGAACGCTTCCCAGATCACTCGTAAGATCGGCAGTTGGATCATCCAACAGCGAATCCCGGCGGGAGATGGGCCGCATCCGTTGTTTTTGTTGTTGCATGGTTGGACAGGGGACGAGAATTCAATGTGGATCTTCACTTCCCGTCTGTCCAACAACTTCATTATTGTAGCACCGCGCGGTCTGTTTTCTACGCCCCTTGGGGGGTTTGGTTGGCATCCACAGGGGAAACGAGCCTGGCCGAGTCTTGATGACTTCAAACCATCAGTGGATGCCTTGCTAGAATTATTGTCCTCTCAAAATTATTCCAGTGCTGACCTTTTGCAGGTCAATATGATCGGTTTCAGCCAGGGAGCGGCCTTGATGTATTCGATGGCATTGTATCACTCACCACAGGTGGGTGCGCTGGCAGGTCTGTCAGGGTTCCTTCCAGAGGGTACACTGGAAGTCGTTGAAAGGCGGCCTTTACTGGGCAAGTATGTATTCGTCGCCCATGGCCGGATGGATGACCTGGTGCCAGTTAATCGCGCCCGATCAGCGGTTGCCATTTTGGAAAAAGCGGGTGCACGAGTCACTTATTGTGAGGAGAATGTTGGCCATAAATTAAGCGCTAATTGCTTCCGGGGGATGGGGGAGTTCTTCAAGGAACATGTCTCTAAGGTGGGTGACCATAATTAAAAGTATATCCCGGGAGGTTTACCCGGGACATACCATGCTCCTATGAATATCCGGCGGAAATTGCCCAATCAACCCGCTGAATAAGCCAGGGTTTCGATCCTTAAAGCGTTCAAGCGATCACGGATTACCTGGGCGGTTTTTAACATCATCAGGTACCCAAATTTGCAATCTTCTTCAAACTTCTGATGGAGTTGTTCGGCATCGAATGCAATCACCCGACTGGTAGTCATTGCTTTAACTCCTGCAGTAGCAGCATAGGGAGGCACCAGCGCAGACCAACCAAACAAATCTCCAGTCCCCAAAGTGTTGACGATAATTTCCCTATCCTTTTGGGGTAGGGTGGTCACAATGACGACCTCGCCTTCGAGGATAATATACAGGTGTTTAACTTCATCCCCCTCTTGAATGAAATAGTGGTCCTTAGGAACAGCCACCTCTTCTGCAGTCATGGCCAGGATGACGAGGTGATCCATTGTCAGACCACTGAAGAACGGGAAGCGACGAATAAGCTCTGGTGATACCATAGAACCTCCTCTAGGACTTATTGTGGTTTCTGACGGTTGATTTCTTCTAGCACAGATTCAACCACCACTGGGATAGCAGCAGCTACAGCTGGGGTTGGTTGATCGCCAAACTCTGTAACATTTTCGACCTCGATGGCGAAAATGGTGATCTCTTTAGGCAAAGGCAGCCCCATCCGTTGGCCGGTTTGGAGTGCCGTCACCAGGCTGGCATCGTGGGGAGATGCGCTATGTTGGGTAGGGCTGACAGCTTCCAGGTCTGCCAGGGTCATCTTGTGAATGGTGCCTGGTTTTCCATTTTCTGGTTGATAAGCATCAACCAGGATCACTCGTTCGTAGCCGATCATTGTCTCCATCAGCGTAAGACCGCCAACACTTACTTCTGCAATTTCGACAGAGGTATCGTCTGGCAATCGAGAGCGCACACCTGCTGCTACTCGCACACCAACACCATCGTCGGTCAGGATTGGGTTGCCGAGACCTACTACCAGAGTTTTCACCATAATCGAATGTTAAAAGGATGAAGGTTATAAATTATAACCTTCAACCTGTGACAAATCAATCGATAAACTGGCTCAACCGCTTGACTTCGTTCCCGTCTGCATCCCGGATCACCACTTCCAGCGGCATTTGTCCTGGTAGCGTGTGCGTGGCGCACGACATGCAGGGGTCGTAATTACGAAACGCCATTTCAATCCTGTTTAGCAACCCTTCGGTAACTACGGTACCCTTTTTTATCAAACCCTGAGCAGCCTTCCTGACAGACATGAATATCGGGGCGTAGTTGTTCGTGGTCCCTACGATCAGGTTGACCTTGGTCAAGATACCTTTCTCGTCTGTACAGTAATGGTGGGTTAAAGTTCCCCGCGGCGCTTCAACACTCCCGACCCCTTCATCCGGGGTGTTTGTCACCACGATGCGCACGTTAGGATCGGTGATCTCCGGGTCGGTGACCAGCTCCAACATCCGTTCTGCAGCGTACAACAGTTCTACCAGGCGAGCCCAATGGGTCGCCAGTCGCTGATGAACCGGTTCATATCTGCCATTGACCTTCTTGCTTCCTAGAGTTTCATAAAAGCGCTCGAAAGCTTCCTGGGCCTTCGGGGTAGCCATTCCATCCGATGCATTTAACCGGGAAAGAGGTGTGGCGCAGTAAACACCGCTGTCTGTGCCATCGACAAAACCTTTCCAACCGACCTCCTTGAGGTAGGGGAATTTCAGATAACTCCAGGGCTCAACCCGTTCGGCGATATGCTGGGCGTAATCGCGGGCGGGATACTTAATGAATTCCTTTCCTTGTGGGTCAACGACGCGGATCATACCATCGTAGAAGTTGACGTGGTTGTTGGCATCCACAGTACCCATATAGTAGGTGTGGTGGGTGAAGGTGTCCGAGAGGATCAGATCGACATATGCCTGGTTGGCCAGGACAATGTCATCAAAAACTTTTAAGGAAAAGAGGGCAAAGTCCACGTTTTTCAGGGCGATGGCTTCAAATTCCTGACGCTCTTCCTCGGTGACAGCCTTGCTCCACCCGCCTGGCATGCCAGCAACAGGATGGATGCCACGTCCCCCCATAATTTTGATGACATGGTGATTCCGCGTGCGGGTGTCGATAACTGCTTTGCCGATCTCCACTCCTACCTTATGGACCACGCCGAGGATATTGCGTTCTGCTGCGGGAGCGTCCGGCCCAACCACGAAGTCTGGCCCACCTAAGGCATAAAAGTGAGTCGTGTGATCGGTGACATAGAAGGCGGAGTAGAACATCTCCCGAACTTTCTTAACCGCAGAGGAAGGTTCGACGTGATATAAGGCGTCC
>Ga0209751_10002262_pt1 | contig 19404 bp, 18 predicted proteins | sample RifCSP13_1_FD_184019 | JGI IMG/M metagenome (GOLD analysis project Ga0209751, IMG submission 184019) | Soil microbial communities from Rifle, Colorado - Rifle CSP2_sed 13_1 (SPAdes) (version 2) | ecosystem: Environmental > Terrestrial > Deep subsurface > Rock core/Sediment | place: Rifle... | reverse complement strand
AGCGCAAGCAAGACATCGCCCGCGGCCTCATCGAGAAGACCCGTGGCGAAGTCGCGGTGGCCGCACGAAGCCAGGAACTGGCAGAGAAGCTCGATGCGGTGCGCGGGAAGCTATGAGTCTGACATCCCTCGTGCCCGCGGGAGGCTTCCGAAGGTCCTTTCGCACCTCGGCATCCGGCTCGATGGTGGCTTCCGTCGTCGCGATGATCTGGACGGGACTCCTCGCATGGATGTCCAGCTCGGGAGCCAATCGCTATGGACTCCGCATCGACCATGGGGTTCTTTTCCTGCTCGGAGTGGCAGCGGGCGTCGTCTATGGATTCGCGCGCGTTGACCGCATCCGCCGACGGTGCGACCGCGATGGACGCCTTTCCAGGCGCGTTCGTGCCCAGCATCTGATCGGGCCCCTGGCCTCCGTGGGCTTCATCCTCGCGAGCCGGTTCGGCAACGTTGACGTTATGTTGTTCACTCTCTACGGAATAGTCGGGTTCCTGGGGTCGCGCGCGATTGGAGTGTGGCTCTGCGAACGGGTCGCCCATGTCCATCTGTGGGAAAGCCGATGGTCGACTCGGTTCATGGAGACAGCGGTGGCGTACCACCTCGTCGTCCGGGAGTCCGATAGGCCTGGGACGGTCACGGTCCGGGCTAGCTGACTTCGCGCCTCGTTATCACCCCCGATTCCTAGGTCGGAACCCCTTTAAAAACGCAGGGGGCTCGCTCGACGAATTCCGGCCCAGCGCAGCCTTCAGCCCACGCAGAGGGCCGCGCGCGGGAGGGACTTGACCATGGCGGACAAGGTGAAAGTACCGAGCGGGATCCCTGGCCTCGACCACCTCACGGAAGGCGGCTTCTGGCCGAAGTCGACCGTCGTGATCCTCGGCTCGTCGGGCACGGGGAAGTCGACCTTCGCGATCCAGTTCCTCATGGAGGGCATCGAGCAGGGCGAGCAAGCCTTGTACGTGAGCCTCGAGGAGCCCCCCGAGCAGATCATGCGGGAGGCGGCCCTCATGGGGTTCGACATGAAGAAGCACTACGAGAAGTCCCTGTTCTTCATCCATCTGAAGGGGAAGAACTTCAAGAAGATGATCGAGGAGCAGCTCCCCCAGCTCGTCAAGGCGCGTGCGGACTACAACATCCCGACCCGCGTCGTGATCGACCCGATGACGCCCGTGATCTGGGCGACCCAGGACAAGCTCGAGCAGCGCGAGCTCATCGGGAAGCTGTTCTACACCCTCAAGGAGCTCGGGGTCGTCCTGGGCACGGTCGAGGAGCACTCCCGCCCCGGCGAGATGATCGGGGAGGACATCCTCCTCCCGATCTACCTCTCCGACGGCGCGATCCACCTCGAGTACTACCCGATCGGGGGCGCGTTCAACCGCACGGTGAAGATCCTCAAGATGCGCGGGGTCCACCACGGGGAAGGCGTGTACCCGTACATCTTCGCGCGCGGGGTCGGGATCGTCGTCCGGGCCAGCCCGGTCCGGATCCCCGAGGAGCAGGGCCGCTCCCACTCGAAGACCTTCGACGACGCGATCAAGACCGCGGAGTCCCTGAAGGCCCCCGCGCGGGTCGTGGACAAGCTCCGGGCCATGCAGCGGAGCTGGGACTACGACTACTCCCCCGAGGAGGCCCTCCAGATCATCTTCAGCACGTACGGGCTGAAGCGGGGCGGCTAGATGGCCTTCGCGGGCCGGGTCGACAAGACGATGGGGGCCGAGACGGTCGGCCACCTCAAGCTCATGCTCGACACGGAGCTCCGCCGGGGCCGGGAGGAGAACGGGCTCGACATCGCGATGTTCCTCGGGGTCGACGGCCGGATCTTCGCCTCCTCGATCCCGGACACGCTGGACCCGAGGGAGTACCGCCTCCTGAACCTCCTGAAGGGGAACCTGAGCCACATTTGCAGCCAGCTGAGCGGTCAGAACATGATGATGTCCGTCCAGCAGTTCGAGGCGGGCACGATGATCATCTCGGGCGTGGGCGAGCGCGCGTTCCTCGTCTTCCTGACGACGAAGTCCGTCGAGATCACGAAGATGCAAGGAGTCCTCTCGAGCGTCGTGAAGACCGCGATCGTCGTGAGGCACCTGTTCGAAGAGAAGCCCATCACGCCGGACGTGCTGGCGTCGTACGACGAGGCCGTCGCGGCGGAGCTCAAGCGCCTCACCCGGATCCTGTTCGTCGAGAGGTTCGAGGAGACGAAGGAGTTCAAGAAGAACAAGGAGATCGAGACGTTCCTCCGGAACCGGCTCACGTCCCTCGTGGGCCCGGGACCCGTCCAGGAGTTCCTCTCCCTCGCGTACAACGAGGTCGGGACCTCCCCCTCGTACATGAGCCCGGCCCACTGGGACCGCCTCGTGCCCATCCTCGTGGACAAGGTGCGCGAGGTCCGGGGAGACACGGTCGCGGAGAAGGCGGAGCGGGAGTGGCGGGCCTACCTGAAGCAGGTCCTGTCCTCGTTCGTGTGATCCCCATGACGGAAGGTGCGTGACCACGCTCGACGTCGCCCTCGCGTCCCTCATCGAGGACATGATCGAGAAGGCCGGGGCCGACGGGGTCGTCGAGTTCTGGCAGCGGGTCGGGGACAACCTCGCGAGCCGCATGGGGAAGGAGGCGTACCTCGGGTGGACCTCGTTCAACGTGGCGGTCCGGGAAGGCCGCACCGCGTTCAGCATCGAGGGCGAGGTGACGCCCCTCACGGACATGGCCATCACGGACGTGGACGGGGACGTCGTCGGGTACCTGTACGCGATGCGCCAGTGCTGCTACGTGCCCACGATCCTCCGCACGAGGATGAGCGTGGGCGCGATGAGCCCCGCGGACGCGGCCGTCGTGGAGGAGTACAACGGCAACACGCACGACATCGCCGTGTGCAACTTCTGCGTCTTCCACGAGCGGTTCCGCGAGGAGATCGCGAAGAACGTGACCGTCTCGGGGAACGGCCTCGCGTGCCATCTCCTCGCGACGCGCGGCTGGCGCGGCGAGACGAAGATCTCCGGGAAAAACCTCGCGAAGATTAACATCAACGAGGAGCACATGCGGGCGCTCCTGAGGAACTACGAGTGCGTGTACGCCCTCGTGATGCGCGGGGCCCGGCTCAAGGGGGAGCGCTGATGCCCGCGGAGGCCCGGCTCCCGGAGTGCAACCCGTTCGTCGAGATCGCGACCCACCTGTTCCTCGAGGACATCGCGACGAAGGTCGGCGTGGCGGGCCTGAACAACTACCTCCTGTCCCTCGCGAAGAATCTCGCGCGGAGCATGTCCGCGGAGGAGTACGACGACTGGGCCGAGCTCCTCGAGGCGCTCCGGGAGGGACGCTCGATCCTGTCCACGTTCGAGGAGATCCGGCCCATCACGGACCACTGCATGACGACCCTCCGCTCCCCGTTCGAGCGCGGGTGGCGGGAGTACGCGAAGCGGGTCGGGGCGTTCTCGCCCATCCACCGCCAGGTCGCAGACCTCTACAACGCGAAAGTCCGGCCCACCGCGGTCACGTCCCTCCACATCGTCCTCCATACGTTCCGCGACGCCGCGGCGTCGCGCATCGAGGTCGGCGGGAAGCGGCTCCGGTACGAGCCGATCGCGACGGCCTGGGTCGACGGAGAGCGTCGAATGCCTCCCGAGGACCGCCTGGGGCTCCTCCTGAAGCGCGCGGAGATATCGAGGACCCGCCTCGGGATGCTCCTCCGGACCCACGCGGACGTGTGGCTGCTCGAGCCCGGATGACTCAGCCCATCGCCTTGCGCCGTCGGAACGCGACCGTGAGGAAGAACGCCGCGACGAACACGAACACCCCGAGGATGAGGCTCCATCCCTCGCTCAGGGTCGCCGTCTCCCGGTAGAACAGGTCCGTCACGACGAGTTCCCCCCGCGCGGGGTCGATCCGTCCGTCGCGGTCCACGTCGGCCTCGATCCGGACCCGGTGGGGACCGGGCGCGAGGCCGAGGGGCAAGTAGTCGTACGACGCGGTCGCCTGGCCCGTCGGATCGATCCGCGCGATCGTCTGGGTCCCCACGAGGGCGTCGTCCACGTAGAACCGCACGGAGACGTTCAGGGCGGCCGTGGGGGCCGCGTTCCGGAACGTGGCGCGCAGGACGACCGGCGCGATCACGACGATCGGCCGCTCCACGGTCGTGTTCTCGATGACGGTCCCGGACCGCGCGGAGATCCTGACCACGAGGGTGACGGTCTGCTCCTTCTCGGGGGCCGTCACGTCAACCGTGAAGGAGGCCTGGCTGCCGGAGGTGCGGCCCGGGGACTCCTCGCGGGGCGCGCCCCCCGTGAGGTCCTCGGCCCGCAGGAAGTACTCGACCGTGTAGTTCACGATCCCGGTCGGGCCGCCCGTGATCGTCACGTTGTACACGCCGGGCAGCCCCGGGCCGATGGCCGCGGGGCCCGTCACGGACCCGAACACGGGCTGGGCGCCCGCCGGGGCCACGGAGAGGCCGCCCAGCGCCACGAGGAGGACCGCGAGGATCGCGAGGGCCGTCCGCAAGTCAGCGCCTCCGGCGCGTGAGGACGAGGCCGGCCGCGATCGCGGACACGGCCGCGACGAGAGCGGCGAAGATCGGTGCCGGGAGGAACGCGGGGACGGCCGCCACGTTCGGGCCGCTCGCCTCCGCACCCTCGGGCGCCTCGAGGCTCGGGAGGCGGGCCGTGAAGACCGTCGTGGATGCGATGTCCGGGTCGTCCTGGCTGAAGACCTGGACCACGACGGGCACGTCGCTCGGGCCCCGCGCGGACGACAGCTCGAGCCGCACGCGGCTCGTCGCGTTCGCGTTCACGGGGATGTCCGTGACCTGAACGCCCGGGGAGCCGAGGTTGTCCTCCCGGACGAGACGGGCCGCCCAGCCCGACGAGGCGAGGTCCTCCGGGTTCGCCACGAGGACCGTCACGCTCTCCTGGGCGTTCCCTGCGTTCCGCACCTGGATCGTGTAGTTCAGGAACCGGCCGTCGAAGACGCCCGAGCTCGCGTTCACCTGGAGGCTCAGGGACCGGACCCGCTCGATGAACACGTCGACCGAGACGGTGCCTTGGGTCGCGCCGTCCGACGAGGTCGCGACGAGGGTCAGGGGCCCATGGACGACGGGCGCGTCCGCGGGAGCCTGGATCGTGACGGAGACGCTCGTCCCGCTCCCAGCCGACGTCCCGAAGTCGAGCGGGACCGTGGAGGGCAGGAACGTGAAGGTCCAGTCGGAGGGCCGGCCCGTCAGGGTGTACGTGTCCGGGACGTTCCCCGCGTTCCGCACGTCGACCGTGTAGACGACGCTCTCCCCCTGTCCCACGGTCTGGCGTTCCGCGACATCCCAGCCCAGGGTCACGGCCCGCTGGACCACCTTCTCGAGGGGGAGGTTCGCGACGACGTCCGCGTCGAGGACGACGCTCGTCGTCGCGCGGTACTCGACGGAGATCCCCTGCTCCGTCCCCGTGCGCGTCGCCGTCACGACATACGACCCGGCTGGCAGGAGGGCCTCGTACGCGCCCGCGGCGTCGGTCCCGAGGTCCAGGCGGCTCCCGCCCTCGATCGTCACGTTCGCGGTCGTCCGCGCCCCCACGACGTCCGTCACGACGCCGGTCAGGTCGAACGCGTCCGCGAGCGCGATGTCGAACCCGTGGGCGTCCGCGTGCGGGAGGACGAAGGCCCCGAGGAACGCGGCGCTCCCGATGGGCCGCGTGGCGTACACCTCGTACGTCCCGGGGGCCAGGTCGATCCCGTACGTCCCGTCCGCCGCGGAGGCCGTCGTCCCGTCGAGGGCCCCCCCGCCCCGCGCCAGGAACGCGACCGTCGCGTCGACCCCGACGCCCGCGTCGCGCACGCTCCCCGATACGGTCGTGTTGTCGAACGCCCGCGCGAGTTCCACGTTGAACGCGAGGCCCTGGGACCCGGAGGGCACCACGAGGGTCCCCGCGAACGTGTACCGGTAGAACCGGGTGACGGCCCCGACCGTCTCGCTCGCGACCGCGTCCACGCGGACGTCGTACGTGCCGGGTGTCAGGGACGCCGCGTACCGGCCGCCCGGTTCGTTCGCCCGGGTGACCGAGCCGCCCTCGCGCCGCTCGAACCCGATCGGGAGGGTGGAGAGGAGGCCGACCCGCTCGAACAGGGCGAGGCCTGTGACCCGCGTCGCGTCCACGAGGCCGAGGTCCACGGTCGTGGGGCCCGACACGCTCGCCCCGTCGAGGGCCAGGAGGCCGTCAGGCTGGGACACGGCGTTCGCCGTCACGTCGTACGTGGCATCCCGGAGGTACACCTCGAAGCGGCCCGCCCCGTCCGTCGTCGCGTTCCGGACGTCGGGCCCGACGAACCCGACCGTCGCCTCGATCCCGGAGCCGTTCCGGGTCACCTGGCCCGTCACGAGGGACCGGACGACGACCTCGAGGTCCCGGAGGACCGACGAGGCCCCGAGTCGGACCGTGAGGACGTCGGACCCGAGGTTCTGGTACCGGAGGTCCCGGGATCCGGACACGTTCTCGTCCACGACGAGGTCGTACGGGCCCGGGACGAGGCTCAGCTCGAACCCCCCGTTCGTGTCCGTGGACGCGGTCGCGGGGACGGCGCCCGCGGCGAGGGGCACCGCGCGGATCGACACGCTCCGGAACAGGAGGGGCGTCCCCTCGAGGAGGACTGCGCCGCGCACCTGGACCGGGGTCGGGACGAGGGCGAAGCTCGCCTCGGACCGGAACGATGCGATGGATCCGCTCACGGGGAGGGCGCCGAATCCGAGGGCCTCGATGCGTCCCGTGAACGTGCGCTCCGCCGCGCCGACGAGGCGGAAGACGCCCGTCTCGCCCGTCAGGGCCACGACGGCGCGGCCCCGGTCGTCCACGAGCCGCACGGTCGCGCCCGCGATCTCCTCGCCCGCCTGCCACTCGCCGTCCCCGTTCAGGTCGCGGAAGACGCGCGCGGTCGCGGACGTCGCGGACTCGAGGGTGAGGTCCAGGGACCGGCTCCCTGCGAGGTCGACGGCCGTGTACACGGCGGCTGACGTGGTGAACGCCTCCAGCCCGTACGATCCGACGGGGAGGTAAGCGACGTATCCGCTGGTCAGTCCGGTCCGGATCCACCACTGGGCTCCCGCTGTCGTGAACGCGATCTGGGCGCGCTCCGTCGTCGTCGAGGCGCCCGTCACGGTGCCCTCGATCCGGGCCCCTTCCACGAACACGGCACCGTACGCGGTCGTGGTGCCCGCGACCACCGCGACGCGGCCCAGATGGGCGAACAGGCCCGTCCCGATCCCGAGCCGCCCGTTCACGTTCCACTCGCCGGCCGGGAGGGTCACGGAGAACGCGCCCGTCGCGTCCGATCGGACGGTCCGCACGTAGCTCACGTTCGCGAGTCGCTGGAACTCGAGGGTCGCGTACGGCTGGACCACGCCGAAGTACCGGGTCGTCCCGACCACGCGGCCCGAGGGGACGAGGGTCAGGTTCTGGGAGACGACCGCACCCGCCACGCGGGTCCGGGTCGGCACGGACGCGAGCTCGTCGGAGCCCGCGGAGATTGTATAGTCCCCCTCGAGGAGGGGGCGGAGGGACCACCCGCCGCCTGCGGACGACGGGACGGTCGTCGTCGTGTCCGTCGCCTCGTCGAGGACCTCCACGGTCGCGGGGAGGAACTGCCCCGCCGCGTCCAGGGTGAAGCCATTCAGCTCGCCGAAGGGCACGGGGACGTCCCGCCGGGCCAGGGACCCCGTCGCGAGGTCGAGGTTCGGGACCGCCACGGTCCGGCCGGAGGCCGTCGCGTCGATGCGGTACGTGCCCGTGGGGACCGCGTCGAGGACGTACGCGCCCTCCGAGTCCGTCCGGACCGTCCGCGCGAAGTCGATCTCCGTGTGCTCGAAGGAGAGGGTGGCCCCGGGGAGGACCTCGTCCGCCGCGCCGAGCGAACCGTCCCCGTCGAGGTCGAAGAACGCGGTCCCGCTCACCGCGCGCCCCGGGACGTCGAGGTTCCGCGTGATGAGCCAGTCCGGCTGCCCGTCGCCGTCTGCGTCCGTGTTCTCGCGCATGGCCTGCCCGAGGGTCACGGGCACGGTGAGGGTCGACAAGGGTCGCTGGCCCACGAGGGTCCGCAGGTTCGGGGTCCCGACGGACGCGGTGATCGTGATGTCCCCGAAAGGCACGAGGGCGCTGTACCGGCCGTCCGCGTCCGTCGTCGTCACGTAGTGGGGCGTCCCGAGTTCGTCGTGCACGGTCACGCGGACGCCGGCGACGGGCGTTTCGCCGCCCGCCCGCACGGTCCCGTTCACCCAGGCGCCGTCGTAGTAGCGGAGGAAGACGATCCCGTTCGTCACGGCGGCCTGGGTGCTCAGGTCCACGACCCCCTCGGCCCGGCCCGCCTGGATCTCCTCTTGGAGCCGCTCGGCCTCCGGGACGTCCACGGCGCGCCACGCGTCCGTGTGGTTCGCGGGATCCGCGAACGGGTTGTAGTACGAGGTCCGGTACACGGTCCGGAAGTGGGCCAGGTTCCACGCGGGGACGGGCGGGTCGTTGAAGAGGGCCTGGCTGAGCCCCGGGATCCCCGCGTCCGCCGACGTGACGTTGAGGTCCGAGGGCGAGTATCCGACGTACGCGCGGTAGAACATGGACTCGTAGAACGCGGACTTGTACGCGATCTTCTGGCTCCGGATCTGCTCGCCTGGCTGCACGTTCTGGATGGGGATGTCCTGGACCCGGTCCGTCGTGACGAGGATGTCGTAGAACTCCGTCGGGAGCGTGCGCCCGTCCGGGAGCTCGAGGACCCGGTGGTCCGAGAGCTTCACGGGGGCGTAGAAGATCCCCGTGTTCGTCGCGCTGAGCGGGAACAGGCGCGCGTCCACCGCGAAGTAGCCGATCTCCTGGCCCGTGGCGGCCCGCACCGCGCGATACAGCTCCGCCACGCGGGCCTCCCCGACCCGCGACAGGGCGTCGCGGGACACGTAGATGTACAGCGCGTTGAGGGGCTGGATCTCGTCGTCCCAGACGCCGAACCGGGTCGGGTCGTTCCGGATGAGTGGGACGAACTCCATGGGCCGGAGGATCGCCGTGCGGTACAGCGACGCGGGGAGTTCATACCCCGCGAGGACCTGCTCGATCGCGGGGCTGAACCGGCCGCCGTGGCGGCGCACGTCGCCCTCCAGGAGCCGCACAGCGAGGAGGGAGATCGCGAGGCTCTCGTTCTGGGCCGTGATGAACTGCCCCGCGAACGCGAACCCGTTCTGGAAGTTGTCCGCGACGGTCGGGTGCTGCCCCCGGTCGACCGCCTCGAACCCGTAGTCCCACCAGGAGAGGAACGCGGGCCGCAGCTCGGGCGGACGGTCCACGTCCTGGGTCCGGAACCACCGCCAGGCGGCCGGGAAGTACTCCGTCGGCTGCGGGACGCTGTACCCGAAGGCCCCGAAGTAGAAGCTCCCGCGCCCCGCGAGCTGGTCGTACCCGGGCGCCCGCAGGAACGGCGGGAGCACGTCGTGGATCTGCCGGTCGTAGCGGGACTTGAGCTCGAAGGGGATCGAGGCGTCGACCCCCCACCACACGTTCGGGAGGAGGACGGCGCCCACGATCATGAGGACGACGAGCACGTGCCGGATCTTCACGGACTTCCGGACCGCGTTCCGCCAGCTCCCCGTCACGAGGGAGCGGTACGTGCGCCGCATCCCCACGAAGTCCGCCCGGGCGATGATCAGGTCGATCGCGAACGCGGCCGTCACCGCGAACGCGGGGGACGCGTTGAAGATGAACCGGGCCGCGGCCATCGCCATGAAGATCGCGGCAAACGCCCAGATCACGATGACCGTGTACGCCGCGTCCCGGCGCTTCGGGATCTGCCACAGGAGCAGCGCGATGGCGGCGACGCTGAAGTAGAACGTGAAGAACCCGAACGACAGGATGAGCTGCGACAACCCGGGCGCCTGGGCCTCCGCGATCGTCTGGTACACCTTCGTCTGGACGAAGTACCCGGCGCCCGACACGAACGCGTTCGCGAGGGCGGGGTTCACGAGGACGCCGACCCCGAGGCCCGCCGCGCCCGCGACGAACGTGAACGGGATCACGAGCGTCCACGGGTAGTCCCGCGTGACCGCGAACGTGACCCCGAGCACGACGGCCGCCAGGAACAGGTACCCGGGGACGTCGAACCACACGCGCACCTGGTTGCGGGCCGCGTACCAGGGGAACGCGAGGATGAGAGGCACGATCATCGCGATCGCGAAGAGGATCGTGAGCCCCATCGGGTCCGTGTTCCGGACCCGGTCGAGGAACAGCTGGACGACGAAGTACACGAGGAGGATGACGGGCACGTACGCCCACCCCTGCCACGAGAGGGCGATCACCGCGATGCAGAGGCCCGCGAGGATCGCGTACAGGGCGCTTTTCCGGTTCTCCCCGAGGAAGGCGCGCACGCCGGCCACGATGGACGCCCGCTTGGACCAGTTCTCGACCCACCGGCGGGGCTGCATGACCTTGAGGGACCGGAGGAAGAAGTAGAACGTCGCGACGACGAAGAACAGGGTCCATGCGTCGTGGTCCGCGTCCGTCGCCTGGCTGCGCTGCATGTGGGCCGCGCTCACCGCGAGCAGGAACGCGGCCACGAGGCCCGCGCGCCGGCCGAACGCCTCCTTCGTGAGGAGGTACGTCGGGATCACGGTGAGCGCTCCGAAGAGGCCCGTGGACAGGAGGAACACGAACAGGACGGCGTGCCAGGGCTCCGCGAACAGGGGGGCGATGAGCCGTCCCGCGAGGAGGGAGAACCACGGGAACAGGGGCGGCCGCGGATTGTCGAGGCCTTGCCCGTAGTTCAGCATGCTGTCCGTGTCGAGGTCCTTCCCCGTGTCGTACGAATAGCACAGGGCCCGATGCCAGTAGAAGGAGTCCGAGCCGCCCGACACGGGTAGGGCCGACTCCCCCTCGCACGAGAGGCCGATCTGGGTGAACGCGAGGTCGTAGACGAAGTAGACGCGCAGGAACAGGGCGATCCCGAAGATCAAGGCGAGGGCGAGGGCCGTCCGCCCATGAGTCCGGAACCAGGAAGTCCCCTCATCCAAGCGCGCACCGACCGGAGTGGAACGTGCCCATGATGCATCGCCTATTTATGGGTTCTCGGCGACACCTGGAGGGCCGCCCGGAGGCGAGGAACTGGGGCCGCGGGATGAGGCTTTTGGCACGCACATCGAAGGTGCGCCGACCACGAAGCACTTAAGCCGCGCGATCCGATGGCGCCCCGATGAAGCGGGACCTCATGGAGATCCTGTGCTGCCCCGTGTGCAAGGGGGATCTCGAGCTGTCCGTCGACGTGGAGCGCGACGAGATCGTGGAGGGCTCCCTGTTCTGCAAGGCGTGCGACCATCGGTACGTGATCCAGGACGGGATCCCGGACCTCCTGCCCCCCGACTTCAAGTGAAGTCGGCCTGGGCCCGCACGACGGCTCCGCTGTCCGTCGCGGCGCGGTACGCCGCGAGGGGCTCCCGGTTGAGCGCGAGGAACCCGTCCCCCCACGCGAACTTCGAGAGGAGCTCGCGCGCGTGGTCCTCGTGGCCGAGGATGAACAGGGCCGCCGCGAACGCCTCCACGCTCGTGAGGGTGAGCGGCTTCCCGTAGTTCACGGGGTTCGCCGCGACGAGGTACGGCAGGGCGCGGGGATGAGCCTGGGGCGTCGCGGGGAACGCGCCTTTCTTCCACGACACGTCGAGCACCGCGAGGCCGTGGCGCTCCGCACGCGCCGCGTCCGCGGGGGAGAGGGCCCGCTCCGCGGTGGGCGCGAGGACGATCGAGCCGCGGGGCAGGGAGGACGGCCGCGGGACGGTCATGACGAACCCGAACCGGGCGAGCTTCCGCGCCGTGCACCGCTTCGGATCGCACTGCCGGGCGTCGTACGCCACGAGGCGGATCCGGGCCACGCCGGACGGATGGGTCCTCGCGGGGTTAAGGCTGCCGCGGCGCAAAGCCTATCCCCGCGGGCCGCCCTCTTCTCCGGGCCACCGTGATGACGCAACCCATGCTGACCCGTGATGAATGATGGGCGATCTGAGTGGCCGTCTTTGTCAACGCGGGCTGCGTGCCGCACGGCTTTTATAGCGCGATTCCGATGGGTCGGAGCGGGATGCACTCATGGTGAACGGGATCGACCTCCTCCACAACCGCACGTTCCAGGTGCACTGGCTCAAGCGGATCGTCGCGTACGTCGTCGACCTCGTGTTCGTGTTCTCGCCCGTCTGGGTCGTCCTGTACTTCGCGGACGAGCGGCAGCCCGTCCTGTTCGGGCTCTGGGGAGGCGTCGCCCTGTACGGGTACTCGACGGTCGCGGAGGCCCTGCTCCGCACGACGGTCGGGAAGTTCATCGTCGGGCTCGAGATCCGCTCGATCCGGGGGCCCATGACGTTCGCGAAGGCGGCCGTGCGGAACGTGCCCAAGCTGTTCTGGTTCCTCTTCCCGCTCCTCGACACCCTCGCGGGCCTCATCGTCGACGGGGACCCGCGGCAGCGCTGGTCCGACAAGGTCCTCGGGACGACCGTCGCGCAGTCCCATCTGATCCACACCCGGTTCCACCGCCTCGAGCCCATCGCTCCCTCGCGCTGACCAACGGTTAAATAGCGAGCCTCGAATGCCATCGGCGGCGTGCCCCCATGCTCTTCGTGACGCAGCTCAAGGTCCTCCCCGGCCAGCTCGAGGAGGCGACCCGCATGTTCAAGCACCCGAAGCTCCCGAACAACGTCGTCGTGCACTCGTTCCTGGGCCTCCTCGGGAAGCCCGACGCGATCGTGATCTTCGAGGCCCCCGATGCGTCGACGGCCGCGGACTTCACCGTGCAGTTCGGGCGGGTCGCGGACGCGTCGACCGCGCTCGCGTTGCCCATCGAAGAGTTCAAGTGGACGTGGTAGCCCGGCCGAGCCGCCGGACCGGTTCACGAGGACCGTCGCGTCCCCCGCGCAGACCCGGTCGAGGGTCGTCCCTCGCCGGGAATGGATGAAAAAGGAAATGGAAAAGGGAAAGGGGTTGGGATCCGTTCAGATGCCTATAGGGTGCCCGACCAGAGGAGCGTCGTCCCGTCGAGGATGCTGATCTGCATCCCTGCGACGTAGCTGAATCCGCTCTTCGCGATCGTGATCACGTCGGCAGGCCGCAGATCCGTCTGGGTCGCACCGCTCACCGGGCTGTACTGCACGCCGCCCGACGCGGTCTTGAGCGCGTCAAGGGTCGCCTGGCCCGGCGGGTTCACGACCGACGAGTTCGAGGCCCACCTCATGATGAACGTGGTCGTGGCGACCGAGTGCGGCGCGGGCACGTTCGCGATCGACAAGACCCAGTTGTTCGAGGTGTCCTGCCTCGACACACCGATCGTCTGGGGACCGGTTCCCGGTCCGACCAGAAGGCCGGATACCATCACGTATAGTACCGCGGCCAGCACCACCGTGATCGCGACCATCAAAATCGTCGCGATGACGGGAGACACGGCCTGTTCATCCTTCCGGATGATGGCTTTCATGGTTGTGTCCTTCCTGCGGCTTTCGCCGCAACCCCTTCACGGGGGCCTTTTCGACTATAAACGTGTCGAGATGAATATCAGACGATGAGAACGACCTCTTGAGCCTTCCCGTTCCGTTAGGGCCATCGGGGTCGTTCGAGGGTCGTTCCGCGTGTGTCGGACGGGCTCATTCGGACAGGCCCTTGATGTCGTCCCCGAGCTCGATCGTCTCGTCGCTCACGAGGACGAGCATGTTCCGGATCTCGTCCGTCTCGTACTCCTGCATCGAGAACACGACCGTGTAGGCGCCGCGGGCACGCAGGTTGTTCACGAGGATGTGGAGGAACTCGCTCAGGATCTTCGTGTTGTTGTGGATCGCGAGGGAGTTGATCGAGTCGAGGATCACGAGGGCCCGGCGGTCCGGGTGCTTGCGGAGGAGGAACTCGACCTTGAGCATGATGTTCTCGAGCATCGTCGGGCTCTCGACCGCGATGGAGTGCTCGTGGCGCTTCGAGGTCGACATCATGATCTGGCTGATGCAGTCCACGAACCAGATGTGCTCGAGGGGCACCTCGAGGGTCTCGAGCGCGTTGATGATGCTCTGGGACGGGATCGTGGACGTGACATAGATCGCCTCGAGCTCCTTCTTCGTCCCGAACAGGTCGAGCATCCCCTGAACCGCGTCGAAATACTGGTCCGTCCGCAGCCGCAGGGCGACCGCGGAGGCTTCCGGCAGGGCCTGGAGTTTCTCGGAGATCTCCGCCGCGATCGTCACGTCACGCGCCTCCCGCGATGCTCCCGCCCTTCAGGAGCGGGACGAGCAGGACCCCGCTCGTGGTCAGGTCGAGGACGTATTTCGCGCGGCTGTGGGACGTCCCCCGCATCTTGACGACCTGGAGGGTCCGGAGGAGGTCCCCGCGGCGCTCCAGGTTCCCCGTCACGATGACCCCGTCCGCGACCGCCTCCTCCACGCCGAGGCGGCTGTAGGCGTCCTCCGAGGGGCTGATCTCGGACACGAGGAGGGACGTGCACCCTCTCGCGCTCAGGAGGGTCCCGAGCCGCAGGAGGAAGTCCCGGATCAGCTCGGGGTCCTTGAGGCGGTACGACACGGAGGTCACGCTGTCCAAGACGAACCGCTTGACCCCGTTCTGCTCGACCAGGTTCACGATCGCGTCGACGATCATCTTGACCTCGTCGAAGTCGAACTCGCTCTTCTCGATCCCGAGCTTCTCGTACAGGTTCGGCAGGTCGAGGAACTGGAGGCGGCTCTGTTTCATGAGCCGCTCCTCGAGGAAATCGAACGGGATCACGTTCTTCAGGAGCTTCGAGACGGGCTCCGTGACGCTCAGGTAGAGGGAGTTCTCCCCGTTCACGGCGCCATGGATGAGGAACTCGATGCAGATGGACGTCTTGCCCGTGCCCACGGACCCCGCGATGAGGACCGTGTTCCCGCGCGGCACGCCGCCGTTCAGGATGTGGTCGATCCCCTCGATGCCCGTGACGCACCGCTCGCGCTCGCCGGGCACCTCTCGTTCCTTCGCAGGCATGGACCCGTCCGTCGTCCATCCGAGCGCGCTCTATATGAGGTGACCGCGACGAGTATCAATTCTGAAAATCCCCGAGGCCGATGGCCCTGTGACCACCTCGGGGGAGGTCCAGTCATCAAGGCCCCCGGGGCCCATGGAGGCGCCGGAGGCAGGTGTGAGCCATGGTGGAGACGAAGACGATCCTCGTGTCGGGCGTGACGGGACAGCAGGGAAGCGCGGTCGCGCGGAGCCTGAACACGCGGGGGCACCGGGTCCGGGGACTCACGCGGAACCCGGACCGCATGAAAGAGCTGGAGGCCCGCGGGATCGAACCCGTGCGCGGGGACCTCACGGACCCGTCGAGCCTCGCACGAGCCCTCCGCGGCGTGGACGGCTTCTTCGTCGTGACGACCCCGTTCGGGCCGAACTTCTCGGTGGACGTGGAGACCGAGGTCCGGCAGGGGACCACGGCGATCGACGCGGCGAGCGCCGCGCGGGTTCCCCATCTGGTCCTCGCGTCCGTGGCCTCCGCGGACCGGAACACGGGCATCCCTCACTTCGAGTCGAAGGCGCAGATCGAGCGCCACCTCGGCGGCTCGGGGCTCCCGCACACGGTCACGCGACCCGTCGCGTTCATGGATACGTACGCGGGCTGGTGGATGGGGGCCGCCGTGCAGTCGGGCACGCTCGCCCTCGGGTTGCCTCAGGAGTACCGGCTCCAGATGGTCGCGGTGAAGGACATCGGAGAGATCGTCGCGAGGGCGTTCGGTTCGCCGGAGCGGGCCGTCGGTCGGACCGTCGAGATCGCGGGCGACGCCGTGTCGATGGGCGAGCTCGCCCGGATGTTCTCCGAGAAGCTCGGCCGGTCGATCCGCTACGTGGAGCTGCCGGACGAGGAGGTCCTGAAGACGATGGGCGAGGACGGAGCCCGGATGCTCCGCTGGTTCCGGGATGAGGGCTTTCACGTGGACATCCCCGCCTTGGAGAGCGAGTGGGGGCACCCGATGACCCGGTTCGACGAGTTCCTCCGGACCGCGAAATTCGATGGGTGACGGTCCGGCCCGCCTGCACTCGTCTCCGAGCGCCGCGGGAAGGGGATACGTTTTTATCGAGAGGGCGAGGTGTAGCGCGGTGCCATGGAGCCGATCCTTCAGGTCGCCCTCGACTTCATGCACCTGAAGCGGGCCCTCCAGGCCGCGAAGGAGGCCGTCGAAGGCGGCGCGGACTGGGTCGAGGCGGGCACGCCGCTCGTCAAGTCCGAGGGCGTCGAGGCGGTCCGCGCCCTGCGCAAGGCGTTCCCCGGCCGCACGATCGTCGCGGACCTCAAGGTGATGGACACGGGCGCCCTCGAGGTCGAGATCGCCGCGAAGGCGGGCGCCGACGTCGTCACGGTGATGGGCGTCACGGACGACGCGACGATCCTCGAGGCCGTGAAGGCGGCTCGGCGGTATGGCGCGAAGATCATGGTGGACCTCATGCGGGTCCCCGACAAGCCGAAGCGAGCGGTCGAGCTCGAGAAGCTCGGCGTGGACTACCTGAACCTCCACGTGTCGATCGACGAGCAGATGATCGCGCGAACGCCGCTGAACGAACTCAAGGCCGTCGCGAAGGCGAGCGCCCTGCCCGTCGCCGTCGCGGGGGGCCTGAACTCGGAGACGGTCGCCCAGGCCGTCGAGGCGGGCGCGACGATCCTCATCGTGGGGGGCGCGATCATCAAGTCCGAGAAGGTCGCGGATGCGGCGCGGACGATCAAGAAGGCGATCCGCGAGCGGGCCAAGATTCCGACGGGGCTCCACAAGAAGTACACCGAGGCGGACGTGTTCGAGGCGTTCCGCAAGGTGTCGACGCCGAACCTCGCGGACGCGATGCAGAAGCGCGGCGTGATGCACGGCATCCTTCCGCGGATCAAGCACGGGACGAAGCTCGTGGGCCGCGCCCTGCCCGTGAAGACGGGGGACGGGGACTGGGCGAAGCCCGTCGAGGCGATCGACCGGGCGAAGCCCGGGGACGTGATCGTGATCGACGTGGGGGGCGGGCCCACGGCGGTCTGGGGCGAGCTCGCGAGCAACTCGTGCGTCGTGAAGGGCCTAGCCGGCGTCGTGATCGACGGCGCGGTCCGGGACCTCGATTCGATCCTCGAGCTGAACTTCCCCACGTTCAGCCGGCACGTGGCCCCCCACGCGGGCGAGCCGAAAGGCCTCGGGGAGATCGGAGGCGAGATCGAGTGCGGCGGCCAGGTCGTCCACGCGGGCGACTGGATCGTCGGGGACGAATCCGGCGTGGTCGTCGTGCCGCGCGAGCAGGCCGTCGAGATGGCGAATCGCGCCCTGGACGTCCTGGAGCGGGAGAACCGGATCCGCGAGGAGATCAAGCGGGGCGGCACCCTGAGCTCGATCCTCGAGCTCGAGAAGTGGGAACAGGTCCGGTGAGGCGCCCGCGATGGACCGACGCCGCGTGGAGGCCGTCCTGGCGGACCTGAAAGCGGGAAAGGTCACGGTCGCCGAGGCCATGGATCGACTGCGCGGGCTCCCGTACGAGGACCTGGGATTCGCGCGGCTCGACGCGCACCGCGACCTGCGCCGTGGCTTCCCGGAAGTCGTCTACTGCCCGGGCAAGACGCCCGCCCGGATCGTCGAGATCGTCCGCTCGATGAGCAACGGGCATGCCCTCGTCCTCGCGACCCGGGCGACGCCGTCGATCCATGCGCGTCTCCGGAAAGCCCTGAAAGGCAAGGAGGTCGCATTCCACGCGGAGGCGCGGCTCATCTCGGTCGGCCGACCGCCCAAGGCGTCGCGAGGCCACGTCCTCGTCGTGACCGCGGGCACGTCGGACATCCCCGTCGCGGAGGAGGCGGCCGTCACCGCGGAGCTCATGGGCAGCCGCGTGTCGCGCCTGTTCGACGTCGGGGTCGCGGGCGTGCACCGCCTCCTGGACCAGCGAGCCCTCCTCGAGAAGGCGAAGGTGATCGTCGCCGTCGCGGGGATGGAAGGGGCCCTCCCGAGCGTCGTGGCGGGCCTCGTCGAGGTCCCCGTGATCGCGGTCCCGACCTCCGTCGGGTACGGCGCGAGCTTCGACGGCCTCGCGGCGCTGCTCGCGATGATGAACGCGTGCTCGCCCGGCGTGGCCGTCGTGAACATCGACAACGGGTTCGGCGCGGGCTACCTGGCGAGCCGGATGAACCGCTGAGCCGTGCCCGGGTTCAGAAGCCGAGGAGGCCCGCCCGCCAGCCCACCACGACGAGGGCCGCGACGATCCCGACGATCCCGACATACGCGCCCTTGTTCCAGGCCCACACCTTCGCGCCGTCGAGGGGCATGAGCGGGAGCATGTTGAATCCCGCGAGGATCAGGTTGATCAACGCGGCCGCGTCCAGGATCACGCGGGCGACGAGGATACCGGTCGACGTCCCCGCGACCTCGAGGACGGCGGACAGCCCCATGAAACCCGATCCGAGCACGATGTTCGTGAGGGGCCCGGCCGCGCTGATCCGACCGTTCTGTTCGTTCGTCACGTAGCCGGAGATGTACGTGGCGCCGGGCGCGCCGTAGATGAACCCGATGAACGCGAACACGAACGCGAGCATGAGCCCCATCGGGTTGTAGCGGAACTCGGCCCAGTGCCCGTACCGCTGGGCGACCGCCTTGTGGGCGATCTCGTGGAGGCCGACCCCGGTCCCGACGGCCAGGAGGGACATCGCGAGGTACAGCCCGAAGAGGGTCGCGAAGCCGGCTCCGCTCAGCCGGCCCGCGAAGAAGTCGAACGCGGCGCCCCGGACGAACAGGAACGTCATCGCGAGGGCCAGGGCCGCCACGGCGATCCCGAGCTGGACGAGCTCTACGCGGCTGAACCGGAGTCCGGGCTTGGGTCGGTCCGGGTACACGTACACGGGCGGGGCCGCGTAGTCGGACCGCGTGGGTCGCACGGGCCTCAGGGACGCCCCAGCCATATTTGAGCGTGCGCCTCACGCGAACCGCGCGCCGCAGTTCGGGCACTCCTCCGCCGCACTCGGCAAGACGACCTCGCACAGGGGGCAGCGAAAGCGCCCGCCCTCCGCCTTCTTCATCATCTGGGCGCGGATGATCCGCACGGAGCGCTCCTGGAACCGAGCGAGGTCTTCGTCGAGGAGCCGCTCGAGCGGCACGACGTCGAAGCCCTTGCGGCGCCACGCCTCGATCTGCCGGCGGTAGTCCTCCCGCAGGAGGGCCGCCTCGTCCATCCCGCCGAACGCGGCGAGGAGCTCCTCGCGCACATCGACGGGCATCCCCTGGAAGTCCGGATCCGTCCCGAGGTCCACGATCTCCCCCGTGACTTCCTGGAGCTTCCGCTCGATGGCCGCCACGTCGAACCCGACGTCCGCGGAGGCCCCGCAGATCACGCAGCGGTCGAAGCCCACGAGCCACGGCGTGCCGCACGCGGGGCAGCGGGCGTCCGCTGTCCGTTCCTCCACCCGGCCG
>Ga0209751_10002259_pt1 | contig 19429 bp, 18 predicted proteins | sample RifCSP13_1_FD_184019 | JGI IMG/M metagenome (GOLD analysis project Ga0209751, IMG submission 184019) | Soil microbial communities from Rifle, Colorado - Rifle CSP2_sed 13_1 (SPAdes) (version 2) | ecosystem: Environmental > Terrestrial > Deep subsurface > Rock core/Sediment | place: Rifle... | reverse complement strand
GACAAGGCGCGGCGGGCGGATCAGGAAGCTCTGCGCACGTGGCAGGGGACCGGTCAGCGATTGATGGAAGAGCAGAAGAAGCTCCAGACCGAACTCCGGGCCCGCGAGGAGGACGTCAAGCGGGTCAATCTGCTCCAGGCGGAACGGGCCGCAGAGGTCCACGAGCTCACCCAGGCCCTCAAGGAGCGGGAAGAGCGCATCGCAGCGCTCCGGCGCCAAGTCCGGGACCTCGAGACGCGCCCAACCGTGCGGTAACGTCCTCGGGTATCCCTTGCCGAAACGCCCTGCGACCGCTCCGCAGCGCGAGAACGATCCGTGTCGATTGTTGTGGTCTTCGATTATCTCTGACCCTGGTGCTTCGTGGCCGAGGTGCGGCTCGACGCTGTCCTGACACGCCTCGCCCGGCGGCCGCCCATCCGGCGAGTCGGCTATATCCTCAAACCTGAAGCCCCCGCTTACCCCAGCTTCTCCAGCGAGCGTCGGGGCCACTGGCAGGGGGCTGCGGCGACGGAGCCCTCCCTGGGGATCCGTCTCTGGGTGAAGGGCGAGCGGTATCCCGGGTCAAGCGTTCCGGCGCTCGAGGCCGCTCAGGCGGCCAGGCGTCAGGGAGCCGATGCCTCGGAGGCCTTCCACTTCGGCGTCTTTCGTGCCTTCCTGGTTGAAAACCGCGATATCAGCGACCGGACCGTCCTGGAAGAGGTCGCGCTGAGCTGTGATCTTGATCTTCACCGCTTCAGGGTCGACCTCAAAGACCCCACGGTGAAGGAGACGGTTTACGCAGAGCATCTCGAGGCGGTGGACCGGTACCACGTTGAAGCGGTCCCGACGATCGTCATTGGCGAGGAGCGCATAGAGGGGGCCGCGCCTCCGGCGATCTACCAGGCCGCCCTGGCTGGTCTGGTCTAGTGGGTGGCTCCGCATATTTTCATTTGAGCGCAAGAATCGGATGGTGTGCCTCCTGAGGGCTGACTATCTTTACCCGCAGGAGGTGACACGCGCGATGAAGAAGACTGAGCTGAAAGCCTATGCGACCGACGGGGCCCGCTGGGAGGCTGTCCTGTCCCGTGATCCGGCCGCGGACGGTGCCTTCTATTACGCGGTGCGATCGACTGGCGTTTACTGCCGTCCTACCTGCCCGTCGCGACGCCCCTTGCGTGCGCACGTCGCGTTCTTTGAGGACATCGACTCAGCAGAGCAAGCCAACTTCCGGCCCTGTCTGCGCTGCCGCCCAAAGGAGGTCAGCCCCCAGCAACGGGTGGTCGCGCACATACTGCAGCTGCTAGATACCGTGGAGGTGCCCCCCTCGCTCGCCGAACTCAGTGAGAGGATGGGCCTCAGCTCCTCTCACCTCCAGCGCGTGTTCAGGCGCGCCACCGGCCTGAGCCCCAAGCAGTACGCGGCTGCGCAGCGTCTCCAGCGCTTCAAGGCGGGGCTCAAGCAGGGGCGCAGCGTGACCGGGGCGATGTACGACGCCGGTTACGGATCCAGCCGTGGACTGTACGAGAAAGCGAGCCAGCAACTCGGCATGGCGCCCGGAGCGTACAAACGCGGTGGCAAGGCTGAACAGATCGTATACACCCTGGCGGATAGTCCGATCGGTCGGATGCTTGTCGCTGCCACAACGCGTGGGGTATGCGCGGTGTACTTCGGCGAGGACGCGGCGCTCGTGCAGGAGCTGCGCGCAGAATACCCGCGGGCCGTCCTCGTTCGCGCGGATGCCAGGCTCCGGTCGACCGTGAACGCCATTCGGGATCATGTGGGGCACTCCGGGCCACGGCGCCTCGACCTGCCGATCGACGTGCAGGCGACAGCCTTCCAGTCGCGGGTGTGGGACGCCCTGCGCAAGATTCCGTACGGACAGACCCGCTCGTATGCTCAAATCGCCGAGGCGATCGGGGAGCCTCGAGCCGCGCGGGCCGTGGCGCGAGCCTGTGCGACGAACCCGGTCGCCGTGGTGGTGCCGTGCCATCGCGTCGTGAGATCGGATGGGAAGCTCGGCGGCTACCGGTGGGGTGTGCAGCGCAAGCGCGTCGTGCTGGACAGGGAACGCGAGCACGCCGAGGCGCGGTCGGCGGACTGATCACGCTCCCTTCTTCTTCCGGCATGGGTCGACGCCGGCCGGCGTGCGTCCAGCGGGCTCGGGGCCTCGCACCGTCAGGGCAGGTTGAGGGGAAGGCCTCCCTCATCGAGGAAGGTAGAACCCAACGCCTGGTAGCGGCGTTTCAAGGAGGCGGTCGAGACGCGTTTCCCTTCGCGGCGGTCAAGGAGGGCGAGGAGGAGATCGCTGTGAAGCTTCTCAAAACGGAAGCCGTGTCGCCGGGCCGCGGTTCGGGCCGCTTCCAGGAGTCGTCGGGCCAGCCGCCGCTTTCCTTGCAGGATCAGGATCTCCCCGCGACCGAGGCGAGTATAGATACGTCCCCGCGGATCGCGGGTCTCGATAAAGATCGCCTCGGCCGCGGCGAAGACCTGCCCGGCCCGCTTCAGTTGCCGGGAGATCTTGTAGAGGGTTCCCTCTCCCCACAGCGTATACGCGTAGCTCACCCGGTCCCGGAGATCCGCGTAGAGCCGTCGAGCCTCGGCGAAGTGGGTGAGGGCCGTCCGTGAACGCCCGAGCATCCGATTGGCGTTGGCGATGCCGCAGGCTGCGTAGGCCCTTCCGAAGGTATCGCCGAGGCGCCTGAGCTCACGGTGCGCCTCCGAGTAGTAGGTGAGCGAGTCGCGGTATTTCCCCATCAGGCGACTGACACCCCCCATTCCACAGAGGCAGTACCCCGCTCCGGCTCGATCACCCTGCTGTTTGAAGAGGGCCTTGGCGCGCCGAAACGTGTCCAGGGCGTCGTTCAGACTTCCCCGGATTCGGAGCGCGCCTGCCGTGGCCCACAGGACGTACGCCTGGCCGGTGCGGTCTCCGGCCTTGCCGTAGGTCCGGGCGGCACGGGCGAACAGACGCAGGGACTGCCGGTGATCCCCCACGGCCCGAAGGCTCATCCCGAGACCGACCTCGGCATCGGCCTGATCGGCTGGGCTGTTGAGGATGGCGGCCACTGCCAGGGTCTTCTGATAGGTCTCCTGCGCTTGTCTGAAATTGCCGAGGAGCCTCAGGCAGTGGCCCTGAGCGAGAAGACACTGGAAGAGTCCTTGCGGGTCGCCGGACCGCCGGAAGAGCTGTGCGGCGTCGCGATAGGATGCGAGGGCCTGGGTAAACATGCCGGCCCGTCGCTCCTTCTCTCCCCGAACAAAGAGGGCCGCTGGTCTTTCGGTGCGCATGGCCTCTCTTGCCTGTGTCGCCGGACTGCCTGAGGAACCGGCTGGGTGTGATCCCGGACCGGCGATTCAGAGCTGCTCTGTGAATTCAGCGATCTCGGTGATCCTGACGCCCTCCACGACGACATCGGGAGCATAGACGACCTCGTCGGCACCCCAGGCAAAGGTGCCCTTTCGCTCCTGCCCCACGCCTGCAATGCTCTTGAGGACCCTCTGGATGTTGTCATTGATCCGGACCGTGTTGGGCTTGAGGGGCCCGGCGAGCCTTCCGTCCTTGATGAGGAAGGAATCCCCGATGACGGTACAGGTGAAGTCCCCGGCGGCCAGCCCATTGATCGGGTAGGTGTACCAGGTTCGACCGATGTAGAGGCCGTCTCCCACCAGGCGGAAAAGCTGCCGCGCGCTCAAGGGTCTCTTTCCTTCAAGCACGACATTGGTGCCGGCGATCCCGGGCGGCCGATCGAAGTGGCGGCCACCCCCCGTTCCGCGGCGAAAACCGTTGCGGGGGACGAGCGCCTTTCGGCCTCGACGGGGATCAGTGCCGAGTTTTTCTTTTCCGCGGGGATCGCGGAGGAGGCGCTCGGTTTCGTAGGAGTTGCTCAAGAGGCCGACCAGGACCCCCTCGCGGATGAGGTCGGTGCGACCGGTTGGAAGCCCCTCACAGGTTATGCCTTTACTGGCCACGAGCCCTCGGGCGGCCCCGTGATCATACAGGCTGACCTCAGATGTTGCGACCCGCTGGCCCAGTCGCCTCTGAAAGGGGGAACTCCCTGCGTAGAAGGTCCTCGAGGTGAGGCCGGGAATGATCAAGTGCGTCATGAGGTCCGTGACCGCCTGCGGACCAAGGATCACTCGGTAGCTTCCCGACCGGACGCGGATGCCACCGATAGCGTCAATGGCCGCCCGGGCCGCCTGGACCCCGGTCTCTTCGGTCAGGTCGCTCAGGCGCCGACCCGTCGCCCACCCGCTCCCCTTGGCCTGGAAGCGTTCCACCATAGCGGTGAGAAACGTGAGACAGAAGGCTGATTCATCCGTCTGAACTCGGGGAAGCCTGGTCGAGCCGATGGCGATGCGCTCCTGAACGATGGACACGTCCCCACTCAGAATGAGACCCAGGGACGAGATCTGCCGCCGTCCCCCGGCCACCGCGGCCAGGCGGCGAGAGCTGAGGAAGGTCCGCAGCGCTCCCCGGATGGCCTTCCAACCGACCCTGACGAGATCCGTGTCGCGGAGGTTCATGAGCCGGGCGTCGTGGTAGCGCGTGAGGGTTCGCGCTTCTCCCGTGGGTTGAGGCAGCGAGACGAATTCGGGGTCCGGGACCACCGACTGTCGTGCCTTCGCGAGGGCCTGCCGCACCCCCTCAGCCGTGAGATCACTCGGCTCGCTCCCGAATCCGATTTGGATCCCTGTTGGGGTTCGGAAGACCGCCCGGATGCCGATGCCATAGGCCAGGGTGGACTTGGGTTCTTCGGCACCGTTACAGGGCAGGTGAGAAGTGTAATGGAGTCGCGTGAGCAGGTGTTGGTTGGACGCAGCAAAGACTTCGGCCTCCCGGACATCCTCGACAGATCTCAGCACCGCCAAGGCCTCGTGGACTGCCCGCTCCAAGCGTTCCCGGGAGATCATCGGTTTCCTCCGGTGAGGCGCGCCAAGGACCGCATGGTGGGGCCGCCATTCCCCACCCGCTTCGTCTGCATCGGTTGCCCCTTCCCACAGTGCGGGATGGGGAAGAGGCAGAAGTCCTTTCCCACCGCATCGACCGACATGAGGTAATCCCTCGAGTCGGCCATGATCCCTCCGTCTCGGTAGAGCTGCCCGAGCTCCCCGCGGCGCACCGCATAGACCTTCCGGGCGGAGATGCGGAAGTTCTCGCGGGACTCGGCGATCGAGGGGATCTTGTGGCCGACCACGTAGTATCCCGTCTCGACTTCGCGGAGGATGTCCTCGGGGCGGCGGTCGCCGGGGGCAAAGACTGTGTTCGACATGCGGATCAGCGGGACGAGGAAGGCCTCGGTCGCCTTCGCGTGGCCGTTCGGGGGCGCGCCCAGGATTGCCGCGGTCTGGCGGCTGTTCATGAATCCCTGGAAGATGCCCTGATCGATATGGATCACACGCCTTCCCGGGGTCCCCTCATCGTCATACCGGTAGTGCCCGTAGCCAGGTAGCCCGGGGTCGGAGTAGGCCGTGACCAGAGGTGAGGCGATCCGGCGGCCGATCTGGTGGGTGGCAAGGTCCTGGAGAAGCCACGAGCGGCCGGCATAAGCGGTTTCCATTTTGAGAGCGCGGTCCAGCTCCGTAGGGTGGCCGACGATCTCGTGGCAGAGGAGCGCATTGAAGTGAGGATCGGTTACGACCACGACCGGATCGGGGGTGGTCGGACACGGAGGGGCGGAACAGAGGGCGAGAGTCTCCCGGGCCAGTTCACGCGCAAAGGTCGCCAGGTTGGGCGCGTGGATCGGATCTTCCGCCACCCCGTGAAGGAGCACCTCGAATCCCCGCTGGTGACCGATCGCGTCCCAGTTTTCCTGAACGACTCCGTTCTGTTCCGCCACCACGGCCACGCCCCCCTCGGTCAGCGCCGTGGCCTGGTCGATGAGGGCCCCCTCGGAGCTCGCAAAGAGCTGCCGGTTAAGCCCGGTGAGACTGGTCACCTGGTTGTACCGGATGGCGCGGTCGAGCCCGGTGAGCGTCCGGGAGACCTCGGTGGTGTACCGGATGATCTCCGCAAGGGGCACCGACCGCGGATCGATCTCGAACTGGGCGGCGACAGTCTCCTGTCGGACATCGATGGGGGCGAAGGCAGTGTTCGTGAGGCTCTTGCCCAGGCCGGCTATTTGCCGTTTCAGTGCGGTCTTCTGAGACGCGTTCGCTACAGCGCGTGCGGTGGCATGGCCGAGTCCTTCACGCACGATCTCCGGAAGTTTAGCGAGTTCCCCTGCCCCGAGCTGCCGGCCGTAGTAGCCGGCGGCAACAGTCTTGCCGCCGGCCACGACCCGGATACCGAGGCCCACCGTGGCGTCCCGGCCGCCTTGCTTCGATTGCCCGTTCTCGGCCGTCGCGTGCTGTCCCTCTCTCACGGCGAGACGCAGGTCGGCATACACGAGGCCCCGGAACGCCTTTCGGGCACGGCGCATGGACGTGGCAATGTCGGCCTTGACCTTGTCGAGGATCTCAATCGTGATGGCTGCGGCCATGCGTCCTCCTGTCCCTGTCCCTCCGACCGGCCACTCAGGATTGCCCGATGGTCACCAGGTCCTTGATGGCGTCACAGATGATCGGGCCGATCCCGATCACCTCCTTGAGCTCCTCCACGAACTGGAATCGGCGGCGGCGTTCCTGAGGCAGGCCTACGATAGCCCGGCAGCACGATGTTGTCAAAGGCCTCGCCCGGCGCTCTCCATCCCGATCCAGGGAGTCGCTTGGACTACACCGGTGGAGTCATGCGGGCTCTCCGTCGGCTCGGACCGGGACGAGTCCCTCCTGTTCGATGAAGGGCTTGAACTTCTTGTAGAGGTCGAGGAGCTTGGCCTTGTAATACTCGACATTCTCATCCGGCCGCTCTGGGTCCCACTGGGAGGCCAGCTTGGCCGCCTCGTGGACCTTGACTTTGACCCCCTGCCCCGCGACGTAGTACGAGATCTGATCACCCGGCTGATAGGGCCGCGCCGACTTCAGGGCGAGTTCATAGGGGGCGGCGGGGTTTCGTTGCTTGCGCTTCACCTTCTGCTGGTAGGTCTCCAGCGAGTCCTGCAAGGTCTCCGTCTTCATGAACATCTGGATGGGAAAGCGGTGGGCCTCGAAGTCCTTGACGTAGCGGTCGGTCAACTCCTTCACCCTGTCCCGCTCTCCCTGCAGGAGCAAAAGCATCATCTCCTCCATCCACTGCCGCTGGAATAGCTCGAGCCCGCGGGATCTGAGCCCCGAGCCCTTGATAATGAGCTTTCCCTGCTCGTCCAGCAGGGCATAGTTTTTCATCTTGTAGCTGAACATGGATCGGTACCGGCCGGCGAGCTCGAGGTGAATCCCTTCCGGCAGCGTGCCCGCCAACTCATCGAGCAGTTGACTCTCCGCGTCCGGTCGCATCCCATCCGGGAGGGTGAAGTAGAGGCCGTCAGTGTCCACCTCGATGATCCGGCACCCGCGACCCTCCAACCAGTCCACGATTGACCTGATCAGATCCCGGCCGATGCTGGTGACCCGATTCGCCTGCGCAAAATCGTTGAAGTGGCCCATGTCAAAGCCCAGGTAGCCGTAGAAGGAGTTGATCAGGATCTTGAAGGTGGACTGCAGGGCCTCGAGATAGACCCGCTCCTCCTCGCGGGCCGCCTCGCGCGCCCGCCGCTTGGCCTCGACCCGGAAGTCGCGCAGGTCCTGGAGGAGCCTGGGAAAGATTCCCAGGATGTCCTTGGCTGGGAAACACCGGGAGTGCAGCATGATCGACGGGTACAGCGAGGTGACGTCGCAGTGGAGGATGTGCCTGGCCACCCCCTGGTACCGGATATCGGTGTACCCCCCAACGACCTCGGTCCCCGCGGAGGGCGCCGGGATCGCATGTCGCTGGCGGAGGTATTCCCGAATGAGCAGGGCATCGATCTTGGTCGCGTTGCCCCGCAGGATGGCGTTCTGGTAACTCAAGGGAAAGATCTGCGCCTGTACGAAATAGCTCGGGGCGAGGAGGGCGGCAATGGCCCGGGTCTCCTGGACGTCGTCTCGGGCGTATGCGATGAGGGTCGCCGGATCGTGGTCGAAGGTCCAGCTGATCCTCTCCGGCGGGATGATGGTGCGCTCGGGTGCGGCCAGGTCAAAGTGTCGGGCCACGTCCTTGAGGCCATAGCTTTCGAGATTGCGGGCCCCGACGTCATAGTGTTGGGCCAAGATCCACGTGTCCACGATGTGCCGGCCGAAGATCTCGTACTTCCGATAGGTGATGGCCCGCTCGGCGATCTGCATCCGAGAGGCGTGGCCCTTCAGCGGGCTGCCGTCCCGCCCCAAGGGAAGCTCGACGCCGTACCGTTTGGCCCGCGCCTCGATGTACTCCAAGTCGAAGCGAAAGAAATTGTGCCCTTCGATGACGTCCGGGTCCCGGTCGCGAATCAGGCGGACCATCTCGCGGAGCATCTCCGGCTCGGTCATCTCTCTGCCGGACAGGACCGTTTCCCAGCCGGTCGAGTCGCTGAGGGCGATCGCGATGATCCGGTCCTCCTCCCGGGACGGATTGGGAAATTCGAACCCTGCCCGGCAGTAGACCTCGATGTCCAGCTGCAGACGCGTCAGGTCATGAAAGTGCATCCCGAGGAAGTGGGTCTGTCCCGACACGAGGAGGTACTGTTGGATCGGATCACTCACATACAAGTAGGGGGCACCGGGGGCGGTGGCAGTCTTCCCCGAGATCCGCTGGAGGTGCTCCCTGGCTTTGGAGAGTTCCGCCAGAGATGGGAAGCGGGCGAGGTATCGAAAGAAGGCTTCGCCCTGGAGGGCCTCGATCTCGGCGTCCCCCCGGAAGTTGGTCAGGAGTCGGGTATCGGCAAGGAGGAGGAAGGGGGTGAAGGAGGAGAGGGTTGACGTGACCTCGCCGTTTTTCTTGGCAAAGACCCGGACCTGGTCCTGCCCCGCTATCTCAAAGGCGATGAGGCGGGGGGTAAGGTCGTGACCAAAGAGCACCGTGTTCGTGTCGAGGGTCACATCGAGAGACTCACCCGAGGCAACGACGGCGGAACGTGTTCGTGATCCGATGCGATTATAGCACCCCGTGCTTTATCGTTGACATCGATTTTTTCTTTGGATAGCCTCGGGCCGACCTCACCACGTCGGCCAAAGGCAAAGAAGGGCAGCCGAGCACGGAGTGTACGGGGTCGGGAGGACGCTCAGATTGGCTGTGGAGAAAAGAGGGTCCGAGAGGCGGCAGTATTCGCGGTTCTTGGTGGGGGGCAGAGCCAAGGGCCGAGTGACCGCCGTCTATGAGGCGTCGCTGTTGGACCTCAGCCTCGGGGGGGCGCTCATCGAGCATGTCCATATCGTCCGCCCCGGCACCACTTCGTATCTCATCCTCAGGATGAAGGGGCGCGACGTCAACCTGCGGTGCCGAATAATCCGGTCGAGTGTCCACCGGGTTCAGGTAGAGTCCGATGGGGGGCGGGCGTTGGTGTTCCAGACCGGACTGCAGTTTGTGGACCGCTCGGACGCAACAATGCAGATGATCAGTGACTACATTATGTCAACGGTGGGGACCATCGACCCACCGCTGACCAGGCCGTAGCCACAGGGGAGGACGCGGCAGCCCACCGGAGTGTTGAGCGAGACTTCTTCACCATCGTCTGCTTTCCAGCGCTTGGATGAACGAAGCCCTTCGAATGGTGGCCCCGGAGATGCTCCGACCGGACATCGAGGCCTACCTTCACCGCTTCATTCCGGACCGGGATACCATCCTCGCGGAGATGGAGCAGCTCGCCGAGGCGCGTCACTTCCCGATCGTCGGTCCTGTTGTGGGACGGCTTTTGGCACAACTCGCCCGGCTCGTCGGGGCAGAGCGCGTCCTGGAGATGGGGGCGGGCTTTGGCTACTCGGCCTACTGGATTGCGCGGGCGCTTCCGCCCGACGGCCGCCACCTCGCCCTTGAGCGCTCTGCCGAGAATGCCCGGTTGGCGAGGGAGTGGCTCGTACGGGCGCGCCTTGACCACAAGGTGGAGTTTATCGTGGGCGATGCCTTGCAGGTGGTCCATGGGGTGCCAGGACCCTTCGACCTGATCTTCGTGGATGTGGACAAGGAACAATACCCGAGATCCCTTCCGCTGACCCTTCCCCGCTTGAGGCAGGGAGGGCTGCTCATCACCGACAACATCCTCTGGGGAGGACGGGTCGTGGCTCCGCATCCTCCCGAGGCCAGCACCCGGGGCATTCAGGAGTACACCCGGCTTCTCTACGAAACTCCCGGCCTGTATACCACCATTCTGCCGGTCCGGGACGGCCTCGCGGTCAGCCTCAAGCTGAGCTAGTTCCGGGTGTTGGGTGTCAGGTGTTAACCCAAAGAACCCCAATGGAGATCCCGATCTTTCCGTTGCCGAACGTCGTCTTCTTCCCTCACACCCTCTTACCGCTGCATATTTTTGAGCCGCGGTACCGACAGATGCTCGCCGACTGTCTCACCGGCGAGCGGCGGTTGGCCGTGGTCCTCCTACGGCCAGGGTGGGAGGCGGAGTACTACGGCCGCCCGGCAGTGTATGCTGTGGCGGGGGCCGGAGAGATCGTGGCGTCGGAGAGGCTCCCCGACGGGCGCTCCAATATCCTGCTCAAGGGGCTTGGACGGATTATGATCGAGGGTGAGGTGGCTTCACCCAAGCCGTATCGCATCGCGCGGGCCTCCTGGCTTGACGATGTGCATCCAGCCGGAGGAGAGGGAGATCTTGCGCCCCAGCTCCATCGCTTGCGCCAGATCTGCGGGCGGCTCTTGTCCGCATTGGCCCACCCGGTTCCCAGATTGTTCGAGGTCATGACCCAGCAGGATCGCCCCGGCGTCTTTGTGGATCGCGTGAGCAGCCTGCTGGTCGAAGAGACTGATCACCGGCAGCGCCTGCTCGAGCTCACCGACGTCCCACAGCGGATGGCGGAAGCGATCGAGGTCGTCGAGGCGCTCCTGCTTAAGACGCAACGCGCGAGCCCCCAGGGTCGCGCCCGCTGGAACTGAATCGCTTTGGCGCACTGGCACCGGTGGAGTGGTGATGGAGAAGGGGTCGCTGCAGCTGACGACGAGAGGCTATCAAGGACAGACCGTGCCCTACGAGGTGCCCTTCATCGCGTTTCCGACAACGTCCGGCAGGTTCATTGCCCAGGCGCCCGGAACGTCGGAGGTGAAGGAGGGTGCCGAGAATCGCTACGTGCGCCTCGGTGAGTTCCTGCAGGCCCGCGGCTTCGCCACACTGGTGAGCTTCAACCCACCCCGACCAGACGCCCAGTTCAAGTACCCAAATGAGCCCTACTCTTACCGGGATGCGAGCTGGAACCGCATCTATGTCGAAAGCCTGGCCTACGTGGTGGAACACTGTCTGAAGAATGCGGCGCAGCTTTGCGGCGCCACGGAGCCTGAGGTATACCTGGCCGGATTCTCCTCCGGGGGTTCCGTGGCAGGGGCAGTGGCACCGTTCTTCCCGGCGATCACAAAGATCCTTCTGGTCTCGGCCTATGACAGCGTGGACCGCTTCTTCTTGGCCGGCCTGCGGCGCTACACAGGGGAGGTGTACGTTGCCTACGGTGAGGAGGACTTCCCGGCGGCCGTCCTTGCTACGATGATGCCGAGCCTTGCCAGGAGCGCCGGTGCCGTCCACGCACGGAGCGTGCCGAACTGCGACCACCACTTCGCCGGAGAAGTGAACGGCAGGGTTCTCAGCAAGGCGTACCTTTGGGCTTTTGCCGGGGACGACACCTTCCCTTCACCGGACGGCGGCATCCCCCTGTACCCCCATTAGTTTGTCCTTTCACAAAGCGATTTTGCCTCTCAAGCAGGAGCCGCTCCGGTGTATGATAACCGAGGGCGCAGAGCCCCGAAAGCATCCCCGGGAGAAGGCGATCGGTTGCACAGGAGGAGCAGGCGATGACACGAGCGAGCGACTACGGCATCACGGTCCTGCGGGTCACGTTAGGGGTGATCTTTTTGATGCACGGCTATCTGGGGTTCTTTGTGTTCACCCCTGGCGGCATGACTGCCTTCAACGCCTCGAAGGGGATTCCGCTGCCGGCGATCACGGCCTGGTTCGTGATCTTCGGCCATTTCCTCGGTGGGGCATCGCTCGTCTTCGGCTTGCTGACGCGCCTTGGCGCCCTGGTTCACGTCGTGATCATGGGGGGTGCGGTCTTCTTCGTGCACCTCGCACAGGGCTTTTTCATGCACGGCATCATCGTGGACGCGGCGACCGGCAAGGCGATTGTGGGTGGATACGAGTACGCTTTGAGCCTCCTGATGGGCTCGATCGCCATTCTCATCAGCGGCAGCGGCCCACTCGGGCTGGATTACTGGAGGCGCTGACCGGAGCTGCCCCGCTCCGGTGTCTCGGAGGAAGCCTCTCATCGGAACCGACCTGTCGCTCTACACCGTGCTGCCGTTCGTGGCGATGCTCCTCGCCGTCGCCGTCTGCCCCCTTTGGGTTCCTCACTGGTGGGCGTCGAACCGAAACAAGCTCATTGTTTCCTGCGCGCTCGGTTTCCCGATCCTCATCCTGTATCTGTTCCGCCGCCCCGTGTCCGTCGTGAGGACGGGCGAGGATTATCTCTCGTTCATTATCCTCCTCGGCGGGCTCTACGCGATCGCGGGGGGTATCCGGCTGAGGGGAGATCTGGAGGCGACGCCGCTCACCAACACGGCCTTCCTCGCCCTGGGCGCGGTCCTCGCCTCGTTCGTCGGGACCACCGGGGCCTCGATGCTCCTGATCCGCCCCCTGCTCCAGACCAACAGCGAGCGCACCCGGGTCAAGCATACGGTCATCTTCTTCATCTTTCTCGTCTCGAACATCGGCGGCCTGCTGACCCCGCTCGGCGATCCGCCGCTGTTCCTCGGGTACCTCCAGGGTGTCCCCTTCGCGTGGACCTTCCGGCTGTGGCTCCCGTGGATCTGCACGAACTCGGTCCTGCTCCTGACGTACTTCGTGTGGGACTCGATCCAGCACACCCGCGAGCCCCTCGCAGCGCTGCGGCGGGACAGGAGACGTATCGAACCTCTGCGGCTCCAGGGCGGGATGAACGGGCTCTGGCTGGGGGGCGTCGTCTTGGCGGTGGCGTTTGTCCGCGAGCCGTGGCGCGAGGCGGTGATCGTGGCGCTGGTCGTGCTCTCCTTGTGGAGCACCCCCCGCGGTCTTCGGCGCGCCAATGGCTTCACCCCCCATCCGATCATAGAGGTGGCGGCGATCTTCTTCGGGATATTCCTCACCATGATTCCGGCCTTGGAACTCTTGCGGGCGCGTGGCGGCGAGCTCGGCGTGCGCGAGCCCTGGCAGTTCTTCTGGGCCACGGGCGGCCTTTCATCCTTTCTGGATAATGCGCCGACGTACCTGACCGTCCTCGCGCTCGCGCAGGGGCTCGGCCTGGCTGACGAGGTTGTGGGTGTCTCCCATGCCGTGCTCACCGGGATCAGCCTCGGGGCAGTGTTCATGGGGGCCAACACGTACATCGGCAATGCCCCCAACTTCATGGTGAAGGCGATCGCCGAGGAGGCAGGCGTAAGGATGCCGAGCTTCTTCGGCTACATGGTGTATAGCGGTGGCATCCTGCTCCCGCTCTTCGTCGCGGTGACATTCCTGTTCTTTTAGCATCCATTCTTATCATTCAAAATCAAGTACTTAACGTCATGCGGCAATGTTTCATACCGCGCTGCAAAAAAAGGTTGACAGGAATAATGCAGCGCGTTACACTGTCCCACAAGAGCGTGCGCTCATCGTGGGGCAGCAGATAGAGGAGCCAAAGGAAACGGAACAAGGAGGGGGGAGGCGATGGTCCAGGAGAATGTGGGAGAGGCGAGCAGAGCGGCGCAGACGTGCGGCGAGACGCTCGAGAAGGCCCGTGAAGCGTTGGGCCTGACGAGCGACGTCAGCCGGGACATCGCGGGGCGAACCGCCGAGCTGAGCACCGCGATCGTCCAGGAGGGGGCGCAGTACCTGAGCGAGGTCGGGTCGGCCCTTCGCGAAGCCTCCGAGGGGGCCCGGGAGCTGTGGACCCGCGAGTGGAATCTGGCGCAGGAGTTTTCACGGGATCCGATGGGCTTTCCGCAAAGGGCCGTCGCCCTCTCGTGGGAGGGGGGAGAAAAGATCACCCGCCTTGGGGATGCCCAGCGCGAGGCGATCTCCCGGTTTACCGGGAATGTGCACAATCTCGTGGACCGGGCCAACAGGGAGACCCAGGAGACCGTCACGAAGTATGCAGGGAAGATCCTCGCCCTCTATGGGCTGAAGAACTGAGGTACAGGCGCGGTTTTTGCGACGAGGCGTTTTGGTTTTGGCGCAAGAATGTTGACAAATTGGTGGAAAAAGAATAGAGTTTCCGGCCGTAGCTTTCATCTCGCGTCGTCCCGTTGGGGGTTAAACTCAACACTTGATGGAGGGACACCGGTGGCTCACGACTCCCTGACAACGCCAACGCAAGTCGTCCCGCTTGGTATTGCCCTCGGCGATCGGACCGAGGTGACGAAGACCATCAACGATGCTGCGGTCAAGGCTTTTGCCAACCTATGCGGCGATGATAACCCGCTTCACGTCGATGCGACCTTCGCCAAAAACACCCGCTTCAAGGGACGCATCGGCCAAGGGATGCTCACGGCCAGTCTCATCTCCACGACCCTCACCCGCCTTACCCGCGGTCTTTTCGTATATATCTCCCAGGACCTCCTTTTCACCGCCCCGGTACACCTCGGCGACACCATCACCGCCACGGCTGAGGTGGTCGAGATTCTCGACCGGGGGAGGGTTCGTTTCCGGACCCTCTGCATCAACCAACGGGGAGAGACCGTTCTCGAGGGTTTCGCCGAGATGAAGCGGCTCAAGGAGATCCCGGTTTAGAACTGGCCGACCGTCTCTCCGTTCACCCAAGTCGCTTGCCGCCTTCGCAACCCACCACGCCCCCGCCTTCCCTCTTGACATGCTCGTGGATAGTCTATAGCCTACTTTTCCCCCGAAAAGTCTTCCGGATCGGCTCGAGGAGTGTCGGACTCTGGCCTCGGCCGTTCCAGGGGAACCCGCGTGTTCAAGGAGGTGAGGCATGAAGATGAAGAGAGTGTCCGTATGGATGATCGCGCTGGCCTCCATGGTGATTCCGGCGGCTATGGCTGCGGAGCAGCCCAAGGCCGGCGGCACGCTGACCTTCGCCGTCGCCGCTGAACCCGCCTCGTATGATCTGCACCGAGAGACGAGCTTTGCCTCGATCCATCCGGTGGCCCCCCACTACAGCCTTCTCGTGAAGTTCAATCAGTGGAAGTACCCGGAGATCGAGGGTGACGTGGCCGAGAGATGGAACATCTCGAAGGACGGTCTCACGTACACCTTCAAGATCCGGAAGGGGATCAAGTTCCACGATGGCAGCGTTCTCACCGCCAAGGACATCAAGGCGACCTACGACAAGATCATCTTTCCGCCCAAGGACGTGAGCAGCGCTCGGGAGGCCTCCTATGAAATGGTGAAATCCGTGGAGGCGCCCGACGATCAGACGCTCGTGTTTCGGCTCAAGTGGCCAGCGGCTTCTCTTTTGGCCAACCTGGCTTCCCCCTGGAATCCGATCTACAAAGCGGATATCCTGGCGAAGGACCCGCACTGGTATGAGAAGAACATCATGGGGACTGGGCCGTTCACGTTTGTCGAGCACGTGAAGGGCTCCCACTGGGTCGGCAAGAAGAACAAGGATTACTTCATGAAAGATCGTCCCTATCTGGATGGCTTCCAGGCGATCTTTATCCGGGACACGGCGGCCCGTGTCGCGACCATTCGTGGGGGGCGGGCGCTGATCGAGTTCCGGGGATTTTCGCCGGCGGCGCGGGATGATCTGGTCCGCGCCGTGGGGGACAAGCTAAAGGTCCAGGAGAGCCCCTGGCTCTGCGTCCTCACGGTGACCGCCAATACCCAGAAGAAGCCCTTCGGCGACGCGCGGGTCCGCCGGGCGCTCAGCCTGGCGCTGGACCGCTGGCAGGGCTCCGAAGCCCTCTCGAAGATCTCGGTCGTGAAGTCCGTAGGGGGCGTCATGCGTCCGGGCTATGAGGCCTATGCGGCCACGGCGGCCGAGCTCGCTCAGCTGCCCGGGTTCGGCAAGGATATCGATTCCTCGCGGAAGGAAGCCCGCCGGCTGCTCAAGGAAGCCGGCATCCGGGAGGGGTTCGAGTTCACCTTCAAAAATCGGGATGTGAAGGAGCCGTATGAGATCGTGGGCGTCTGGCTCATCGACCAGTGGCGGCAGGTGGGATTGAACGCAAAGCACGTGATCCAGGAGACGGCTGCTTTTACCAAGGACCTCCGATCCGGTAACTTCGAGACAGGCATGGACTTTGCCTGTGACTTCATGGACGAGCCGGATCTCCAGCTCTTCAAGTATGTCTCAAGCAGCAAGAACCCGAGCAACTATGCCATGTACGAGAATCCCAAGCTCGACGAGCTGTACGAGAAGCAGAGCCGGACACAGGATCCCAAGGCCCGGCGCGCCTTCGTCCGGGAATTCGAGACGATCGTGGTGAACGAAGCCTTCATCGTCCCCACCCTCTGGTGGCACAGGATAAACCCCCATTGGGCCAAGGTGCGGGGGTGGAACCAGGTTCCGAGCCACTACCTGAATCAGGATCTGCGGGACGTCTGGCTGGCGGAGAAATAGTCGGCGCGTGGGGAGTGGACGCGCGCAGAACCGATGTGGGGGGTGGCCCGCCGGGTCGATAAGGACAGCGGGCCATCACCTTTGTGACGGCCAATGCATCGGTACATCGTCAAGCGATTTCTGTTGATGATCCCGACGCTCCTGGGGGTGGCGGTCCTTGTCTTCTTGCTCATGCGAGTCGTCCCCGGCGATATCGTGGAGCTGCGATACACGCTTGAGGGGACCGGCGTCTCGGACGAGTTCCTGGCGAAAGAGCGGGCCCGCCTCGGCCTCGACAAGCCTATCGTGCAACAGTTCGTGGAGTGGATGTGGGGGATTCTCCGGCTGGACTTCGGGATATCGATGTGGACCGAGAACCCCATCACCGAGGAGATCGCCCTGCGACTTCACCTGAGCCTGCAGGTGGCCATCATGGCCACGCTCTTTGCCACGCTCCTCTCGGTTCCCCTCGGCGTCCTGGCCGCGCTCAAGCAGGATACGTGGGTCGATTACGCCGTGCGCGTCTTCAGTATTGCCGGGTTGGCCATGCCCTCCTTCTGGCTGGGCATCCTCATCATCCTGGGCCTGCTCATCGGCTTTCGCTGGCTGCCGCCGATGTTCTTCACCCCAATCTGGGTCGATCCCTGGGCGAACCTGTCGCAGCTCATCTGGCCGGCCCTGGCGGTCGGGTATCGCTACTCCGCTGTCGCGACGCGCATGACGCGCTCCTCGATGCTCGAGGTCTTGCGCGAGGATTACGTCCGGACGGCGAGGGCCAAAGGACTCTGGGAACAGGTGGTCGTCGTCCGCCACGCGATGAAGAACGCGATGCTCCCCGTCATCACCGTACTCGGCCTCGAGTTCGCCTTCCTGGTCGGTGGCCTAGTGGTGACCGAGCAGGTCTTCAATCTCAACGGGCTGGGGATGCTCTTCGTCGAGTCGATCGCGCGCCGGGACTACACGATGACCCAAGCGTTGGTGCTCTTGACTGGGTTCACCTTTATCTTCGTCAACTTCCTCGTCGATCTCCTGTACGCGTGGTTCGATCCGCGCATCCGGTACGGGTAGGAGGAGCCGGGATGGGCGCGACGCCGCAGGAAACTGTACTCCCCCGGGTCGGGACGGCACCCAGGCGGTTGCCGCGATGGCTGGCTGCGGTCATTTGGTTCGCGCGGAAGAAACCCCTGGGGACGGCCGGGGCCGTCGTCGTGCTCCTGATGGGGGTTGGGGCCGTGGGTGCCGAGGTGCTGGCCCCCTACGATCCCCTCGCTACGAACTATGCCCAGATGCTCCGTCCCCCCAGCGTCAATCACTGGCTGGGGACCGATACCTTCGGACGGGATATCCTGAGCCGAATCATCTACGGCTCCCGGACCGCGCTGCTGGTGGGGTTCGGGGCGTCGTTCCTCGGGGCGACCGTCGGCGGCATCATCGGTGTGGCGAGCGCGTATTTCGGTGGACGCGTCGATCTCGTCGTGCAGCGCCTGATCGACATGGTGATGTCCTTTCCGATCATCGTGCTGGCGTTGGCCGTCGTGGCCATTCTCGGCTCGGGCATCGTGAACCTCACCCTGGCCATCGCCATCCCCTTCATGCCCCGCATCGCCCGGGTCGTCCGGTCGAGCGCCCTGGCCATCCGCGAAACGCCATACATCGATGCGGCGCGGGCCATGGGCTTTGGGCACGGGCGGATCATCTTTCGCCACATGCTCCCCAATGTGGTGGCACCCTTCCTGATCATGATCACGGCTTTCGTGGGGCAGGCGATTCTCCTCGAAGCCTCTCTGAGCTTCCTGGGTCTCGGGGTCGTCGAGCCGACCCCGGCCTGGGGCCTCATGCTGCGGGGGGCCGCGGTGGAGTTCGCCGAGCGGGCCCCCTGGATGGCCATCTTCCCCGGCCTGGCGATCAGCGCCGGCGTCTTTGGGTTCAATCTCTTCGGCGATTCCCTCCGGGATGCGCTCGATCCCAAGCTCCGCACTGGTTGAGCCTTCCGATCAGGGAGATGGCCCTCGCCTGCACCAGTAGCGACCTTGACGCTGTCCGCCTTTTCCGATAGCATACCAACGATCCTGATCATTCTGACGCCGGCGATCAAAGAGCGGGAGAATCCTCTCATGACCCAGTTCTACCTTATCCTCGCCCTCGTGTTGGCCACGCTTGTTGCCATCTTTGCCGTGCAGAATGCTCAGGAGGTCAATGTCCGCTTCCTCGTGTGGACCTTCCAGAGCTCGGTCGTCATTGTGATCTTGATCTCCCTGGGTGTGGGGGCGCTGCTGGCCGCCCTCATTAGCCTTCCCCAGACGCTGAAGGCGAGACGGCGGCTCAAGGAGAGCGAGAGGCAGCTCGAGCGCTTGGCCGGGCAAATGGGTGGGCCGGAAGGGTGGGAGGTCCCGCACGAGGAATCATGACGGGGATGCGGGTGAGTCGCGCGTTGACGGACGCCATTGAGATCCCCGGATGATCCGGTCTCGTCCCGGGTTGAGCGCTGCCGTCACTCGAATGGCTTTCATTGGCGGGCTCCTCACCGGGTGTGCCGCCGCCTCCGGAAGGGTCGTGGACGGTGTGTACGTGGACGGGGCGAAGGGTTTCCGCGTCGACCTCTCTCGAAGCGGGTGGCAGGTTACGCAATCGCCGGGGGCGGACCTGGCCCTTCGGCACGCGGACGTTGATGCCAGCATGGCGGTCTCGGCCAGTTGCACGGAACAGGAAAGAGGTTCCCTGCCCGCGCTGGCTCGGCACGTGTTCTTCGGGCTCCGCCAGGTCGAGTGGCTGAGACAGGAACCTATCGTGCTGGACGGGGTGGCAGGGCTCGAGACGGTGGTCAGGGGCAGCTGGGAAGGGGCACCCATCCAGGTGCGGA
>Ga0209751_10002258_pt1 | contig 19432 bp, 15 predicted proteins | sample RifCSP13_1_FD_184019 | JGI IMG/M metagenome (GOLD analysis project Ga0209751, IMG submission 184019) | Soil microbial communities from Rifle, Colorado - Rifle CSP2_sed 13_1 (SPAdes) (version 2) | ecosystem: Environmental > Terrestrial > Deep subsurface > Rock core/Sediment | place: Rifle... | reverse complement strand
TGTAGGCGTGGAGGTTGCCGAAGGGGCCGGTGCCAACCTTGAGATTGCCGTCGACGTTGACGTCGCCGGTAAGGGTGATGTGCTGGCTGGCGGTGGCGAGAAGGATGCGGGGGCTGCCGCCGGAGTCCTGGATGGTCTGGGCGGCGGCAAGTTTCGCTCCCCCGCTCAGGGTCAGAAGACCAGCTATTGTGGGTGCCGTAGTCCAAGCGAGAGTCGTGCCACTAGGTTGAAGGAGAGAACCCGCCGCACCCCTGGCAAGCCGCGCCGCTGTATCCGCGCCAGAGCCTACGGCTAAATCGCCATCAGCATCCCAGATAACATCGGTGGCGACAGACCCGCCACCGCCCGCTCCGTGGACTGTTTCGACCCCCAGATCGTCCTTGGAGGCGATCGAACCGTCCGTCTTCGCGTAGAGCCTTACGTGGCCTGCCGGTGGAGTGCCAGGCGCGACACCCTCATCGAAGTCTTGATAGAGAACGTTCTCGATCGCGTTGCCGTCTGCATCGATGTCGACGAATGGGGACAGACGCAAGTCGCCTGCAACCGTGAACAGGATCGTTTCCTGCTGATAAGCAACAGTAATGATGCCACCGGCCACGGACCAGATGATCTGGTCTGCGAGGCTGAAACCGCCGGTAGCAACCATCCTGAGCTTCATCTGGGTTCCCCAGACCGCGCCCCAGTTCTCCGATGCCTCAAAGACCAGCTGACCGCCTGTTATGAAAGCGCCAGTTCTGTAGCCCACGGCGTCTATAACAAGGATGTCATCGCCAGACAGGAGGACTGTGGGTGTAGCCTCGCTTCCCCTCGCATGGCGACCCACGAATTGCGCCCCACTCACCGAATCCTGGTATCGTGTGACGTAACTGCCAGCCGCACCGCCATCTCGTATGACACTGAAAACTCCGGTTGCCGGCCTGGTCACCTGGTCACCCGCCGCCGTGTCGAGCGAGGCAACTCGGAGCGTGTTCGCCAGCGCGTCTATGTTACCTGCTGGGTCAAGCGTCAGATCCCCTGCAACCGTCGACAGGATTGTCGCCCGCTCATGGGCGACAGTAATCACGCCGCCAGCGACAGACCAGATGATCTGAGTGCTGTTCAGGAAGGAGCCCACTTGCACCAGGAGAAGCCGCATCTGGGTTCCCCAAGCAGCCCCTGCCCAGTTCTCCGATGCCTCAAAGACAAGCTGCCCGCCCGTTACGAAGGAAACTCCTGAATGTCCAGAGGCTTCGAGGACGACAAGGTCATCGCCGGTCAGGACAGCAGTCGGAAGGGCCTCAGTTCCACGGGCATGAAGGCCCTCAAACCATGCTCCAGCGGCTCCGTCCTGGTAACGGGTTACGCGCATGCTCGCCGCACCGCCGTCGTGTATGAGGTCGATCACGCCGGTTGCAGACCTGACTAGCAGGTCACCTGCCGCCGTGTCGATAGTTTTGAGACGAAGCGTGTCGTCTGCCGCAAGAGCTAGCACGTTGGCCATAGCCCGCTGAAGCACGACATCGGCGGCTCCGCCGCCACTCCCCCATTCCAGCTTGCCGTCTCTGTAGATGGAGAGCCGAGGAGCGGCGTCGGCGTTTTGCTGGAACCAGAGAAGGCCGTAGTCCGTAACGCCCTCAAGCGTGACCGGCAAGCCTGTGTCGACGGTGACGACGCGGCCAGCCCCTGCGCCACCAAAGTCGTAGGCGTCGTTAAGGGTACCTCCGGCACCCGAGGCATTCAGAACAGTGCCCGCCATCGACAGGTTGGTGCCCAGAGAGATCTCCTCAACATCCCCCGCTCCCGCCGCCGAACCCCGCCCCAATAGACGAGAGATAGCTGATACATTCTGAATTCTGGAATAGGTGACTTGATCGGCATTGATGTCAGCAGTGTCTACCAGTTTGGCTGCCGCATCCTCGACACCCCCAGTAACATGCCGAAAACCAGTGCCAGTCGGAGTGGAACCTCCGCCACCCGGAAGATTTCCTACCTGTACCTTCTTCTTAGTGTAGCCGTCGATTGAGTCTTCGATTAGAACCAAATCGGCATTGGCAGGGGCCACCTTCTCAGCAATGGCGGCGATCTCACTGGAAATGTTGTCGTGGATCGCATTGGCATCGCCTCCCGCACGAGTCTCTACCCTAGCAAGGGCTTTGCCCTGCTCGGTAACGCCCTTTAGGAGTGAACCAAAAGCAGATCCGGGCTCCAAGGAACCTGCCTCTAGAGCTACCGCTATTTCGATAGCCTGCCCCGCCTGCAATCGTACTGCCACCTCCAGAATGTGTAGATCTATCTGGGTGCCGCCCCCTAACTCGAAGGTGATAAGATCACCTACATCCCAGTGTTCACGATAGGCTCTGCCCGCTATGTCTAGAAGAACTTCATCGTCCCGAAAGATCACCGGTACAGAACTAGCAGCAGTACGATCACGTTCGGGTATAACAGTGAATTCCAACCAGTTTCCGACGAGAGTGATCTCGAAGCCTGATTCCGAAGTCAAAGCCAGTTCTTGAAGGATCTCCAAGACAGTTTGGAAGCGGCTGCTTACGCTGACGTTCGGAAGGATTCCGCCAGGATTTGGCGCGGCCAAGTTCGGAACCTGACGCGTAGAATCCGCAGGCGCAACCATGTGGTTAGAAACATAGTGAGACATCGCGACGTCAGCCGGAACAGAATTCACCCGATCGTACTCGTCATTCTGGATGTTGATGAAATTGGAGCCTGCCTCCCTAGTAGCAGGCGGCGGCAGCACCACACGGCCAGCTGCGTACACCATCGGATTGACGCCGTACACAGTTATCGTATCCTGACTGACAGGATTTCCAACATCTATCAGAGCGGACTGTCGGACAGAGGAGTTGGCAAGGGCAGCATCTGCCCGCAAAGTAAGCTCTGACACCATTCCCAGCTCTACGTCGCGAGCATCGATGAACTTCTCTATCCGTCCGGCCTCTGCTATCGAAGCGACATTCTCGCGGAGGAGGAGCTCTCTGTTGCGCCCCTCACCCTGACCTCCCAGATAGACAGCATTATACAAGTCTCCTAACCCACGAGTAAAAGCCACCGAGCCTCTGTCAAATTTGACAGCCCCCAGGAGATAGAGAGCCTCGAAATCGCCGTCCCGCCGTACCTCTATAAAATTGCCCAAAGTGACTAGATCTGCCGCCAGCGCAATATCCCTGGGAATAACGATCTCAAGAATGCCTGGGGTGCGCCAATTCCGTGTCCAGCGGATTGACGAAGGAGCTAACTGGCCCTCTAGAGGCCAGAGATAACCGATGACAGCTAACGCGGAATCGCGTAGGAGTAGCTCGTATTGGGCCATCTACACCACAGCCAGAAATCTCTCTCGGAAAGTCAAAGTACCACTGACCGCTGCCGCATTTTCGTTGGTGAAGGTGAGATCGTTGACTCCAGGCTGGAGTGCCCACCAGTCTCCGACAGCACCTCCTACCACATTGCGCTCTGTAGGCAACCCAGCATCCACCAGAGCAGTGCGGGCTCCCATATCCACTGTGAGAACCTCGCCGCCCGCGACGACTTCATTCACCTGAAGATCCTCGCCAGTAGTGTTATTGAACATATGGATATTCGTTGCTGGCCCATTGAAGACCAAAACTGGGTAGGCAAACACTTGCCCGTTGTTGGTCACAGACACGTCGTCCAGGTAGCCCCCTATGCGAGCCGGTATCGTAAACGGAATCGTCAGAGAGACCAGAGCAGTCAGAATGGCTACACTCTGCTGATTCATACTGTAGAAGAAGGGGTCGTCAGCCACACATTGGATGAGGGCCTCGGCTACTCGTCCATCCGCCACCCGCCAGGCTACTGAGGTCACCGGTCTACAGGTGAGGTAGTAGCGACTACCATCCTCGGCCACTACGCGGAGCTCGCTAGCATCCAGGGGATTGATGGCCGCTGCCAGCGTACGATGCTTGGCCTGAAGCTCCTCCATATCACAGCCCGCTATCGCCACCTCCAACGAAAACTGCCGAGGTTGAAAATAGGTCGCCACATAGGTAGCTCCGTGCTGGCGCGGCCCTCGAGCCGCCAGATGGTCTTTCCCAGGAAGGCTGAGGCCATCGAAGCGGACGAGAGTATAGCCCGAACGGCCCGAGAACACCCGCCGCAGGCTCCGCGTGTTGTTGATCCAGACGAACTCAGACACTAGGCTCCACCAAGATGCCTCACATAGAATTCAGGTGAGAAATTGCCGGTGGCGACAACCGAAAGAGTCCCTCCACGATTCTGATAGACCTCCGCTTCAACATAATCTGCCACTGCCAGGCGATGTTCGATGTAGATCGACTGCCGATTCGACTTTGAAGCGGAGTCAATCCCTGGTACCTCTTCGATGTCCAGATAGGTGACTCCATTCAATTTTAAGGCCAATCTGCGAACAGTTCCCGCCGTAGGAGAGGCTCCCCAACCGATACTGGCTCCGATACCGTAGAGTCCCGCTGCCCCTGCCGGAACCGTTATCCGGCTCGTCAAGGCAGCAATGCTATGGAGACCGGCGTTGTCGTAGCGTTCGCTGTCAAAAGTGAGTTGAGTATCAGTGGCGTCATTGATAGTGAGAGCAATGCTATTGTAGACGTGACAGCGCGGAGTCTCGCCGCCGACTATGATCCAGACTGCACCGTTGTCCAGGTAGACGCATCTAGGATCGTCTGTAGCGTAGTAGAGCCGCCCTGCCTCGCCAGCTACTGGGCGGGCGGCGTTTATGCCCGCCAGATGGCGGTGCTTGATCGTAGAGACACTGCTGTCGCCGTCGATCGCCAACGACAGCACGTACATGTCGTCCGTGATCTCTTGCTCCGCCTTCGCTTCCGTGAAATCTGTACCTGCGTTCCAGTTGGTCGGCGGCGTCCAGATATCGTTCGGCATTCTCTACCTCGCAAATCCTGATGAGAACAGAAAACCTTTCAACTCTCGACGAATAGCCGCCGAGATTCTATCCTCACTCTCGACTGAGATACTGGCTGTGAAGGAGTCTTGGCGACTGGAAATCTGATTGGTCGAGTGGGGATAACTGATGGTGTCCCGCAACCTCTCAGCTAGACGAGCAGGTACAACCATCTCGCCGCCCGCCAACCTCGTAGGGAAACTGTCCACATTCCAAGGGCCAGGAACACGCCATATGCCTTGCTGCCCCCCGAACAATTTCTTCTTGAGGCCACCTGCTACGCCTATACCTTTGATGACGAGCTCCGCTCCTGGCACCTTGCCCACGGCGTCCGACACGAGCTTCTCAAGGGCCTTCACCAGGGCATCGGCCATTCCGGAGACTCCGTTGATGAGACCCTGAACAATATCCTCTCCGATACCTTTGTACACCGTTGAAGGAGACTTGATGCCCAGTAGACCCTTCACAAAATCCACCGCTTTGTTGAAACCCTCCTCAAAAGGCTTCTTCAGTGTAGTAAAAAGATCTCCAACCCCCTTAACAATCCCATCTACTATCGCCTTCCCCAGATCGTATGCCTTGGTGGCGAGAGTAGGGACAGTACTCGTAAGAAACTTCACAACCGCTGTAGGTAGAGTGCTCGTGAAGAAAGTGAAAGTGGCAGGAATTACACTCGTGTACCACCACTTCGGAAGGTCAAAGAATACTGCTTTGAGTGCCGTGAAGAAAGCATTGCGGAAAACTGGAAATCCCCGACTGGCCTCGTTCGGCAAAGATACTGTGAGGAACTTGAAGAACACATCAGGCAGAGTGACTTGGAAGAATTTGCGGACGTCTTCCTCGATTCCGAAGAGCCATTTCCCAATCGCTACCAACACCCCCGGCCCCTGTTCTATAATGAGATTAGGGATCGTCTCCTGGAAGAATTTGCGAACAGTTTCTGAGAATCCGAAAAGAGCCTCCGCCGCGAAGGGAATCCCGTAGTAGAAGAGCGCGGCGATGCCGCCCGCTATGCTGCCGGCAACCTCGGCTAGAGTTTTGAGAATGGTGTCTCGGAATCGATAGACAAGCTGGCCCCCAAACAGCCCCGCTATGAGTCCTACCGGACCGAGAAGGGCGGCCCCGATAGCCGAGCCGATCAACATTGAGGCTACACTCTCCAACAACGAGAGACCGAGCTTGTTCCCCAGAACAACGGCGGCGGCTACTACTCCTACCGCCGCCGCAATCCCAAGCCCAATTGCTCCTCCGATCGCCAGACCTCCTACGAAAGCCGCTACTCCTGCACTACCTATTGCTGTTGCTAGAGCAGCTCCAAGAACCGATCCTATACCTACTGGAAGGACCTTTAAGAGACCTGAGAGAAACCCCTTAGCAGTGGTTTTCCCCGCTTTCTCCCCTGCATCCTTCGGGCCTACTACCTTCTGAGTGATCGTCTGAGTGAAGTCCGCCGCCTTCTCGAGGAACTTGTCCCCCGCCCGCTTAACAGTCTGAGTAATGAGTTGGCCCCAGACCGTGGCAATCTGCTTCACGTCGTAGAGGGCCTCACCTACCCGCTTGATGGTCTGGGTGATCGTCTGAATGATGTTGGCAGCATGAGTTATAAGCGTAGCTCCGGTCTGGACGATGTTCTGAGTAAAAGTCACTACCCAGGATACGGCCTTTAGAGCCAGCCATGCCTCTAGAATACCAACGAGGATCCTACGGGCCAGCTCCATCCCACCAGCGCTCTTAGAGAAACCCTCCCCCAAACCTAAGATGCTTGTGACGAGAGGAGCTACTAGTTTGGCAAGAGGTATGACCGCGTCGTCCAGGATCATCTTGAAGACTCGGAACACGTCCTTGAGCACCTGTACCAGAGTACTCCGAGCTAGACTTATGAGAGCTCCTATCAGGATGGTTACGGCCCGCCGGTTCCGGGAGCTGAAAACCTTAGTTAGCTCCTTGCCAATAGTCTTGAGGCTTGGAATGAGAGACTTGACCCCGACCTTTGTAACGGCCATAACTTGCTTGGTCAAGAACTTGAACTCGGAGGAGAAGAAATGGATAGCCGAGCCGGTCTTCTTAGTACCAGAGAACAACTTGCCGAAGGCTCCTACCACCCCTCCTATACCGGAGGCTATCCCCTCCGCGAATTTGGTGAAGGCTTTAGCGGAAACAAGAGACGTGATAACTCCCAGGAGACCCTTCATTAGATCGAACAGAGGCTTGAAAGCGGTGGCGGAAGCCATCCGGACGTTGTCGGTAATGGTACTGGTAAGGCCCTTCCAGGTGCCCGCCTGCTTGAGCATCGCGCCCTTGTTCTTATCGAGCTCCGCCGTGAAGACTGCCCATACTTCAGCTGCGGGTGCTCCCGCCTTGGTCAGTTTCTCCATCTTTAGGCGCGTCGCGCCCGAGAGGACGGCCATCTCCTGGAGACGCATAGCCGCTTCACCGAACGGCTGGCCGTTCTGGATGGCGGAGTAGGCGCGGCCTATCCAGAAGCCGAGCTCATTGATCGGCTGGTTGGCTACGGCAGCAGCGTCACCCACACGAGTTAGATTTTCCATCGTGTTGAGCGAATCACCGCCGAAAGTCTGCATAATGCGGCTGGCAGCGATGATGGGACCAGTCTCGAAGGGAGTCTTGGCGGCAAAGTCGAACAGACTCTTGACATGCTTCTTGGCGCGATCGGCATCTTTGAAGAGGGTCTCGAACTGGAGAGTGGAGGTTTCGAGTTCGGCATTCATACCGATAACGGAGCCCCCCACCATGCCGAAAACCTTGCTAACACCGCCCATCACCAGCTGAGCGCCGCCGAAACCGAGAGCTGTACCTATGGCAGTTTTGAGAACGCCGCTCAGACGGGACGTCTTACGCTCTATCTGATCTACGCCAGACAGATAGCCGCTGAGTCCGTCTATGCGAGCGCGGAGGCCAACCTCCTCGAAAGGCATTTCTACCGCCTGCCCTTCTTAGCCGCCTGTTTGCTCTGGCGCTCCTGCTCTTTGTTCTGGGCGTCCTGCTGGTGCAACTCTATGCTCCTCCGTATCCGGAAGAAAGCTATCCCATCTACCCGCTCTTCGCGAGGCAGCTCCCGCCACTCTTTCCAGGTGTAGCCATTGTAGCGAGCTGCCTCGCGTTCCTCTATCTCCGGTACAAGCCCTCCAAACTGACGTTTATAGGTTATCCCCGTCTCCAGAGTCCTCAGCGGGTAATCCTTCAGCGGTTCCCCCCAACGTTCCACCCCGAAAGGAACTGACGGCCTTCGCCACCGCCTCCTCGCTCACTCCACTGAGATCCGCCAGAGTCGAGAGCACCCGCACCAGATCTTCCAAAGAGGTGAGAGCATAATACTGGAGCCACACAAGATAGCGTCCGATGCGAGTGTCCATCTTGTCTCTGGAGAAGTCTGCCGTGCCGGTATAGGAGAGGATCTCCTCCACTTGCGGCAGCCAGTTCTCTCCCTCCGGAGGATCGAAGCCCTCTGGTAAGCTGACTATCTCGGATCCCGCCGCCAACATCAGCAGTGTACCCGCCTCCTCCACATCCTCAGTGTACTTCTGGAGAGCTCGCTTGTACTCGGGATCGTCGGGATTCTCTTCCTCACGTTGCTTGTCCTCCAGGAACACTTTGGGGACTACCGGCGTGGGTATGTTGGCTGCCGCTCGACGGATGAGGAGAGGCGCGACCGGCTTCAGGCGTAGAACTACGCCTGAGCCTAGAGTAACAAGGTTCTCTTCATCCCCCACTCCATTAGAGGCCGCGCCTACCGCCGCAGCTAGTGCCTGTTTAGAGGGCATTGTTCTGCGCTCCTTTCCGATGCCCTAAAGAGAAGCCCTATGCGCCCTTCACCATGAACCCATCCGTTGCGTTGTCGGCCAAACCGCCGCCGTACACTACATTGGGACAATCCGGCGAGGCTGCCAGGGCCGCTACGTAGTCGTTGGCAGGAATGCTGCCCGCACCTTCCGGCATCACGTACCAGGAGTTGCCACCATCAATGGTGCGCAGGATTCGACCTGCGGGAGTGGCCAGACTGTGAGCCATGTAGCCTACAGTCGGAGTGGCGAATACGATGTCGCGCACGATGCCCGCACCGCTGCCATTGAAAGCCTTCTCAGTCCAGGTGGCTCCAGCATCGCGGGTGTAGTAGAGCCGCCCGTTGGAGGCCCCAACGAACCATTCCTGATCCGACTTCATCCAGATGGACTGGAGGTGGACACCAAAGGCAGGCCCCACGACCAGACTCCAGGTGTCGCCGCCGTTCTGGGTGCGAAGAATGGCGTTGCTGTTCCCCACTGCCACCAGATTGTCCTCGTTCACGCCGTGGATGGCGTTCAGATTCTGGGCCGTGAGAGAACCGGAGTGCTGTGCGGTGACTCCGGCGGTGACATCATCAGTGAAGTATATGTAACCGCCGTTGCCGACGATCCAGGTAGCTGCTGCTCCGAGGCTGAAAATGTCGTTGGGAGCGCCGGTTGGACAGGTGAGGCCTGTGGCGATCTCTGTCCAGGTCTCGGTGCCCGCCAGGATGTCGGCGATCTCTGCGTAGTGGAGGGAACAGGACTCGTTCGATACCACTACGAGGTAGACGCCTACGCAGCCGAGAGCGGATGGATCCTCGTTGACTCCCAGAGTCGAGATAACGGTCTCGTCGATAGTCCCTCCGCCATTCGCGGAGAAGATCAGCTCCGCCGTGATACCTGGAGAACCGGCGGAAGGGATGGTTATGGCGAACACGTGCTCGCAACCAGTGGACGGGATACCACAGGCTCCACAGGTAACAGAGTCACAGATGACGACGTCGGCGACTTCGCGGGCGATCGCGCCGCCTGCGAGCTCCGTAAGGGTCATGCGAGAGACTTCGTACATGTCGAGACCGTTGAAATCCATCGACTGGAGGATGACAGCATCATCTCCCTGCTCCAGAGCACCCATATCGGAGAGGCCGAAGTTAGACATGTCAGCCCCTTCGAGAACGAGCACCTTGTCCCAGCCGCCGTTGAAGTCCCGAGGATCCTGGCAATCGCCAGCGTGAACCTGGAGATCGATGAGGCAGCCCCGCCGCGCCATATCCAAGAACTCGGACACGATGTAGCGGTAGCGAGCCTCAACCGCGAGAGTGGGTAGATCACGCTCGGCCTTCACGGCATCGATGATCTTGAAGGCCCCGTACCTGCTGGGGTCGGGTTCGCGGATCGGCGTTCTGTCTCCCAATCCCCAAGAGACAGACATGGGACGTGCCCGTCCCTGATAGAGGGGAACGTTGGCTGGCCCCGCCCGTCCATCGATGGTGAACAGACGAGTGAAAGGCGTTCGGACATGGTCCTTTGCGGGCATGGCTATTCCTCCTTACTGCCGTTGAGATAGAGCCCGATAATGAGTCCTGCATCGACCCGCAGGGCCGCTTGCAGAGCTGCTACGACATCATTGATCCTCCTCTTCGCGTCTTGAGCAGTGAAAATCTCCCGAGCAAACAGTTCGTTATGGAGTCTCACTTCAACCTCTTCAGGCAACCCTAGAGCCTCTACCGGCGGAGGCCCGAGCGGTATCCCCAGAGAGGCATCCTCGTCCGGCATATCATCCGCTAGAAGTGTTGCCCAGCGCCGCCCCTTGGCATCCTCATAGCTTGCTCGTTTCATTATGCCAACACCGGCCTTCCCAAAGCCAACCTCTTCACCTTTTCCCAGGCGTAGACCATACCCCGCCTCGAGCCGAAAGGATTATCTATCTGCGAATCCGTTGCTCGAATCCCCTCCCCGCGTCCTGAGACGGCGAGATCCCGCTGCCAATGAGCTACCCAGGCCCCTACATTGTTGCATTCACAGATGGGCCGATCCAGGAGCGCTGCGGCATAGTAGGCCACTGCTCTCTCCCACTCCGGAGCCATCCGAATCGTGGGGCAGACCAGACTCTTGTCACGGAATCCTGCATAGTAGTAGAGGCGTACAAGATCGGGCGAGCGACACGCGGCCCAGGATTCTGAGGTGAACGTTGAGGTGGCAGCATCCCAGCTTCCGGGATGATATGAGAGTAATCCCAGCCTCGGATCTCCTCGGACTGTAAGACAACCCGTCTGGGCGACGTAGGCACAGAGAGTGCAACTGCCGCCGGTGCACTCTTCACAGCCCGTACCGAAGGGCTCCCAGAGGAAAGAGATCTGAGTCTGGGGATCGTTGTAGACACGATACACATCTACCGCCGTCAGGAAATTGGCATCTACTGCCCCATCCAGCCCCCGAAATTGACTGTCGTTGGCAGGAGGTAGAAGATCGTGCTGGAGATTGGCTAGAACCGCTTGCTCGCGCCGGAACCGAATCGTGGCAACTGCCCCGGAAACCGAAGCTACGATCGGACGAATCTCCCACTGAGGATCTCCGGCCCCTACAAGCGGAGCATCCTCTGGGTAGTAGACGTGGAGCTCGCAAGGCGAGGTACCCACATCAACTGCCACAGCAATGGTAGCAGTCTCTGCATAACTATCCCCATCCTCATCCGAGTAAGTTATAGCTACATCGTCATCTATGAGAGTAGTCGCTCGAATGCCTCCAGAGAGCACATGTCCCCAGTTAGCCTTCACCGACTGCGAGAAGCCCCGAACATCAGTAGCGTAGAGATTGAAGAGGTCGGGCCGCCAGGGCTGTGCGGCAGCTTGCCACTCATCCACCTCCCAGGAGGGCAGAAGCCGGTAGCCGAGTTCCCTCTCCATATCCGCTTCAGCATTGGATATCGCCTGCGCCAATTCTTCGCGGCCTACCCTATCCGCCGACTGCCAGGAGTAGTGGAACCAGGGCTGTTCGCAGACCCTCGGAGGGTGGACAGCGCTGACTACACCGTTGAAGTGGCGGCTGTCTATGCCCATGATAGCCGCCCATCTGTCGAGCGGGAGCTTTGTCAATGTCTCTGATCTAGCCACTATGATATCCTCGGCAGAGGCATCTTGCCTCGCGGAGTAGAAATGTATCTGGAATTTTCGGGATGCTGGCTCCGCCGTACTCTTCGAGTCTTGGGAATCCTGCGACCCCTAGCCGCACTCTTCCAGAAGGCGAAGTCCTGCGAGAGGAAGATCGGTCGAGATTCCTTACCCACGAGCCACTTTCTCCATCGCTACCACTATCGACATGGCTGCCAAGATGTAAACCAGCGCCGGTTCCAGAACCCAGATCCCCCAAACGAGAAGGGCAGAATATACCCCCAGACACCAAACGCAGGAGACCAGTTTGGGCAGAAAGCTATCCGGCCAGACGATCGGCTCGCCATTCTCTGAGTGTTCAAAGCCGAGAGCTTCTCGGAACCGCAGGAAGACATCTCCAGGCCCACGCTCATAGGAGAGCATCGCAGCCAATCTCCAAGCCGCCAACCCTACTAGCACCACCTTCTCCAGCACTCAGACCGTGACCTCCTCAGGAGCACTCATGCTTCTCAGTACGAAGTCGCTGCGGGTAGAGAAGTAGGTAGCGTCGTCCTGACGCACGTACTTCTGGCGCTCGGTAGCCAGCGCCGAGAAGTTGTAGAGGGTACCACTGGGAGCGCGGTACGTCATAATCCCCTCGCGCCCGCCTACGTACTCCACTAGCACATAGCCTGAGGAACCGTTCGGAGGAGCTGTCACTGCCTGCGGAGGAGGATCGGGAGACACGAAACCCCCGCCTCCTCCAGGACATGCTCTGCAACCCATGAGTGTCTTCCCTCCTTCGAAGTAAGGTCGCCACTTGGCAAGAATACCCTGCTTGCTTTCCTCGAAATTAGCATAGTTCTCGTCTCGTCGGAGGCCGGTCTCCTTCCGATAAACGAATAGAGGCTTAGGAATTCTGGTGCCGCAGACCCCTATCTCCGCTAGTCGCAGCTGGAAGTCCCAGTCTTCCCACGCAGGGAGCTTCTCATCGAAGCCACCTACCTTCTCCCAGATCTCCTTTTCGTAGAGCCCCGTAACAGCATGGAGACAGCCCTTCTCCAGAAGGAGTTTCGCATCGTAATCTGGAGCTTTCCACACCGATACCGGCCTGCCTTTCCACTGCTCGTGGAAGTCGCTATAGACATATCCGCCGAATCGCCGGTAGGTCTTCAGCATCTCAGCCAGTGCTTCTGGTTCCAGAACATCGTCGGCGTCCAGAGGAACGAAGAGTTTGGCTCGAGACTCCCGAAGACCTCTGTTCCTAGCCGCCGCTACCCCTTCCTGACCGAGAGTCTCGATGACCCGAGACCAGGAAGGGGTCCACCGAAGAGACTCGCCGCTGTCGTTTACTACAACGCACTCCCAGTTCCGAAAGGTCTGAGCATCTACGCTGTCCAAGGCATCCACTACTAGGTCTCGGTGAGCTGGGCCTACAGGAATTATGACCGCAACCTCGGGGAAGTCGTAGGCCGAAACCGGCGAAACCCGTGGAGAATCCACTGCCGCCGGTGGAAAAGTCTCCCCTCTACACCAGGGATACCACAATGTCCAATCCTTCAACTTCTCCTGGCGGCTCATAGAACTCTCGCGGTTACGATAGACAAGGCAGTCGGCTTCCGTCACCATAGCTGCCCGAAAGCCGTAGGAGGTAGCCCGCGTCCAGAAATCTGCATCTTCCGCTGTTCGATAGCGCCGCCGGTAGCCGCCAGTGCACTCCCAGACCTCCCGTCGATACATGGCACTGGAGGGTACAAGATTGGAGGGGCGCTCTCCATTTCGACGGACTAGTTGCCAATCTGTGCGGAAAGACATTGGCCAACCTGAATGCCCTCCGCCACCTACAGATTCATCCGGACTCCCGTCCTCTCTGACGAATAGCACATTGCCGTAGGCAATGTGCAGAGTACTGTTCTTATCGAGAGCCTCCGTCAGAAGTTGTAGCGCGTCCGGCGGCAACCGATTATCCGCGTCTAGAGCCAGAACATACCGTCCTGTACTGGCCGCGATGCCGGTATTGAGAGCTCCTGCCAAATACTGATTCTTCTCATTGTGGATGACCTTGAAGCGCCCATCCGCGCTCGCGTAGGACTCCGCGATCTCTCCACAGCTGTCTGGAGAAGCATCGTCCACGACAACGCACTCCCAATCCCTGAGAGTCTGGTCTGTTACCGACTTCAAGGCTTCCGGCAGGTACTTCCCCAGATTGTAGGCAGGAACAATGACAGAGACTCTTGGTCCGGATCGACTGCCATTCTCGACAGCCCCTCGAGCCGAGATCAATCTCTCATACAACTGAGCATATCTCCCAACAACATCCTTCCACTGATAACGCTCAGCTACTACCAGTTGAGCCCGCCGCCCCAACGCTTCCCGGTTCTTGAGACAGAACCAGAGCCCCTCTTCCAGAGAATCGTAGTCTCCAGGCTCGGCCAACCAACCGGTCTCCTTGTGGTCGACGATGTCTACCTGACCTCCCCAACGCCATCCTAACACTGGCACCCCCGCTGCCATAGCCTCCAGAGTACCTATCCCGAAGGTCTCTTTGGTCGTGCAGAGATAGACTCCCGCCCGCCGGACAGCCTCTGCTGCCAAATCGTAGGGCAACCGTTCGGTGAGAACAACATTGGGCAACTTGTCGTCTCCAAAAGTGCTAAGAAACTTGACCTCCGGCACACGGCGGGCGAGCTCCATAGCCGCCGCCGGATCGCAAACAGGGTCGGGCCGCGTTTTGTTCCAGAGGACATAGCCTTTGTTCTCCTCAGGCTGCCAATCCTCTAGATCTACTCCGTGACCAATCACTCCCACCGCTCTCAGACTGGCTCGGCGCAAAGATTGGGCCACCCAGTCGGAAGGAGCGGTAACTGCATCAGCTTGTCGAATGGCGGCGAGGCAGGCGGCATTGGCCTTGTAACACCACTCAGCCCACTCGAACTCTGCCCAATAGAGACCGTGATTATGGACTGCCAGCGGTCTGTCACCGAGCCGCTTCTGGACATCGTCGGGTACTCCGATGTGACAAGCTACGACGTCCGCTTCCTCTATTTTGGAAACAACTTCCCAACCATAGGCCGGAAGATGTCGAGCTTGAGCCTCGACGACACGGCGCACTCCGCCGTCGCCCTTGTCTACTCCCCGAAACGTTGGACTCAGGAAGACCTTCAACGGTTTACCCTACCATTGATAATGAATTGAATCTGCACCAGTATTATCAGCGCCGACAGGTAGGCTATCGAGAGAACATGCCGAGTCCAAGACGGATCGAGAACCCCCACCAGGCTCAGGATCCGCGTGAGGACTATCACTAACCCCAGAGTGGCCCAGGCATACAATGCCTCCCGCCCATGCTCACGAAAACCATTCGAGCTCGTCATCCAGTAGGAGAGTAGAGAGAGTACTCCCAAGGGGATCGCGCCCAGGATGATGGCGATATCTGAACCGCTCATGCCAGCAGCCTCTGCACCAAAATGATAATCGCCGTGGCAATCGCCACGCCAGCAGACCACCGGAACACCTGCAAACCGATCTTTGCTAGTCGAATATCCCCTTCGATAGCCTTCAACCGCGTCTCCAGTTCCGTGTGCATTGCCTGATGTAGCGCGTCATCGATGTCCAAATCATGACCCTACCTGTACCGGCACGCTTCCGGCCTGGCCTGTACCGGCCTTGACTCCGCCGATATGTACAAATGCATCTCCTCGAGGAGCTACCAGTTCCAGAGGCCAGGCTACGCCCCGCCGCGCCTCTAGCCGCCCCGCCACCGCCAGCTCTGTCTGACCTTGCTCAAGTCTCTCGGGCCACGGTCCGACCGCCCGCTCGAAGGCAACCGTCTCCAAACGCGGCCCTCCCGCAAACACATGCTTCTCCGGAGAGGTCGGATCGAGCTCTAGCCACTGCATCCCTTCGGCATAGCGGAAGGTGCCTCGCAGATCGTCGGTGTAACCGATGTAACCGAGTCGTACGCAGTCGAAGACCCCATCGCGGAGAACATTGGCGACGGAACCTAGATAGAGATCACGCATGAGCTCCCAATCGTCTTCCAAAGGCAGAACCAGATCTGAGATCCCGTGGACAACCTGGGTAGCAGCATTGTAGTTGCCACCGTAGCCGCTGCGCTCGGAGTTCGTGGCACTCACGTTGCTACCAAAGAGGTCTCGAGCCAGCTCGATGAGCTCATCTCGATACTCCTGACTGGAACCGTCATCGGCCAGGTGGAACCAGAACTCCTCATCGGCTTTGAGTCGCCGGAGAGATAGCAGACAGCGCCGAGCTATCTCAAGACGATCGTAGGTGAGAAAGATTATCGAGATCATGCTACCGCCACCTCTTCCGGTTCCACATCTCCTACCTCAGCCTCTCCTAGATGAACCCAGGGATACGACAGGGCATAGACAATGTCCGGCCACCGCAGAAGATCTGTAGATGTCCTCTCTTTGGCAAAGTGTTCAGCATACCACCGCTCGCACTCGAAGGCGCTCGTCCCTTCCTCGAAATAGCCGTAAGCATCGAAGAACCGCTTGTGATAAAGAGCAGGCCGGTGGCCGAAGGCGTAGTGGTGGGGATCTAGCCGCAACCCCCATCCGGAAGGGGACATCTCCACCGTACCTGTCAACCCCGGATGGGGTGGCCCGAGTCGCACACATCCGACACTCTCATCCTCCATAAGAAGACTGGCCCAGGGCGTGATGTCTAGAAGTTCCCGCAGACCCCAGTCATCTACGAAGTAGGCAGCCAGCGGCGAGGCATTCCAAGCAGCTCGCAGTCCGGCATTCAAGGAGGCTCCTACACCTCGCCGCTGCTGCCGAGACAGGGAAGTGGGCCAGAAACTGTTGGGCCGAGCGCCGACCGCTCGTACCAGATCCTCTACCGGCGAGCCGTCGTCGGCAATGTGTAGACGGAGCTCGCCATCATACTGGAGGTGCAACCGCCAGGACAGTAGGGCTGCTGCGGCTGAGCTCCGTCTACTCTCGCCAACCGGCCCTTCCGGCATCCAGGTAGTCATTACGATCGTTAGTGGCGGAAGCATCAGAAAACTGCCTCCTCCGCCCGCCTCGCCCATTCCGGTGGCTGCCAGTCTCTCGTTAGGATATCGCGGGTCTGAAGAATAACCCCTTGCCAGGCTCCGCGCCTTGCTGTGTCAGTGTCCTCGTGGACACGGTACCAGTAGAGAGGCTGGCGATCATCTACCAGAATTGTCCGAACAACATTACGTCCCAGAAGGATAGAGAGCAGCGCAGCGTCCGGCGCTCCGCTGGCGGCCTCCACCGGAAAGCCGCCGGTAGCAGCCCACAGCCCCTTGGTCACCATAGCCGCATTGCAGAGGACGAACTGGTTCTCGCGACCATCGCTGTACTGGACGCCGACGCCGTAGTAGGTGTCCATGCGGCCCGCGCTCTCCCAAATCTGGTGGCACTTCTCCAGACAGCGAGGCAGCAGCCTGTCGTCGGCACCAAGAAGGAAGACCCGCTCGTTCTCGGCCAGAGCCACGCCAAAATTGAAAGCATGGGCCACTCCGAGCCGCCAGGGAGAACACCAGGTTCGCACCGGCACCACCCCTGTGGTGTCCAAGCCCGCTCGCAGATCCGCCATATCGGAGATAACGAGGATCTCGTCTGGTAGCAGAGTCTGGGCGAGAACGCTCTGGATAGCCTCAGGCAAGAAGCGCTCGTGGCCTGGGCCGCAGGGAATCGCTACTGTTATGCCGCCGCTACCGCCGCGCACTCTTTCACCTCTCTCACGAGATCCGGTAGCGTAGCTGAGAAACTCGGCAATTCATAATCAGGATGGAGAACACGACTCAGCTTCGGAGTCTCTACTGGTACCAGAGTGGCCCCGATTTGGAGCTTGTAGCACAGAAGCTCCGCCATGGCAGCTTTGGTGATCCGCTGGATACCGGCGGCATGGATAGTTCCGGTCTGCTGTCCTTCCGCCAACACTACCAGCGCCCGAGCCATCTCCACAGCGGTACTGCCGTTCCACCAAGCCTCCTCCCAGACCTCTATCTCTTTTCCTTGGCTGTCCAACAACCAGCGAAGGAAGCCGTGCTCTGGTCCTATGAAGCTCCCTCGAACTACCAGAACATGTGGGCCGCTGGGCTCGCCAGCCAGCTTGGTGCGTCCATACAGAGTGTCGGGGTTCGGTAGATCCTGAGGCGTGAGCCATTGATTATGCTCGCGGTCGCTACCAGCATAGACACAGTCGGTGCTCATGTGGACAAGCCGCACTCCGGCGTAGGCCAGATTATGAGGGCCGAGGGCGTTGGCGACTACCATGTCCAGAGGCCGCGTCTCAGGCAGCGCTCCCGCGCAGTTGATAATGGCATCCGGCTGGAAGTTCTGGACGTGGCGGAGGATAATGCCGAGATCGTCCAGCGGACACTGCCAACGCGTAGTAGCCGCTACGGTATGGCCCGCCCCCCAGGCAGCCGCCACCACCCGCTTACCCAGCATCCCGCCCGCACCAGTAACCCAAAGTTTCATCGGCGGTAGACCTCACAAGCAGGGCACTCAGGTTCGCAATCGGCCTCGGCCATGCAATGACACTGGTAGATTTCGAGTATCATTTCCCCTTCCCGAATATCCGCTCGTGGTCCTCAGCGCGGACGGCCCACATCATCCCCTTGTTCGCGTTCTGGATCGCCTCGTTGATCTCGTCGTTGTCCGCCGTCCCGTCACAGCGTGAGTAGTAGCGTTCCTTCCACTGCTCGCGCCGGAGGTCGGCACCGTCCTTGTCGCCTGAGATGACCCTGATGGTGCGTGGCATTAGACGACCTCAGCCTTCCACACGTAGTCCTTGCCGCTGACCGCCGCGATGTAGATGTTCGTGGCGTCGGCGGGAGCACTCTGGTAGGCATTGGCCGCGTCTTCGATGGTGGAAAGGTAGACGCGGGTAGGGGTGCGCGCGAGGCCGTGAGCGATGGTCTGCTGCGCGCCTGTGCCGCTGGAGGTGCCGCTGTTCTCGGTGACGTAACCAGGGTTGTCCCTGGCTGTCAGCGCTCCAGCAGGGAAGCTTCCTCCAAGGGTGACGGGTTCTGTCAGGTTGTTGTGGAAACGGACACCGTGCAGAGAGATGTCCGAAGATAGACCTCCATCCATTCCAATACCCGCCCATTGCCCGCGAGCAGCACCAACCCTGCGGTCTAGGCAGGCTCCCCCGACGATGCTGATTCTAATCCCGTTCCAGAACCAGATGCCGTAGCGTGGGGCAGCAGGAGTCCCGTTGGAATCTAAGATGCAGGCAACGATATTTGACTCGTTCCCCTGGGCATCAGATTGCACGGAGAGTCCGTCGTGAACGTTGTCTTGAGCCGTCCAAGCGAACACCCGGAAGCGCCCGCCCGACATGTGCAGCCCGTCGCCGTTAGCGGCAGTAATCTGCCCAGCCCCCCACGACTTGCCGCCGAGGATGACCGAGTTGCCGCCGCCGGCAATGATGTTCTCAAGGCCGGATTTCCCGACATCGCAGCCGATGATCTCCAGGTCGTCGGAGGTGCCGTATATCCCCACGCCGTCGTTCCACATAAGGTCGCAGAACTCCAAGACGTGGGCCCCGCCGACACCCGCCGCCGCGTGGGTTCGGTGACCGGCCTGGCCTGGACGAGCGTCGGGGGCGACATCCTCTCCGTGGACGTGACCATCATGGACGGGCCCGAGAAGCTGACGCTCACGGGGCAA
>Ga0209751_10002256_pt1 | contig 19435 bp, 14 predicted proteins | sample RifCSP13_1_FD_184019 | JGI IMG/M metagenome (GOLD analysis project Ga0209751, IMG submission 184019) | Soil microbial communities from Rifle, Colorado - Rifle CSP2_sed 13_1 (SPAdes) (version 2) | ecosystem: Environmental > Terrestrial > Deep subsurface > Rock core/Sediment | place: Rifle... | reverse complement strand
GAAGAAAAATGTTTCCCAGATCGTGGGTTAATTTTTCAGGACTGATGAGGAATTCAAATCGCTGATTATTAAAACCAATGAATCTTAAATCTAAATAATACTTGCCGGGAGAAATTTTATTTATGGTAAATCTTCCGGAAGAATCGGAAACAGTTCCTGTAACCATAGAACTATCTTTGGGCGTGAATAAAACTGCATTCGCATATTCAATGGGTGCTTTTGACGCATAATCGAATACTCTTCCTAAGATAATTCCGCCCGCACTCCGAAACTGTCTTTGCTGAGCGGAAACTTGGTATGTCAAAACAATAGAAAATAAAAGTAAATAATGAAGTATGCTTTTCACGGTATTGATAATCGTTTTTGAATGAATAATTATTATAAAAATACGATACAAACTTAATCAAAAGAAGGATAATCGAATTCCTTAATGGAAATCATTTATTCATCTCTACTTAATTAATTCATTATTATAAACGAAAAATTTAGTTTTAATATAACTGAAACTATGAGTGAAGTTTACCTTTCACAATGAAAGGTTACCTTAATAAATTTAAAAAAACCAAAACTTTATAATCATTAATTTCTTCGATTACTAAATAATCAAAATATTTTTCTTATTTTTAAAAATGATACAGCATCAGTTTATCAAGACCGAACTACTTCATGAATAATACACAACATAAAATTTATATTTGGTCGTTTATAATTGTTGGACTTACAGTTACTGTTCTTCTGGTAGTGGATGGTTTTTCCTATTACAGTACTTCAATAGAAAACAGATTTTTTCATCTAAACCATAATTCGTTAAAACCAAATGGGTTTATAGGCCATGGTCTCGGTATAGTTGGATCATTAATGATGATTCTTGGCGTTGCATCCTATATGATCAGGAAAAGAAAACCGAGGTTATTAGGATTTGGTTATTTGAAACATTGGCTTGAGTTTCACATTTTCTTGTGTTCTGTCGGTCCAATTCTTATTCTCTACCATACAGCATTTAAATTTGGCGGTATAGTATCGGTAAGCTTTTGGAGTATGGCAGCAGTAGTTTTAAGTGGAGTAATTGGACGATTTATTTATGTACAAATTCCAAGATCAATCCAGGGAAATGAATTGGAGATTGAAGATATAAATACGATGAGCACGAATCTAACAGCAAAATTAAAATCAGATTTTGGAATTAATGGTGTATTTTCTGAAAGATTAGAAATTATATCTTTTACCGATCAATATAAAAACGCCTCCCCAGGGAAAAGTATAATTTTAGTGTTTAAAGTTTACTTTCAGTCTTTATCGCTTATGAGGAATATTTACAACGAAATTGATAATATGAACTTAGTGAAAAGAAAAGCCCGCAAAGTTAAAGGCTTAGTCAAATCTAAAATAGTTTTACAAAGAAGAATAGGAATGCTGAAAACTATGCATAAGTTTTTTAAATACTGGCATATTGTACATTTACCTTTCGCTATTATTATGTTTGTTATAATGTTCATTCATGTAATTGTAACTATTATATTTGGCTACAAATGGATTTTTTAGGAGGAAAAATGAAATTTAAATGGATATATGTTTATCCAGCAATAATCATTTTAATAATATTCATATTAGTAATAACAACCACCGATAATAAAACGCCAACACCAGTTCAAAATGATATTGTAAATAAAGAAATGCCAAATGACGATGTACATAAAGGATTGAATAATCCCGCATCTGTTCCGCCCAATAAACAAAATGTAACCTCGACTGTATTTGAACGATTGGAAGCATTAAGAAAAGAAGCGGAGAAAAACCCAAATGACACTTTGAAGTTAAGAGAATATGCGGATTTTCTTGCAGCAGCTCATAGGCCGAATGAAGCGATTACTTATTATGAAAAAATCCTAAAGATAGATCCTAAAAAGAAAGAAATTTTATTTTCACTCTCATTCGTTTATTACAATAAACAAGATTTTGAAAAAGCCGAGAACCTGACAAATAAAATAATTAAAATTGATCCAAAGGATTGTCAAGCTTTGTACAACCTTGGAGCAATAAACGCATCTAAGGGGAATAAAGATAGAGCAAGAGAAATTTGGGAAAGAATAACAAAAGAATTTGCTGGCTCATCATCAGCTGATCTCGCAAAATCAGCGTTATCAAAGTTGTAATCTCAAAGCTGAACAAATTACTATTTAGTACAGTTGGTAGAATCAAGTAATAATAACAGGTCACTATTACCATCCCACACCCTTGTCTCAATACCGATTACCAAAGATAGAGGGAAACAGTCGGCTCATAATTGCACGGTAATTGTGCTTACAATTCACCCTTTTTTAATTAATTATAGAATTAGTTTATCTCAAAATGGAAGTATTTCTTGAAAATATTATAACTTATTCGGTTGTTGCTGGGATAATTGGGTTTGTCATGTATTTTTATTTGAAAAGCAAACGTGTGAAAACTGAGATGAATATTCAGAAAATTGCAAAAGCTAAAGAATTTGGATTACATGAACCTATTTCATTACATCCGGTTATTGACACTGAATCATGCATTGGCAGCGGCGCTTGCATTGAGGCTTGCCCTGAAAAAGATATAATTGGAATAGTCAATGGAAAAGCTACTACAATAAATGCTTCTCGCTGTGTTGGACATGGCGCTTGTTTTCATGCTTGTCCGGTGGAGGCAATTACATTATGCATAGGTACTGAAAAACGTGGAGTTGAGCTTCCTCACATCAGTCCTGAATTTGAAACCAATATTCGTGGATTATTTATTGCCGGCGAATTGGGCGGAATGGGATTGATAAAAAATGCAGTTGAACAAGGGAAACAAGCAATTTTATATTTATCAAAAGAATTAAAAAATATTCCTGATGCCAAGTTTGACGCCATAATTGTCGGAGCAGGACCAGCAGGAATTTCTGCAACCCTGATGGCGACAAAATTAAATTTAAAGGTTCGAACGATAGAGCAGGATTCTTTAGGGGGGACGGTGTTTAATTTTCCCCGCTCAAAAATTGTAATGACTTCGCCAATGGACCTTGCGCTATATGGTAAAATCAAATTGACTGAAACTACTAAATCAGAACTTCTTGATCTGTGGCAGACAGTTTTGAGCAAAAATAAAATTACGATCAATGAACAAGAGAAAGTTACAGCAATAGAAAAAAATAATGGAATTTTTACTTTAACGACTAGCAAAGAAACTTATAATTCGAAAACTATTCTTCTCGCAATTGGAAGAAGGGGCTCTCCAAGGAAGTTAGGTGTAAAAGGAGAAGATAAAGAAAAAGTGGCTTATCGTCTGCTTGAACCCGAATTAATTCATAACCAAAAAATTTTAGTTATTGGAGGAGGCGATTCGGCAATTGAGGCAGCACTCCTCTTGGCAGGCGAAGGCAATGATGTTGCGTTGTCCTATCGTGGTGAAAGTTTTTCTCGAATTAAACCGAGGAATCTCGAACTTATTAATGAATTTTCCCTTGACGGCAAAGTTGAAGTTTTATTAAAATCGGTTGTTAAAGAAATTAATGATAACGCAGTGATTTTGAATCTGTTAGATGAAAATGAAGACATTGAATTGCCAAATGATTTAGTGTATGTCTTTGCGGGTGGTGAACTTCCAACTGTATTTTTGGAAAAAATCGGTGTGAGAATAACCAAAAAGTTCGGAGAAGCTATACTTAAGCATTAGCTTTTCAGAAAATCATTTATTGCTCATCATAAAAAATATTTTTAGAGCATTTTACTTTTAGTGATTTTGGATAGAATTATTTTAAAAAAATCTATATATAAAAACTACACAGCGACCATTTTGTTGATGTTATTCTTCAATATAAATTCCTTCGCACAAATTTCTCCGGGCGAATTGACCAAAGCCCATTCAAAATTAGAGGGAATGAGCAATTGTACGAAGTGTCATGTATTGGGAGATCAGGTCAATAACTCAAAATGTTTGGATTGCCATACTGAAATAAAAAAGTTGATCAATCAAGGAAGAGGATATCATTCATTTAACGGAGTGAAAAGTAAGAATTGCTATGAATGCCACAGCGAACATCATGGCAGAAATTTTATGATAATCAATTTTACACCAAATACTTTTGATCATAAAAAAACGGGATATGAATTAACCGGATATCATACCAAAGTAAAATGCAATGATTGTCATCAGCTCAAGTATATTAAAACTTATATCTCAAAAAAGAAAAAGGGAACATATTTAGGGCTAAGTACTGAATGCCGATCATGTCATGAAGATGTTCATCAGTCTACGCTGGGAACAGATTGTTCATCATGTCATAGTACAGAAAAATTTAAATCCGCTGAAAAATTTAATCACAATAATTCTCGTTTTAAGCTTACTGGTTCACATCAAAAAGTTGATTGTGCCAAATGCCATCCAGTTGAAAAGAAGAATAATAAAAAATTCCAAAAGTTTAAGAGCATTGCTTTTACCACGTGCCAAGCATGCCATAATGATGCTCACAAAGGGAAGTTGGGTCGCAATTGTCAATCTTGTCATAACACTTCATCATTTCACAATATAGCTCAGGGAACATTTGATCACAGCAAAACAGATTTTCCTTTAATCGGAAAACACAGAAATATCAAATGCACGGATTGTCATAAGACTAATTTATCTGTTAAGGTAAAACATGAAAAATGTGTATACTGCCATAAAGATTACCACAAAGGGGAGTTTACTGTTTCCGTTTTGAATAGGGATTGTTCGGAATGTCATTCCGAGAATGGTTTTAAACCTTCACAATATACAATTGAAAAACATAATCTCTTAAAATTTAAGCTGGGAGGTGCTCACCTCGCAGTTCCATGTCAAAATTGTCATTATAAAGTTGGAACCTGGCATTTCAGAAATATTGGAAATGATTGTTTTGAATGTCATAAAAATGTTCATGGCAAGGAGTTGACTCAAAAATATTTACCTGACAACAATTGCACTTTTTGCCACGTGACAGAGAATTGGAAGACTATTAATTTTAATCATTCAACAACTGATTTTGTGCTTGAAGGTAAGCATCAAAGAGTAAATTGCGTTAAGTGTCACACAGTTGTTACTGATGACGGGAAAATTTTCAAGTTTGTATCATCAAAGTCAAATTGCGAATCATGTCATAAAGATATTCACTTTGGCCAATTTAATTCTCAAGGGGATTCTGATTGCGTTCGATGTCATTCATTCGATAACTGGAAACCGCAAAAGTTTGATCACGAGAAAACAAAATTTTCTCTGCTTGGGGCACATTCAAAATTATCATGCGGGCAATGTCATAAATCGGTTGTTGTACAGGAAAATACTTTTATAAAATACAAACTGGAAGATTTTAAATGCGCATCCTGTCATTCATAATATTTACTGCCATAATTTTGAGCATAGATGGCTTTGGTCAATCTCCGCATGGTGATCTAAAGGGAATGGATTGTATAGACTGCCATGAATCAAACAATTGGAAAATCAATCCAGCTAAAAATAGATTTGATCATGCGAAGACCGGGTTCGTATTATCCGGACAGCATCGAGTTGTTAATTGTGCTTCATGTCATTTAGATTTAAAATTTTCTAATGCGCAGTCCGATTGTAATTCCTGCCATAAAGATATACATCAAAATACAACAAGTTCAGATTGCTCATCCTGCCATAAACCCGATTCATGGCTTATTTCAAACAGGAATGAACTTCATCAAAAGAGCCGTTTCCCACTTTTGGGCTCTCACTTAAAAGCTGATTGTATTCAATGTCATTCAGGTTATCCAAATTTAAACTTCGCAACTTTAGGAATTAATTGTATTGATTGTCATCAATCCAATTATCTTTCAACACAAAATCCAAATCATAGTTTGGCGGGTTTTTCAACTAACTGTTTGGATTGCCATAGTTTGCTGCAGGACAAATGGTCCGCGGAAATATTTGCTCACAATTTTTTTCCGTTGACAGGTGGACACAAATTGCAAAGTTGTTTTTCTTGTCATCAAACGGGAGGAAACTTTAAGGGATTATCCACTGATTGTTATTCATGCCATCAAAATGATTATGTGGTAACTACAAATCCACCGCATACAACAAATAATTTCCCAACTAATTGTAAGCAATGTCATAGAGTTCAAGGATGGAAGCCTGCAAGTTTTGATCACAGCGCAACTCAATTTCCATTAACCGGGGCGCATGTAAATACTGATTGTTCAAGTTGTCATAAGAATGGTTATACGGCTTTACCTACTTCATGTGTAAGCTGCCATCAAACGAATTTTAATTCAACAACCAATCCGAATCATTCAGCATTATCACTTTCAAGTGATTGTCAAAATTGTCATTCAACTAATCCAGGATGGAAACCTGCGTTATTCTCAATTCATAATAACTATTACCAACTGATCGGTGCACATGCTCAGATTGCAAATAGTTGCGCGAGCTGTCATAATAGTAATTATAATAATACTCCTAATTCCTGTTACGGATGTCATCAAAGTGATTATACAAATACAACAAATCCACCTCATCAGACCAGTCAATTTCCAACTGATTGTTCACCATGTCATACTCAGAATGCATGGACCCCTACTACTTTTGATCATGATAATCCTTACTTCCCGATTTATTCCGGAAAGCATCAGGGTAAGTGGAACACATGCGCGGATTGTCATACAGTACCATCAAACTATAATGTTTTTTCATGCATCGATTGCCATGAACATAATCAAGCTGACATGAATAGTGAACACCAAGGGGTAAGTGGATATGCATACGCAAGTAATGAGTGTTTATCATGTCATCCACGAGGAACAAAAGAGGGATCATTTAACCATGCGACATCACTATTTCCGCTAACCGGTGCACATCAAAGTGTAAATTGTAGTCAATGTCATCAAAATGGATATGCAAATACAACAACCGTATGCTATGAATGTCATCAAACACAATTCAACAGTTCTACAAATCCAAACCATCAGACTATCGGAATATCGACAGAATGTTCATCCTGTCATACTACGAATCCTGATTGGAAACCGGCATTATTTCCTCAGCATGATAATTATTTTGCTTTGACGGGTGCACATGCAATAATCTCAAATAATTGTAATCAATGTCACAATAATAATTACTCAAACACATTGAACACTTGTGCATCTTGTCACCAAACGGCGTATAACTCAGCATTAAATCCAAATCATACCACAGCTGGAATCTCAACTGCGTGTGAAAGCTGCCACAATTCGATTGCATGGATTCCCTCATCTTTTAATCATTCATCAACCGGATTTGATTTACAAGGCTCACACTCAATAATTCAATGCTCATCCTGTCATCAAGGTACAACAACCGGTCTCAATAACCTATGTGTGTCATGTCATCAGGATGATTACAATTCTGCACAAAACCATTTAACGCAGGGTTTTCCAACGGATTGCGAGATGTGTCATAATTCAATAGCATGGAATCAAGCCACATTTAATCATAACAATACTAACTTTCAGCTTACCGGTGCACATATAAGTGTAGAATGTTCGAATTGTCATACCGGTGGTTTTACGAATACACCGACAGAATGTTCGAACTGCCATATTACTAATTTTAATAATACAACTAATCCAAACCATATATCTCTAAATCTTTCTAATCAGTGTCAATCATGTCACACCACCAATCCAGGTTGGAAACCAGCAACATTTTCAATTCACAATAATTTTTTCCAGCTCGTTGGGGCACATGCTGCTATTCAGAATAATTGTGCAAGCTGCCATATAACTGGATATATAACTACTCCAACAGAATGTTATGGCTGCCATCAAAGTGATTATGCGAATACAACAGATCCTCCTCATCAAACCAGCCAATTTCCGACAGATTGTTTACCGTGTCATAGTCAAAATGCCTGGACTCCGGCAACTTTTGATCACGATAATCCATATTTCCCAATTTACTCAGGCAAACACAGAGGAAAATGGACGAGTTGTTCAGACTGTCATACAAATCCAGCTGACTACACAGTATTTTCTTGTATAGATTGTCATGAACACCGGCAGAGTAAAGTAGATCCAGAACATCAAGGAGTCAATGGATATGTTTATGCGAGTATTGCTTGCTATGATTGTCATCCTCGTGGAAATGAATTAAAGTCATTGCAGAGAATAATTAGGAAAGCAGATTAAAAGTTTAGAATAAATGTTTAAGTGCAGAATAATATCATTGGGGTTTTTGCTCTCGTTTGTCTTTATCGCTGAAGGACAATCCCAACAACGATTGGAAAGATTAGGTAAAGTAACATACAAATCTTCGCAGAATATATATGTTCAGTTTGAGAACACTGAAGGAATACTGCAAGGTGATACGCTTTATACAAAGACGAAAGGTAAATTGCATCCTGCTGTACTGGTTAATTTCATTTCAACAAAATCGTGTGCGGGAACATCCATTAATGGAGATAACTTAAAAATCGGTGATGAATTATTCGCCGTAATTTCTACTAAGCAAGCAGAAGAAAGCATTATTGTTGATACAAGTACGATTACATATATGCCTCCGCAAACAGAAATACTACCTGTAACAGTTAACAAATCTAATTTGAGGAATTTGAAAAAAAATATTTCTAATGGTAGAATAACCGTTCAATCTTATTCCAGCTTAAACCCTGGCAAAATGAATTCGATAGATCAAAGATGGCGATATACTTTTTCATATTATGCTGAAAGAATTGGAGAAACCAGCTTATCCTTTTCCAGCTATTTTAATTATGCTTATAGTGTCGATCAGTGGCAAACAATCAAACAAAAACCATGGGACAATCTAAAAGTTTATGATCTTTCCTTGGGATACGATATTGATGAAGAAACAAACATCAGAGTAGGCAGGTACATCAATCCCAAAATTTCCAATTCAAGTTCCGTTGATGGATTACAATTTCAAAAGAAGTTTTCAAATTATTTCGGTGGATTGCTCGTCGGTTCGCGGCCGGATTTTGCTACTCTCGGATATAATTCAAAACTTTTCGAATATGGCGGTTACATTGGCAGGACCGATACAATCGAAAGCGGAATAATGGAAAACACAATTGCTTTCTTCCAGCAGACTAACAATTTCAAAACCGATAGAAGATTTATGTACTTTCAACACAACAATTCAGTTCTGAAAGATTTTAATTTTTCTTTGTCATCCGAATTGGATTTGTTTGCTTTAGAAAAAGGAGTTGGAAAAACAAAACCATCGCTTACCAGTTTTTTCCTGTCTTCAAGATATTCTCCTGCAAGAATAATTTCATTTTCTTTCTCCTATGATGCACGTAAAAATGTTATCTATTACGAGACTTACAGAAGTTTTGTTGACAGCTTAATTGAGAATGAGACAAGACAGGGCATAAGATTCGGAACTAATATTCGTCCATTTAATAATGTTTTTATTGGATTGAATGCCGGTTATAGATTTCTTAAGAAAGATATAAAACCATCTAAGAATTTCAACGGGTATTTAACTTATTCACAGGTACCAGTTTTAGATATTTCAACTACCGTCTCTTATTCAAATTTAATCAGCAGCTATGTTGATGGAGCTATTTACGGTATCAGACTCTCAAAGTATTTATCATTTATTGATTATTCTCTATCAGCTTCCTACACAAAAGTTGAATACAATTATTTATCATCTGTTTCTAAACTAAATCAAAATAATCTTTCGGTTGACCTCTCCGGAAGAATCATAGATCAGCTTTATCTTTCATGCAGCTATGAGGGTATATTCGAAGAACAACTGAATTACAGCAGAGTGTTGGTTGATCTTAGTCTGAGATTTTAAATGGATTAATCCTTCTAGTGATCCAACTTTCTTTTTTGTACCTCATTTGTTAGTGATTAATTTATTTTATTTATAGTTGGTATGAACTTACCTTTTCAAAATAATCACGAATTTCTGTTTGAAGAACTTCTTGTCCGAATACGATACAAACTATGAGAATGTACAAGGCGAAACAATCGAGCAAAGGGATGATAAAAGGGTTAATCGTTTTGGTTGAGAAAAACTTGTTTTTCGCGGATAATTTCATTCGCACCAACAATTTTCTATTCAGTTAGAATATTGTTCTGTTTTATCTTATAAAACTTTTAAGTAATGAGCCTGTCATTTGAAGGACAAATCCAATTCCCGCTAAAAGAAAATCTAAAGAGTCCATTCCAAATTTCTCATTAGATCCTATTACAAAGGAAAGCAGATTGAATAAAAAAATGATCAACAAAATTGTAGTAAATGCTAAAAAACCGGCTTTTAACGGCTTAAATAAATGATTATTTAATTTTTCACAACCTGGAACTGCAGTTGTAATGTGAACTGAACTAGATTTTATTTTTGTTTTCATGTTTATCAGCTTTTTTAATTCATTTAAATATTTTAAATACGATAATATGATTTAATAATATCTTCTGTTTCGTTATTATTATGTGATCTTGCACTATTAAAAACTGTAATATTCAGGTGAATAGATTGTATTTAGAATTCTTTTATAACCATTAATGAGCACTTCGGAATCCAAATGATAAATAAAGTTGATAGAAAAATCGGTGTTATTATCGGTAAAAGCATTTAACAATCTTCCTTAATTATAAAGTCTTTTTTAAAGTTTCGTTCCTTGAGGTGCATTTAGTAATCCGACCATTAGCTTAACAATTCCGCTTACCTGGATAAAGTTTGTAAGCTTATCGAAGATAATTGGTGGATCATTATCAAACCTAACAATAAACCCTTCCTGAACTTCCAGATCTGACTCTTGTATTTTCTTTACACTTAAAATCAGATCACGGTCTCTATTCTGAGTTTTATTACTTTCAATCAGACTTTCCTCGTTCGGAGATTCGATGCCGATAAAAACGGCTTTAAATCCCGCTTTAACCATAAGCTGTATCAATGTATCATCATCGGCAAGATTGGTTGATACTTCCGTATTAAAGTAAAAAGGATTGTTTCTTTTCTCATTCCACTCAACAATTGTAGGCAGAATTTCTTTTTTCAATTTTACTTCATTAATAATAAATTTATTATTTTTTAAATAAGGCCCGAAATTACTCGGGGCTTTTTTATTTATAATAATTTGTTTATTAGAACTGTGCGTTTAACAATATTAAAATCTGTGTTGTTGCGTTAACCTGTACCTGTGATGCTGCAGTAAGTATACTTTCAACAGTTGTTTTAACGCTTGCATAAAACATAATATAAGCGTTAACTACAACATCAGAAGAAACTGAGAAAGATACCGAAGATTCGAGCGTAGCTTTCATTCCCGCAATATCTGATTCTATAGTTGTTATTGAAGTACCATTAGTTCCAAGTGTAATCTTTAGTTCATTTATTACTACAGTATGATAGTTATCAAATGCAGTAATAATCTCACTGAAAGTAGTAGCAGTCTTTATTGAATCATTCAATGTTACAGCAGCAGTTACAAGAACAGTCATCTGCACCTGTGCAGCGCCCATAGCTGTAAACTTAGCCTGAATTATAAAATTTATGATTTTTGCCTTCACTAATGCAATCCTCTTTTGAATTGCAAATTTTACTGAAGCGTTAATAGAAGCAGCAGAATTTATTAACACTCTACTTGCAGCTTCATTAACCTTACCACAAGCCGAAACATCTAAACCGGCATTTTGATAAGCAACAATTGTAGCATTAGCATAGAATTCAAAAGCAGCATCTATATCTGACTGGTTACTTGCTACAAAAAGATCTCTTTCTAGCTGTGCCTGTACCTTTGCTCTGACATTAACAATAGCCTGCCATTCAGATTGTGTTCCCCCTACTTCAGCACTTGTAAAGGTTTTTACTTTTGCATCTGCTTCTGCATTTATAGAAGTTGCCAATAGCACAATTGCTGTTGCATTACCTTTAACTTGTGCTGCAATATCACTATTTATAATTGAAGCTATATCTGCAAAAGTTACATTAGCATTGCCACTTGCTTTTATATTTGCATAAACTTCGGCTTCAACTGTAGTCTCATCATTTAACGGTGGGGCATAAACCGTTATACCATTTTTAACAGTCGCAGAAACTACTGCTTTCCATTCACTGCTGCTTTTAGTGGCTATAACTACTAAATTAGACTCACCATCAACATTTGTTTCAGCTATAAAATGTCCATTAGCATCTGTCTGAACATTAGCATTGGAAACAGTTTCGAGTGAACCATCTACACTAACTCGTGCAAGTATTACGGTAGCTCCCTGCACACTTGACTCTGTCCCGTTAACTTTCTGAAAACCACTGTTATCAGTCACTCTACCCTGTACTTTCGAAGTTGAACCATGGTTATTGTCTACAGGGGTGTTGTTATCACTACAACCTGCAACAAAAATAATACTGAAGATACTTACCAGTATTGCAGGCAAATATTTACTAAAAATATTTCCGACTTTAACGTTATTTCGATTCTGAAAACATCTCATAGTTTGTCTCCTTCTGGCTATGTGTAATATGTATTTTTTCATACTCCCTAATAAAAGGACAAGAAGTTTGCCAATAAGGAAAGATTACTAATGAAGCTCTAAAACATCATTTTTATGGAAGGCTATAGTCTGAGATCGAGTTTTAATGTGAATTATATTCGTAGCTAATGAAAAATATTCAGTGCATATAAAACATTTTTTTGGTAATGTGTAAAATTTTTTAGAAAGAAAAATTATAGCATAGTTGAATTCCTCTGAATGCATCATATTTTAGTTGTGGTAACTTTTGTGAGCTCAGGTCTATTTCATTTTCAAAATCTGTGAAGAACAAAATATCTACCTGGCTATAGAGCCAAATCACTGCAAAAGTAATTATTGATGCATTTCTAAATTTGTAGGAATTATTATAATCATTGTAACGTTCTACCATGAGATTGGGATCTGTTTCGGACTGGTAATCATTTTGTCTTTTATTAGTATTGAAAATAAGATATATCATTGAACAGAATGAAACTGCGCTGAGAGAAGTCAAAATTAATCCTTTTGTTTTTTCTCCAATAAATATATGTCCCATTCCGGGTAAGACTATAGAACGTAGCATAGCTTTTTTTAAATTTTCTTTGACAGCAATATTCTTAGCAACTCTTGATGTGTAGAGAGTGCCTTGTTTTGTCTGAAGTTCTTTTTGTCTGTTTAGATCATCTATATACTTAGATTTTACATTATTAAAAAAATAAATAATTTTAGGAGAAGTACTGCTTGAATCAAGCTCAAATTCACTATCTAAATTCAGTATTGCGATAAAGCTTTTTTTTGCATTTTCTTCTTCAAGAAGTGAAAATTCAGATATCCCTTTAACCCTATAGATTTCAATAAGCTGCTTTTCTGTAAATGTCAAATTATTTTTTAATAAACTATCGCAAGCAGCAATTACCTTCGGGTATTGGAAGGACTCGAAAAGTCTTACTAATGTATCAATGGGATTCACATTTTGCTGTGCGGTAATAAAAGTAGTAAATATGAAAAGCATTAAAAAGACAGGGTAACATTTTTTCATACTATCTCAAGAATATCATTTTTTTTGTTTGTATAAAATTTTCGGTCTGCAATCTGTAAAAGTACACTCCACTCTGTAGTGAGTTACCGTTAATATTTGAATCAAATCTAACCTTATAAACTCCGGGAGATTTTTCTCCACTAACCAGCGTTGTAATTTCCTCTCCCAGTAAATTATAAATTCTCAATGTAACAAAACTTTCTTTTGGTACAGAATATTTAATAATAGTTGAAGGATTGAATGGATTAGGATAGTTATTAAAGAGTTGGAAATCTTCAACTATAGTATCAATTCTTTCTTTAATTCCGGTAGTGATATCTAATTTTTCAATTTCTTTTACGGGCTGACCATTACTGTCTATCCCGCCAAAGACAAAAATTGAATTATTATATCTCACCGCCATTAATTCTCTACGGGAATTGTTAAGTGAAGGACCACTGGAAATTTCCATTTTTCCGGAATCAAATATTTCTACACTGTTGAGTACTTGGGTTTCATTAATGCCACCAATTATATAATATTGATTATTTTCTAAATAAATCACACTGCCAAATGAACGGGGGTTATTTAGCCGTAAATTTATGAGTGTAAGTGAATCAGAAATAATACTAAACTTAAAAATATTTTTCGATAATAAATCTCCCTGAATACCGCCAAATAAATAAATGTTTGTACCATCGGTTGCAGCATTTTGATTTGTCGGGGGAAAAACAATAAAATTAAAATTACTTTTTTGATCAGTGTTCCCTGTTTTAATATTAATTTTTGACATATAGTTAAAATTTATTAAAGTATTATTCCCACCAAACAGATAGAAATAGTCGCCTAAAATTATACCTGCACCAAAATTTCGGTCAAAATCAGGATTAGTCTTATACACATAAGGTGCAGAATTTTTATTCCATATTTCAATAGTGTTAGAATAGATGTTGTCAGATTTGACACCTCCGAGATAAATGAGACTGTCTTTATACTTATCGGCAATTAAACCATATCGCGGCTCAATCATTTTAATTGAATTTTCCCAGCTTCCGTACTGAGGATAATACACACGTATTGAGTCGCTAAATTTACTTGAAGAATTATTCGGTAATTGTTCATCAAATCCACCGACTATATAAATGGCGGAATCAATTACGATGGCTTGACCGCCATAAACAGCTCTGGGCATTTCTCCAACCGTCACCCAGGAATTTTGTGCTATTGCTAATGCAGTTTTTAAACAGAATAGAATAAATAAAGTTTTCGTAATCATTTTTAAATTATTCTGTTTTTAATTCCGATTTTAAGGCATCCCCTAATTTTTCAAAATTAAAATTAAAATTTAAAGTATCATTTAAATTAATTTTAATTTTCTCCGCATACAGTTCATATTTGGGATTTTTGATTACTAAATTATAATTTCCCGGTAGTAAAGCTATGGGTAACATCGGTGTAATGCCTTTTAATTCCCCATTAATATAAACATTGCCCCAAGGATAAATATTGCATTTTAAGTAACCCATTATTTCATTAAAATTAATTGCAATTGACTCTATCTTATCAGGTCTAATAAAAATCAGCTTTTCATATGGAGGGAAAATTGGATGTATTAATTTTAAAGTATGACGACCAGATTTTAACTCAATATAATCTTTCAGTGGTGTTGTATCTATCTTTTTACTATCAACATAAACATCCGCGTAAGGGAAACATTCTACAAATAATTTTCCCTTCCCAGTGTTATTAACAGGTAATGTTTTATTATTATTCTCAACAGGTGTAGGTTTAGTGTTATCAACAGTCTTTCCCGTGTTTTCAGTTTGATTGAAAATATACCCAGAACTGTCGCTTACTAATAATTGTATATTAGTCGGGGATTGATTCAAATTTATGCTATCTCTAAAAGGTTTATAGAACAAAAGATAACTACCCGCTAAGACAATAATTATGGCGAAAAATGATAAAAAATATATTTTATGTATAAATTTCTTTGTTTTCACAACATCAACTTGTTGATAAATATCTCCTTCTATTCCCAATAATTTTAATACCTCAAGCACTGATTTTGCCCTGTCTTTCTGACTTTTTCTCAGCATACTATGCACTGCTTGTCTTACTGTATCTGGCAATTTATTTAATTCAATTGTACTGGATTTTTCATTATAATTAAGTATTTGGTTCACAGTATCAGAAACTGTATTTCCATTAAACGGGTTAGTGCCGGTGTAAAGTTCGTAGGCAACTATTCCAGTCGAGAAAATATCTGTTTGAAGTGTTTTTTCACCACGCAATTGTTCTGGCGACATGTAACTTGGTGTTCCTAATATAGAAAAATCGTGAGTAAGGTTTTTGTCTGTTTGTATTAGGGCTAATCCAAAATCTGCTATCTTTAAATGATAATCACTACCAATTAAAATATTTTCAGGTTTTATATCCCGGTGAAATATTTTATTCTGATGTGCTATATTCAGTGCTTTTAAGAGTTGAACCAGAATGTTTAGCTTATCATTATCTGATAGATTATTTTGTTTCATTACTTCTCTTAAACTCCTGCTCTCAAAATATTCGAATGAGATATAGAAAAATTTTGCAAACATGCCGAAATCGAGTACTTTTATCAGGTTAGGATGATCAAGTTGTGCTAAAATTTGAGCTTCCCTCTTAAACCTTCCGAGCACAGTCTGATCCGAAATATCATTTGTATTAAGAGTCTTAAGAATTATTTTTTTGCCAAGATAGATATGTTTAGCAAAATACACACTTGTGTATGGCTCTTTCTTAAGACATTCTATTATCTCAAATTTTTCAAATAAAATTTCAGCAGTGTTCTGGTTCATATTAATAATTCTTCATCTATTTCTTTAAGTTTCAGTTGAACCCATCTTACCGAAACTCCCAGTGACTTTGCAGTTAAAGTTCTGTTCCCATCAAATTCTTTCAATCTTTTTATAAGTAGTAATTTTTCAAATTCTTTTAACGTACCATTAAAGTTTACATCTTCAGAATCTTCTTCAATTACAATATGCTCAGACAGTAGTTTATTTGAATCACAAAGTATCAGCGCACGATGTATAACATTTTCAAGCTGACGCACATTTCCGGGCCAGTGATATTCTTCTAATATTTTCAAAGCCCCCGAAGAAACCTGTATTTCTTTTTTTGAGAATTTGTTCATAAAATGTTTAGTTAACAGCGGAATATCACTACGTCTTTCTCTAAGAGGTGGAAGTTTTATCGGGAAAACATTAAGTCTATAAAAAAGATCTTCCCTAAATTTTCCTTCTTTCGATAATCCTTTAAGATCCTGGTTTGTTGCAGCAATTACCCTTACATCAACTGTAGTTACCTGTGTATCGCCAAGCCTTATAATTTCTTTGTTCTGAAGTACTCTCAAAAGTTTTGCCTGTAGTGCGATTGAAATATCTGCTATCTCATCCAGAAAAAATGTGCCACTGTTTGCTACTTCAAATAATCCTTTTTTATCTGAATTAGCACCCGTAAAAGCGCCTTTTTTATATCCGAATAATTCACTTTCAAGCAAAGTATCCGGAATTGAACCGCAAAATTGTGCAAGGTACGGCTTGTTCGCACGAGTGCTTAAATTATGAACTGCTTTTGCAACAAGTTCCTTTCCTGTTCCACTTTCTCCTAACAAAAGAACAGTTGCATCAGTTTTTGCGACTTTATAAATCAAAGTTGCAAGATTCTTCATAGCAGAACTTTCACCAATCAATTCGGGAATAGTTTTTACAGATTCAATTTGATTCTTGAGTATTAAATTCTCATTCTGCAGTTCAGATAATTGAATAATTTTATCAAGAGCAAGTGAAACGATGTTGGAAAAGAAATCAAGGAATAAAAGATTTTCATCAGAAAATTCTTTTCTGTTTACCCTGCTGTCTGCTAATATTACCCCCCAAATCTCATCGTTCCTTTTTATCGGCACACCAATTATAGATTTGATATGATGTAACTGTATACTTTCGAATTGTGAAACATTAGGATCATTTTGAACATCGTGGTACAGACAGGGCTCTTTTTCTTCTATAACTTTTTGTAGTACGCCAGAAGAAAATTCAGATAAATCATTAATAGTTTCCTGCTGAATGTTCCGAGCTGCTATTATATCAAATTTATTATTGACCTCATCGTATTTTACAACAAGTCCACGTTCTGCTTTTATTACCTTAATAACAAGGTCAAGACTGTCTTTAATAAGCACGTTTTCGTAAACAGCAGAATTTAATTTCTGGCTTATCTTGTAAAGAGTTTCATACTGCTCTTTTGTTATTAACCTTATTTGTTCGATATCTTCTTTGTTATTAATATCAATCATAATATTTTGTTTTAACGTTAATAATTTACTTCACTGTAAAAGTTGCAGGTTTAGACCTTGCTCTGTTTTGGAACTGATCAATAACCCATAGTACCCAGTAATAATCGCCGGGTTGTAACGCATTTTTAACAAAATACGAAATTGAATCGGGAGAAACACCTTTCTGACCTAAAACTAATTGCGAATTAGCAAAATCATTTGTGTAAACTTCCACTATATACGTAAAAGGATAACCGGGTTTGAATTTTTGCCACGTCAAAGTTGGATTTGAATTTACAATATCAGAATTAGCTGGTGATTGAACTAAAACCTGTGTTTTGATTACCCTGGTTACTTTGCCGCTGCCTACATTGTATATGTTTTTGAACCTGTCATAAACAATAATATTAAAATCTAGTCCAATAACCTCTTCAAGATCGCTTATGTTCAGATCATTTGTGTATAATGTCATCTGAAAGAAATTTTGAGAAATATTATAATCAAGTTTTTTATTCAGTCTAAGGTGGTCATTTGATACTATCACCGAATCGATATCATTATCCCTATCGCTTACCTTTGCCAGTATATTTAATTGAAATGTCTGATCAGGATTAAACTGGTTAATAACCGTTGTGAATATTGCCACACTGTCCAAATTGGGGATACTATTAAGATTTACCTGAGGAGAAATAATTTTTACTCCCGACCAATTAATAATTATGGTATCAGCTCTGTACCCGTTTTTCTGAATTATAAGACTTCCATTCTCTATCAGTATATTATTAATTATAAACTTTCCATTTGCATTAGTCTTTACCAACTTATTTGCAGGAGGCCAATAAACTGTAGCATCTTCTATACCTGTAAAAGGCAGGCTGAACGTTTGTACAACTCCCTGAATGCTGCCAAAATTATTATTCGGATTATCCGGGTCAAGTGGATTGTTTCTGGGTGCATTACAGGAAATAAAATAAATTATGAAAGAGAAAAACAATCCCTTCAGAATTATTTTATTTATATGGTGAAAATTATTCATAGTAAAAAATATCATATTTAGGACTTAGATTAACTTTGAGTTAATAAAACAATCTCATTTATTCCCACATTAATAACATATTCTTATTTGATTCTGATATATAAAAATATGATGTTACAAAATAAGGCAAAAAGATGAAAAATGGGAAGCGTTACACTTTTCGGTTGATAATTTAATATAGATTTATTGAATTTTTTAACCAATCTTTTTCTCTCTTTTTCATATGATGCAAGAAAGAATTTTAACGGGTATTTAACTTATTCTCAGGTACCAGCTTTGGATATCTCGACTACTGTCTCTTATTCAAATTTAATCAGCAGCTATGTTGATGGAGCTATTTACGGTATTAGACTCTCAAAGTATTTATTATTTATTGATTACTCTCTATCAGTCTCATACACAAAAGTTGAGTACAATTATTTATCATCTATTTCTAAGCTGAATCAAAATAATCTTTCGGTTGACCTTTCCGGAAGAATCATGGAACAACTTTATTTTTCATGCAGCTATGAAGGCGTATTCGAAGCACAAATGAATTACAGCAGAGTATTGATTGATCTAAGTCTGAGATTTTAAATGGATTAATCCTTCTAGTGATCCAACTTTCTTTTTTG
>Ga0209751_10002254_pt1 | contig 19460 bp, 12 predicted proteins | sample RifCSP13_1_FD_184019 | JGI IMG/M metagenome (GOLD analysis project Ga0209751, IMG submission 184019) | Soil microbial communities from Rifle, Colorado - Rifle CSP2_sed 13_1 (SPAdes) (version 2) | ecosystem: Environmental > Terrestrial > Deep subsurface > Rock core/Sediment | place: Rifle... | reverse complement strand
TCTGTAACATCTCGGGTGGTGAAGACGGGGCCGGAGGGCTGTAACAGTTCGGGTGATGGCGGGGCCGTCCTACGGGTTAGGCAAGAAGCCGGAAGGCCATGAGAGCGCCGCTGCTACAAACCAGTCCGAGACCGTTGTCACGTCGAGCCAATACCGCGTTCAGGGAGCGTGTGCTTCTGCCGCGCAGGGCTTCCGCTATACCCCCGGGCTGCCAAGCGACGAGTCGCCGCAGGCTGGGTCCTTTCCCAAACATACGCAACTCCATATATGCGGTCGTCCATATGCGCATCCGTGGACGAGCTCTTCGCGGTGCTCTCTGACCCCACCCGCCGCCGCATCCTGGAGGAACTGCTCCCCGGCGAGCGGACGGTGATGGAGCTAGTGCACCGTGTCGGCATGCACCAGCCCGGCGTATCCCGACACCTCGGCGTTATGCGCCAAGCAGGACTGGTCAAGGTCCGCAAGGAAGCCCAGCGGCGCCAGTATTCCCTGGTGCCTGGACCCTTGCAGGAGTTGGACGCCTGGCTCAACCACTATCGCGGCCTGTGGGATGCGCGCTTCGCCAAGCTCGCCAACCACTTGGCGAACAAGAAACGGAGTGACCACCCATGAACAAACCCGTGAGCCTGACCGTCGAGCACGTTTTCGACGCCACCCCCGAAGAACTCTGGAACGCCTGGACCGACCCTGAGCAATACAAGAAGTGGTACAACCCCGCCCCGGGCATGGACCTCGTAATCCACAAGTTCGAGGTCCGCGTCGGGGGACGCATCCACTTCGACATGCCCATGCCGGGTGGACGCGGCGGCAACGCCACGAAGGGAATTTTCCACGTCGTGGAGCCCAACAAACGTCTCGTGTTCGGTGCCGAGGACGAATCAAATCTCAACGACGTGACCATCAAGCAGGAGGGCAAGAAGACCCGCCTCATCGTGGTCTGGAGCAGCACGACGCCGGAAATGGGCTCGCCCGAAATGCAGAAGATGGCCGCAATGGCGTGGAAGTCCAGCGCCGCCAAGCTCGAACGGCTCCTGGCGGACAAGTGACTTCCGGGTCCATTACCGCGCCGTGCGGACGCACCTCGCTCGGGAGGACTCCAGCGAGGGCCGCGGGACTGGACCAACTGGCCCCGTTACGGTGGAAGTCGATCCTGGAACGGGCCATCACCCGAATTGTTACAGACGACGCACCCAGCCGAACGACGGCGAAATCACCCGATTAGGGGACAGAACCGGCCCTCCGAATCCCTGATATATCGGGAGGCGAATCATCGCGGGCGGGGGTGCTCGACCGGGCCCGCTGAGCGTCCCCGACGGGTGCGCGGCGTGGACGAACCGAAGCGACTCAAGGCGAAGGTCTGCCTCGTCGGCGAGCACGGCGTCGGGAAGACCTCCCTGATCCGCCGGTACGTGCTCGACGAGTTCGACGACCGGTACATCGTCACGTTGGGCGCGAAGGTCAGCAAGCGGGAGATGACGTTCACCCTCGCGCGCCGCGGGGAGGTCCACATGGACATGACCGTGTGGGACATCATGGGCTCGCGGGGCTTCCGGGAGCTCCTCCGGGAGGCGTACTTCCACGGCGCGCAGGGGATCCTCGCGGCGTGCGACATCACGCGGTACGAGACCCTGACGGACCTCGACGACTGGATCGAGGCCGTCTTCCGGACCGTGAAGCCCGTCCCAATCGTGTTCGCGGTGAACAAGGTCGACCTCGAGGACCGTGCCGCGTTCGGCGAGCCGCAGGTCCGGGAGTCCGCGGGCGCGTTCGGCGCGTCGTACTTCTACGCGAGCGCGAAGACGGGCCAGAACGTGGAGGCGGCGTTCCGCGCCCTCGGGAGCGCGATCGCGGAGCGAGCCATCCCCGCCTAAGGCTTAAAGCGCCCCTTGGATACGCCCGGCCGTGGAAGAGGAGACGGGGCCGATCGAGATCCGCCTCGCGCGGGACGTGACCCTCCTCGGCGCCACGATGATGGGGATCGGTGCGACCGTCGGCGCCGGGATCTTTGTCCTCCTCGGGTTCGCTGCCGGTCTCGCGGGGCCCGCGGTCCTCCTCGCGATCGCGCTGAACGGGCTCGTCGCGGGGCTCACGGCGGTCACGTACGCGGACCTCGGGACGACGTTCCCGGAGGCGGGCGGCGGCTACCTGTGGGTCCGGGAAGCGTTGCCGAATCCCGTCGCGTTCGCGGCCGGGTGGATGATGTGGTTCGGCCACATGGTCGCCGCGGCGGTCGGCGCCCTCGGGTTCGGCCACTACGTCGCGTGGGCCCTTGGCGGGCGGGGGTGGCTCGGCCCCTTCTCGGAGCGGGGCGCCGCGATCCTCGTCGCGCTCCTCGTCACGATCCTGTTCGTCGCCCTCGGCTACCTCGGCACGCAGTCCCGGCGCGGGACCCTCGGATTCGTGGGGTTCGTGAAAATTGGGATCCTCGTCCTCCTCGTCGGGTTCGGCCTCGCTGCGGTCGCGCGGGGACCCCTCCCCGCGTTCGAGCCGTTCTTCGCGGGGGGCATGACCGGCGTCCTCGGGGCGATGGCCCTCACGTTCATCGCGTTCCAGGGGTTCGAGGTGATCGCGCAAGCGGGGGAGGAGGTCCGCGACCCGGAGCGGACGATCCCGCGGGCGATGTTCCTCTCCCTGGCCGTCGTCCTCGTCCTCTACGTGGCGGTCGCGTTCGTCGCGCTCGCCGCCACGCGGCCGTTCCCGCCCGGTCCGGTGTGGCAGTTCCTCGAGGGGCTCAAGTCCGTCGCGATTGTCGAGGTCGGCCGCCAGACCATCCCGTACCTCGGCGGCCCGCTCCTCGTGGTCGGGGGCCTCGTCGCGACCTTGGCGGCGCTCAACACGACGTTGTTCTCCGCGTCCCGCCTGTCGTTCGCGATGGGGCGCGACCAGGTGCTCCCGCAATCCCTGGGCCGCGTCCACCCGAAGTTCCACGCACCGAGCACCGCCATCTTGTTGAGCGGGCTCGTCATTCTGTTCCTGATCCTGTTCTCCGACCTCGTCGTCGTCGCGACGACCGCGAGCCTCGCGTTCCTCCTCGCGTTCGTCCTCGTGAACGCCGCCCTCGTCCGCTGGCGGCAGAAGCACCCGGAGGTCCGCCGCGGGTTCACCGCGCCCCTGTTCCCGATCGTCCCCGTCCTCGCGATCGCGGCGAACGGGGTCCTCGTCGGATACTTGGCGGTCTCCGAGGGACCCGGTCGCCTCGCGTGGACGATCACGGCGCTGTGGATCGCCCTCGGCCTCCTCCTGTATTACCCGTTCCGCGGGCGGGAGGAGATCGCGAAGCCGCTCCCGAAGCGGATCGATGTCGCGCAGATCTTGGCGGCGGAGGCGCCGCCGATCGAGCTCTCGAAGTACCGCGTCCTCGTGCCCCTGCGGGAGTTCACGAACCTCTCGCTCGTCCGGATCGGCGCGGCGGTCGCGGCGGCCCGGAACGGGGAGCTCGCGCTGATGAACGTGCTCGAGATTCCGCGATCGCTGCCGCCAAAAGCGATCCGGTTCCACTACGTGGACGAGCGGATCAAGGGCCTCCGGAAGGTCGAGAAGGCCGTCCGGTCCGGGGTCGACACGCGGACGGTCGTCCGGATCGGCCACCAGCCGTACGAGATCGTGCTGCGGACGATCGAGGATGAGGACGTGAACCTCCTCGTCCTGGGATGGCGCGGCGGGGCGGGCGGCGAGCTCCGAATCCTCGGGGCCACGATCGACTATCTCGTGCAGCGGGCCCCGTGCGACGTCGTCGTCGCGGTGACGGCGGGATGGAAGGACGAAGTCCGGTCGATCCTCTTGCACGTCCGGGCCGCCGATCACGGTCCCGGGGCGATGGAGCTGGCGGGAATCCTCGCGCGGGAGGGAAACGCGAGGGTCACCGTCCTCGAGGTCCAGGAGGAGGGCAAGCCGCCCCCGCCAAGCGCGGACGCCCTCGCCGACGTCCTGCGGCGGGCGGGGCTGACCACCGACGTGAAGCGACTCACGACGAAGGATCCGGTGGCGACGGTCGTCGCGGAATCCGCGAACCACGACCTCCTCGTCCTCGGGGCCGGCGAACGGTGGGCGCTGAGCCGCGCGACGTTCGGACCCATCGTGGACGAAATCGCGTCGAAGGCCCGATGTCCCGTTGTGATGTTCCGAAAAGGTGTGCGGCCCGCGTCAGGAGGTTGACGCGAGCGCCTTCAGCTTCTTCTCGTGGAACAGGTCCTGGATCGTGTACACGAGCGCGCTCTTCACCTGCTTCATCTGCTCCGGGTCGTTCGTGTACGCCAGGAGCTGGTGGACAATCGCGTCGTCCCCAACGTCCTTGCCGAAGACCTGCGGCGGGGGCGCCTCCAGGATCCCGGGCGTCCGCCGCGCGGCCTCGAGGAGGAGCTGCTCCACGGTCCCGTGCGGCACGTTCCACCCGACGGTCACCTCGACGAAGATCGGGTGGCGCTCGGAGCGCGTGAAGTTCAGCACGGGCATCGAGAGGATCTGGCGGTTCGGGAGGGTCACGAGCTCGCCCCGCCCCGTCCGGACCTGCGTCATCGTCAGCGTAATCGCGGTGACGTCCCCGACGAGGTCGTCCCCAATCTTCACGCGGTCCCCAACGGAGAACGGGTCCGCCTGCGTGAGGGCGATCCCGCCGAATGCGTTCCGCAGGGAGTCGAACGACACGACGAGGACGACGACGCACCCGAGGACGAACAGGACCGTGAATACCGCGATCGCCTCGGGGTTCGTGAACAGGCCGAGCTCGACGAACACGACCGTGACAAACGAGACGACGTAGATCGCGTTCCGGGCGAGGCCCTTGAACTGGTCGAGCACGCGGGGCCCGTGCCGGCGGGACCGCTGCTTCATGTCCTCGAAGACGGAGTCCGAGAACCGCGCGAGGGCGTACGCGACGACGGCGCCCAGGATCGCGATCAGGATCGCCTTGAACAGCTCGCCGGCCGGGGACGTCAGGCTGACCTGGATCTGCACGAGCGCCGGGTACTCGTACGTCTGCACGGGCCAGATGTTCACCGCCCCGACGAAGGCGATTAGGAGGAACACGCCGAGGATGAGGTACTTCAGGAACACCTCCATCGCGCCCCACAGCCTCGGCGGCGCGATCCGACGGGGCTTGACCCGGAGGTCTCCACGCAGGAACGCCCCGAACCGCCGGAGCGCGCGGATCAGGACGGCGCCGACGAACAGCGTGAGGATCGCGAACAGGATCGCGGGGAAGCGTCGCATGAACTCCACGAGGAGGGTGCGGACCTCCGGGGAGCGCGCGGACGCGAACCCGAGGATGACGATCACAAGGATCGCGATCCACACCCATTCGAGGACGCGGTGGATGAAGTCGAGGGTCGGGACGTCGAGGTACCGCGACTCCTGCATCTTCAGGTATTCGAAGTACCGCGCGAGGTACGCGAGCGCGTACACCATGACCGCGATGAACAGCAGGATGCCGGCGATGACGACGAGCCAGTCCCGGACGAATGCGGAGATGTCCGTGAGGAGGTCGAGCGAGACCACGGTCGGGAGCGCGGGCACGCCGCGGGCATGGAAGATGGGCGTGTATAAAGGTTCCCGGCGTCAGTCCGCGTGCATCGTCCCTCGGAGGAGGGACACGCGCCATTCCTCCCCGAAGTGGACGAATGGGAGCTGCGCCTCCGGGCCAAGGCGCCCGATGGACGCGAAGAGGTAGGCGTCGAACTCCACCTGCCACACGCCCCAGTCCTGCCCGAACACGGTGCCGATTGCCGCGACGTTCGCGCGGATCGACGCGCCGACCTCGAGGCGCCCCTCGATCGGGAGGAGCACCTGCACGAACTTTGGCGGCTCGATCACGAAGTACCCCTGCGCGCCGACCCATGTGTTCTCCGCGGCCGCCCGCAGGAGAGAGCCATAGTCCGCGGGCGCGAGCGGGTTGAACCCGCCGCCGAAGAACGCGATCAGGTTCCGCACGAGCCATTCGACGAGCGCGCGAATCGCAATTCCCTCCGCGAGGAACGTGAGCCGGAGGCCGACGCCCGCGACGCCCGCCGCCTTCCCGTGGACCTCGACGTAGAGGGCCGCCTCGAACGCCTCCTCAAGGGCCTCGATCGCGCTCTCAAGGGTACGGCGCGCGAAGTGCACGAGGAAGTCCCGGAGGCCCTCCCACGTGTCCGGCTCGCCGCCCACGTCGTCCAACGCCTCGAGGAAGGACTGCTCGAGGATCTCTTCGAGGAGCGTTCGCGGTTCCTGCGCGAACCGGGCCTCGACCCCGAGGGTCACGACCACGGTCCCGAACGGGGGGACCACAACCTCGAACGGGAACGCGGCGCCGACGACGAACGAGGAGGAAACGGAGGGCCCCGCGAGGTCCATCGCCCACGCGCCCTCCCACGAGGCGCGCCCCTCGAACACGTGCTCCGCGTTCACCGCCAACAGGGGGTCGAATCCCATGTGCATCGCGTAGGGACCGAGTGTCACGTCCCACGAGACGAGCGCGTCGTAGCGGTTCCCGTCCCGCTGCGGCAGGCCCGCGTCCACGAGGTCGACGATCGTGAACCCCGCGCGGATCGGACCGACCGCCGCCACGACCTCGAGGTCGTGGCCCGGGCGGACCCCCGAGGCGACGGACACATCCGCTCCGAGGGCGTGGATGCGGAATTCCGCCGGGCCGAGGAGGGAGGCGACCCAGTCGACGAACATGCCCGCGACGTTGATCAGTCCGAGGACGACCTTCTGCAGGAGCTCGACCTGCCACACGAAGAGCTTCGTGAGGAACTCGACGACCTGCTGCGCGAACTCGAGGAGCGGGCGGAGGAGGTCCATCACGAACCGGAGGACCTGCCGGATGCCGTCGAGGATCCCGTCCATGATCGGACGGAGCGCCTCCCACGCCTCCTCGAGGAACCCGTGGATCCACCGCCACAGGTCCTCGCCGAACGTGTTCGACGCGTGGTACGCGACATCCGCGAGGTTCCACCCGCTGTACGCGGGGACGGAGAACGTGATGTTCATGGGCCACACGTCCTCGAGGACCACGGGCTCGAGGCCTTCCTCGCCGAGGAGCACGCGGTCGGCGGTCTCCACGCGGAGGCGGACGGCGCCGAGGATCCGGACGCGCCATTCCGTCGTGAACGGGCGGTGGGAGACGTTGCCCGGGTCCGTGTAGTGCACGTTCGGCGTCGCCGAGGTCAGCGGGACCGTCGCGGGATCGACGACCTCGATGCGCAGGTCGCCCTCGCGAATCGAGGCCCGCTCCACCCAGGGCTGCGGGGAGAGGAGGCGCGGGAAGTGATGAACGACGAACTGGGTCTCCCGCGCGGCCGCGCCGTCCCCCACTGTGAAGGGACCGAGTTGCGTCCGATGGACGGCGCGCATCGACGCCATGTCTTGGGCCTGACGGGCCTCCGCCAGGAGCCCGTCGATCGAGTCCTGCGCGAGGATGAGCGCCCCGCCCGCGCCCAGGACGGCCGCGAGGAGCTGGGTCCGGAGGCGCTCCCTGTCGGCCACGGAGACCGCGGCGCGCCAACGGTCGGCGTCCTCCTGCTTCCGCCGCTGAAACACGGACGCCGCCCATGCATTGGCGGTGACGTCCGCATCAATCAGCGCGCGGAGCGCGGCCCTCTGAGACGAATTCAGCGCGGCGAAGTCGGGATCCGCGATCGCGCGGGTGTAGGAATCCTCGGCGATCGCAACGCCCCCGTCGGCGACGACGGCAGACGCGTTCGCGAGTCCGTCGTAGGCGGCGATGAGGTTCTCGACGAGGTTCGAAAGGACGCCCCGGACCGCCTCCCACAGGTTCGTCATCAGGGTCTGCACGGAGTCGGGGTCGGAGCGGACCCACGCGACCGCGTCGTCGACGGCACGGTCGACCCGCTCGGCGAGCACCGCCAAGAACGTCCGGTTGTCCTTTGGGTCGACGGGACCGCTCGCGCTCCCGGGCAAGAGGCCCGCCAGGACCGCGTTCGTCGCGACTCGGGCGGAGAGGTCATTGACGAACCCGCGGAGGCTCCCGTCCACGCGCTCGAGAGAGGTCCTGAACTCGAGGAAGTAGGCCTGCCAAAAAGGGTCATAGTCTCTCGACAGGAGGTCCTTCGTGGGGAACGGGAAGAGGTACGCGTGGGCGGGCACCGTAATCGACACGCTGCCGGAACCGTTCGTGACCGCATACGTCCGTTCCGGGATCGACGTGGGCGTCGGGCCCAGGAACCTCGTGCCCACGCCCGTGTCGACGAAGACCGCCTTCAGGTACTGATGAATGTACTCGACTTGCTTCGACGGCTGGCCCGAGACCCAGCGGAGGAATCCGTCGAACGCCTCGCCGATCGCCGACGCAAGCTCGTACAGGAAGTCGACGAGGGGCATCAGCCCGAGGTAGTCGAGGATCTTCAGCGCGACCTGGTCCGCGATCCCGGCGATTGTCTGCGCGAGGACCGCCGCCATCGAGAGGCCGTGGGCGTCGAGGCCCGTGTACAGCGCATGGAGGTCGACCGCATCGATCGTCCCGTTGGCGGCGTAGGCCTCGAGCAATCGGTCCAGCGTCCGCATGGGCGCGGGCGGGGGCAGTCCGTCCGGGATTGGCGGCAGCGTGCCGCGCGAGAGGTCCATCGCCGCGGCGGCGTCCCGATCATACCCCCGGAACAGGCGGACCTCCTCGAGGAGGAGGGCGAGGTTGACCGCGAACGCGACGTCGTCCACGGTGAGGACGTTCGCCGTTGTCGTTCCGGGTTTTGCGGGAGAGGCCCACCCGGAGAGGACGCGGAACTGGACCACGTTCGCGACAATCGCCTTCACCGTGCGGCCAATCCCGGAGACATCGCCGAGCCCCGCTCGAGTCGCCTGCGCGAGCTTCATCGCGATCAGCGGGGCGGGGACGGGGACTCTCGCCGCCAGCGGGAGGCTACGGGAGACGACGGCGCCGTCAAGGGCCAAGGAGTAGTTGACGAAGCCCGCGATTCCGTAGTCCGCGAGCCGCTCGGTCTCGACCATCGCGTCGGGTGCCTCGAAGTCGGGGACTTCGAGGGTCGTGTCCCCATATCGTTCCAGATGGGTCGCGTTGGAGGGAACGGCGTCGACCATCGAACGGGTGACGAGGTGAATCCGCGCGCCAAAGTCCGTCACCCGCACCTCGACGCCGCGGACGACCCGTGGGAAGTGATAGGCGATGTAGTCCGCGAATCCCGTGCGGAACGCGGCGGCGATCCGGCTCTCGTTCACGACCCCCTCGATTCCGGAGGCGATCGCGCGCACGCCGATCTGGCGGGCCTGCGCCTCGACCTCCTCGTGAATCAGTTCGCCGACCTGCCCCAGCGCCGCCAACCGGGCCTCGTGCGCGCGACGGGTCGCGTCCTGCCACGTGACCTGGGCGGTGTACAGGGCGCTCAGGCCCGCGGAGACGAGGAGGAGGACCGCGACGAGGGAGAACGGGACGCGACCGGTGGCATCCCCGCGCAACATGCCCCGTCGAGCCGCCGCGCCGGGGATGGCGGTTTCGCGTACATGTAGCGTCGGACCCGCCAAGGTTCATCTAAGTTCCGCCCCTTCCCGCGGCCGTGCACTTCCGGTTCGCCTCCCGGTGGACGGCGATTCTCATCGCCACCGCGGTAACGCTTCTGGCGGTGGGCGCCTATCTCTCCCTGCCCCGGTCGTACATCCTGATGGCGACGACGACGAGCACGCGGGACACGGGCCTCCTGCCCTATCTCCTCCCGCGGTTCACGGCGGACACGGGGATCGACGTGCGGTACATCGCCGTGGGCACCGGGCAGGCCCTCGACGCGGGCCGCCGCGGAGATGCGGACGTCGTGATGGTCCATGCCCCGTCCCTCGAGGCGCGGTTCCTCGCGGACGGCGACGGGCTGTGCCGGAACGAGGTCATGTACAACCGGTTCGTCGTCGTGGGTCCCGCCGCGGACCCCGCGGACGTGCGAGACGCGCAGTCGGCAGCCGGCGCATTCCAGCGGATCCACAACGCCTCCGCGCGGTTCGAGTCGCGCGCGGACACCTCCGGGACGCACAACAAGGAGCTTCAGCTGTGGGCCGCAGCCGGGCTCGACACGTCCGCATTCGGCGCGTGGTACGAGAAGACGGAGCAGGGGATGGGCGCGACCCTGACGATCGCGAACGAGCGGGACGCGTACACCCTGTCGGACGACGGGACGTGGTACGCGCTCGAGGGGAACCTCCCTTACCTGAGGATCCTGTACAGGAGCGGTGAGCCCGTTGAGCCCGTCCTACGGAACCAGTACTCCGTGATCCCCGTGAACCCCGCCGCGCATTCCGCCGTGCTCGCGGAAGAGGCCGTCGCGTTCGCGCGGTGGCTCGTGAGCCCGCGCGGACAATCCCTGATTGGCGCGTTCACCGTGAACGGGCACGCGATCTTCACGCCGAACGGCGCCGGAGCGTGCTGACGATGGCGGGGGACATCTTCTCGATCGCGCTCCTCTCCCTGTTCGTCTCCGCGACGTCGACCCTCCTCGCGACGCTGATTGCGGTCCCCCTCGGCGTCACCCTTGGGCTTCGGGAATTCGGGAGCCAGCGGCTCCTGCGGAACATCCTCTTCACCCTGTACGGCCTCCCGCCCGTCCTCGCGGGCCTCCTCGTCTTCCTCCTCCTCTCCCGGTCCGGACCGCTCGGGGCCCTCGGCCTCCTGTTCACCCCGGTGGGGATGGTGATCGCCCAGGTCGTCGTCGTCACGCCGATCATCCTCGGGATCACGATGTCCGTCGTCGCGACGATGGAGCGGCGGGTGAAGGAGACCGCGTTCGTCCTCGGCGCGGACCGCCGCCAACTTTCTGTGACCGTCCTCCGGGAGGCGGTGGCGGGGATTCTCACGGCGGTCATGGTCGGCTTCGGCCGCGCGGTCGGGGAGGTCGGCGCCGTGTTCGTCGTCGGCGGGCACATCGAGGGGAAGACGCAGGTCCTCACGACGTCGATCATCACGGACATCCAGCAGGCGGACTACGGGCACGCGGTCGCCCTCGGCGTAATCCTGCTCGTCATCGCCGCGCTCGTGTACTCCCTCCTCTATCGATTGCAGGAGAAGACGCTGCCATGACGATGTCCGTGGACTTGATGGGGATCGAGAAGGGCTTTGACGGGCGTCCCGTCCTCCAGGGCGTCGACCTCCGCGTGGAACCTGGGGAGGTGTTCGCGCTCGTTGGCCCGAGCGGGGTCGGAAAGACGACGCTCCTCCGGTGTATCGACTTCCTCCTGCGGCCGGATCGCGGCACCATCCGCTACGACGGGAAGGAGGCTCCGTCGGATACCTCGGGCCAGCTCGCCCTCCGGCGGCGGATCGGCATGGTCGCGCAGAACCCGTTCCTCTTCCGCGGTTCCGCGTTCTACAACGTCTCCTACGGCCTGTGCGTGCGGGACGTGGGGGGCCCGGCCCTCGAGGAGCGGACGAACGCGGCCCTTGACACCGTAGGACTGCGCGACCTGTCGCAGGCACCGGTGTCCAGGCTCTCTGCGGGAGAGGCTCAGCGCGTGGCGTTCGCGCGGGCGATCGTGGTCGGTCCGGAGCTGCTGCTCCTCGACGAGTTCACCGCCAACCTGGACCCCGCGAACGTGGCACAGCTGGAGAAGGCGATCGGTGCGTACCACCGCCAAACCGATGCAACCGTTCTCATCGTCACGCACAACCTATTCCAGGCAAAGCGCGTGTCACGGCGGGCGGGCCTGGTCCTCGGAGGCAAGATCGTGGAGGTGGATACCGCGGACAGGTTCTTCTCAAACCCAACGGATGAGAGGACGCGGGCCTTCGTCCGTGGAGAGATGCCGTACTAGCCTATAGCAGGCTGACGCCGAGCGTCTCGACCTCGCCCACGCCCGAGATCCCGCGCAACCGTTCCTCGACCCGCTCCGCCTGCCCCGCCTCGTCCTCGACGACGACGGTCGCCTCGAGGGCCTTCAGGCCGAACGCAATCGGACGCACCGCGACGTCGCGGAGCACGTTGCCAAGGGTCGACCGCACGGACGACTCCAACGAATCGACATCGACCTCCGAGCCCTCCGGCATGATCCGGAACGTCACGGCCACCCGGCCCACGTCACGGCCCCCGGAACCCGCACGCGGGACACTGGTACGCCACGCCCTGGTCCCGGCACTGTCGGCACCGGCCGATCGTCGCGCCGCCGCAGCTCGGGCACGGGAACGAGGTCGTCCCGCGGTCTCCGATCACGAGGCCGCAGGAGATGCACCGCTTCTCTTGGCGCATTGACAGCATGGGCCCCGGCGCATCCGAGGGTCGGTAATAAACCCTTTGCGGGTCTTGGCGGCGATTCCACCGCTCCCGCGTGGCGGCGCTCGCCGGGACGCACGTCGCCCCCCGCACCGTCATCCGACCCCCGCTCATCCGCAACGTTTATCTAGGAGGGCTAGTTTGGCAGTGGCTCGCGCATGTCCGCCGAAGCGCTCGGGGCCCGTAGCTCAGCTAGGTTGGACGTGTCGTGCAGGCCGTCCCTAGAAAGAGCATCTGGCTTTTAACCCGTCATGCGGGGAGGAAACCAGGTGGTCCGGGGTTCGAAAATGCCTTCGCGCGGCGCGGGGGCCTCGAAAGTCCCCGCGGGCCCGCCCGCGCGGCGGCGTGCGCGAGCGGAAGGATTCGGAGGCTGCCCCCGTGCGGTTCAACGTGCTTGAGCACAAACTCGTCCCGGAGCATCACCTGTTGTCTCCGGCGGAAGCGAACGAGGTCCTGAAACGGCTGAAGGTCACGCGGGACCAGCTCCCGAAGATTCGGAAGACGGACCCGGTGATTCGCGTCCTCGAGAAAATCCACGGGCCGATCGAGGAAGGCTCCCTCGTCCGTGTCCTCCGGCTGACGGAGACCGCGGGCGTCTCGGAGGCGTATCGGCTCGTCATCGGGAGGTAGGAGATGCGCGAACTCGTGGACGCGTTCTTCAACGAACGCAGCATCGTGAACCATCACATCGCCTCGTTCAACGACTTCCTGCCGACGATCGACAACGCGAGCAGCCGAATGCAGCGAATCGTCGACAACCTGCGGGTCTCCCCGGAGGACGAGCGGCGCGGGATCATCAAGCTCGACGAGGACCGCACGGAAGGCGACGTGATCGAGATTCGCATCGGCCGGAAGCGGGACGACAAGGGACGCATCGACCTCGAGGCGAAGCCGACGATCAAGGTGGGCACCCCCGTCGTGAAGGAGGCGAACGGGGCGACGCACCCGCTGTCGCCGATGGAGGCGCGGCTGCGGAACCTGAATTACACGGCGCCGATCTACCTAGAGTTCACGGTCATCGAGAACGGGATCGAACGGGAGCCGGAATCGATCACGATCGGGAACCTGCCGATCATGGCCAAGTCGAAACGGTGCTCCCTCCATCGCGAGAACCTCGAGATCGAGGGGGAGCTGTCGGACGACGAGTACGTCCAGAAGCTCGTGAACATGGGCGAGGACCCGTACGACCCGGGCGGCTACTTCATCATCGCGGGGACGGAGCGTGTCCTGATCTCCCTAGAGGACCTCGCCCCGAACCGCGTCCTTGTCGAGTTCAACGAGCGGTACGGCCGCGAGGTCCCGATCGCGAAGGTGTTCTCGCAGAAGGAAGGGTATCGCGCGCTCACGCTCGTGGAGATGAAGAAGGATGGGGTCCTCGTCGTGACGGTCCCGACGGCGAGCGGGCAGATCCCGCTCGTGATCCTGCTGAAGGCCCTCGGGATGGAGAAGGACGAGGACATCTACAACGCGATCGTCAGCTCGCCCGAGATGGCGAACATCGTCTACGCGAACATCGAGGAAGTCCGGAACAAGAAGCTGTACCCGCCGAACGGGATCTTCACGAGGGATGACGCGATCGGGTACCTCGAGCGGAAGTTCGCGACGGGGCAGGCGAAGGAGTACCGGATCAAGAAGGTCGAGTCGATCCTCGACCGGAGCCTGTTGCCGCACCTCGGCGACGCCCGCGAGGACCGGATGAAGAAGGCGATCTTCCTCGGGCGGATCGCACGCTCCGTCCTCGAGCTGCAGCTCGGGAAGCGACGGGAGGACGACAAGGACCACTACGCGAACAAGCGCCTCAAACTCGCGGGGGACCTCATGGAGGACCTGTTCCGCGTCGCGTTTGCGAACCTGATCAAGGACCTGAAGTACCAACTCGAGCGGAACTACGCGCGGCGCAAGGAAGTCAAGATCAGCAGCGCGATCCGGCCCGACCTGCTCAGCCAGAGGCTGCTCCACGCGCTCGCCACGGGGAACTGGGTCGGTGGCCGCGCGGGCGTGAGCCAGCTCCTCGACCGGACGTCGAACGTGAGCGCGCTGTCGCACCTGCGGCGCGTCACCTCGCCCCTCACGCGCTCCCAGCCGCACTTCGAGGCCCGGGACCTGCACCCGACGCAGTGGGGCCGGCTGTGCCCGAACGAGACGCCGGAGGGCCAGAACTGCGGCCTCGTGAAGAACACCGCGCTCGTGATCGACGTGTCCGAGGGGTTCGCCGACACGGAGGTCCATCTCCTGCTCGCGGACCTCGGCACCCGCCAAGTCCAAGGCCAGGCCCCGGAGCTCACGCGCGTGTACGTCAACGGCGACCTGATCGGGCTGCACGACGACCCGAAGACCCTCGTCCAAGAGATCCGCGAGCGCCGCCGCACGGGCCTGCTGAGCCACGAGGTCAACGTCCACCACGACGAGAACATGAACGAGGTGTGGATCAACTGCGATGAGGGCCGGATCCGCCGCCCCCTACTGACGGTGAAGGACGGCCGGTTGATCCTGAACCGCCGCCACCTCGAGGACCTTCGGATCGGAAAGATGCGGTGGTCCGATCTCGTCCGGAACGGGATCGCGGAGTGGGTCGACGCGGAGGAAGAGGAGGACGCGTACATCGCAATCTACCCGTTCGACGTCCCCGCGCGGTGCAAGCACTGCAAAAAGCCGCTCTCGCGAAACGACGTCGCGTGGAGGAACATGGGCGCCGCGGACCCGCAGGCGGAGCTCGAGTGCAAGAACTGCGGGAAGTCGTTCGAGGTCCCATCGATGCTCTCGAAGGAGCACACGCACCTCGAGCTCGACCCGATGTGCATCCTCGGCGTCGCCTCCGGCCTCGTGCCGTACCCCGAGCACAACTCGTCCCCGCGCGTCACGATGGGCGCGGGCATGGCGAAGCAGTCCCTCGGGTTGGCGGCGTCGAACTATCGGATGCGGCCGGACACGCGCGCCCATCTCCTGCACTACCCGCAGACGCCCCAAGTCCAGACGGAGCACATGAAGTATGTCGCGTTCAACCGCCGCCCCGCGGGACAGAACTTCGTCGTGGCGGTCATGTCGTACCACGGGTACAACATGGAGGACGCGATCGTGATGAACAAGGCGTCCGTCGAGCGCGGCCTCGGCCGGAGCTCATTCATGCGGACGTACCGCGCTGAGGAGCGCCGGTACCCCGGCGGGCAGGAGGACCACTTCGAGATCCCGCAGCCGGACGTGCGCGGCGCTCGCGCGGACCTCAGCTACGCGAACCTCACCCCGGAGGACGGCTTGATCTCTCCGGAGGTGGCGGTCGTCGGTGGCGAGGTCCTCATCGGGAAGACGAGCCCGCCGCGGTTCCTCGAAGAGGAGACGGACTTCCTCACGCCCCAGAAGCGCCGGGAGACGTCGATCACCGTGCGCCACGGGGAATCGGGCTGGGTCGACTCCGTCATGCTCACGGAGAGCGAGAACGGCTCGAAGCTCGCCAAGGTCAAGGTGCGCGACCTCCGCGTGCCCGAGCTCGGGGACAAATTCGCCTCTCGCCACGGGCAGAAGGGCGTGATCGGCCTCCTCGCCCCGCAGGAGGACATGCCCTTCACCTCGGAAGGGATCATCCCGGACCTGATCATCAACCCGCACGCCATCCCGTCGCGGATGACGGTCGCTCACGTGCTCGAGATGATCGGCGGGAAGGTCGGCGCGATGGAGGGCCGCATGGTCGACGGGACGCCGTTCAGCGGGGAGCGCGAGGAGGCGCTCCGGAAGGGGCTCGTCGCCGCCGGCTTCAAGCACAACGGGAAGGAGATCCTGTACGACGGCCTCACGGGACGGATGATTCCCGCGGACATCTTCACGGGCGTGATCTACTACCAGAAGCTTCACCACATGGTCAGCGGGAAGCTCCACGTGCGCTCCCGCGGGCCCGTGCAAATCCTCACCCGCCAGCCGACGGAGGGCCGTAGCCGCCAGGGCGGCCTTCGGTTCGGCGAGATGGAGCGCGACTGCCTGATCGGACACGGTGCCGCGATGGTGATCAAGGATCGCCTCCTCGACGAGTCCGACGGGACCGTCCAGCATGTGTGCGGGAACACGGAGTGCGGCCACTTCGCGATCAAGGACCGGAAGGGCGCCCTGCGCTGCCCCGTGTGCGACAACACGTCGAAGATCTACCCGGTGCAGACGTCGTACGCGTTCAAGCTGCTCCTCGACGAGCTCCTGTCGTTGGGCGTCGCGATGCGCCTCCAGCTGGAGGACTTGAAATGATGGGGGCGGGCGGCGTCACGAAACGGATCCACGCGATCCGGTTCGCGCTCCTGAGCCCGGACGAGATCCGCCGGATGTCCGCGACGAAGATCATCACCGCGGACACGTACGACGACGACGGCTTCCCGATCGACATGGGCCTCATGGACTCCCACCTCGGCGTGATCGAGCCCGGTCTGCGGTGCAAGACGTGCGGAGGCAAGGTCGACGAGTGCCCCGGTCACTTCGGCCACATCGACCTCGCGATGCCCGTGATCCACGTCGGATATGTGAAGGAGATCAAGAAGCTCCTCCAGTCCACGTGCAAGTCGTGCGGCCGCCTCCTCCTCACCCGCCAGCAGGCGCAGGAGTTCATGCGCGAGCTCGAGTTCCAGGAGGAGCTCGGCGCCGACTCCACGGAGATGGCGGAGATGGTGAAGGACACCGCCAAGGAGGCGCAGAAGCGCGCGCGGTGCCCGCATTGCGACACGGAACAGAGCAAGATTACGCTCGACAAGCCGACGACGTTCCGCGAGGACGGGCACAAGCTCACCCCGCGAGAGGTCCGGGAGCGGCTGGAGCGGGTGCCGAACGACGACCTCCGTGCGCTCGGGATCAACCCGGAGGTCGCGCGGCCGGAGTGGATGGTCCTCACCGCCCTCCTCGTGCCGCCGGTCACCGTTCGACCGTCGATCACCCTGGAGTCCGGGGACCGGTCGGAAGACGACCTGACGCACAAGCTCGTCGACGTCCTGCGGATCAACCAGCGGCTCCGCGAGAACCGGGACGCGGGCGCCCCACAGCTGATCGTCGAGGACCTGTGGGAACTCCTTCAGTACCACGTCACGACGTACTTCGACAATCAGACGAGCGGCATCCCGCCCGCGCGCCACCGGTCCGGACGGCCCCTCAAGACCCTCGTCCAGCGGCTGAAGGGGAAGGAGGGGCGGTTCCGGTCGAACCTGAGCGGGAAGCGCGTGAACTTCTCCGCGCGCACGGTCATCTCGCCGGACCCCGTCCTCAGCATCAACGAGGTCGGCGTCCCCGTCGAGGCCGCGCGCGAGCTCACGGTCCCGATCCGCGTGCAGGCGTACAACGTCGACATCGTGAAGGAGTGGGTGAAGCGCGGGAACACGCCGCAGGGCCCGAACGGCGCGTACATCCCGGGCGTGAACTACGTGATCCGCCCCGACGGGCGACGCATCCGCGTGACGGACAAGAACGCGGAGACGGTCGCGGAGACCGTCGAGCTCCAGTGGGTCGTCGAGCGGCAGCTCGTCGACGGGGACATCGTCCTGTTCAACCGGCAGCCGTCCCTCCACCGGATGTCGATGATGGCGCACGAGGTCCGCGTGATGAAGGAGAAGACGTTCCGGTTCAACTTGGCGGTGTGCCCCCCGTACAACGCGGACTTCGACGGGGACGAGATGAACCTCCACGTCCTCCAGTCCGAGGAGGCGCGCGCGGAGGCGAAGATCCTCATGCGCGTCCAAGAGCACATCCTCTCCCCGCGGTTCGGCGGCCCCGTGATCGGAGGGATCCACGACCACATCACGGGGGCGTTCCTCCTCACGTACCAGGAGAGCAAGTTCAACCGTCAGGAGACGACGTTCATCCTGTCCAAGATTGGCATAAAGGAGCTGCCGAAACCCGCCAAGGTGGACAAGGACGGGACGGATTGGTGGACGGGCAAGCAGCTCTTCTCCCTCGTCCTCCCGAAGGACCTGAACATGGCGTTCAAGGCGTCGATCGGGCCGAAGGGCGTCAAGGACCTGAAGCAGCTCACGGCGGAGGACGCATGGGTCGAGATCAAGGACGGGGATCTGAAGTCCGGGACGATCGACGAGAACGCGGTCGGGGCGTTCAAGGGGAAGATCCTCGACAAGATCGCGCGGGACTACGGGTCCGAACGCGCGAAACAGTTCATCGACGAGGGGACGAAGCTCGCCCTCGGGGCGATCATGGTCCGCGGCTTCACGACGGGGATCGACGACGAGGACATCCCCGAGGAGGCGAAGAAGCAGATCGCGGAGGTCCTCCGGCTGGCGGAGGAGAAGGTGCAGGACCTCGTCGAGGCGTACCGCCGAGGGGAGCTCGAGCAGATGCCCGGGCGGTCCGTCGAGGAGACGCTCGAGGTGGAGGCGATGAAGGTCCTCGGCCGCGCCCGTGACCAGGCCGGTCAGATCGCGTCGAAGCACCTCGGGATGGAGAACCCCAGCGTGATCATGGCGAAGTCCGGCGCGCGCGGGTCCATGCTGAACTTGTCCCAGATGGCGGGCTGCATCGGGCAGCAGGCGGTCCGCGGCGAGCGGCTCTCCCGCGGGTACTGGAACCGCACCTTGCCGCACTTCAAGAAGGGGGACCTCGGCGCGGGCGCGAAGGGCTTCGTGAAGTCCTCGTACAAGTCCGGCCTCCACCCGACGGAGTACTTCTTCCATGCGATGGGCGGGCGCGAGGGCCTCGTCGACACCGCTGTGCGCACGTCCCGGTCCGGCTACATGCAGCGCCGCTTGATCAACGCCCTCGAGGACCTCAAGGTCAAGGAAGACGGAACGGTCCGGAACACGGCGGACACGATTATCCAATTCCGATTCGGCGAGGACGGCGTGGACCGGGAGCCGCTCCGTGCAGGGCACGGCGGTCGACATCGACGACATCCTCCGGGAAGTGCTGGGCGAGGAGCCGGGGTGGCGGGAGCGGATGGCGGAGAAGGAGATGACCGGGTACGGGCTCACGGAGAAGGACATGTACGTGGAGCTCGAGGAAGAGGAAGAGGAGCCCGAAGAGGTCACGGAGGAGTGAGAGTGGCCCGCATCGACACGATCGAGGCACTGCGCCGCCGGGGAATCTCGAAGAAGACGGCGGAGACGCTCGCCGACGCGGGCTTCACGATCGACTCCCTTCGCTCCGCGGCGCCCGAGCGCGTCGCGAAGTACGTCTCCGCGAAGGAGGCGAAGAAGGTCCTCGCGAAGGTCCACAAGGAGGAGCCGGCGCCGAAGCGACGGGAGCCGAGGCCAGCGAAGCCGGCGGCGCCCGCGGAGCTCGAGGAGGCCCCCCCGG
>Ga0209751_10002252_pt1 | contig 19474 bp, 17 predicted proteins | sample RifCSP13_1_FD_184019 | JGI IMG/M metagenome (GOLD analysis project Ga0209751, IMG submission 184019) | Soil microbial communities from Rifle, Colorado - Rifle CSP2_sed 13_1 (SPAdes) (version 2) | ecosystem: Environmental > Terrestrial > Deep subsurface > Rock core/Sediment | place: Rifle... | reverse complement strand
GGTTGAGGCAGGTGCCGGGTGTCGTAGCGGCCGAGGCGGCGGGCAGCCTACGGCGCATGCGCGAGACGGTCGGCGACCTGGACTTGCTGGCAGCGGCGAGCGACTCGGCGCCAGTCATGGCGGCGTTCACCGGCCTGCCAGGCGTAGAGCGCGTGCTGGGCAGCGGCGAGACCAAGTCCAGCATCGAGTTCCGCAATGGGCTGCGCGCCCAGCTGTGGGTGCACCCCCCGGAGCGCTTCGGCACGGCGCTGCAATACGCCACCGGCTCCAAGGACCACAACGTGCGCCTGCGCGAGCTGGCCTTGAAGCAGGGCCTGTCGCTTTCGGACCAGGCCATCACCCGCCCGGACGGATCGGAAATTTTATGCGCTAGCGAAGAAGAGGTTTACAAAACACTGGGCTTGCCGTTCATTCCCCCTGAGCTGCGCGAAGACCGCGGCGAGGTGCAGGCGGCGCGGGAGGGTAAGCTGCCTCACCTGTTGCAGGTCAAAGATATCCAGTCCGAATTACATTCCCACTCCACCTGGAGCGACGGGCGCAACACGATCAAAGAGATGGCCGAGGCCGCCCGCGACCGCGGCCGGAGGGTGCTGGCGATCACCGATCACTCCCCCTCCTTGGGCATCACGCGCGGCGTGACAGCTAAAGGCCTGATAGAGCAACGTGCCGAAATCGAGGCTGTGCAACGCGAGCTGGGCGATTCGATCTTGCTCCTGCAGGGTGCCGAAGTGGAGATCCGCGCCGACGGCAGCCTGGACTATCCCGACGATGTGCTGGCCAGCCTGGACATCGTCTTTGCCTCGCTGCACGTCAGCCTGCGCCAGCCGCGTCTGCAGGTCACGCAACGCCTGCTGAACGCCATCCGCAATCCGCACGTGGATGTGATCGGCCACCCGAGCGGTAGGCTGATCCCCGACCGGGAAGGCGCTGACCTGGACATGGACGCCGTGCTGGCCGCGGCGGCCGAGAGCGGCGTGGCGCTAGAGATCAGCGCCCACCCGGCGCGCCTGGACCTGGCGGATGTCCACGCCAGGCGGGCGATCGAGATGGGCATCCTGTTGAGCATCAATACCGATGCCCACAGCCCCCCAGAGCTGGACTTGCTACATTTTGGCGTCGCCACTGCCCGCCGCGCCTGGGTCGAGGCGCGGCACGTGATCAATACCTGGGAGACAAAGCGCTTACTGAGCTGGCTGCGACAGCGGGGGAGATAATCCTTCGATCACTGCCAGGTAATAGGACCGTGGATGACACAGATATCACGGATACAATAAATGAATCCACCCCTGCTGCGCAGCGTGACGCGCCATAGCCTGGGTGTCCTGGCGCGTCACGAACAAACTGCCTGCGGCCTCGACTTCCTTCGCCAGGCTGCGGATGGCTTTCAGGCGTTTCTGGCTACGGCTGACGGCGCGGATATACACGGCGAGAATGCGATGCGGATAAAGGCGGACGACCTCCTGGTAGATCTGCGGGTCTTCCTGTCCGCTGTCGCCGATCAAGATAAAGGGCAGGCCAGGCACAAGGTCGAGATTGCGGCGCACGGCGTCCAATTTATGGAGTCGATGGCGGGTCGGCAAGAACTCATTGTGGGTGATGCCCCAGTCGCGCAGGGAGAGCATCGGGCCGGAGGGGATGGCATAGATTTGGAAGAACTCGACCAGCAGGTCGTACAGGTTCCAGGGGGTGCTGGAAACGTAAAATAATGGGTTGATTGGCTGATCTGTCAGCCCCTGCTGCAATGCCCTGTAGAAGGCGGGTACACCGGTGAATGGCTTCCGCCGGCGGGCATTGTTCAGGAATATGGTGGGCGCCATGCGCAGTGGGTTGGTGACGTGAGTGATCAGCAGTGTGTCGTCGATGTCGCTGATCACACCAAACTGCGCCTGGGGGTTGATCGCCAAAACCTCCCCTTCTGTACGCGCGGCTGGCTGCCCTGCCCGGCGTGGCTCCAGCAATTCCAGCGTCACGGGCTGCCACATTGGATTGGATAACAATGGCACTGGAAGATCCATAAATACCTCGAAGAATCCCTCTTCGTCGGCGATCACTTCCTGCTCGACGCCCTGAAAGCGGGCCAGGAGGCGGGCGAATGGGACTTCGTCGCTCTCGAAGCGCCGGTACATGTTGGCCAGGGTATCCCACAAGTTGTGCTCATCAGCAGCGGGTGTGATCCCTTTATCCTCCAACACGCGGCCTTTTAAAAACAGCTTCTCCCCGGTGGCAAAGCCGCGATATGGCAAGATCAGCAAAGCATCTCTGCCCTCGGAGCGTCTAGCCAAGCGGTATTTCAGCCGATCGAAGTACCCTTCGACTTTGTGGAGAACGGGCGCGATGATCTGTTGCCAGTCTGCCATGCTGCCATCCTTGTGGGTATATTTTATCTACGAATTTCGCTAATGAGTCTTTATTCGTATATAATTTCCTTGAGGATTCAGAACATTAAATTGTCGTCCGTTGTATTCATCAGGAGGAATAAATCATGGCCAAAAGTTACCTCGAAAGCTTGCTCAGTGAGAACGAAAAGATCCTGCGCGTCGCCCGCCAACATTGGTTCATCCTGGTCAGCACGATCATTTTGGAGATTGTGCTCATCCTGGTCATCCTGGCGTTGGGGATCACTCTCGGAGTATTTTTTGCACCCTTCGCCTGGCTGATCGCAGGGGTGGGAGCGATCCTGATCCTGATCCCCATTGTCACGATGGTGCGCGACATTCTGAACTGGATGTACCGCCAGTTCATTGTCACCAACCGGCGGGTGATGCAAATCTCGGGCATTTTTAATAAAAACGTCACCGACTCCTCCCTGGAGAAAGTCAACGACGTCAAGATGGTGCAGTCCGCCCTGGGACGGATATTCGATTACGGGGATATCCAAATCCTGACTGCCAGCGAATTGGGCGTTAACCTGTTCCGGCGCATCGAAGAGCCGATCAAATTCAAGACTGCCATGTTGAACGCCAAGGAGCGACTGGAGCGCGGCGAATTTGATTTAAAGAACCGGGGTGAGGATATCCCGGCCCTGCTCGCCAACCTTGAGCAATTACGCCAGCAGGGTGTATTGACCGAAGAGGAGTTTCAACGGAAGAAGACAGAACTCCTGGCGAAGATGTGAGGGAGGACGAGGGACGGAAGACGAAAGACGAATGATAGACGTTGTCCCAGCACATGGTTCAAGACTACCCCGACACGAATGTCGGATTAGCACTGGCGACTGTCAACTGATCACTGGCTACTGGATTCTGGATCGTGACTGACTTCTTCGCATACGAAGATTTAACCTGGCCGGAAGTGGCGGCCTTGCCGCGCGACACGCCCCTGGTGATCCCTCTAGGCACGGGCTACCCACTGGAGCGCCTGGCAAACGCCCTGGGGAACCCACCGTGCGCCGGGATGCTACCGCCGATCCCCTTCGGTTGGGCCGGAAGCGGCGTGTATGTCTCTGAACATCTCCTGGCGACCTACCTCGCTAACCTGTTGGACAGCCTGAGGGACGATGGCTTTGGGCGCGTCTATGGCCTCACTCCACAGGGGTTGAACTGGGCCACCTGGGGCGGCGAGGCTGGACGGCAGGCGATGCGCATTGCCTTGTCGAGCCACCGGACATCCGAGGTTTTTGAAAACTTTGCAGGTTTCCGGCTCATTCCTCCCGACGAAGATCGCGGAAAAGTGGTCATCATCCCAATCGGCCACACCGAACAGCACGGCCACCACTTGCCCCTCTCCACCGACACGCTGATCATCGACGCCATCGCCCAGGGCGTGGTGGCGGCCGCACCCGACCAAGCCACACGCCTGCCGGTGATGCCCTACGGGGTCAGTACGCACCGGCAGGCGTTCGCCGGCACATTGAACGCCGGTGGGCGGGCTTTCGAGGATTTCTGGTTGGGGGTGATCGATACGCTCGCCGGGCGGGGCTTTGACCGAATGTACCTGATCAGCGGGCATGGCGGGAATTGCTCGTTTCTGGTGAACGTGGTGAAGTACACCGGCGAAAGACACCGGCGGATCTTCTGCGCCACGGCTTGGCTTCACCTGTCGGGTCCCCAGGGAGTGGCTGCTTTGCAAGGACTGCGTGCCTCAGGCATTGGGGGGATGGGCCACGCCTGCGAGTTGGAAACTTCCTTGATCCTGCACCTGCGGCCCAGCCTGGTGCACATGGAGCGCGCGGTGGACGAAATCGACTTCGTGGCAACGCCCTCCTACTTTATGGATTGGGTGGAGGGCGGCGCGCTGGTGGCCAACCCACCCTGGGATGACGACACTGCCACCGGCGCGTACGGCGCGGGCAGCCTGGCTACTTCCGAGAAAGGCGCGGCCTGGTTGAAAGCCGCTATTGCCGAGAAGGTGGCGCATGTGGCTGAGATCCACGAGCAGCAAATGCGCCGCGAAGAACGCAGGAAAAACGGATTTGGATTATGGGGGGAGGAAATCGACGAAAGACGAAGGACGAAGGACGATTGACAAACTTGGGGCCTCAGAGGTTCAAGGAAACCTCCGAGGCCTTTGGAGTGCCATTTAATTATCCAGGTAAAACGTGTGGTATTGATTTTCGCACGGATTGCCCCACGCCAGGTGCATGGCGCGTGAGGTTAAGTCCATCACCAGAGCGCTGATCGTCTTTTCCCGGTCGAGCGGTAGGGGGTCATCCACCGCATGGTTGCAAATCGAATTCGGAAAATTGATATGGTCGCGCTGGATAGCCTGCAAGGTCTTTACAGTGTGCAAGGGGCTGCTCTTGAGCAAACGCAAGGCGCGGAAATAACGCACGCGCGTCCAGATAAGTTCGTCCGGCTCACTTTCGATGGCCTGCATCTGGGGATCCAGGTAATGGTTGGTGTGCACCAGAAAGCCATCCTCGCCGTATAGGATAGCAAAACGGCGTGCCGACACCTCCACGTTGTAGAGCTCCCCGCTTTCATGCACCAGCAAATGGTTGTAACCCGCTGCCCTATGCGGGACGAGCATGTGGCTGATGGCATCCGCTGGGGTGAGCGCCGATAGGACGGCGCGCGAGGCGAAGACGCGTGGGATCCCGATGCGCGAATCGTTGGGATAAACCGAGTCGCAACACTGGGCGATGCCTGCGGCGTTAAAACCGATGTTGGGCAACAGACCGCCATAGGTCATCGCCAGGAAGGCGGGTTCGTCGTCTGGCGTGGCGTGCAAGATATACACGTCGGCTTCGTCTTCCGGCACCCAGTCCTCATTATGGGCGATCAAGACGTGCCCATCTGCGGTGCGTTCATCGTTGACCGCCATCGATGTACACTTGGTCAGGTGCAAAGCGTCCATAGTGACAGCTTCCATAGCATTGAGCACCGCCAGGTCATCAAATTCGACACCGGCGCCCTCTGCGATCCCGAGCAACTCCTCCACATAGCGTGGATAGCGCTCATGGACAAAGGGTATATATTTGCGTGCCTGGATCCTGGCCCCTTCCCATTCGAGTTGCAGGTGTTCATAGACACTTTCGATCAATGTCTGGGCGCTTTCGATACTGCGCCGCACCTGTGTCAGGCAGGCCTCGCCAATCTGGCGTCCCATCTCCCGGTGAGACCCCGAAACCTTGATCAACGGCGGCGGGGTGGGATGGTTAACGGTTTCCAGCAGGACTTGATTTACAGTTTTTTCCACATCCATACTTGTAGCTCCCGAAGTGCGTCGTAGCCCTGGCAATTGCCGGGTTAGACAAGTTATCGATTATACTTATAATCTTCCTCCCAGATTATGCTCGAACTCTGCTGGCTTGACAAGGCCTGAAATCAAGGCTATGTTGAAAGGAAATCCCGATTTATAATTAACTGAACAAGCTGCTCGAGATGACCTGTGTTCTTCAAGGACAATGCTAGATATGAGAAATCGACTTATTTTTCTGACACCAATTACCTTACTGGCGACCCTGGGGCTGGGCGCATGCAATCTATCGGCGCCAACCACGCCAACCCAAGCTGATCTCCCGGCAGCCTATACGGCCGCGGCTGAAACGATCGTCGCCCAGCTTACGCAAATCGCCCAGACGCTCACCCCTACTGCGCCCGGCGGCCCTCTTCCCTCAGCATCTGAAACAGGCATACCGGCAACGGAGGGTTCTCCGACCCAAGTGACGGACACCCCACCCCCAACCGAGACAGAATCGCCAGCCACCCCGACGGCGTCTGCTATTAGCCAAGCGACATCGACCGATACACCCAGCGCGACGGCTACCATCCCGGCTACCGATCCAAAGGCGAGCCTAGGAGATCCCGACTTTGAAGACAGCTTCGCCAACGATTCGAACTGGCCACTCTACGAAGACGACCATGTCTCTTTTGATGTGGATGGTGGCCAGCTGATCATGGTCGCCTTCAACCCCGATTTCTGGGATGGCTTCATGCTATCCTGGGCGCAGGTGGAGGATTTCTACCTGGAGATGACCGCTACCAGCAGACAATGCGCTGGGCTGGACCACCATGGCTTGATGGCGCGCGCCAACCAGAGCGAGCGAGGGTATATCGGATATCAATTAGGAATTTCGTGCGATGGACGCTATTCCCTGCGCATCTGGGACGGTAAAAAGCATATCAAGCTGATCGACTGGACAGAAAGCGAACACCTGCGCGCCGGTTCGAACCAGACTAACCGCATTGGGTTGCTGTTGGATGGAGAGCGCCTATCGTTATTTGCCAACGGGAACCTGCTTGATGAAATCAGCGCCGACGCATTCGAGGACGGCAAATTCGGGGTCTTTATTGGGTCAGTGAACACAGAAGATTTCAAGGTGAGGGTTGACGAAATTGCCTATTGGAGTTTACCATAAGGGATTATAATGGCGGTGTGCACTAACCGGCAAACCCAAGAGAGGAGAACATGAACATTTACGTTGGCAATTTATCGTACGACACCACCGAAGACGACTTGCGTATGGCTTTTGAAAGGTTCGGCCAAGTCACCTCAGCCACCCTGATCAAGGATAAATATACCGGTAAGTCGCGTGGCTTTGGCTTCGTGGAAATGCCTTCCGACGAGGAGGCGCAGGCAGCCATTCAGGGATTGAATGGCACCGAGTTGACTGGCCGCACCCTGACCGTGAACGAAGCCCGACCACGCACCGAGGGGGGTGGTGGCAGAGGTAACCAGTCGCGTGGCGGTGGTGGTCGGCGATATGACCAACGCCGCGGAGAAAAGCGACGCGATTGGGATCGCTGAAGATCACGGTTTAAGTCTAGCTTCCGCTGCCCCGCCGCCAATTGAGAACCGGACTGGCGCCAGCGGGTCGGCGGTGAAGAAATCATAGAGCACGACCGCTTTCTGGCGTCCAATCTCACTGGGATGGACGCCATTTCGCTTGAAGTCGGTGCATTCCCAGGCTAGCCCATCGTTCCTGGGGTTGATACCATCTGCCGATAAGTTAGGTTATAAGACCAGCAGGGTGTTCCCACAATTTAAGCTATTTGCACCGCCGGCGATTTGATCCTCGATCAGCCACTTCATCGACATCCCAATAGCAATAAAACCGAACAATCACACCCAGGGAACTAATGGATGATAGAGCTTAATCACCTGCAAAAGGTGGTGGGACGGAGCGTAGTATTAGACATTGACTCTCTCTTGGTTTCTGCTGGGGACATCATTGCGATTATTGGACCTGGTGACAGTGGTTTTTTCACCATTTAACCGCCCTACAAGCCGTTTAGCGATAATTTGTTGAAAACTTTTTTCCCCTTTGTATAATCAGGGATAATTGCTGAATTGAGCGCCAGCCTGAGGAGATAAGTTATGAACATTATCCAAGTCGAAAACCTGACGCGCACTTTCAATAGCTTTCGTTAGCGGGCAAGGCGACTTTCGCTCTCGTGTGGGGAGATATGGCGATCTTGACGGGTTGTATTGTGGTAGTCTTTATCGCGGTAGTGTGGGCAATTAAACGTGAAGGGAAATAGAAAGGTGGTATAGTTTATTTTCAATTTATCATAAACGCAGGAGGAATCCAACATGAATTATCGTCGCTTTGGACGCACCGGATGGATGGCCAGCGAAATTGGTTATGGCATGTGGGGGATGGGCGAGTGGAGCGGCTCTGACGATGCCGAGTCGCTCCAGTCGCTGCAACGTTCCGTCGACCTGGGCTGCAATTTCTTCGACACGGCCTGGGCCTACGGAGATGGTCGCAGCGAACGACTCCTGGGAAAACTGCTCCGCCAGAATCCCAGCAAGACGCTTTATACTGCGACGAAGATCCCGCCCAAGAATTTAAGGTGGCCCAGCCGCCGCGAATTCACTCTGGAAGACTGCTTTCCACCAGACCACATCCAGGCTTACGTCCACCGCAGTTTGAAAAATGTCGGCGTGGAATGTCTCGACCTGATCCAGTTCCACACCTGGGAAGACAGCTGGATCGAAGATGACCGTTGGGTTAATAAGATGGACGAACTGCGCCGCGAGGGTAAGATCGGCGCGGTTGGGATCAGTATCAACCGCTGGGAGCCCTGGAACGGTGTCCGGGCTGTGCGCAGCGGATTGATCGAGGCGGTGCAGGTGATTTACAACATTTTCGACCAAAACCCAGAGGACGAACTGTTCCCCGCCTGCCAGGAAATGGATGTCGCTGTGATCGCCCGCGTGCCCTTTGACGAAGGCAGCCTCACCGGTACATTAACCTTAGACAGCAAGTGGCCGCAAGGCGATTGGCGCAACACGTATTTTGTGCCAGAGAACCTGAAGGCGAGCGTAGAGCACGCCGAACGACTCACCCCCCTGCTCCCAGCGGGGATGACCATGCCCGAGATGGCCTTGCGTTTCATTCTCAACAACCCGGTGGTCAGCACGATCATCCCCGGGATGCGCAGGCTGCGCCACGTCGAGAGCAACCTCGCTGCCAGCGACGCCGGTCCACTGCCCGCAACGCTCCACACCGCCCTGCGCGCCCACCGTTGGGAGCGCACACCGACGAAGTGGTCGCAGTAGCATTTCTCATATTGGAGATTTATGTAACTTTCCATTAATTTGGGGGTTATCTATGTGCAGGAGAGAGGCACGAATTCCCAATCGGGAAATTATTTTTTGATTATGGAAGGAGAGGGCAATTATGGCGAAAGTTGCTGTAGTGACGGATAGCACCGCTACGCTTCCTCGAGAATACCTGGAACAATACCCGATCTGGGTTGCACCGCAGGTATTAATTTGGGGAGAGGAGACCTTGCTGGATGGGGTGGATATCCAGCCCCAACAATTCTACGAACGGCTGGAAAAGGACCCGCTCCATCCCACCACCTCACAAGTCACACCGGCCAAGTTCAGGGAGATGTTCAGCAATCTGTTGGAGATGGAGTACGACATCCTGGCGGTGCTGGTCTCCCCGAAGCTTTCCGGCACGGTTGATTCAGCTAACCAGGCCAAGGAGATGTTCCCGGGGGCGCCGATCGAGATCGTCGATTCGGAGTCGATAGCGATGGCGATGGGCTTTCAGGTCTTGACGGCGGCCAGGGCGGCGAAGGACGGAGCCAGCCTGGCCGAGTGCAAAGACCTGGCGCTGAAGTCGCGACCCTGCACCGGAGTGATCTTCGCCGTTGACACGCTGGAATTCCTGCACCGCGGCGGGCGCATTGGCGGGGGGGCAAAATTCCTCGGTTCGGCGTTAGACATCAAGCCGATCCTGGAGATCCGCGACGGGCGGGTCGAATCGGTGGAACGGGTGCGCACGCGCAGGAAGTCGCTGGCACGCGTGGTGAGGTTGATCGAGGAGCGCATCGCCGGGCGGACACCAGTGCGCCTGGCAACCCTCCACGCCAACGCGGAGGAGGATGCGCGCTGGCTGTTGGACGTGGGCTGCGCCCATCTCCAGCCGGTGGAGAAAATTTACTCGGAGGTCAGCCCGGTGGTGGGCACCCATGCTGGGCCTGGGACGGTGGGGCTGGCATTCATGGCTGGAATGTGACTGAGGACGATAGTCGATACATGGATAAGGGAGGCCAAAGGCTTAATGCCCGCCTTCCTTATTTCATGTAAAATACAAGCATTATCGGAAATAAGGGAATGCTTAAGAATCTGCCGCGCCTGGCTCTTTTACCCGTCGAAGACCTGGTGATCCATGAGTGGCACGACGACCAGCGCACGCCGCCATTAATTGAGCGCATGCAGGCGAGCGGGGTCTTCCGCAACCCGCCAATCGTCGCTCCACTCCAGGATGGAACGAAGCGTTACATGGTGCTGGATGGCGCCAACCGCACCACCGCCCTGCAGAAGATGGGCTATCCCCATGCTTTGGTGCAGATCGTCAGAGCAAATCATCCAGGATTAAAGCTGTATACCTGGAACCATGTGGTTTGGGGAATAGATCCAGCAGAGTTCTTTCTGGCTATCCATCAGCTGCCAGATATCAAATTGGTAGGCGCAGAAGAAGAACGGCCAGATTTGTGGGGGGATTGCGCTTTGGCGTCGATCCAGGTGCGGAGAGGCGACTTTTTTTCGGTTTGCACTATGGTGAAAGAGTTGGTAAGACGGGTGGAAATCTTAAACGCCCTGGTGAACAGCTATAAAGATCGCGCTTTTATGGACCGCACGAATGAAAGGAGCGTGGTGCGCTTGAAGGGGATCTATCCCGACCTGAGTGGGATCGTGATCTTCCCCCGGTTTGATATACAACATGTGCTCAGCCTGGCTGGGGCGGGGTACCTTTTACCAGCCGGGATTACGCGCTTCACAGTCTCGCCGCGCGCCCTGCACGTCAATTATCCGCTGGAGGAGCTGGCGGCAGAGAAGCCGCTCGAGGAGAAAAATGAGGCATTGCAGCGCTGGGTCCAGGAGCGCATCGCCCACAAGGGGGTGCGCTATTATGCCGAGGCGACTTTTTTATTTGATGAATAGGTGCTGAAAGGTACACAGGTAGACAGGTACACAGGTGCATAATTGACCCACCTGCTGGGTATCGATCTGGGCACATCGAGTTTGAAGGTCCTGTTGGTGAAGGAGAATGGGCAGATCTCAGGCCGCGGCAGCGCGGAATACCCGATCCAGACCCCGCAACCAGGGCAGGCTGAGCAGGATCCGGACGAGTGGTGGCAGGCCTGCCAGGCGGCTGTCCGCCAGGCGCTGAGTAGCGTTGACGGGCCGGTTAAGGTGGGTGTGATTGGCTTGTGCGGGCAGATGCATGGCACCATCTTGCTCGACAAACAAGACCGGCTCCTGGCCCCGGCCGTGATCTGGCCGGACCAGCGCAGCCCGCGCCAGGTGAAGGAGATCATCGAGCTGGTCGGCGCTGAACGCCTGATCGAGCTGACCGGCAGCCCAGCCGCTACCGGATTCCAGGCTGCCACCGTGCGCTGGTTTCAGCAAGAACAGCCGGAAATATGGCAGCGGGTCAGGCGGGTACTCCTGCCTAAAGACTATTTACGTTGGAGGCTGACTGGCGAGTTCGCCAGCGATGCCAGCGATGGCTCTGGAACGCTCCTGCTCGACGTGCGTTCCCGGGACTGGTCTGGGGAGCTGTTGGCGGCGCTGGATATTAATTTTGCTCAGCTCCCGCCGGTAAAACCGTCGATTGCCATCGCCGGAGAACTCAGATCAGACGTAGCCAGTTTGTTGGGCTTGCCACCCGAGATTCCAGTCATCACCGGCGCGGGGGACACCCCTGCCAGCCTGCTGGGGGCGGGCGTGACTGATCCTGAGACTCTGCTGCTGACCATCAGCACCGGCGGACAGCTGGCCTTGCCGGCTTTTATGGTCGAGGTGGATCAAGCCGGCCGGATGCATACTTTCTGCAGCGCCCTGGAGCCAACGCGGGAGCAGGCCGGCTGGTATAAGATGGGCGCCACCCTGTCCGCGGGGCGATCCCTGCGCTGGCTGCGGGACAATGTCTTTAAGCTGGAGGGTGAGGGGGCTTACCAGAGGATGACCGCCTGGGCGGCAGAGGTACCCCCAGGCGCACGGCGACTGATCTTTTTACCCTACTTGAGCGGAGAGCGTACTCCTTTAATGGACCCGCTGGCGCGGGGGATGTTCCTGGGATTAACCCTGCAACACGGGCGCCCGGAGCTGGTGCGGGCGGTGCTGGAAGGGGTGACCTTTTCTTGCTACGAAGCCTGCCGGGTGCTAATCGAGACCGGCGCGAGCCCAGCCCGGGTCATCCTGGCCGGGGGTGGGGCGCGCAGCCCGCTGTGGGGACAGATCGTAGCGGATGTCTTTGGCCTGCCGGTGCAACGGTTGAAGACCACCGAGCAGTCGGCGCTCGGCGCGGGTTTATTAGCCGGAGCTGGGATCGGCCGGCTCGATGCGTGTACCACATCCCAGTTATGGGCTGAGTACGACGATCCGTTAGAGCCCAAACCGCAGAATCACACCCTTTATATGGAATTGCTGCCGCTGTTCCGCGAGGCGTACTGGAAATTAAAGGCGCACTTGCCTGGTTAAAGCCACGATATTGACCGGCAAATGCCTCGAATCCAATAGAGTGGGAAGACTGCTGATTGATAGAACTACGCAGGGTTACCTGGCGAGCGCCTGCCGCATGACGGCCATGTTTTCGGCGATCGAGGCGTTCGAGTTGAAGATCGCCGAGCCGACTACCAGCATCGTCGCACCGGCGGCCACAATCTGGGCGGCATTGTCCACCTTGACGCCACCATCCACTTCCAGCTCGACATGCGCCAGGCCGCGCGCGTTTAACATCTGCCGCAGGCGGGCGATCTTGGCGGTGCTGCTGGGGATATAAGACTGCCCCCCAAAACCAGGGTTTACCGACATGACCAGCACCAGGTCTACCTCTGGCAAGATCTCTTCCAGGCTTGCCAGGGAGGTTGCCGGGTTGAGTGTGACCCCAGCCTTAACCCCCAGCTCCTTGATTTGCTGCACGGTGCGGTGGAGGTGAGGGCAGGTCTCGACGTGTACGGTCAGGAAGCCAGCGCCGGCCTGAGCGTAGAGCGGGATCAGGTCTTCCGGTTTTTCAACCATCAGGTGCACATCCAATGGGACGCCCGCGACGCGGGTGATCGGGTGTAAAGCCGAGACGATCAGAGGGCCAAAGGTCAGGTTTGGCACGAAGCGGCCATCCATCACATCGACATGGATAGCATCGGCACCGGCAGCCACAGCTTCACCTACCTGCTCGCCCAGGCGCGCCAGGTCGGCGGTTAACAAAGAAGGGGCAATCTTGATCGACATCACTTTCGCTCCATGATCTGCAACCCATCGCTGCTGGCCAGGGCAACTTCGTCCGCCATGTCCAGGAACAGGCCATGCTCGATGATGCCGGGGCGGTCGGCCAGCGTGCGCGCCAGGGTATAGGCGTCGGGGATGCCGCCCTCGAACCAGCAGCGCACCAGGTAATTGCCGTTATCGGTGACGACCGGCGAATCGTCGGCTGCGCGCCACAGCTCGGCGCGGCAGCCCAGGGAGTTGAGCCAGCGCACATGGACCTCGGGCTCGAAGGTGACGATCTCCACCGGCAGCGGACCCTGTCCGAGCCGGGGGACGGCTTTTGACGCGTCCCCGATCACCAGAAAATGCCTGGCGTGGATTTCAACGACCTTTTCACGCAACGCGGCGCGGCCCAGTCCTTTGATCAGGTTCAGGTGTGGATCGACCTCGTCAGCTCCATCCACAGCCAGGTCGAGGAATGGCGCGCCGCCATGCGGGCTACAATCAGCCAGGTGGATGAGGGGGATACCCACCTGGCGTGCCAGGCGCGCCGTGTCTTGCGAAGTCGGGACGCCGCGAATGTCCCTGAGCGCGCCCGCCTGTAGCCTTTCGCCCAACAACTGGACAAAGATTGCGGAAGTCGAGCCAGAGCCCAGGCCTAAGAACATCCCGTCTTTGACGTAATTGAGGGCATAGTTTGCTGCTTGTCTTTTAAGGTCCATTGATATTCTCCGTGTTATTTTGATTCTTTTTCTCCCGGCTGGTGTGCACCAGGTAAATCCCGGCCAGCACAGCCAGACCACCCAACAATTGGCTGGCGTGGAGCGGCTCACCCAAAAGTGGGATCGCTAGCAGGGCGGTCGTGACAGGTTGGCCGATCATGGTCGGTGCGACCAAGGAGGCGGGCAGATGTCCCAAAGCATACCCTACGGAAAGATAGCCGAGGGTCTGCGCGACGATCGCCGCGCCCAGAAACGCCAGGTAGGTCTGGGTCGAATAACCTGTGAGCGGCAGCCTCAGACTCAGGCTGATCCCCAATAGAGACAGGCTAGCGGTCAAACCGACCAGCCAGATATAAGAAAGCGTGTCCAGAAGAGCCCGGCCGCGTTGGGTGACCAGAAAATAACCGGCGTAGAAAAGGCCGGCGGCGATAGCTAATAAATCGCCAATGCCGAGAGTCGGATGGCGCAGGAAGTCGCTGCTCAACACAATGGTCGCACCGCCTAAGGTAAGCGCCAACCCTGACCAGAACCTGGCAGCCAGGCGCTCATGCCAGATCAACCAGGCCGCCAGGGCGACCCACAATGGAGCAGTGTTGCCCAGCAGGGTAGCGTTGGCGGCGGAGGTGAAATTCACCGATGTATTCCACAAGGCATGGTCAAAGGCAGTCATGATCCCGCCCAGGATAGGGAAGAGGAGCACAGCGCGCGACAGCGGCCCTCGTGAGCGGCGATGTTGGATGAAAGCCGGTGCCAGGATCAGGGTGGACAGCCCGATACGGTAAAAGCCCATCACGGGGCCGGGGGCGTTTGCCCAGCGGACGAAGATCGCTGAGAAGCCGAGGGCCAGGATACCGGTCGCCAGGGCCAGGTAAGGGAGAAGCGCTTTTCGAGAGGAGGTGGTGATCGGGAGTGAAGCCATAGATGAAATCGATCGAATGTTAAAAAATAGTACTCAAATCTACTTGTCCTTTTTTAAGATTGCGGTATAATACGGCGCACCCCAACCGATGCTGCTCTCCCAACCATGGGGGGTGAGGTGTATGAAACCCAAAGAGCATTTACTCCTAAAAGCCAAAATATTGTGGATCGAGGGAAAACGGGCTGAAGGCCCGTCTTTTGTGCCTGATCTACGCAGAAAAGGCTTTTCCATCGACACCGTTACGACTGGCAAGGCAGCCTTAGAGCGCTTGACGGAGGTGGGCACCGACCTTGTGGTTGTCGACGCAGCTTCTTTCCGCACCAGCGGCCTGCGAATCTGCCAGGTCTTGCGCCAGGAAAGGGAGAAGCTGCCCATCCTTCTGATTGCCAACCCGGAACGACCTGATTCTAAGGATACTTGTGCCGATGTCGTGTTACACCTGCCATTTACTTCGCGCAAGTTGGTCAACCGTATTCTGCCGCTCCTGCCTGCCGTAAGCAATAACTTGTTGTACGCCGGGCCGATCAGCCTGGACCTGGAACGCAAGTCGGTACGCTGTGGTGAGAAAGAGACTCGGCTGACACCCCGCTTGACGCATCTGCTTAAAGTCTTCCTCAAACACCCGGGTGAAGTCCTCGAACGAGAGAGCCTGTTTCGCCAGGTCTGGAACACTGAATATACTGGCGATACCCGCACCCTGGACGTGCATATCAGTTGGCTGCGTCAGGCGATTGAGATGGATCCACGCAGACCGCGCTTTCTGAGAACCATTCGAGGGGTGGGGTACAGGCTGGATACGTGATGCGTGAAACGAACCGTAAAACGTGAAGAATGAAACGTGAAGCAGTTTTAAATTCAGGCCACGTTTCATGTTTCACACAGCACGTTTTACGGGTCATGGTTCCCGAAAAGTTTGCAAAGTATCCAAATAATATTCTGGTAGGCCGATGTCGTAGCGCCGGCCATCCATGATTAAACCCAGGAACCCGTCTTCCCGCCTCAGGCGGTCGAGGGCGGAGGTCAGTTGAAATTCGCCGTGCTCGCGAACGTTATTGGCGATGTGTTCCTCCAAGTAATCAAACAGTTGCGGCCTGATAATATACATTCCGAAAACGGTAAAATATTCGCCTTCCGCCAGGCCAGGTACCCGCAGGTTGCTGCGTGCGTAGTCCACGGTAGGCTTCTCGGCGAATTCGGTGACATTTAACAGGCGTCCTTCATCGATCCAAACGCCGGCTGCAGTGCCAAAATTAGCGATCATGCTTTCGGGGGTGCGGCGCAGGCCTATGATATTGATGCCATGCTGTTGGTAAGCGCCCAACAGCTGCTGAGTGCAGGACTGCTCCCCGTTGGAACGATAGAGGTGGTCGCCTAACATCAGCAGGAACGGTTCATTTTTGATCGCTTCCCGCGCGCAATAGACGGCATGTCCGAAACCCTCCTGGGTTGGCTGGATGACAAACGATACACGCTGGCCGATCTCCAGGATGCGGCGGGCATAATCCTGGGAATGGCGGGGGAGTTTGTTGTAGTTCTCGATGGAAATCTGCGTGTTGAAAAACGAGTGGAAATCCTGGAGGTCGTCCTCCTGCACCACGATGACAACCTCCTCCAGGCCGGCGTTGAGCGCTTCTTCGACGATCAATAAGATGGCTGGCTTGGCGATGCCATCGCGATCGATAATGGGAAACAACTCCTTTTTAGTAGCCTTGGTCGCCGGAAAGAGGCGCGTACCAAAGCCGGCTGCCGGGATCAGCGCTTTGCGCACGCGTGCGCCGGGTCGCAAAGTGAGGTTGAGACAATAGGCGTCCAGGTCGCGCTCGATAATCTCGATCACGGCTTGCTGGTCAGCTTCGCTGCGGGCGATGAACTGGGCTGTGCCGTCACCCTGTGATCCGACGCCTTTGCCGCCCCAGATGTGCGGCTTCAGGGGGGGGTAATTCAGCACACGGTGCAAGACGGGAGAGGTCAATTCCTCTGGGCAGGCTGGCATCGCATAGCGATCGAAGAAGTCCTGCGCCTCGCTCATCAGTGCACCCAGGCGACTGGCGTCTGAAACTTGCAAAGCCTTGACTGCCTGCCCAACAACGCGTTTATTGATCGGGCCAAGGAGCTCTTGCACACCGCGATCGATCTGGTTTTCAGCAAAAGGATAGCAGTGGTTCAACCGATTTAGGATCTCCATAGTATCCTTCTTCGCCCGCAGGTCGACGATAACGAAGTGCAAATCCTGGTCGACTTTCAATTCGGTCGTGTCTAGCCGGTCGCCGTCGAAGCTCATCAGCACCGGGCGGTTGCCGAAGGCACAGCCCTGATCCATCCGCCCGCAGCGCGAGGGGGTGGTGATCTCACCCTGGTAAGCCAGCTCCATCTCGCCGCGGATGGTCAGCTTGAGGTCGTAGATGCGGTTAAACGCCCTGGCCGTCAGCACACAGATCGCTGCGCTCGAGGAAAGCCCTTTCTTCACAGGCAGGTCGGTCTTGTAATTGTCGATCACCAGTCCGCGTACGTGGTAGTTGGTCATGACCTGGTAGGCAACTCCGGCAATGTAGCTCCAAAAACCACCACGTTGGGCCTCTTCCAGCAAAGCCTTGGGTTGCATGGGGATCTCTTCTGGGCCGTGTTGCTGGCCGTCGGGTGTGGTCGATTTCAATACCAGGGAAGTTGGGTGGGGTTCCACTTCGGCGTAAATGCCCTGGTCGGTGCCGCAGATCAATGTATAGCCCTTTTCGATCTCGGCGTTGATGCGCCGGTAGCCGCCGGCCCAGTCGGAGTGTTCGCCAAAAAGACAGATGCGTCCAGGGACAAAGAGCTTCATGGGTTCACCTCAGCAAAGTGATTTGGATTTGCTCGCCATTGATCTTCACCAGTCTCGCACCAACCGGACGCTCACCTGGCAGGGCTGGCAAGATGAGTTGCGGGGAGACTGATTGTTGATGACGCGGGCGCACGGCCTGCGCTGCGCTGATGAAAACCTGCCCATCCCAGGCAGGATCGGCCTCCCAGTAATCCAGGTTAGGGAGCAGGTCTTCGGCCAAGGTGAGGGCCTGACCAGCGAGATGAAGGTTCGCGGCCTGGTGAGTTAAATGGGTTGTCACAGCCTGTGTTTCTCTTTGCAGGCTGAATGGCCTCCCAGCCTTTTCTACCAGCCTGGCGCGCGCCGTGTGGATGGCACGCCAGGTGTTATCGTTGGCGATGAACCGCCTTCCGAGGCGCTGGGCGACTAAGGGGGTAGTGCCTGACCCGCAGAAGAAATCGGCCACCAGATCGCCGGGGTTGGAACTGGCGAGGATGATGCGTTCCAACAAAGCCTCGGGCTTTTGGGTGGGATAGCCGGTGCGTTCGCGGTGCAGGCGCGCCACCACTGGGAAGTACCACCAGTCTTCAGGGACTTTGCCGCGTTCCAGGTCGGGTACTTTACCAAAGCCGGCCTTCGGTGAGGACTCGAAGGTCTTCACTGTGTTTGGGTTGTAAGGGGCGCGCACTGCGTCCACATTAAATGTGTATTTTGAGCTCTTGGTATAAGCCAAGATGGTGTCGTGCTTGCGGTTGAATGCGCTGCGGATGGGGGAGGGGCCGTGATAGACCCAGATGATCTCGTTCAGCAGGCGCTCTGGGCCAAAGATCTCATCCAGTAGCAGGCGGGCATAGTGATCGGCGTGCCAATCCAGGTGCAAGTACAACGTGCCGGTGGGCGCCAGCAGGCGGTGCATGAGGAGCAGCCGCGGGTAGAGCATGTCCAGATAGGCGTCGATATCTGGCCAGTCGTCGGGATAACCTTCGGCGAGACGCCACTCTTTTGGGCGGCGCGAATCTTCCCCACGCCCAACGCGTGCCGGGTAGCGCTGGTTGGAAAAAAAGGGCGGATCGGCGTAAATTAATTCCACCTTACCTTCTAAGCGGGGCAGCAGCGCTGACATCACTGCCAGGTTATCGCCCAGGATCAGGTGGTTTTCGGGGATTGTGCCCGGATACCCTGCGCCTTGCGGATAGACAATACTATCGAGCTCCAGGGCGGCAGGGATGGTCTGCGAGGGGGTCTTCGAGGCCCATGTGAGGAGAGGCATGGGTGTGGGGGCTTATGTCATTTTCCAAACTTCGCCTTGAGTATATCCTCGAGGGTTGGCTGGCCGATCTCTTGTAATTCGTAGCGAACGCGCTGGCTGGGCTTGTTGATCTCGAGCAGGCTGGCCAGGTCGATCGGCGTGCCGATCAGCACCAGGTCCACATCGGCGTTGTTGATAGTTTGTTCGAGCTCGTGAACCATCTCATCACCATAGCCCATCGCCGGCAGGATGGCGCCGGTCGAGGGGTACTTTTGGTAGACAGCACGGATCGACCCGACGGCATATGGGCGTGGGTCAATGATTTCAGCCGCCCCGAACCGGCGAGCCGCCACCCAACCCGCCCCGTAAGCCATTTCACCATGGGTCAGGGTTGGGCCATCCTCGATCACCAGCACGCGCTTGCCGCGGATCGCCTGGGGGTCGTCCACGAAAAGCGGGGAAGCGGCCTCTACGATGAGCGCATCCGGGTTCATGCGGCGCAGGTTCTCGCGCACGGTGATCACATTGTCGGGGTCGGCGGTGTCCACCTTGTTGATCACAAAAACGTCAGCGGCGCGGGCGTTGGCCTCGCCAGGGTGATAAGACTGCTCATGGCCTGGTCGATGTGGATCAGCCACCACGATATGCAGGTCAGAGACAAAGAACGGGAGATC